>Ga0209963_1000863_pt1 | contig 24628 bp, 21 predicted proteins | sample ThiBio_1000_biof_2_FD_183957 | JGI IMG/M metagenome (GOLD analysis project Ga0209963, IMG submission 183957) | Wastewater bioreactor microbial communities from Cape Town, South Africa - Thiocy_cont_1000_biof (SPAdes) | ecosystem: Engineered > Bioreactor > Thiocyanate-remediating >...
GATCGAGAACTATTAATCCGATCGCGCCTGGCGCGCGCCGATAACGGCCGCAAACCGCAACTCCGCGCGCAATCCGCCCTCGGAGCGGTTCTCCAGATGCAGGGTCGCGCCCATGCGCTCACACGCAAGCTCGGCAATCGCAAGACCCAGCCCGCTGCCGGTCTGCGTCGGGTTGCGACCGCGAAAGAAGCGGTCGCAGACCTTTGGCAGTTCATCCTCGGGAATGCCCGGACCGCAATCGTCTATGGTAATTGACACGCCTCCCGGCTCATGTCGAACATCGCAGGCAACAGGCTTTTCGGACGGCGAATGCAGGATTGCATTCTCAAGCAAATTGCGCGTACCGACCATGAACAATGACGGATTGATGTCGAGCTTCAACCGGGCGAGCTCGGGGGAAATCGAAACGGATGCCGTATCGCGGTGATGCTGCCCGATATCGTTGGCCAGACTTTGCAGGGCAACGCCGACATCGACATGGCCAGTGCTATCGCCAAATTCGCCACTTTCGGCATGGGTCAGGTCGGTAAGCTGATGTACCAGGCGGGCCGTGCGATCCACGCCAACGGTGATCTGGCGCAGTGCATTGTTGCGGATTGTTTCATCCTCGCTGCCCAACGCGATCTGCGCCTGGGTCTTGAGACCGGCAATGGGCGTGCGCAATTCATGCGCGGCGAAGGCGGTGAAATCCCGCTCGCGCTCGCGGGCCGTGCTGACACGGCCGAACAGTTCGTTCAATGCGCGGATCACTGGCCTGATTTCGGATGCGCTGTCACTAACCGGCAAGGCGCTCAGATCGGATGCCGATCGTTTGGCAAGGGCGCATGCCATGGCATTCAGCGGGCCGAGCCCTCGCCCGACGCTCAACCAGATCAGGCCGGCCAGAACAGGAAGGATGAGCAGGGCGGGAAACGCCAGACCGCGGATGACGTCGGCAACGAGACGGTCGCGGACACGCAGATTATCGCCGACCAGCACGCGGATACCGAGTTCGGGGTTGGTGATGGCAAAGACCCGCCAGGTTTCGCCATCGATCATCGTTTCCGAGAAACCCGACCTGGCGTTGGTGAGCGGTTGACCGGGTGCGCTTTCGGACCGCCCGACCAGCGTACCGTCGAAACCCCATATCTGGCACGAGAGCTGGCGGTCATAGGAGAAATGCGGAACCGTGATCGTTGCGGCTTCCGGGCCATCCGCCTTTCTCATCGCGATTTCCCGACTGGTGATCAGGGAACTCACCATGCGCGCCGCTTCGGTCAGGCGCGCATCGAGAACGCGTTCTACCTCCGACTTGGTGCTCAGATAAATCCACGCGATCGCCGACAACCATACAATGCCGGTCGTCACCAGCAGAATCGTGAAAAGCCTTGCCCGGATGGACCTCATCAACCGGCCTCCGCCAGGCGATAGCCCACACCGCGCACGGTCTCGACTATACCTGGCCCGAGCTTTGTGCGCAGATTATGGATATGTACTTCGATGGCGTTGCTCTCGATCTCCTCCTGCCATCCGTAAAGCCGCTCCTCCAGTTGCGGCTTGGACAGGATCTGCCCCGGACGGTCGACCAGCGCCCGCAGGATCGAGAATTCGCGCCGCGAGAGGCGCACCGGTTTACCCGCGCGCGTAACGCCCATACTTGCCGGATCGAGCACGATGTCGCGCCAATGCAGCGTGGCCGAGGCGCGGCCGCCGCCGCGTCGTGTCAAGGCTCGCAGCCTCGCCGCAACTTCGTCGAGATCGAACGGCTTGCCGAGATAATCGTCGGCGCCGGCATCCAGCCCGGCGACGCGATCGGGCACCCTGTCGCGTGCGGTCAGAAGCAGGACGGGTACTTTTGAAGCCTGCCCGCGCAGGGCGGCAAGGACATCGAGCCCCGACCCGTCCGGTAGCATGAGATCGAGAACGACCGCGTCGAAATCCGACGTATCCAGCGCGGCGGACGCGTCGGCGCAGGTCGAGACGGTTTCGACCGTGTAACCGGCCATCCCGAGGCCGACCTCAAGGCCGTTCAGCAATACCGGGTCATCCTCGACCACCAGCACTCTCATGCAACCTACCCAGTTTCTCGCGGTCGTACTGGTTCAATGGTTACCTTAAGCTAGCCTTAAGGTTCGGCGGGGATCAGGCCCGCCATACATCAATACCATCGATAGCAGACCAGTACGGAGATTTCGAATGACAGGTCTTTCGCGCCGCCACGCCTTGTTCGCCATGGGCGGCGGCATTCTTGCCGCCCCCTTTATGGATCGTAACGCGTTTGCGCAATTCGACGATGTTTCGAAGGAGATGATCCTCAACGACCCTGCGGCCCCCGTCACCGGCAATCCGAAGGGCGATGTCACCATCGTTGCCTTCCTCGACTACAATTGCCCGTACTGCAAGAAATCCGCGCCCGACCTGGATCGCGCGGTGAAGGAAGACGGCAAGGTTCGCCTTGTTTACAAGGACTGGCCGGTGATCCGCCCGACCTCCATAGACGGCGCCAAACTCGCGCTTGCTGCCAAATATCAGGACAACTACGACACCGCGCACCATGCGCTGATGGCCATTCCCGGTTCGGGGATTTCGAAGGATCGGATGCGCAAGGCGCTGGAGGATGCCGGCATCGACATGCGTCGGCTTGACGCCGACATGAAGGCCAAATCTGCTGAGATCGAAGCTATCATCCAACACAACATGGCGCAGGCCGACGCGCTCGGCCTAACCGGCACACCGACTTATCTGATTGGCCCCTTCATGACATCCACGCTCGACTACAAGGGCTTCAAGCAGGTGATCGCCGACGCGCGTGCCAAGCAGAATAGAGCCACCCAGTAAGTTCCGTTCGAGCCTCCATCTGTTCGCCCTTGCGCCCGGAGCATGTCTTGCCCGTGAAATCCGTTCGATCCGCACTCGCCGCTACAACGCTGGCGCTGTGCGCTCTGCTGCTGGCGTTTCCAGGCTTTGCGCAGGTAACGGCCAGCGGCGCCATGCCGCTACAGTCCGACCAGGCTTTCCGGCTCGCCGCAACGCGGGTCGATGACAGTCATGTCAGGCTCGAATGGGCCATTGCGCCCGGTTATTATCTCTATCAGGGTCAGTTCGACCTCAGGCTCGGAGAAGCCCAAATCGCGGTGCCACAAGCCGAGGGCAATCCGCAGTCAAAGGACGACCCAACCTTCGGCGTCACTACGGTTTATCATGATCGTGCCGCGCTTACGGTGCCGCTGGCCAGCGACGCAGGCTCGCTGGAGGTTCATTATCAGGGCTGCCAGGAAAGCGGAATCTGCTATCCGCCACAGGTCAGGCATGTCGATGCCGCGACGCTTGCCGTCAGCTCCGATGGCGAACCTGCCAGAAGTGCGCTTGCGCAACAATGGTCCGCACCTGTTCTTGAGAATTCGGCTGGCGCCATCGCGATCGCCGCGGACAGCGGCGGCATGGTCGGCTCGCTGCTCCAACGCGGCGGCATTCCGATGGTGCTGGCCAGTTTTGTTCTGTTCGGGTTGCTCCTGGCATTTACACCATGCGTGTTTCCCATGTATCCGATCCTTGCCGGCGCCATAGCCCGGCAGGGCGAGAGGCCGGCGGCGTTGCGCGGCCTCACGCTGTCGCTCGCTTATGTACTGGCAATGGCGACGGCATTCGGGCTGCTTGGCGTGGCAGCGGCCTGGTCGGGCCAGAATTTGCAGATGGTGTTGCAGTCGCCGCTCGCCATCGGCGCCGTTTCGGGCCTCTTTCTTGTCTTTGCGCTTTCGATGTTCGGCGTGTTCGAAATGCAATTGCCGTCTGCCTGGGTCGGCGCGGTCGGCAACATCGGCCGTGGCCGGCGAGGCTCCCAGAGAGGCTCCCTGGCTTCCGCGGCAGTTCTCGGCTTTACCTCCGTGCTGATCGTCGGGCCGTGCGTGACAGCACCTCTCGCCGGCGCTTTGATCTACATCGCCCAGACCGGCAATGTCGCGCTGGGCGCGGCTTCGCTGTTTGCGCTTGGTCTTGGCCAGGGCATTCCGCTCATTGTCTTCGGTACGCTCGGCCCAAAAGCGTTACCCAAGGCCGGCGCGTGGATGAACGCGGTGCGCCAGGCGTTCGGCTTTATCTTCATCGCCACGGCGATATGGATGCTTTCGCGCCTGCTACCCGGCGAGGCGGCGCTCGCGCTGTGGGCACTGCTTGCCATCGGCGTCGCCGTCTGGCTGGGCGCGTTCGATGCGCTTGCTTTCGATAGCAGCGGCGCGAGGCGAGCGGCCAAGGCGGCGGGCCTTGCCGCCGCGCTCTATGGCACGGTTTTGGCCGTGGGCGCCGCCAGCGGCGCGGTCGATCCGCTGCGCCCGCTCGGCAGGCTCGTGGCGGCGCAGACTGTTAAAGCGACTGGCAAGAGCGGGCAGGTGGCGTTTCGCGGCGTCTACACGCACGACGAGTTGCGGGCGCAAATCGCCGCCGCCAATGGAAGGCCGAGCCTGCTCTATGTCACCGCCGACTGGTGCGTGACCTGTACCGTGATCGACAGAAGCGTCCTGCCCGATCCGGCCATTCAGGCGAAGCTTGCCGGGTTCAACCTCATCGAGCTCGACGTCAGCGCCAATTCGCCTGCGCAACAACAGATAATGAAAAGCCTGGAGGTCGCCGGCCCGCCGACGATGATCTTCGTTGATGCGGATGGGCGCGAGAAAGCAGGGACCCGCCTGATCGGAGATGTTAACAAGACGTCGCTTGCCGCTTCGGCGAGCCGGATGGCGAGCGCGCCATGAACGGCATCGCCATCGGGCCTTTCGTCTTCGCCTCGGATCGTCTAGCCGCCGTGCTTGGCATCTTTGCCTTCACGATCCTCACCGCGATCCTGGCCCGTCGCGTCGATCGTGCGCTCGGGCCGTGGTCGTCATGGGCACTGGTCGGCGGTCTTGTCGCCGCTCGCCTCGGCCATGTGGCCCTGCATTGGCAAAGCTTCCGCGACGAACCCTGGCGCGTTCTCGCTGTCTGGCAGGGCGGGTTCGAATCGGCCGCGGGCTTCGTTGGCGTGCTCGTCGTCAGCCTCATTCTTATCCGCTCATTTAAGGCGGGCGCGACGGCGGCAGCCGCGATCGGGGTCGGCGCGCTTGTCTGGGCGGGCGCCGGTCAACTGACGAAGGCGACGCTCGGCCAGCCGGTTCCTGCCATGGCCCTCGATCAGATGGACGGCCCGCCAGTGAAGCTCGGCGATTTCGCCGGCAAGCCGATCGTCGTCAATCTGTGGGCAAGCTGGTGTCCGCCCTGCCGCCGCGAAATGCCGCTGCTGGCTGAAACCGCCGCTAACCGCGAAGGCGTTATTTTCCTGTTCGTCAATCAGGGCGAAAGCCCGCAAACGATCCGTTCCTATCTCGCACGCGAAAACCTGACGCTTTCCCCGGTGTTGCTCGATCAGGCGCTGCAGCTTCCCCGCCATTACAGCGCGCCCGGCATGCCGACCACGCTGTTCCTGCGCGCCGACGGTACGCTGGCATCGATCCATATGGGTGAGATCTCTCCTGAACTGCTGAGCGACAAGATCGACAGGATCACCGCTTCCCGCTGACCGGTGAATGGGTTCAAACGACCGATAGCGAAAACGTCAAGCGTCTGGCCCTTGCGAGGCTTCGCGCCGCCTTCACCCGACGGCGATATTCGACATGGTCGGGTCGGGGATGACGACGATCGGGCTGCCGTCCCTCACATTGTTGTAGAGATGGATGACGTCCTGGTTGATCAGGCGGATGCAGCCGGACGACACCGCCTTGCCGATTGAGAAGGCTTCGGGCGTGCCGTGCAGGCGGTAGAGCGTGTCGTGGCCGCCTTCGTGGATATAGAGAGCGCGTGCACCGAGCGGGTTGTTCAGGCCCGGATCCATGCCGCCATTGGCAATGCTGTAGGGCTCCAGCGAAGGCTGGCGCGCCACCATGCTGTCGGGCGGTGTCCAGCGGGGCCATTTGCGCTTGTAGGCGACCTTGGCACGTCCGGCCCAAGCGAAACCCTCGCGGCCGACGCCAATGCCATAACGCACGGCACGCCCACCCGGCTTCACGTGGTAGAGATACTTGCGGGGCGTATCGACGATGAGCGTGCCCGGTTTCTCCGGCGTCGGGTAATCGATCTCGGTGCGCCAGAATTTTGGGACGAGCTGAGCGATCTTGACGGCCGGGATCGGGAATTCTTCATCCGGCATCGCGGCATACATCGACGGGACGGTCGGTTGTGGCTTTGGCTCGGCCGCCGGCGCTATCGCCGTGACAGTCTGGCGCGTCGATACGCAGCCACCCAACGCAAAAGCGCTGGCGCCCACCAGAAAAGCGCGTCTCGCCACGACATTGGAATATTTGCGTTCGTTCACCTTCAACCAGCCTTCTCATTCATTTGCGTTCGACGCAGTGAAAGAAGGAGCTTCGACCTTAAGTCCAGCTTAAGACCCATCGTTTTTCTCGACAGTGAACGGCTTTCCTGGATCACCGGAACTCATGCCCAGACGCCTGACTTCGCCTTAAGGCCGCCTTAAGGTTAAGGGTTTTAGACCCTGATTGATTTCCATCGCTCCGGGCCGACATGTCATCTGAAACCTTCATGTATCGCCGGAATGCGACAACCAGCTGTGGCCTGGATCGCGGCGGTGTCCACCGCTACCGGTCATGGCTAAGGCTAGTCGTCGTGACAGCGGCCTTGGGGTCATGCCTGGCCAGCGCGCATGCGTTTGCGGAAACGCGCAGCCTCAAACTTTATCACCTGCACACCCATGAGAAGGCTGAGATCGTCTACAAGCGCAACGGCCGCTACGACAAGGCCGGGCTGAAGAAGATCAACTATCTGCTGCGTGACTGGCGGCGCAACGAGCCGACCACCATGGACCCCCGGCTTCTCGACCTGGTGTGGCAGGCGTACCGGCAAACCGGCTCGAACGCCTACATCCAGGTTGTCAGTGGCTATCGCGCGCCGGCGACCAATTCCATGCTGCGCAGCCGTTCGAAGGGCGTAGCAGAAAAAAGCCAGCACATGGCAGGCAAGGCGATGGATTTCTATATTCCCGGCGTGCCGCTCAAGAAATTGCGCAATATCGGCCTCAGTATGCAGGGCGGCGGCGTCGGTTATTACCCGACTTCCGGTTCGCCCTTCGTGCATATGGATGTCAGCAACGTGCGTCACTGGCCGGGCATCAGCCGGCAGGAGTTGGCACGCGTGTTCCCGAGCGGAAAGACGCTGCATGTGCCTTCCGACGGCAAGCCGCTGCCAGGGTATGAACACGCGCTCGCCGCCTATCAGGCGCGCAAGGCAAGCGGCACCCCAAACATCGAGGTGGCCAGCGCCGGCGAGCGCAAGCCCGGCCGCGGGCTGCTGGCGGCTCTCTTCGGCAGCGGCGACGCGGAGGAGGCGGACGATATGGCCGATGTCGCCTCGGCTGCGCCACGCGCCAGGACCGTAGCGCCGCTGGCCGATGCGAGCGCCGATCAGCCACAGACTGTGACCGTCGCGCCGCAGGACACCCGTCAGCCACCGACGCCTGAAACCGTTCTCGCATCGCTTTCGGCAAGCCAGGTACCGCTGCCGGCATTCGCCGAACGTGTGACAGCTGAGACTGTCCTTGCCGATTTTCCCGCCATCCCGTTGCCGCAATGGCGGCCCGAACGAGAGCCCACGTCCGGCACAGGTGCAACATTGGTGGCGTCGATCAGTCCCCGGCCCGAGCCGACCGGCGCGCCAATCCCCGCTCTGGGGAAAGCGGATCGCATCGTCGCGGATGCCAACCGACCCCGTTCGCATGCCGCCGCGATTCCGGCCGAAATGCATGCCCGCTATTGGCCGCATCGGCTGGAGCCTGGCGCCTCCGAAAGCGATGGCGCGGCGTCAGCCACGCAACTCGCGGCGAACTTCATCCGCAGCCAGCCCATTACGGTTTATGTCGACGGGTTCGGTGCTGACGCGCAACAGGACAACCACCGCCGCTTCAGCGGTACGGCGGTCAATTTCCTCCCCATCGCCCGCTTCGAGTAACGTCAGAGAAGAAGCGACCGGCTCTTGCCCCCACTTCAGGCTCTGCCATGGTCAGGGAACCGTGCTCGAAGGCGGCGAGTGCTCGCCAAGCACCGTATCGCCTACTTTGGTGCCATAGAGCGACATCCTGGAGTCGTGATATTTCTTACGAGTCCCCGCCGCCGATCCCGTGAAGCGCGGATCCTGGGGCCTCTCGTGGCTGTCGAGGAAGGCCGCCACGTTCCACGCGTCCTCGTCGCTCAGCGAATTGCCCTGCGTCAGCGGCATGTTGGCCTTGATGAAGCCCGCAGCATTGTTGATCGAGCCCATGCCGGCGCCCCAGTTGAACGAGCGCGGCCCCCAGAGCGGTGGAAAGACGGTGCTGCCGTCGGCCGCCTTCTGGCCCTTGCCATCGGCGCCGTGGCATAGCGCGCATTTGGCCTGATAGACTTGCTCGCCCTTCTGAAAATCGAAGTTCGCCGGCTTGGCCAGTGCGGGATAGCCTCGGCCCGCGACCTTGGTATCGCCGGTTGGCAGTCCCTGGGCGAGGAAATAGGCATAGCTTTCGAGGGCGACCAGAACCTTGTCGTTGAACGGCGGCGCCTTGCCGTTCATGCTGTAGCGGAAGCAGCCCTGCAGGCGTTCCTGGAACGTGTTCACGTGATCGTTCTTGGAGCGATAGGCCGGATAAGCCACGTAAGCCGCCCACAGCGGCGCCGAATTGGCCAGACGGCCGCGGTCGATATGGCAGTTGGAGCATTGCAGGTCGTTGCCGACGAACTCTTTGGCATTGGCCTGCGTGTCGTGGAAGATCGCCTGGCCGAGCTTGACCATCTTGCCGAAATCGTCGTCGGGGATCTTGCTGTCGTCCGGCGGGGTAAACGCCGTCTTGGCGGCGGGCTGACCCTTTTCGACACCGGAGGCGGGCGCAGCCTTTTGCACTGCCTTGGCAGGCGCGACAGGCTGGTCGCCATTATCTGCGAAGCGCGCCATGTCCGACTTATGCGGCAGGGAATATCCGACAAGAACCGCCAGCCCGATGAAGATCAGTCCGACCAGCCACTCGCCGGCACTCGGCTTGCCATCGGTCATTGCGCTGGCTCCTTTGCTTCGGCCGCAGCCGTGCCATCGGGGTTCCGGCTGGCATAGTAGGCCGCCACGGCCTTGATCTGGTCGTCGTCGAGCCTCTTGGCGACGCCGGCCATAAGGGCCAGCGGATCGTTGGTGCGGTTGCCCGTCTTCCAGTCGTTGAGCTGCTTTTCGATATAGGCCGCAGATTGACCGGCCAGTTTCGGGAAGGCGGTGCCGACACCGATTCCGCCGGGGCCATGACACTGGCCGCATCCGGCCAACCCCTTTGGCCAGTTGCCATGCGTGGCGAGCTCTGCGCCCTTGGCAATGCCGTCCTTATCCTGTTTTGCCTCGCTCGCGGCGAGCGGCGGGTTCAGGCCGCTGACATAGTTCGCCACCGCCGCTCGGTCCGCTTCGGGCAGGGCGTTGGCGATGGGCGTCATGGTATCGTCCTTGCGCGTCCCGGCAACGAAGCTCTTGAGCTGCTCCTCGATATAGGCAGCGTCCAGCCCGGCGATGCGCGGAAAGCCAGCATCGGGCTGGCCTTCACCGGCTTCTCCATGACAGGCACTGCACGCCGCTGCCTCGCCAACGCCGTGGAGGAAGATGTCCCTGCCGCCAGCGGCGCGAGCGGTCAGGGGATATGCGAGCAGGATCGACATGACGAAGATAGTGATGGGACAGACGCTTCTTAACCAGGAACGGCAGGATGAGCGGGAAATGCTTATCAATGATCTGGTTCCTTCCTCTCCACGGGTCACCCGCTTCATCCAGTAGGCTAGGGGAACGATGAACATTCGCAATCATAAATCTGTTGGGGGTCCCGTCGATGACTGTTCCGTGGGAACGGCCAAGTTTCTCGTTCATGCGTTCGCATCTTGACTGGGAGTTTGGGCGATGATGCTTGCAGCGTAACGGCGGGCCGACGTCGCCCCGATCCGAATCTAGTTGTAAAGCATGACGATCACGCCGAAGCCGCGCGCGCCGCAAACGCTTCTCGGCCAATAAGCGACTGTTGCCGGGACGAACGGGCTATAGGTCCTTGTGAACACGAAGCTGACCGAGACCCGTCAGTCTTCGGAATGGATTCCCTTCGGCACATTCCGCTCGAAAAGGCTGTACAGCCGACGTGCTTGATCGTCCGTCAAACCCACCACCAGCACAAGCAGATCCATATCTGCTCTTGGGGGCGTGAAAGGCTCCCAAAAGCGATCCGTGCAGGATGACGATCCAAAGACGGTCCTCTAACTCTGTCTTGAGTTAATCGACCACGCCCCGCAAGGAACGTGCTCAATTTCACGTCGGCGGTCTGCAGGCTCTCACCGGGCATGTCCAGATATCTCCTCACCGCGTCAGGCATCATCGGTTCTGGCCACCCGCATGCCGAAACCATCTCGCAGGGCACGGTCGCCTTCGCAACGCTATTAATTCGAAGACCCGGCGGCAGGGCGCGGATTGTCTGGTCGACCCGCTTGAAAGCCCAAATTACAGAAAATGCGCGCCTTCATCGTCCATCAATGCACATTGCTCAATTGCCACCTTCCAATGTTTCCAATGCTGAGCGAACCTGCGCGTTGCAGCGCGTCCGGAGTACGCAATCCAGGATGCCGAGATCGTTCAAAAGCTCGACGGGATCACGTCCCCGGGCGGCGGTCAGCGCATTCTTCAGCCAGGGGCTCACGTTGGATCGGGACAACAGCCAATCGATTTGCTCGTCGGTCTTTATTAGCGCTGGGTCCTCAAGTTTCATTCTCTACTCCATTTGGCACTTTGTTGCCGGCGCAGACGTAATCTGGTCGGTCGCATGTCTTCCCTGTCACACCAACATCGGCTCCAACGCCGCTTTAGAACGGGCGTCAACGAAGGCGTCGATCCAGCCCGTGCCGCCCGCATAACGCCAAGCCAGACGCCCCATGGCATCGAGCGCGAAGAGGTGGAGCCAGCGATTGTCGAACAGCTTGCGGACGTCGGGGTGGCGTTCCAGCACCGCGATGATCGCCTCACGCGGCGCCTCGATCGCGACCGACATCCGCAGCGGTTCATGGACAAATTTCTCGCCGTCATGGATGGATTGCCAGGGCACCCCGCCGCGCAGCAGGCCGCCATTGCCCTCGACGACCCCCATACCGCCGGTGATGTTGTGCAAAAGCTTGTTGCCCGCGCCGAAGACCTGCGGCGCCACGGTCGAACCGTAATATTGCAGGCTGATCCAACTCGCGACGATGACAGGCGCGGTCATGATCAGTTCGAGAACGCCAAAGTCCTCGTCTTCGCGCCAGACATAATTGTGCAGGAAGACACGGCCGCCCAGATCCCGCCCTGCCGTGCGGCTGCGTGGCGCGGCGATGAACGCCTGACAGCCGGTCAACCCCCATTCCGGCCGCACCTCCGCCCAATCCCTGGCGCGGTGGGCAAGAGCGGTCGCGGGTGGCCTTCCTGGCAGACGGAGCGCGCGCTCGGCTCGCGTCAACGCACCGGCCGCACTGAACCAGCGCCTTAGCTGCAGGATATCCTCGGCATGGGCGACTGAAGAATGATCGGCTTCGTAAAGCGTGACGGTATCGGTCGTTGTCTCGTGTAGCGCCGCCAGAAAAAGCGTGTCGTCCGGGACCAAGATGCCGCGCCCGGCGAGGCCGGCGCGAACCGCGGCGTCGTTGAGCAGGCCGGCGAGCAGCCGGGCGTTGACATCGCCGGAAAAGCCGCCGCAGGCGCCGCAATGCAGCATGCTGGCGTGAGGATTGTTGACGACGCTGGCACCGTGGCCGGCGATCACCACCAGCCGTGCGAAGTCATGGGTCAGCGACATGCTCCGCAGCACTTTTTCGGCCATGGCGATGCGGGCCGCCGCGTCGGGCGCCGGATCGAAACGGGGCGCCGGATCGTTCGGGTGCTTGACCTTGGCGAATCCCAGCCCGTTGCGCAGAAGCTTGTTCACATAGACCGGACCCATGGCTTCGACGAAAGCGAAGGAGGAAACGGCTGCCAGCCTGAAGCGGCCCCAGGCACGGGTGGCCCGTTCGCCAAGGCGTGCCGCTTCGTCCAGTTGCACCATGGCGGCGCTGCCGTCACCCGAACGCGAGTTCGACCCCGGCGCCAGTTGCGGCGGCAAGCGGTTCTCCTCGATATCGGAAGCGAAACGCCGGTGAGCGACGCCCAGCCCGAAGAACCCGGCAAATCCAAGCGTACGGATGCCGGGATCGAGGCTTTCCAGGGAGCGGCGGAACACTTCAGACCGCACGTCTATGCAAAAGGCCATCTGCAACTTGGCGCGGCCGTTGGTAGGGCCGGCCTCTTCCGTCGCAAGAACCGCCGCAAGCCGCCTTTGGGCGGCGTGCTCGGCCGCTTCCTGCAAGACGGAATCCAATATATCGTCGGCGGACGGCGCGATATCTTCGGCGTAGGCCCTTCTCGCCTCCAGCCATGTACCCTCGATCGACAAGGCATACTGGCAAAAAATCGCCTTTTCCCAGACGAGACGGATCGCCAGAAGATCAATCAGGGTCCTGTCGCTGCCGTCGCGAAGCTCCGCCTGCCACAGGCGATAGCGCCCGATTTGGGCCCAGCCGCCGAGGCTCATCAGCAGCCGATGGAAGTAAACCTCGAGTGCCGCGTCCGACAAACCCAGATATCCGGCGCAATCGAGGATTGCCTGCTCCGCCGTTTCGGGCAGTCGCGCAGCGAACGCGGCAAAGCCCTTCAGGCCGGCAATTTCCGGCGTAAGATCGAACCGGGCGTTGTCACGCCAGTTGTCATAGGCGCCACGCCCTTTGGGGGCCGCCCACAGCGCCTGGGCCGTATCGAAATAATCGGCGGCCCAATGGCTGATACGCTCGGTCAAAACGCCGGGCCAGTCGGTTCCCGACGGCTCTGCCGCAAGGTCGGCTACCGTCGGCAGCGGTATCGGGCATGGAAGCTCTGCTCCTAACCCCGCATCGAGGTCCGCGCGTGTCTTCGGCGCGTCGAGCGCCGATGCGCCGGCGAGCGCCGCGTCGAGGTCGACGCCATCGATCTCCCCTGACCGGATGCGCGCGGCATACCAGCTTCGCGGCATTGTGAGCCGCATGCCGGCAACGCGGTCGAGACGGGCGGCGGCCAGTTCGAGCGGCCCATCCGCTTGGCCGAGAAACGGGTTGACCGTCACGCTCGAATCCAGCGGCCACAGCGGCGGGACTTGTCGCGCCGCACGCCACGCGGCCTCGATGGCCGTGCCCGTGGCGAGAATGTGATGATCGTCAATCCTGTTCAGCATCCGTATCCTCTGCGCTATCGATCCGTCATGACGAGACGCGGGCGGACCAGCCACCGAGCATCCGGTCCAGGACAGCGTTCAGGTAAAAGCCGTTGGCGAGGTGCACCCGCAGCCCTGTAGCGGCCGGATGGCCGGACCACAGCGGCAGCAGGGCCTGGGCAATCGCAACCGCCCCGAAACTCAAGGCGGCAAGCGCCATCAATGTCCATTCAAGCCGGCCGGGCCACGGCGTAGCCGGCAGGGTTCCACGCGTCAGCCATTCGGCCGCCGTTTGCAGCGTGAAATATCCAACCGCTGCGGCAATCGCGTAGCTCGCCGTCTTGCGGGTCAGCACGCGCGGCGCGGCATCAGCCAATCCCTGCGCCAGAAGGTAGGCGACACCGAAAATCAGGATCGCGCCAAGGGCAAGCGATTGTGGAGACTTGTGGCCGAACCCGAAGGCGATGCCGAAGATCGCCCCGATCGCCCCGTAGATCAGGAGCGCCAGCACAAACGCCCGGCCGACCGCAGCGCCATTAGGGATCGCGACCGGCCCAGGCCGGCGGATAGCGGCGACCTGTTCGACGGCTCCGCCAGAGGCGAGGAATGCGTGCGCCTTGTAGAAGGAGTGTACGACGATATGCAGCAAGGCGAGCGGAAACAGTCCAAGTCCGCATTCCAGCATCATGAAGCCCATCTGCGCCACCGTCGACCAGGCAAGTGAAGTCTTGACGGCGGGCTGGGTGAGCATGACGAGCGCCCCGAACAGCGCCGTAAAGCCGCCGACCATCGCCACTGCTGCCAGGATGCCGGGCGCCGTCAGCATCACGTCCGCGAAACGGACGAGCAGGAAGCCTCCCGCATTGACAATGCCCGCGTGCAGAAGCGCCGAAACCGGCGTCGGCGCCTCCATGACTTCCGTAAGCCAGCCGTGCGTCGGAAACTGAGCTGACTTGAGCAGCGCCGCGAACGCGAGCAGGCCGGCGGCAACGGCGGTCAGTGCCGACCCGCCGCTCGCTCTTGCGATGGAATTGACGGTTGCTATGTCGTCGGTGCCGTAGGTCCATGCGACAAGGCCGGCACCGGCGATCAACGCGGCCGCGCCGAGGCGCGAAAACAGCCGCTTCTTACGCTCGGCCCGCCGCGCCGCCAGCCGCTCCGGATAAAACAGCAGCAACCGGCGCAGCGCCATGCTCATGCCGATCCATGCCGCCGCAAGCTGTACGAGGTTGCCTGCCTGGACAAAAAACAGGACGGCCGCGAGCGTGAGGCACAACCAACCCGTGAACGCACCCTGCCGCGCCTCGCCGTCGAGATAGGTTCGGGCATAGCGCAGCACGAGCCAGCCGATGAAACTGACAAGCAGCAACATTGTCACGCTGACAGCGTCCAGCAGAGAGGAGAGGCCGATCCCGGCGGCGCCGATCAGGCTGCTCGTCCCCGCCCCTTGCGTGACAAGCACGGCAAGCCCGCCGATCGCAATGAGGAATGAAACCAACGCGGCCGTTTCAGCCAGACCGGCGCGCTTCGGGCAGCGTCCGCGGCCGGGGAAAGCAATGGCAGCGGCGACGAGTAGCGGTAGCGGCATGGCTAACGGAAGCAGATAGAGCGACAACGTTGATCTCCGGGGACAATCGTTGCACCGCAATATCAGTCGCGCTTCTCAGAAGAAAATTCATTGTTTATGCGGTATCGTTCGCTAATATCGAATGATGCCTCCCTTGAACTACAACCACCTGCGCTATTTCTGGGCTGTCGCCCATGACGGCAACCTCACGCGTACGGCTACACGCCTGAACGTCACCCAATCCGCTCTGTCGGTCCAAATCCGCAAGCTGGAGGCGAGCCTCGGCAACGCGTTGTTCGAACGAAGCGGCCGCCAGCTACGCCTGACGGAAGCGGGGCGCATCGCGCTGGATCATGCCGATGCCATCTTCAATACGGGCGAGGAACTGCTTGGCACGCTTCGCGACGCCGGTACCATGCACAAGACCCTGCGCCTCGGCGCGTTGGCGACGCTGTCGCGCAATTTCCAGATGGAATTCCTGCAACCTCTCCTTGGGCGGCCGAGCGTCGAACTCGTCCTGCGTTCGGGTAACACGGCCGAACTGTTAGCCTCGCTGCGCTCGCTCAGCCTTGACGTCGTATTGATCAACCAGCCACCGGTGCACGACGGGCATTCAGGCTTCGTCGCCCACCGCCTCGCGGAGCGCGCGGTAAGCCTCATCGGATCTCCCGCACGCTTTCGTGGAGATTGCGGCCTGGCAGAGCGCCTGATGGCCCACCCGGTCATTGTCCCGACAAGCGGAACCAGCGTCCGCGCCGGCTTCGATGCACTCATCTACCAACTCGACATTCGTCCGCATGTCATCGCCGAAGCCGATGACATGGCGATGATGCGCTTGCTCGCGCGCGAAGACATCGGCATCGCCGTGCTGCCGCCCATCGTGGTGAAGGACGAAATCGCGGCCGGCACGCTTGTCGAAGGCGCGACCCTTCCCGGTATCGTCCAGACATTTTATGCGGTGATGATGGAAAGACGCTTTCCCAATCCGCTGTTGAAAATACTGCTTGGCAAGCCGTCGTTTGCAGGATCGTAGAGACTGTTATCCGTGCCAACTCGCAACCTGATTATTCGCTATCGAGCGACCAAAACCACGGTATGGCTGTTGACCAAGATTTTCGCGGTCTGGCTACCGAGCGACGGTCGTTGGACAGCGCGCCACCGTTGAGGACCGAACCGAAGCTGGGAGTTTGCGCGATCGACATTCGCAGCCGTCTCAAGTGGCAGTCGCGGATGCAAATTTGGCCAGTACTAATCCGCTCAGAAAAAGCCCGGTCGCTGGAGAGGATCGAGGGGATGCTTGAGCGACCGGGCATCGTCAACGAGGGAAGTTGACGGCCCATCTAAACACGCCTGATCGCCATAGGGAAGGGCCCGGCCGCCTCATGGTGCTCGCCTTCGACAAGCCGGACTTGACAGTAATGCATAACTGACTGGCCGATCTAATCACACGCCACAACGCGTTTCAAATCGTCAATACGATGTGAAATGTCCACGAGTAGGAACAATTATAGATGAATAATCGGATCGGCCGTCCAGAAAGGGCGCGCAGATATTTTGGATAATATCGTTCTTTTGCCGGCTATGTCCTCCGGTCCTACCTGGATCAAGCCGACGGGACGCGTCTCGTCTACCTGTGATGAGCACGCTATAGAATTGGCGAGCCTCTTTGTAGTGGGGTTATGCCCTCCCGTGGTCCACCGCATGCCAAAAAGATGCAAGGTGACGAGAACGATCATCGGTGCCTATGCGCTCAACCGGTGACGGCGCCTTCGTTGGCCGGTCGGGCAAGCGCGGAAAACTTGGCCAGCACGCCGCGCTTGTAGCGCGGTTCGGGCTGCTTCCACGCCGCGCGCCGGCAGGCAAGCTCCCCGTCTTCTACCTCCAGCTGCAAGAGCAGCTTGTGAGCGTCGATGGTGATGGTGTCGCCCTCCTGAACCAGCGCGATGGTCCCGCCTTCATAGGCTTCCGGCGCGACATGGCCGACCACCATGCCCCAGGTGCCGCCGGAAAACCTTCCGTCGGTGATCAGGCCGACGCTTTCACCGAGGCCGCGGCCGACCAGCGCCGAGGTAGGAGCCAGCATCTCCGGCATGCCCGGCCCGCCCTTCGGCCCGAGATAGCGCAACACCACCACGTCGCCCGGCTTGATCCTGTCAGCAAGGATCGCCTCCATGGCCGACTGCTCGTCATCGAAGACACGGGCTGGGCCTGTGATCGCCGGGCTTTTCAGGCCGGTGATCTTGGCCACGGCGCCGTCTTCGGCAAGGTTTCCCTTAAGGATGGCGAGATGCCCCTCCCGGTAAAGCGCCTTATCCAGCGGCATGATAACCCGCTGGTCGGCGCGCGGCGTATCGGGCACGTCGGTCAACTCCTCAGCCAGCGTGCAGCCGGTGACGGTCAGGCAGTCGCCATGCAGGAGGCCGGCGTTGAGCAGGAGCTTTAACACCTGCGGAATGCCGCCGGCCTGGTGCAGGTCGACCGCCATATAGTGGCCGGACGGCTTCAGGTCGCACAGCACCGGCACCTTGCGGCGGACGCGCTCGAAATCGTCCAGAGTCCAATCGACCCCGGCGGCGTGTGCGATGGCAAGATAATGGAGCACCGCGTTGGTGGAGCCGCCGATCGCCATGATCAGTGCAACCGCGTTCTCGATCGATCGCCGTGTCACGATATCGAGCGGCTTGATGTTCTTCTTCACCGCCTCGACCAGCACGCGGCCGGATTCGGCGGCGCTTTCGAACTTGTCACGGTCGGGGCTCGCCATGGTCGAGGAGTACATCAGCGCCATGCCAAGCGCCTCGAACGAGGAACTCATCGTGTTGGCCGTGTACATACCGCCGCACGAACCGTTGCAGGGACAGGCGTTGCGCTCGATGCCCTCGAAATCCTCCTCGCTCATAGTACCGGCCATGAAGGCGCCGACCGCCTCGAAGGCCGAGACGATCGACAGGTTCTGCCCCTTCCACGTACCCGGCTTGATGGTGCCGCCATAGACATAGATGGCCGGCGCGTTAGCACGTAAAATGCCGATCATGCCGCCCGGCATGTTCTTGTCGCAGCCGCCGAGCACCAATACGCCGTCCATCCATTGGCCCTGTACGCATGTTTCGACGCAGTCGGCGATAACCTCGCGCGAAACCAGCGAGTATTTCATACCTTCCGTGCCCATCGACATGCCGTCGGAAATGGTCGGCGTGCCGAACACCTGCGGATTGCCACCGGCCTCCCTGATAGCGGCGACGGCTGCGTCGGCAAGCGGCTGCAAGCCGGCGTTACAAGGCGTGATGGTGGAATGGGCGTTGGCGACGCCGATCATCGGCTTGTCGAAGTCGGCCTTCTCGTAGCCGAGCGCGTAATACATGGCCCGGTTGGGCGAGCGTGCCACGCCCTGGGTAATGTGTCTGGAGCGTTCGTTGAACGGCATTACGACAACCTCACTGGAAAGATAAAGATGTGATTTAGTATTCGTGTCATAGCAAACCGCGCCGTCTCTGCCTGCATGCCCAAGATGGGTCCATAACCGAGATCACGTGTCTCGGTACCCGCTGTACATTCGCGAGCGTGCGACATCGAGCCGATCAAGATAGGCCATGAGGCGGCCAAGCACCTATCTGAGACCCGATCACGCTTTGACAGAGCTCTGCCTGCGAAGCTTCTCTACAAGAAGACACGAACCGCGGTTATAAAAGAGTATTCGATGTATAAGGATCGGTGGCGCGCCTCCGTTCACGTTTTGCCCGGGCAATGATTAGACGCATGTCGTCATGATCAATACCGATATCCTCAAGCATGCGGTCGTCCATACCGGAAAGTAGATTTACGAGATCAACCCTTTGGCGGTGGCCAGCAAGCATCTTTGCGAGTATCTCGGCCTTGCCTCTGATGACGTTGCCGCACTGGTCCAGCACCCGCCCCAAAGGCGAGATGCGCGCTGGATTCGATGGCAGTCCAATGCCGGTATGATGATACGAGTTCCTGAAAGCTGAGATGTGGCTCATGATCAACGATCCCGACACCGTGGCGCAAACCGCACACTTCGATGCCACGCATATTGTGCTTAAAAGATATATTTACAATATATCTTTCTGTCGCTCATTCGGAATTTCGGCAGGATCGCAACCTCGAACCGTCATTGAACACGCCTATGCGTGGTGCACTGCCCTATCCGGTAGGCAAGTCCCGCCTGCAAAGGCTATTTCAACAAGGTCGACCAAGCCGTCGTGCGAGGCGTCCCGCCGGTCGTCGAAATCACGCCGATAGCGGCGAATAACCACTCCTTGCATGAACACCGCTATCGATTGGAGCGCTCCCGATCGAGGACGGGCGAATGATTGCCGCCTCTAGACACCGCCATTGCCTATGTGGGCGGATCGCCACGCTCGGTCTTTGCGTCAATCACCCAAGGCGGAGGAGGGGAGGCGTCATCGAGTATTTTGCCCCACTTTGCGAACGATGCAAATGCGTCCCGAGCAAACCAGAGCGGATAATCTCCTTCCAATGCGCGCTGGCAGGCACGCAGAGCGGTCGCGTAAGAATTCCCACGCCTCTCTTCCGGCCAATCGTAGAGAAACTCCAGCGCCTCTTCGAGGCAGGCGATTTCCTGGATGAAGTTCTTCCCCTTCGTCAGGAAAACGGAATTTGTGAACGCCCGCTCATTCATCGGATGATCCTCTAGGTCAAACGAGTTTTCAGGCTCGGGGACATTCCTCAACCCGACAAGACAGAAGCTCCATCCAGGATATTGGTCGGGCCAAATGCGTTCAAGCAAGGGCGGCAAAATGACCATCATCGAATATCGGAACCGTTGATGCAGTCCGCTCGCCGAGCGAGCAGTCAATTTTAGCTGCTTGCAATCCGTCAGTTAGATGTTTCATCGTTAGTCCTGGTACAGGCAATAGGCACAAATCGGGACCGATTTATTGCCGCCTTTGCTGTCTCCCATATGCCCATGCTCCCTAATGCTTGCCATTTCGCGCAGGCGCTCGCCAAGGGCAAGAGGAGCAGGACGGAGAGCACGATTTAGCCGTCAACGCTGCTTGGTTAGGCGGTCTGGCGCGAAGAACGGGCGTCATGACATCGAGGAAGATCGACGAGCGCGATGCGCCATGCCGAGGGAATATCGATGCCCTGCAAGCCTCCAATTCATAATTCTGCCGGCATAGTTGACAGGCAGGGCGATCAGCTCGGATCACCTCTACGCCCGGTTTCACTGCAGCCACCCGTACCCATCTGTCCGAGTCGCGGACAAAATTCATATCTTAACGCCAGCGCAGATTGGCGCGGGAGAGCTGATCCACTGACCGGTAGCCCATCAGTTTCATGTCGCGGGCAAGCTCGGCACGCATCAGGTCGAGCGCTCGTTCGACACCGGGTCGCCCGGCCGCGGCGAGCGGGAAAAGATAGTAGCGCCCCAGTCCCACTGCCTTGGCGCCGATTGACAGAGCTTTGAGGATATGGGAACCGCGTCGGACGCCGCCGTCCATCATGACATCGATGCGGTCACCGACTGCATCGACGATTTCCGCAAGCTGATCGAAGCCGGTGCGCGAACCGTCAAGCTGACGGCCCCCATGGTTGGACAGAACGATGCCAGTGCAGCCGATCTCCACTGCGCGACGGGCGCCATCGACCGACATGACGCCTTTCAGGCAAAACTGACCATCCCATTCGCGCACCATCCGAGCCACGTCGTCCCAATCCATCGAGGAGTCGAGCATCTCCGTAAAATAGCGGCCGATCGACATGGCATCGCCACCCATATCGATATGAGCGTCGAGCTGCGGCAGCCGGAACCTCTCGTGCGTCAGATAGTTGATGCCCCATACGGGTTTGACGGCGAACTGCACCACGCCGGACAATGTCAGCCTGAACGGAATCGAGAAGCCGGTACGCAGGTCACGTTCCCGGTTACCACCGGTGATGCTATCGACGGTCAGCATCATCACGTTGACGCCGGCCACCTTGGCACGCTCCATCATGGCACTGTTGAGGCCGCGGTCCTTGTGGAAATAGAACTGGTAAACCTGAGGCGTGTCGTAGGCTGCACGGAGTTCCTCAAGGCTCACCGTTCCCAGCGACGAAACGCCGAACATCGTGCCGAATTTGGCGGCGGCCGCGGCGACGGCGCGCTCGCCATCGTGATGGAAAAGGCGCTGCAACGCCGTCGGTGAGCAATATACCGGCAGCGCCAGCTTCTGCTCCATTACCGATACCGACAGATCCACGTCCTCCACACCGCGCAGCACGTTCGGAACCAGATCGACAGTCTCGAAGCTTTCGGTGTTGCGGCGGTAGGTCAGTTCGTCATCGGCCGCTCCATCGATATAGTCGAAGATAGGACGAGGCAGCCGATGCCGAGCCAGACGTCGGAAATCGTGGAAGTTATAGCAGTCGCGCAGTCTCATGGTTCAGATGGCCTGCCTGTTCAATGGCGATACCCGTCGATCGAGCTCCCGTGCATCTCTATAGAGAAACCAGGATCGAGAGGCGGCATGTACCGTCCGTCTCGGATCATGCAAGGATAGCGGAAATGCTCGTGCAAATGGTCGACATACTCGATCACACGGCCTTCCATCGAGCCCGAGACAGCAAGGTAATCGATCATCGAAAGGTGCTGCACGTATTCGCATAGTCCGACGCCTCCTGCATGTGGGCAGACGGGCTTGCCGAACTTCGCCGCCAGCAACATGATCGCAAGGTTCTCGTTAAGCCCGCCAACCCGCGCCGCATCGATCTGGACAATATCGAGCGCCTCGGCCTGCAGGAACTGCTTGAACATGATGCGGTTCTGGCACATTTCGCCAGTGGCGACTTTTACCGGGGTGACGGCACGGCGAATTTCGGCGTGACCGAGTATGTCGTCGGGTGATGTCGGCTCCTCGATGAACCACGGTCGAAACCGGGCGAGCGCATTGACCCATTCGATCGCCTCGCCCACCTCCCAGACCTGATTGGCGTCGAGCATCAGGACGATGTCGTCACCGGCTTCCTCGCGCATCACCCGACAGCGCCTGATATCGTCTTCGAGATCCCGGCCCACCTTGAGCTTGATGTGCGTCCAGCCGGCGGAGACTGCCTCACGGACCAGGCGGCGCATCTTTTCTTCCGGATAGCCAAGCCAGCCGGCGGAAGTCGTGTAGGAGGGGTAGCCCTCACGCAACAGCACGGCGCGACGTTCTTCCTTGCCTTCGGCGGCATGGGCAAGAATGTCGATCACCTCATGCCTGGTGAGGGCGTTGGTGAGGTAGCGAAAATCGATGCAACGTGCGATCTCTTGGGGTGTCATGTCGGCAACGAGCTGCCAGACCGGCTTGCCATCCCTCTTTCCCCAGATATCCCACACCGCATTGACGACCGCCGCGGTCGCTAGATGCATGACGCCCTTGTCGGGACCAAGCCACCGCAATTGCGAGTCGCCCGTTACGTACCGCCAGAATGCGCCCATCTCGCCAGCGATCTCGTCCATTTCGAGGCCGACCACGCGCGGCGCCAAAGCCTCGATCGCCGCCACGCACAGATCGTTGCCGCGGCCGATCGTGAAGGTGAGGCCATGCCCTTCCATGCCAGGACTATCGGTCTCAAGGACGACGTAGGCTGCCGAATAATCCGGATCGGGATTCATCGCATCTGAACCGTCGCGCTGATTTGACGTCGGAAAGCGGATGTCGGCGGTTCGAAAGCCGGTGATTTTCATGGTAATCCTACGCTCCGTGTTTTCACAAGCCAGGCCGGACGGACAGGGCGAGACGGCCCTGCTTTCTGGCCGACGGGTTCCGCCCAGGTATCGGTCTGCGGCACGGGTTACGCAAATCCCGGTTTTTGGTCATGGCAGTCGTGGCAGTCGCCAGTGCCTCGCCTCGGGTCCAGCCGGCGTGCATGGCGCTGAACGCGACCGCAGAACCGTCAAAGACTGCTATGCCTCACTGAATAGCTGACCTGCAATTCCCAGTGCCTTCCTGCTTGCTACCTTACGACCAAAACCGCTGTGTGGCTGTTGGCCAGAACTTCCGCTGTCTGGCTGCCGAGCAGCAGGCGCTGGACACCGCGTCGGCCATGAGACGCCATGACGATCAGGTCGCAATCGACGCTCGTGGCCGTCTCCAGGATCGCGGTTGCCGGATGCGCGTCTGGAACATGAACGGTATTGGCGCTTATTCCGAGCTTGGTCGCCTCGGCTTTTGCCGCCGACAAGATGTCATTCGCGAACCGCTTTTGGACATCTTCATAGCCTTCGTAGTCGGCCGGGGCTCCAACCCATCCGGCGTACATGGTCACATCCTGAAACGGCAGCCGCTCGGTCGCGATTAGGATCGTAACCCTGCTGCCGAGTTGTTTTGCCAGCGACAAGCCTTGATCGACGCCTCTCTGCGCGAGATCCGACCCGTCGGTCGGAATGAGAATATGATTGTACACGTAAGGCCTCCTTTGATCGTATGGTGGTTACACACTGAGTTCGACGAATAGTCGGTGATGGAAAGGACAAGTCGGGTGTGCTGGCCACGCGTTTTGGCACGTGAGGCAAGGTCGCCCTCGTTCCATGAGCTACAATTGCCCCGACAACAGATACCGTCCGCATCCGTGCGCAGGTGCGTTTGAGGCATTTGGGCCATGGGCCTCGCTGCTTCGATATGCGGCAAGGAACGGTCGCGGCGTGCATTGTTCAGTGGAGATGTTGCGGCACGCTGCTGAAAGGCGGCGTGTTGGTCCGTTCGTCCAATGCCTGGCGCACCAGTCCGCGCGCGCGACGCAGCCGGGTCTTGACCGTCTCGGGGCGGATGCCCAGATACGCGGCCGTTTCCAGGATGTCTATGCCGTCGATGACGCGAGCGACGAAGACTTTTCGATAGATATCGGGCAGGTTCGCGATCGTTTGCTCGACGAGCAGCAGGGTCTGTCGTTCTGCTGTGGTCCGTTCCGGATCATCATGGCTTGCGTTATGCGGAAACCGGATGGCGCGAGCTTCGTCAGTTGAGCCCATTGGCACGACGACCATTGTACGCCTCCGCCGCTTGCGCAGCCTGCCCAGCGTCTCGTTGATCACGATGCGCGTCAGCCATGTCGCCAGCGACGATTGTCCGTGAAAACCGTCAAGATGAGTGAAGGCGCGCGCATAAGCTTCCTGCACGATGTCTTCGGCGTCGCTCTCGTTGCCGATCATGCTTCTGGCAATCCGATAGAGGCGCTGGTTGTGCTTTTTCATTATAGTGCGGAACGAGCAGGCATCGCGCGCTAGCGCCCGTTGCACCAAGTCGGAATCATCGGCGAAGACGACCGCTAAAACCTTGTCGTTCATCCGGACTGCCCCCGATCCCTCACGCAACAAATGAAACGAAGAACAGGCCGAAAGGTTCCACCTACGAAGTAGCCGGGCGGGCAAGATGGCTGTTGCCCCCGGCGTCGAGCGACCAGAGGCAGGTTATCCGGCCGGTTTTCGATTGGCTGCCCGATGTCGGTCATTTCAAGGCGCTTTTTCTCGCCGGATACACCCCCTTAAGCACCTCCTCGAAATGCCTTGAAACGGAGGTGTTGCACTCGCAGGCGAGCGTGCGGAGGGCATCGACGCTACGGATGGTGATCCGGCCGCGCCGCGTCTGGATGATCTGCCTGGCCCTCAGATCACCGATGAGACGGTTGAGATAACTGCGCCCGACGGCGAGCATGGCGGAAAGCTCTTCCTGGGTGAGGGACAGGTCGTCGGTTCCCGTGCGTTCGGCCGCCGCCAGCAGCCACTTTGCCGTCCTCTGCTCGATCGAGTGTGTCGCGTTGCAGGCAACCGACTGAAATATCTGGGCCATAAGGCAGTCGGCATAGCGATC
>Ga0209963_1000864_pt1 | contig 24626 bp, 23 predicted proteins | sample ThiBio_1000_biof_2_FD_183957 | JGI IMG/M metagenome (GOLD analysis project Ga0209963, IMG submission 183957) | Wastewater bioreactor microbial communities from Cape Town, South Africa - Thiocy_cont_1000_biof (SPAdes) | ecosystem: Engineered > Bioreactor > Thiocyanate-remediating >...
TCCGCCGGGCGCAGGTGGTGGGGGGCCGATATCTCACCATGCTCGGCATCCAGCTCCTCTTCGCGGCGATCGGCGTCCTGCTGGCGTTCGCCGCCGCAGCGGTGAAGGGGGTGCCGATGGACGCCTCGCTGGCCGGCCTGATCCTCTCGGCAGGTTTCGCGCTGAACGCGCTGATCCTCGCCGTGGAGACGCCGGTGCTGTTCAGGGTCGGCTACGCACGTGCTCGCTGGGTCATGTTCACACCGGTACTGGTGATCGCCGCTCTGGGTGCGCTCGCGAACCTCTCGGGCGTCAACCTCACCCAGTTCGCACTCAGCCTGCGCGCAGCAGCCTGGGCACCGGCTCTCCTGCCCGTCGGCGGCCTGGCCGTGCTCGCCCTGTCGGCGCTGGCGTCCACGCGGCTGTACGCCGGCCGCGACCTCTGACCTGCCACCTGACGGCGGGCCACCCGACGGCGGTCGGCCCAGGCGGTGCCAGCGGGCAGAGGATGTTCCCGGACGACGCCGGCGTCCTCGTGGCGGCAACGTCCGAGGGTCGATCAGGGCCGGCGGGCCTCGATCAGGTGGCGGGTGGAGTGCGCGACGAACGGGCCGTCGGCCTGGATCAGGTCGTGCAGGTCGCGGAGCCGGTCCCGGTATCGCTCGACGGTGAAGCCGGGCACCCACCAGATCAGCTTGCGCAGCAGGTAGACCACGCCGGCCACGTCGAAGAACTCGATCCGCAGCCGCGCGGTGCGCAGATCGACGATCTTCAGCCCGGCGTCCCGTGCTGCCGCGGCCTCGTCGTCGGGATGCCGCGCCCGGCGGGCGTCCGGCTGCGGTCCCAGCAGGAACTCGATCAGCTCGAAGCCGCTGCTGGGACCGACGTGCTGGGCGAAGTACGTGCCGCCGTGGCGCAGGACGCGGGCGATCTCGCTCCACCAGAGCGTGGCCGGATGGCGGCTGGTGACCAGGTCGAAGGCCTCGTCGGCGAACGGCAGCGGTGGCTCGTCCGGGCTGGCGACCACCACCACCCCGCGGGGATGCAGCAGCCGGGTCGCCCGCTCGACGTTCGGCGGCCAGGACTCGGTGGCGACCGCCGTCGGCGGGAAGGCCGCCGCCTCGGCCAGCACCTCTCCGCCCCCGGTCTGGATGTCCAGCGACGCGCTTGCCTTCGCCAGTCGGCCTGCGAGCAGGCGGGCGTAGCCCCACTCGGGACGTTCCTCGGTGGCGTGGCCGTCCAGCCAGGAGAAGTCCCAGCCGGAGACGTCCACCGCCTCCCCGGTCGCCAACTGGTCCTCGAAGTCGCCGTCCATCTCCCGATTCTCCCTCACCGGCCGCGCTCGTCACCTGCCCGATCGCCGCTCGTCATGGCCGGATCGCGGATGGGCGACACCGTCGACACCGGCGGAGGTCCCGGGTCAAGCCCGGGATGACGGATGGGGGTTGGGCTGACGGGTGGAGGTGGGGCTGACAGGAGGGTTGTATGACAGGCGGGGTGGACTGACAGGTGAGGGTTGGCGGCGGCCTTGTCGTCTCGGGCGGGACGTCTCGTCGTCCTGGGCGTCCGTCTCGTCGTCCTAGGCGTCTGCCTCGTCGTCCCGGGTCACGCCCGGGATGACGGGTGAGGGTTGGGCTGGCGGGTGAGGGTTGGGCTGGCGGGTGGGGCTGGGCTGACCGGGTGGGGGTTGGCGTCTGCCTCGTCGTCCCGGGCTTGACCCGGGATCTCCGACTGACAACACCGGCGACTCCGGCGGAGGTCCCGGGTCACGCCCGGGACGACGGGTGCGCTGGGGACGACGGGTGCGCTGGGGACGACGGGTGCGCTGGGGATGACGGGTGCGGTGGGGATGACGGGTGCGGTGGGGATGGCGGGTTGGTGGGAGGACCGGCGCGGGACCGGGGTCAGAGGCGCGGGTCGACGGGCTCGGATTCGAGGGCGAGGACGCCGAACACGGCTTCGTGGAGGCGCCACAGCGGTTCGCCGGCGACGAGCCGGTCGATGGCCTCCAGGCCGAGGGCGTACTCGCGCAGGGCGAGCGAGCGCTTGCGGCCGAGGTTGCGGTCGCGGAGTCGGGTGAGGTTCGCCGATTCGGTGTAGTCGGGCCCGTAGATGATCCGCAGGTATTCGCGTCCGCGCACCTTCAGGCCCGGCTGGCAGAGATGACCCCGGGCCGTCCGCGCCAGGTTGGCGAGCGGCTTGACGACCATGCCCTCTCCGCCGGCGCCGGTCAGTTCCTGCCACCACTGGACGCCGGCGGCGCGGCTGGCCGCATCCGCGGTGGCGACATGCTGGCGACGGGTCGTCCGGAACAGGCCGGGATCGGCGGCGACCAGCCGGTCGGCGATCCCGAGGTGCCAGTCGTGGTCCCGATCGGAGAAGGACGCGCCCGCCGCGGCGAGCACCTGGAAGACGGCGAGCTGGACGCCGTCCAGCCCCTCGGTGGGCCAGACGTAACGCTGCCAGGCGGCGTCGTAGGCGCGGGCGTTCTCCAGCCGGGCGGTGGTCCGGGCCAGCAGGGCTCCCACCTCGACGCCGCGCGCCTCGGCGGCCGTGAGCGCCTCGACGGCTGCGGGCAGCGCCATCAGGGCGGCCGCCCCGACCGGGGCGTAGTGCTCGCGCAGCAGCGGACCGGCCTTGGCCGACCAGGGCAGCAGTTCGGCGTCCAGCAGCAGCCGGTCGGTGCCCAGCTCGTCGAGCAGCCCCGCCGCACAGACGGCGTCCTGGATCCGGCTCAGCAGGGTGGCGGTGAGCTCGGGGGCGAAGAAGGCGCGTCCCGTGCGGGTGTAGACCGAGCCGCCGTCCGGAGTGAGGTAGACAACCGCCCGCGAGCCCATGTGCTTCTCCTCGCACACGACCTGCTCGATGCCCCACTCGGCGAACTGGCTGAACGCCTCGTCGGGGTGCTCCAGGTAGCCGTCGCGGCCGGACGTGGCCACCGGGGACATGGTCGGCGGCAGGTACGGCACCAGCCGCGGGTGCAGCGCGAACCGGCTCATCACCTCCAGGGCGCCGGCGGCGTTCTCCGCGGTGATGGTGACCCGGCCCATGGCGGACGTCTCGATGACCCGCTTGCCGACCACGTCGTCGAGGCGGAGTTCGTCCTCCCCGCGCTGCGCGGACGCCACCGGGAACGGCTTGGCCGGCTGGTAGTGGACGGCCAGCGCGTCGACGGCGACGGTCTCGCGCTCCGGGTAGCGCAGCGCCGACAGTCGTCCCCCGAAGACACAGCCGGTGTCCAGGCACAGGGTGTTGTTGACCCACTCCAGCGTCGGAGTCGGGGTGTGGCCGTAGACCACCGTCGCCCGGCCGCGGTACTCCTCGGCCCACGGGTAGCGCACCGGCAGGCCGTACTCGTCGGTCTCGCCGGTGGTGTCGCCGTACAGCGCGAACGAGCGGACGCGGCCAGAGGCGCGGCCGTGGTAGGCCTCCTTCAGCCCGGCGTGCGCGACCACCAGCCGGCCGTCGTCCAGGACGAGGTGCGACACCAGCCCGCGACACCATTCGCGGACGGCGACGCGGAACTCCTCCGGCTCGTCGGCCAGTTCCGCCAGGGTGCTCTCCAGGCCGTGGCTGACCTGGACGTCCCGGCCGTCGAGCGCGCGGATCAGCTTCGCCTCGTGGTTGCCGGGGACGGCCAGCGCGTGCCCGGCGGCGGTCATGCCCATGGCCAGCCGGAGCACTCCGACGGTGGCCGGGCCGCGGTCGACCAGGTCGCCGACGAAGACGACCCGTCTGCCGTCCGGGTGTTCGGCGTCCACGGCATGGCCGGAGTTGTCGAACTGGACGGCGTAGCCGAGCCGTCCGAGCAGTTGGAGGAGCTCGTCGAGGCAGCCGTGGACGTCGCCGATGATGTCGAACGGGCCGTGCTGGTCGCGGTAGTCGTTGAGCAGCCGGTCCCGGACGATGCTGGCGTCCTCCACCTCGGCGGGGTCGGACAGCACGTGGACGGTTCGGAACCCCTCGCGTCCCAGCCCTCGCAGCGACGTGCGCAGCTGGGACGCCTGCCGCCGGATCGGGCCGTCCCCGAACGCCCGGTCGGCCCGGCTCCGGTTGCGTTCGATCGCGACCTCCGTCGGGACGTCCAGGACGATCGCGACCGGCAGCACGTCATGGTCGCGGGCCAGCTTCACCAGACCGGCCCGGGCCTCCTTCGAGGTGTTGGTGGCGTCCACGACGGTGAGCAGGCCGCGGTCGAGCCGCTTGCCGGCGATGTAGTACAGGACGTCGAAGGCGTCATTGGTGGCGGCCTGGTCATTCTCGTCCCCGCTGACGAGAGCGCGGCAGTAGTCGGAGCTGAGCACCTCGTAGGGGGCGAACGCCCGGGCGGCGAAGGTCGACTTGCCCGACCCGGAGACGCCGACCAGCGCCACCAGAGCCAGGCCCGGAATGTGCAGCTCGGTCACGGGCCCTCCCGGGAGAACAGGGCCAGTTGGGTGGGCGGACCCGCGTCCGGGTCCACCTCGCCGACCGGACGGAACTCCACCCGGTAGCCGTAGCCGGACGCCACCCCGTCCGCCCAGGCTGCGAACTCGGCCCGCGTCCACTCGAACCGGTGGTCGGGGTGCCGCAGGTCGCCGTCCGCCAGTCCGTAGACCGGGTTGTAGTCGCGGTTCGGGGTGGTCACGATCACGTGTCCCGGCCGCGCCGCACCGAATACGCCGGCCTCGAGGGACGCGATCCGGTCCGGCTCCAGGTGCTCGACGACCTCGATCAGCAGGATGGCGTCGAAGCCGGCGAGCTGGTCGTCGCGGTAGGTCACCGACGACTGCCGCAGGGTGATCCTCGCGCGCTGGTGGTCGGACAACCGGTCGAGGTTCAGCCGGCGCTCCGCCCTGGCCAGCGCCCGGGCCGACACGTCCACCCCGACCACCTCGGTGATCGTCGGGTCGGCGAGCAGCGCCCGCAGGTAGTGGCCCTCGCCGCAGCCCAGGTCGACCACGCGTCGCGCTCCGACCTGGTGGACGACGTCCAGCACCGTCTCGAGGCGCTGCACCTTCAGCGGGGCGGGCGCCTCCTCGTCGGCGGCGTCGTCCGGCTCGTCGACCGGGACGTCGTCCAGCGCCGTCAGCCGCAGGGTCGCGTCCTCCACGTAGTCGGGACGCGAGACGAGGTAGCGCCGGACGATCAGTTCGCGCAGCGGGTGGTCGGCCAGCCAGCCCTCGCCGCGGCGGACCAGCTTGGTGACCTCGTCCGTGCCCACCCAGTAGTGTTTGGCGTTGTCGAGCACCGGCAGCAGCACGTACACCTGCGACAGCGCGTCCGCCAGCCGCACCGAGCCGGTCAGGGTGAGGTCGACGTAGGGTGCCTCGCCCCAGCTGCCGTCCGGGCCGAACGGCGTCGTGTGGGCGGCGACCGTCCAGCCCAGCGGCTCGAACAGCCCCCGCACCAACGCCGCCCCGGCCAGCTGGTCCCGGCCAGCCGGGCGAACCGGGACGGCGGGAATCCTGATCCGCAGCGGCAGCGGGGACGCGGCCAGTTCCGGGAAGGAGTCGCTGCGGCCGTTCAGCGCGGTGTTGAACACGCGTCCCAGCGCCACTGCCAGCATGGACGATGCGGCGTACGGGCGGTCGGTGACATAGTCGGTCAGCGTCGCGCCGTCCCGCGACTTCAGCCGGCGCTTGACCATTCCGATCGGATCGACCTCGAGCAGCAGGGCGGCGGTGACCCGCTCGGCGGTGGACTCCGGGTAGAAGACCGTCGCCGTGCCGACGGGCAGTTCGAAGGTCTGGACGCGGTCGGGATGCTTGTGCAGCAGGTGGCCGAGCGCCTGGGCGTCCGGCCCCGACAGCGACACCGTCAGCAGCACGCTGCCCATTCTGGCAGCACGCCGCGGCGTCCGGGGCTGGCCGGGCGCTCTCGTCGCCGTCGCCAACTCCGCGTCCGCTAATATCTGATCATCTGTTCAGATGAGGAGTGATCGTGAGCGTTGTCGAGGGCCTGGACGGGTGCGTGGTCGTCGGCGTCCACCCGGAGAAGGTCCGGCTGGTCGTCGAGAACGCGCCGGACGCCGACGAACTGACCCGGGTGAGTGCGGTGTTCAAGCTGCTGGGCGACCCGACGCGGGCACGCCTGCTGTACGCGCTGCTGGAGGCCGGCGAACTGTGCGTGTGCGACCTGGCAGCGTCCACCGCGACGGCCGAGGCAACCGTGTCGCAGGCGCTCCGGCTGCTCCGGGCGTCCGGGGTCGTGACCGGGCGTCGTGAGGGACGCAACGTGTTCTACCGGCTGTCGGACGCCCACGTCCGGCTGTTGCTGGACGTGACCCGCGAGCACATCACGCACGAACCGGAGCCCGGACGCCGATGAGCCACGCGCACGACACCCTGAGTGCCGCGGGCCGGCATCGCTGGCGCCTGGCCGTCACCTTCGCGATGGTGGCGGTGTTCTTCGTCGTCGAGCTTCTGGCCGGACTGGCGTCCGGCTCGCTGGCCCTGATCTCGGACGCCGGCCACATGGCCGCCGACGTCACCACCCTCGGCGCCGCGCTGATCGCGACGCGGCTCGCGACGCGCAGGGACACGACCGGACGGCGCACCTTCGGCTCCTACCGCGCCGAGGTGTTCGCGTCGGGGCTGGCCGTGCTGGTGATGATCGCGGTGGGCATCTACATCGGCATCGAGGCAGTGGGACGCATCGGTGCCGCGCCGGAGCTCGCCACCGGCACGATGCTGCTCGTCGGCGTGCTCGGGCTCGTGGTCAACGTGATCAGCATCGTGCTGCTCCGCGCCGGGGCAGCGGAGAGCCTGAACCTGAAGGGCGCCTACCTCGAAGTGATCGCCGACACCCTCGGCTCGGTGGGGGTCATCGTCGCGGCCCTGATGGTGGGCTGGACGGGCAACGCCTGGTGGGACACCGGCATCGCCGTCGCGATCGCCGTCTTCGTCGTCGTCCGGGCGGTGATGCTCGGACGCGAGGTGCTCGCCGTCCTCGGCCAGCACGCCCCGGACGGGCTGGAGCCGGCCGCACTCACCGACGCCCTCCTCGCCGTCGACGGGGTCACCGCCGTCCACGACCTGCACGTGTGGCGGCTCACCTCCGGCATGGACGTGGCCACCGCGCACCTGGTGACCGTCGGCTCGGCCCGTCCCGGCCCTGTCCTCGCCGCGGCGAGCGCGACCCTGCGCGACCGGTTCGAGATCGCCCACGCCACGCTGCAGATCGAGGCCGAGGACGCCGGCGAGTGCCAGTGCGCCGACTGGTGACCCCGTCCGGGAGCCCGCAGCCCGCCGTGAGGCGTCCGCGACCCTGCTCTGGACCGGACGCTGTGACTTTTCCCGCCGTGTTCGGCGGACGGATTCACAGCATGGCGAGGTTCGCCTGACGCCGGCCAGCGCACGGTGCCCGTTCATGGTGGAAATGACGCCCGATCCCGGACGCGTCGAGCGCCGGTGCTAGCTGATGGTGGTTGTCAGGCCGTTCTGCCCGGCTATTTCCACCATCAGCTAGCATCCTGGTTCCGGCCGGGCCGGGGGTGCCTCCATAACCACGATTGGCTAGCACGAGCGTGGCGGGTCAGGAAGCGACGGACGGTCTTGGGGACGCGAGCGGTCGTCGGGCCGCCCGTCGGTGGGCCGGCCGTCCATACTGGGAGCAACCCGTCCGCCGGCCGGCGGGACGGGCAGGCCAAGCCCAAGGAGCACCGTGATCCCGGACGACGACCTCCTGCGGCGGTACGCGTTCGCCGAGACGCTGATCGGTGAGGCCGGCGCGCTCGCCCTCGGCTATTTCCAGCGGGCCGGCGAGCTGGTGGTGCACAGCAAAGGTGTCCAGGACATGGCCAGCGAGGCCGACCTCGCCGTCGAAGACCTGATCCGCTCGCGCCTCGACGCAGCCTTCCCCGACGACGCCTTCCTCGGCGAGGAGTCCGGCTCGACCGGAGACCCCGATGCGCCCGGCCTGTGGGTCGTCGACCCGATCGACGGCACCCAGCCGTTCGTGAGCGGACTGCCCAGTTGGTGCGTCTCGATCGCCTATGTCCGCGACGGCGAGGTCGCCTTCGGGCTGGTCGACGCGCCCGCGATCGGCGAGCGGTTCGCCGGTTCGCGGTGGACGGACGCGACCCGCAACGGCGTCCCGGTGAAGCCGCACCCGGGAACCAGCGTCCGGGACGGGCTGACCTACCTCGGCGCCTCTCCCCGGATGAGGGCGGACGACCTGACTCCCATCTTCGACCGACTGCTGCGGGCGCACGGGATGTTCGTCTGCGGCGGATCCGGTGCGCTCGGGCTCTGTGATGTCGCGTGCGGCCGGCTCGTCGGCTACCTCGAGCCGCACATCAACTCCTGGGACTGCCTCGGTGCCGTGGCCGTCCTGCAGGCCGCCGGCTGCCGGGTCAGCGACTTTCTGTCCGTCCCGGGCGCGCTCCTCAATGGCACCAGCATCGTCGCCGCCACGCCGCCGGTGTACGACGAACTGGCTGCGATCCTCGGCTGAGCCGGGACGCCCGTCTCCCCGCCAACGGCCGAATCGCGCTTCCTGTCGCCCGGCCGGGGTCTTGGCGCCCCATCCGCGGACCTGAAGGATGGACGGGTGAACTTCGATGACCTGGTCGACAGGAGCCGCCAGGGCGGTCAGGACGGAAAGCCTGCCGCGGAGGCTCCCGAGGCCGTGCTGCGGCACGCGCGAGAGACTCTCGACGCCGCCCTGGCTGAGACCGGGCTCGCAGCCGCGATGACGTTGGCTTCCCGTGGGGTGTCGCCCGTCCCCGTCGGCCACATCAAGCGGCGCTTCGGCTTCGACTATCCCGAGCAGACGAGCCACGCCTGGAGGTTTCCCCGTGGCCTCCATCTGCTTCGCGACGGAACCTGGTGGCGGGTACGGAAAGCAACGGCGAGCGCCGAGAGCGCCCCTCCACCCCTGGTCCGGTGGGTGATGGATGACGACCCGCACGCCGCGGGCAGCATCCTCGCACCGCAGCAGCAACTGACCGGAGCCGTGCTCTCGGAGCCCGGCCCCGCCGTCGGAGACGCTCCCTGCGGAACCTTCGTCATCGAGACCGACGACAAGGCGGAGACCCTTCACCTCTCGGTCGCCGACGGCGTCGCCCGGATCAGCGAGGACGCCGGGGGCGACCCCGTCCCGTTCGAGGAGTGGGCCGCCGCGGCCGTCGCCTCACTGATCGACGCGCGTTAGCTTCTACAGGTTCGTCTGGGCCTCGAGCTCGTCCGGGTAGCGTCCGCCCTGGATCTCGACGGCGTCCGAGGCTGCGGTGAGCGCCGCCACCTCCGCGTCGGTGAGGACGAGATCGGCCGCGGCAGCGTTCTCGGCGAGCCGGTGGGGCTTGGTCGTGCCGGGGATGGGCACGATCCAGGGACGCTGGGCGAGGAGCCAGGCCAGGGCCACCTGACCAGGCGTGGCGCCTTTCTCCGCCGCGAGGCCCTTGACCTGTTCGACGAGCGCCAGGTTGTGGGCGAGGGCGTCCGGGGCGAACCGCGGAATCCGGGCGCGCAGGTCGGCCGTCTCGAACGCGGTGTCGGCGGTCACCGTACCGGTGAGGACGCCCTTGCCGAGCGGGCTGAACGGGACGAACCCGATGCCCAGCTCCGCGCAGGCGGCCAGCACTCCGTCCTCGGGCCGGCGCCACCACAGGTTGTACTCGCTCTGGATCGCGGTGACCGGAGTGACCGCGTGGGCCCGCCGGATGGTCTGCTCCGCCGCCTCGGAGATCCCCCAGTGCCGCGTCTTGCCGGACGCGATCAGGTCGCCCAGCACTCCGGCGTACTCCTCGATCGGCACGTCCGGGTTGACCCGGTGCTGGTAATAGAGGTCGACCGCGTCCACGCCGAGCCGTCGCAGCGACCCGTCCAGGGCAGCGGGCACCTCGTCCGGCAGCAGCCGACGGCCGAGCACCGTGTGGGTCTCGGGGTCGATCGCCTCGGCGAACTTGGTCGCGATCACCACCTGGTCGCGGACGGGTGCGAGGGCCTCGCCGACCAGCACCTCGTTGGCGTGCCCGCCGTAGATCTCGGCGGTGTCGAAGAACGTGACGCCGAGATCGACGGCGCCGCGGACCATCGCCACCATCTCGGCACGGTCGGGGTGCTCGCTGTAGCCGCCGGTGGTGGTCATGCAGCCGAGGCCGATCGCCGAGACGGTCAGCCCCTGGCCCAGGGTACGGTCGTGCATCATCGCTCCTTGTCGTTGAGTTGTTCGTCGGTGAGTTGTCCGCCGACTCGGCCCAGAGCCTGTCGTCCCGGGCCCGGGATCTCGGATCGGACAGCAGGCCCGGGCCGGGGGACGATTCGGACGCCGGCCGCGCGAGCTCGCGCGCTGATCATCGGCCGCAGGTAGGGACTGCCGGCGTACTTGGTGCGGTAGGCGTCGTCGATCGCGTCGGCCAGGGCGGCCGGTGCCGGGTCGAAGGTGACGTCGAAGACCTCGCCGGCGGCGTGGATCCGGCCCTGTGGGCGGGCGGTCGCGGCGGCGTACCAGCGCGAGCTCGGGCCGTTGTAGGCCCGCACGTAGAGCTCATCGTCCACCGCGACGCACCAGATCCACGTAGGCGTGCCGTAGGTCGTCCCGTCCGTCCGCAGCGGAGAGACCTGCAGGTCGTCGGCGTCCACGATCTGTGCCAGCTGCGCTGCCGACCAGGTGTCACCCATCAGCCTCGTCCCCTTCCGCTGTGGAGGTCGCAGTACCAGTCAAGACCCGAGCGGTGCCGTGTGGGAGGTACTGGCGTGAGGTGTCCCGCCAGTACCTCCCAGCAGGGTTGGCACACCTCATGGCGTCACTGCCCTGGACAACCGCGTCGAGGTCCGGGACTTCCCGGTCAGCCGTCGCGCCCACGTGACTCCTCAGCGCGCCGGACTGCCGTCCGGTGGCGACCGGCGGGTGCCGGTGTGACCCGAGCCTCGGCCCATGCCGAGCCGGAACGGGTCGGCGACACACCTGACCCATCAGAGGCCCGAAACGCCCGCAATCGGCCCTCTTCAGGCCACTGATGGAGCAAACGTGTCGCGTTGTCAGGCGTCCTCGACGTCGAGGCCGGTGGACAGGTCGAGGAAGGCGTTCGCCTGCTCGACCAGGGCCGCGCCCTTGCTGCTGATTCCGGCCACGGCGTCGGCACCGACGGCCCAGCGAGCCGGGGGCTCGTCGAGTTCGGCGAGGCGGACCAGGTTTGCCGCGAGCTTGGCCGGGTCGCCGGACTGCCTGCCGTTCATCGCCTTCCAGGACTCGATGGTCTCTGCTGTCCGGGCGGCGTAGTCGTCGATCGACAGCTCGGGCCAGGTGGTGGACGTCCCCTCGACCAGGAGCTCGGTGCGGAAGAAGCCGGGTTCCACCGCGGTCACCGCGATCCCGAAGGGCCGGAGCTCCTCGCGGAGACCCTCCGTCCAGCCTTCGAGGGCGAACTTGGACGCCGCGTACGCGGTGCCGAATGCGCCGCCGACGATGCCGGCGGTCGACGTGATCGTGAAGACCTGGCCGCAGCGCTGCCGGCGCATCACCGGCAGGACGGCGCGGGTGACGTTCAGCGGTCCGAAGAAGTTGGTCTCCAGCTGCGCGCGGAACTGCCGATCGCTGACCTCCTCGAAGAAGCCGGGCTGGAAGCTGCCGGCGTTGTTCACCAGGACGTCGATCCGGCCGAACCGGTCGAGCGCCGCGGCCACTGCCGCACTGGCGGAAGCGGGGTCGGTGATGTCCAGGGCGACGGTCAGCAGGCGGGGATGCTCCCCGACGGCTGCGGCCGCCCGAGCGGCGTCCCGCGCTGTCGCCACCACCCGATGGCCGGCCGCCAGCGCGGCCTTGGCGATGTCGACGCCCATTCCGCGCGCTGCGCCGGTGATCAGCCAGACCCGGTCCTCGTTCATGTTCTCGTTCCTCTCGATGGGGTTCAGTTCGGAATCGCCGGTCGGCGGCTGGCGGCCATGGCGGTGAGCGAGCCGGCGGTGAGGACGACGATGATCACGGCCATGGGGACGGCGGTGCTGTCGCCGCCGAGGCCGGCGATCGGGGCGACGAGGCCCGCCAGGCACCACTGCAGGAAGCCGAGGACGGCCGACCCGGTGCCAGGGTGTTCGGGAACCTCGTTGGACGCGAGCGCGCCGGCGTTGGGTCCGACCAGACCCTGCGCGCTCATCAGCAGGAAGAAGCCGGCCAGCGCGACGAGGAGCGGCATGCCGGCCCAGATCGCCGCGGCGAGCAGCCCCAGTCCGACGACGCCGGTCGCGGCCAGGCCGATGGTGATCACCCGGCGGGTGGGGACGCGTCCCGCGAGTCGTCCGGCGAGCAGGGTGGCCAGGGCGAGGCCGACGGCATTGGCCGCGAACGCGATCGAGTACTGCACCGGCGACAGGCCGTTCATGGACTGGAGGATGAACGCCGAGGTGGCCACGTACGCGAACGTGACGCCCATCGAGAACGCCATCACGACCAGGTAGGCCACGAAGCGGCGGTTGCCGACCACCTGGCGCGCGGCGTGGCCGAGTTCGCGCAGTTCGCCGCCGTGCCGTCGCTCGGCCGGCAGTGTCTCCGGGACGGTGACCGCGGCAGCGATCAGCATCGCCGCCGAGAGGCCCGCGAGCAGCCAGAACGAGGTGCGCCAGTGCGAGAACTGCACGATCAGCCCGCCGAGCAGGGGCCCGACGATCGGCGCGATTCCGCCGACACCGGCCACGATGTTGAGCGCCCGGACGAGCCGGGTGCCGACGGCCAGGTCGACCACCACAGCCCGGGCGACCACCATCGCCCACCCGCCGGCGAAGCCCTGCACGGCGCGGGCGGCCATCAGCACGGCGATGTCCGGGCTGACCGCGCACGCCACCGATGCCACGGTGAGGACGGCGAGCGAGGCGAGCAGCAGGCCGCGGCGTCCGCGCTGGTCGGAGACTGGGCCGCCGATCAGCTGACCGAGCGCCATCGCCACGAAGAAAGTGGTCAGCGTCAGCTGCACCCCGGTGGCGCTCGCGCCCAGCTCGCCGGCGACCTCGGGGAACGCGGGTACGTACATGTCGGTGGCCAGCGGCGCGATCCCGCCGACGAACACCACGGTCGCGAGGACGGGACTGCCGAGCGACCTCCCGGTACGGGTGGGTTCGCCTGGTGTCACGTCGGTCTCCAACAAGGTCTTCTCTCCGGTACGTGCTTCCATGGAACCGCGGCCCGTCCGGGTGAGGAACACCCTGCCCAGAGGTGTACTGGCAGTGCATCCCACCGGGTCGCCAGGTCGTTGGCGTCTCGGGGCGTCCCCCGCTCGCACGCCGGCGGACGGGAGCTGTCAGCCCGCCGCGGCCCACCGGACGGCCACCATCGCTCACCCGTCCGCGGCCGATCGCCCGTCCCGCCTCGGACCGACTGCCGGGCTGGAACGGCCCGGACGCAGGTCAGTCCGTGGCCGCTCTGGTCGGGTCGGGGACGGCGGCGTCGACGGGGTCGGGCTGGGTGGCAGCCCAGCTTGCCAGCAGGTGTAGGCCGTCCTCGGTCGCGGACCCCGGCTCGGCGGTGTAGATGGTCATGGCGACGCCGGGCTCGCCGGCGAGGTCGAGCGTGTCGTAGGCCAGGTGCAACTCGCCGACCACGGGGTGGTGGTAGTGCTTCGTGCCCCGGGTGTGGATGCGGACGTCATGGGTGCTCCAGCGGCGCCGGAAGTCCCCGCTGCGGGTGGACAGCTCACCGATGAGCTCCTGGAGGTGGCGGTCGTGCGGGTCGCGCCCGGCCTGGGTGCGCAGCATGGCGACCGTGATCGCGGCGAAGTAGTCCCAGTCGGGGTAGAACCGGTGTGCGGCCTCGTCCAGGAAGGTGAAGCGGGCGAAGTTGGGCCGGCCACCGGGACTCGCGTACAGGTCGGAGTACAGCGCCCGGCCGAGGTGGTTGGCCGCCAGCAGGTCGCCGCGGCCGTTGCCGACGGCGGCCGGCGCGTCGCGGATCGCGTCCAGTGCCCACTGCAGGCTCCGGTGCGGACGCCAGCTGCCCGTGCGCCGGCGGGGTGCGAGCAGGCTGGTGCCGGTAGCAGCCCTGGCGAGGTCGAACAGGTGCTCCCGTTCCGCCGGGTCGAGCTGCAGCGCGCGGGCGAGGGCGTCCAGGACCTGGGCGGACACACCACCCAGGTCGCCGCGTTCGAGCTTGGCGTAGTACTCGACGCTCACGCCGGCCAGCTCGGCCACCTCACCCCGCCGCAAGCCGGGGACGCGGCGGCGCCCCGAGTCCGGGAGCCCGGCCTGGTCACAGCTGATCCTCGCCCGTCGGCTGGTCAGGAACTCGCGCACCTCTCCCCGGTTGTCCACCCCGCCACGGTATTCGCACCAGCTGTCTGGCTGGGATGCTCTGCCGGTACACCTCTCGGCAGAAGCTTCTCCCCGCGGCGGCGCCGGCGTGGCATGGAGCCATGCGAACAGCGAGTCTCCTGGTGGCGATGGCCACCGTCCTCGGCGCCGTGATCGGAGTGACGGCGATCCCGTCCACAGCGCAGACCAGCCAGGTGCCGGGCTGCTCCGATGTCGAACCCGAGGTGGCGACCACCGCGCCGGGCGTCCCGGTCGCCGTGGTGCGCGGCGATCACGTCGCCACGGCGGTGATCGAGTCGTCGGACGCCGGCAGGGCGTTCCTGGCGAGGCTGCCCCTGACCGTCCGCCTTCGGGACAGCTTCGGCCTCGCGTGGGTCGGCGAACTGACCCCGGAGCTGGCGGTCGGCGACCGCGGGCTGACCTGCGCGGTCGGGATCGGCACCATCGGCTACTCACCGGCCGATCAGGCGCTGGCGATCTACTACTCCGAGGATGCCGGCCGGCTCCGGACCGGGGACGTCGTCCGGCTCGGGACGGTCACGGGTCAGCTGTCGGCACTGGCCGGCGACGGGCCGGTGAGCATCGTCCGGGTCGGTTGAACCGCCCGGACGCCCCCGTCCACGACCGCGGCCCAGGGGTGCACTGGCGGGGCATCCCTCCCCTGACCCCCGGCCCGTACCGTTGGAGCATGGACAACCGGGACGAGGTGCGCGAGTTCCTGACCTCCCGCAGGGCCAGGCTGAGCCCGCGCGAGGTCGGGCTGCCCAGTGCCGGACGCCGCCGCGTCCCCGGTCTGCGGCGCAGCGAAGTGGCCTCGCTCGCCGGGGTGAGCGTCGAGTACTACGCCCGGATCGAGCGCTCGGGATTGGCCGGCGTGAGTCCGTCCGTGCTGCACGCGCTGGCGCGAGCACTGCGGCTCGACGAGGCCGAACGAGCCCACCTGCTCCATCTCGCCGAGGCCGCCGAGGGCACCAGCACGCTGCTGCGACCGCGCCGCAGCAGCGCCCGTCCGTGGACGCCGCCGCCCAGCCTGCAGTGGGTGCTCGACACGATCACGGGTGGCCCGGCGATCGTCCGCAACGGACGCATGGACCTGCTGGCGACCAACGCGCTCGGCCGGGCGATGCACTCCCCGCTCTACGATCGCACCGCCGCCGGGGTGCCGAACTTCGCCCGCTACACCTTCCTCGACGACGACTCCCGGAACTTCTATCCGGACTGGGGGACGGCTGCCGACATCAGCGTCGAGATCCTGCGCACCGAAGCCGGCCGCGCGCCGCACGACCGCCAGCTCCAGGACCTGGTCGGCGAACTGTCGACGCTCAGCCCCGAGTTCGCGCGGCGCTGGAGCAGCCACGAGGTCCGCCTGCACGGCGCCGGCACCAAGACCTTCCACCACCCCGCCGTCGGCGACCTCGTGCTCGCCTACGAGAGCGTCGACATGCTGTCGGAGGCCGGCCTGACGCTCACGATCTACGCCGCCGAGCCGGCGTCCCGGACGGCGGACGCGCTGCGCCTGCTGGCGTCCTGGGCGGCCACGAACGCGGTTGCAGGCCCTGTCGAAGCGGGACGCTGAGATGCGAGTCCTGGTCACCGGCTCCGCGGACGGGCTGGGCCGGCTCGCCGCCGCCGGCCTGCTCGACGCCGGCCACGAGGTCGTGCTGCACGTCCGCAACGACAGCCGGCTCGACGCCGTCGCCGACCTGGTCGCGTCCGGTGCGCAGGTGCTGGTCGGCGACCTGGCCGACCTCGATCAGACCCGTGCCGTTGCCGACCAGGCCAACGCGCTGGGACGGATGGATGCCGTCATCCACAATGCCGGCGTCCATTCCGGGTCGGCGGTGCTGCCGGTCAACGTGGTCGCCCCCTACCTGCTCACCGCCACGATGGAGCGTCCGGACCGGCTGGTGTACCTCAGCAGCGGCATGCACCGCGGGGGACGCGCCGACATCGACGGCGTGGACTGGTCGGGACGCCGGCCGTCCCGGTCGTACTCCGACAGCAAGTTGTTCCTGACCACGCTCGCGGCTGCGGTCGCGCGGCTGTGGCCCGGTGTGCTCAGCAACGCCGTCGACCCTGGCTGGGTGCCCACCCGGATGGGCGGCCCGGGCGCGCCCGACGACCTCCGCCTCGGCCACCTCACCCAGGAATGGCTCGCCACCAGCGACGATCCCAACGCCCACACCAGCGGCGGCTACTGGCACCATCAGCGGCGGGCCCAGCCGCACGCCGCCGTCCACGACCTCCGCTTCCAGGACCAACTCCTGGCTGCGCTCGCCGCCCACACCGGCGTCGCCATCGGTGGGCCGCACAGCGCATAGCCGGGTCAGCCGAGGAGGGCGACACAACTGCGGCATCAGACGCTCAGGACGTCCCGAGTCAGGCCGTTCTCGAGCACTGGTGCAGCGAACGGGTCACTCAGCGCTGGTACCGGGGGCTCAGTCGGCCTGATCCGCCCCCGCGCCGGATGCCGCCGCGTGCCGTTCGGCGAACACCCGCCGCGCCACGGGAATGGCGGACATGGCCTTGGGCCAGCCGGCATAGAAGGCGAGATGGGTGATGGCTTCGACCAACTCGGTCTCGGACAGGCCGTTGGCGAGCGCCCGGTTCAGGTGTCCGACCAGCTGCTCGGTGTTGCCGCCGGCGCCGGCCCCGCTACTCCGGCAGGCCGTCCCGGTCGGCCCACTCCAGCAGCGTGTCGAGGCGGTGCGCAACGTCGTCGATCGTGGCGTGTGGGTCGCCCGACTTCGCGAACCGGGCCGGGACGGTGGCCAGGGTGAGTTCGCGGGGTTCGATCGCGTCCAGTTCGTCCCAGAAGAAGGGCGTCGAGACGGTTCCGTCGGGGACGCCGCGCACCGACCAGGCGCTGGCGATGGTGTGGTCGCGCGCGTTCTGGTTGAAGTCGACGAAGACGTGCTCCGGGTCGCGGTCCTTGCGCCACCAGGTGGTGGTGACGTCGTCCGGTGCCCGGCGTTCGACCTCGCGGGCGAAGGCCAGCGCCGCCCGGCGCACCTCGCCGAACCCCCACTCGGGCACGATCCGGACGTAGATGTGCAGCCCGTTGCCTCCCGACGTCTTCGGGAAGCCGGCGATGCCGAGGTCGTCCAGGACGTCCCTGGCGACCGCCGCGACCCTGCGGACGCGCTCGAAACCGGCCTTCGGCATCGGGTCGAGGTCGATCCGCCATTCGTCGGGCTTCTCCACGTCCGCCCGCCGCGAGTTCCAGGGGTGGAACTCCACGGTGGCCATCTGCACCGCCCAGATCACCGAGGCCAGCTCGGTCACGCACAGTTCGTCCGCCGTCCGGCCGAAGCGCGGGAAGTAGACCTCGACGGTCTCCACCCACGGCGGCGCGCCGGCCGGCAGCCGCTTCTGGTGCACCTTCTCGCCGGCCAGACCGGACGGGAACCGGTGCAGCATGCAGGGACGCTCCCGCAGCGCCCGGACGATGCCGTCCCCGACGGCGAGGTAGTAGTTGGCCAGGTCGAGCTTCGTCCAGCCGTGGGCGGGGAAGTAGACCCGGTCCGGGCTGCTCAGCCGGACCGTCCTGGTCCCGACCTGGAGTTCGACCGGCGCTGCGTCCGTCATGTCGGCCAAGGTACCCGGCCGGGCGCGCCGGCGACATGGGAAAGTCGTGCGGGGTACTGCTGATGGTGAGGAGGGACGCAGGTGGCCGGGCAGATCATCGTCCTCAACGGGACGCCTCGGGCGGGCAAGTCGAGCATCGCCAGGAAGATCCAGGACACGTTCGACGGGGTCTGGCTCAACCTCGGCGTCGACAGCTTCATGGAGGCGACGCCGGAGCGGTTCCAGCCGGGCATCGGGCTGCGGCCCGGCGGAGAGCGACCTGACCTGGAACCCCTGGTCAGGACGCTCTACCTGGCGCTGTACGCGTCCATCGCCGCCCACAGCCGCCTCGGGGTGAACGTTGTCGTCGACGCGAACCACCACGACGACTACTCCCGTCCGCTGGGCATCCTGCCGGCCTGCGCGCGGGTGGTCGGCGACCTGCCCGTCCTGTTCGTCGGAGTGCGCTGCCCGGTCGAGGTCGTCATGACCCGGCGGATCGAGACCTGGGGCTCGGGCTACGAGCCGGACGGCTCCGTTCCGCCGCCCGTGCGCCGCTGGCAGGACGCCGTCCACCGTTCCCACCGCTACGACCTGGAGGTCGACACCTCACTGGCCAGCCCGTCTGAATGCGCCGCGCTGATCTCGGACCGACTCGCCGGGGGCCCGCCCGGGACGGCCTTCGCCAGACTCGCCGCGGAGCCGGGGCGGCCCGACGCCTCCTAGCCAGACGGCCCCTCCACGCTCAAACTGGACTGAAATCGCCGATGTCGGCGATTTCGGTCCACTATCTGGTGGATCGACCCCTCGCACGTTCCCTCAGGCCGTCACCGGCACGGGCTGGAGCAGGCTTGCCAGCGCCTGGAGTGCGTCCGGCTTGATCCAGTAGTAGACCCAGGTGCCGCGGCGCTCACCGTCGATGAGGCCGGCCTCGCGGAGGACCTTCAAGTGGTGGCTGATGGTGGGTCCGGACAGGGCGAAGTGGGGGGTGAGGTTGCACACGCAGATCTCGTCCTGGCCGGCGATGAGGGCGGCGAGCCGGAGCCGGACGGGGTCGCCGAGGGCCTTGAACATGGGCGCGATCCGCTCCGCCTCGGCCGCGTCCATCCCGGCGCTGGCCAGCCCGCAGCAGGTGCTCGCCGGCACGGTGGGCAACTCCTTCACGGCCCTATCTTGACACATGTCGAAACAGCGGGGAAGGATGCTGTTTCGAAGAGTGTCGATCCAAGGTGAGTGCGATGACAGAACAGACAGACCTGCGGGAGGCCGTCCGGCAGCGCTACGCGGCTGCGGCCCTGACCGTGCTGGAGTCCGGTGGCGGGTCGTGTTGCGGGCCCGTGGGGTGTTGCGGGGAGGCGGTGGACCCGGTGTCGTCCGACCTGTACGCCGGCACGGCGACCCCCTCGGCGACGGCGCTGGCGGCGTCCCTGGGCTGCGGGAACCCGACGGCCCTGATCGGCCTCGCACCGGGTCAGGACGTGCTGGACCTGGGCTCCGGGGGTGGCCTGGACGTCCTGCTGTCGGCGACCAGGGTGGCTCCGGACGGGGTCGCCTACGGGCTCGACATGACCGACGAGATGCTGGCCCTGGCCGAGCGGAACAAGGCCGAGGCGGGCATCGCGAACGCCCGGTTCATCAAGGGCACCATCGAGGACGTGCCGCTGCCGGACGCCTCTGTGGACGTGGTCATCTCCAACTGCGTGATCAACCTGTCCACCGACAAGGACACGGTGCTGGCCGAGGCCCACCGGGTGCTGCGTCCCGGCGGCCGGTTCGCGGTGTCCGACATCGTGCTGCTGCGTCCGCTGCCGCCGGAGTGGATGACGGTGGTCGGGCTGTGGACCGGCTGCATCTCCGGCGCGCTTCTCGACGCCGACTACGTCGCGAAGCTCCACGCAGCCGGCTTCACCAACCCGACGGTCCAGGTGACCCGCACCTTCACCGACGAGGACCTCGCCGACATGGCGGACGACCTCGACCCCGAGTCGCTGCCGGGTGGCGGGGCCCCCGAAGCGGCCGTCGCCGTCCTGCGGGGAGCATTCGCCAGCGCGTTCATCCGGGCGGACAAGGCAGACTTGCGGACGTGACCTCCTTCGCGTTCGCGACCGCCGGCCGGATCTCCTTCGGGCCGGGCGCCAGCTCCGAACTGCCCGCCGTCGTGGCCGGGCTCGGCTCGCGTCCGTTCGTCTGCACGGGCTCGAATCCGGGCCGCCACGCCGACCTGATCGACCGGCTGGACGGCGCGGCGACGTTCGCCGTCAGCGGTGAACCCACCATGGACGTCGTCCGGGCCGGGGCGCAGGCGGCGCGCGACCACGGCGCGGACGTGGTGGTCGGGCTCGGCGGGGGAGCAGTGCTGGACGCGGCCAAGATCGTCGCAGCGCTGGTCACCAACGCTGGCGACCCGCTGGACTACGCCGAGGTGATCGGGGCGGGCAAGCCGCTCGCGGTGCCGTGCCTGCCCTTCGTCGCGCTGCCCACCACCTCCGGGACCGGCTCCGAGGTGACCGCCAACGGTGTGGTCACCTCGGTCGAGCATCGGGTGAAGGTGAGCCTGCGCTCGCCGTCGATGCTCGCCCGGGTGGCGATCGTCGACCCGGAACTCACCCTCGGCTGTCCGCCGGCCGTCACCGCCCACGCCGGCCTGGACGCCCTCGTCCAGTGCATCGAGCCGTTCGTCTCGTGGGCCGCGAACCCGCTGGTCGACGGCTTCTGCCGGGAGGGCATCCGGCGGGCCGGTTCCGGGCTGCGACGCGCCTACGCCGACGGCTCCGACCTGGCTGCGCGCACCGACGTCAGCCTGTGCTCGCTGCTGTCCGGGCTGGCGCTTGCCAACGGCAAGCTCGGGGCCGCCCACGGCATCGCCGGGCCGCTCGGGGGATACCTCGGCGCCCCGCACGGTGCGATCACGGCGGCGGTGATGGCGGCGGTGTGCGAGTTCAACCTCGAGCGCGGCGACGCGCGCGTCCGGGAGCGGTACGCCGAGGCCGCCGAGCTGCTGACCGGACGCCGCGACCCGGACGCGCTACTCGCCTGGTGGAGGGCCACCACCGCCGAACTGGGCGTGGCCGGACTGGCCTCCCTCGGCCTGACCGCGGACGGCATCGAGACCGTCGCCCAGGCCGCAGCGAACGCGTCCAGCACCAAGGGCAATCCGGTGCCGGTGAGCGCGTCCGACTTCGCCGGGATCCTGCGCAGGTCGCTCTAGGGAGTCAGTGCGCGAGCGACGCCTCGGCGAGTGTCCGCTCGGCCTCGGCCGGGCTGAGTTCGGACGCGAGCACGCGCTCGGCCCGACCGGGACGGACGGCGCGCAGCGCGGTCAGGATCGCGGCGAGGTCGACCAGTTCCTGGAGGGCTGCCCCGACGATCGCCGGCAGGACGCCCCAGACGGCGACCAGCATCAGCGCGACGCTGATCGCGATGCCGAGCCAGATCGCCTGCAGCGCGATCCGCACCGTCCGCTGAGCGATCGCGATGCTCGTGGCGACCCGGCTGAGGTCGTCCAGCAGGATCACCACGTCGGCCGACTCGCTCGCGGCGGTGGCTCCGCGGGCGCCCATGGCGATGCCGACGTCGGCCGCGGCGAGGACCGGCGCGTCGTTCACTCCGTCGCCGACCATCGCGACGGGGCGGTCGGGCACGGACGCGACCTGGGCCACCTTGTCCGCGGGCAGCAGGCCGGCGCGGACGTCGGCGATGCCGAGCTGGCCGGCGACGTGGCGCGCGGTGTCGGCCGCGTCCCCGGTGAGCATCGTCACGGCGTGGACGCCGAGGCTCCGCAGGGCGTGCAGCGTTGCGGGCGCGTTGCCCCGGACCTGGTCGGTGACCAGGATCCGGCCGAGGTAGCCGTCGGCCGTGCCGACATGGATGGCCATGTGACCCGGCAGCACGGGCTGATCCGGCGGACGGTGGCCGGTGACGCGCTCCACGTGGGCGGCGTTGCCGACCGCGGCCAACCGTCCCAGCACGTCGGCCGTCATACCGGCCGCGGTCGTCTCCTCGACGCCGCTCGCAGCCGGGACGTCCAGGTGCCGCTGGCGGGCCGCCGCGACGATCGTCCGGGCCAGTACGTGGGTGGAGAAGGCCTCCGCGGCGGCCGCGATCCGCAGCAGTTCGCTGCCGCTGACCCCGTCCACCGGCTCGACGACGTCGACCACCGGCTGGCCGTGGGTGAGGGTGCCGGTCTTGTCGAGCGCCACCGTCCGCGTGCGGGCGAGGGTCTCCATCACGCCGCCGGACTTCACGATCACCCCGACGCTGGCGGCGCGGCTCATGCCGGCGAGGAACGCCACCGGGGCAGCGATCAGCAGCGGGCACGGCGTGGCCACGACCAGCACCTGGGCGAACCGGACGGGGTCCCCGGACAGCCCCCAGGCGAGCCCCGCGATGGCCAGCGAGACCAGGGTGAACGGGACGGCGTAGCGGTCGGCGAGGCGGACGATCGGGGACTTGCTCGCCGCAGCGGCCCGGACGAGGTCGATGACCTGCTGGTACTGGCTCTCGGCTGCGGTCGCGGACGCGCGGACGAGCGCGACCCGCTGCTGGCTCACCGAGCCCGACAGCACCTGCTCGCCGGGTCCGTGTTCCACCGGCAGCGGCTCGCCGGTGATCGACGACTCGTCGAACGAGGCGGCCTCGCCCTCCAGCGTCCCGTCCACCGGGACGACCTCGCCGGGACGGACCATCACCAGGTCGCCGACGGCGATCTCGCTGATCGGAACCTCGGTGAGGGCTCCGTCCGGGCCGACGCGGTGCGCGAACCTCGGCGCGCGTTCGAGCAGGGCGGAGACCTCCCGGTTCGCGCGGGCGTTGGCGTAGTCCTCGAGAGCCTCGCCGCCGGTGAGCATGAGCACGACGATCAGCGCGGCCCAGTGGTCGCCGACCAGGATCGTCGCGACGATGGCGGTGACCGCGAGCACGTCCAGGCCGAAGTTGCCGCGGACGAGGTCGCGGACCATGCCGACGGCCTGCCAGGCGGCGACTGCGAGCGCGTAGCCACCCACCAGCCACGCGGAGGTCGTCGTCTGCCCGGCCGCCAGCAGCGCCAGCCCCACCAGCCCGACGCCGATGGTCGCGGCGACCACCGGGTAGCGCCGGATTCCGTCCGTGAAACTCATGCCCCGATCATCCCTGAATTCGAATATGGCTGCCACGAAGGAATGCCTAACCTGAGGCCGTGGAATAAGGCTTGCCTAACCTTCCCCAAATCGCCGACGATTAGGGTCTCAGCTTGTCAAAGGCCTGTCCGGGTGCCGAGGGGGGTTGTCGGATAATGCAGCCCGCCGGCCACGATTCGCAATTCTGCCGCCACGGTCGGCGCCCCGCCGAGAATGTCTCGATGGAGGTGGAGCCGCGGCGAGTCAGGCCCCGGCCTGCCTCAGCCGAGGCCGAGGCCGACGAGCCGTCCGATCCCGTAGGTGACGGCCATCGCCAGCAGGCCTCCGGCGACGTTCCGGAAGATCGCGCGGCCGGCCGGCGTCCCACCGGCGCGAGAGCTGAGGTAGCCGGTGAGGACGAGGGCGGCGACCACCGCCGCGACCGTGACCGGGACCTTGATCGCGACGGGCGCGAGCACGATCGCCAGCAGCGGCAGCACCGAGCCGGTCGTGAACGAGACCGCGGACGAGAAGGCCGCGACCCAGGGGCTGGTCAGCTCGTCGGGGTTGATCCCCAGTTCGGTCTCGGCGTGGGCGGCCAGGGCGTCGTGGGCGTGCAACTGGCGGGCCACCTCGAGCGCGAGCTCGGGGTCGAGTCCCTTCTGCTCGTACAGCCCGGCCAGCTCGGCGAGTTCCTCGGCGGGCATCTCTGCCAGTTCGCGGCGCTCGGTCTCCAGCAGCGCCTTCTCGGTGTCCCGCTGCGCGCTCACCGACACGTACTCCCCGACCGCCATCGACAGGGCGCCCGCGGTGAGCCCGGCGACCCCCGCGGTCAGGATGGCGAACGGGTCGAGAGTGGCCCCGGCGACGCCGATGACGATGCCCGCGGTGGACACGATGCCGTCGTTCGCGCCGAGCACGGCGGCGCGCAGGCCGTTCAGCCGTCCCTGCTGGGACCCGGACGCGGCCTCGGCCGCCTGGTAGCCCGCCGGATCGTCTCCGGCCAGCGAGGGTCGATCGGCCATGGCGTGCTCCTTCACGGTGCCGGCCGCGACACTCCGCTGCTCCCGCGGCCGCTCGGCGAGCGCCTGCGCAGGGACCCGTCGATCAGTCGAGCGTACCGATCAGGAACTGCTTGAGCTCGGACGCCGGCCGTCGCTCGCCACCGTGCTGGCCGTTGAAGGCCGCGCTGCCGTCCTTGCCGCACAGGCCGAGGATCGCCCGCTGGCCGCCGGGATGCTGCCCGATCCAGTCGGTCACGTTGTAGACCTTGCCGTTGATGGCCGTCCAGCAGGAGGACGCGCTGGCGTGCTTGGCCACGTCCGCCATGGTGTAGCTGCCGGCCGTCCCGCTGCCTGCCGTCCCGCTGGTGGCGGAAGCGGACGGGCTGCCCGGCGTCCTGGTCGGCGTCCCGGAGGACGACGGGGCCGCCTTCGGCTGATCCGCGCCGGCGGTCACGCCGGCCCACGCCGCCTGGGCCCCGGTGTGCCCGACGACCACGGTGACCCCGGTGACGACCAGCGCCAGGACTGCGGTCAGGACGCCCGTGACGGCGGCCCCGGGTGAACGGGTCCGGCCCGCCCGCCGGCCGGTGCGGTGGAGCAGGAACCAGATGCCCGCCAGCACGAGCAGTCCGACGGCCAGCCAGGGCAGCACGTCCCCCGAGGACTCGTGGCTGGCCGGGTTGCCAACCCGGGCGGCCAGAGCCTCGCCGGATGCCTTGGCGACGAAGGCTGCTCCCGTCCCGGCGGCAAGCCCGGCC
>Ga0209963_1000877_pt1 | contig 24263 bp, 26 predicted proteins | sample ThiBio_1000_biof_2_FD_183957 | JGI IMG/M metagenome (GOLD analysis project Ga0209963, IMG submission 183957) | Wastewater bioreactor microbial communities from Cape Town, South Africa - Thiocy_cont_1000_biof (SPAdes) | ecosystem: Engineered > Bioreactor > Thiocyanate-remediating >...
AGAAGCACGGGCAGTCTCAAAAATTCCGATTCAGCCAGTCTCACAATTATGCGTAGGGAATCTCATAATTGTGCGCGCGATTTCCGCCCGGCGCCCCGAGTCTCACGAATTCCGCTCATCCGACAGCGATTTTCAGGCTTCTGCATGACGATTCGGGCCATTTTCCTCTACAATGCGCAAAACGATCGATAAGGCAAGCTTATCGGTCTTTTATTCCGCAAGACATGCGGTGCGGTTTTTTCCTATAATGATGGCATAAAGTGCACCACTGCGTTACCCTCATTGGCGATGCCAACGCCCGATTCGATCTCGTCCGTCGCTTTTGAAGCGCCAATCATCCCCGGCTGGGCGGTACCGCACGGGCCGGTCGACAGCGACGGCGAGGCGGGTTTTATCGCCGGCACCGCTCTGAATTCCTTGGACAATATCGTGCGCGGCGCGCCCGTCTGGGCCGGCGCATGGCGCCAGCGGCTCGCCCTCAACTGCGCCGCGTCGGCCGCCTCCCTTGCCGGCCGCACGGAAGACGCGGCACAAATCCGCGACGCCTGGTATTTGCGCGCCGCCGGCGCCGATCCCGGCCCGGCCGGCAATCTTTTTGCCGCCTGGCGGCAGTTTTGCGACCGCTCACCGCACCTCGACGCCGAAACCCTGCGCGCGATTACCGACCGACTCGGACTGCGCTGGGGCGACGAATTTTTGGCGCTGCCGGACTTCCTCGACAATCTTGTCCGTTCCGGCCGGCCGGCGCCGCTGCTTGCCGCCGCGCTCTTGGCCGAAGTGCAGCGGCTGCGGCCCGACGCAAAACTGCTCGGCTGGTGGCTGGCTGATCTGGTGATGGCCGCACGGCTGCGCTGGCCGTTCGCCGCGCCGCTGCTGGTGACGCAGGCGTGTGGGCCGGCGTTCCGCAATGCGGACGGCCGCGGCAAAATTCGGCCGGGAGGAGAAAAATTCGAGCGCGCCGTCTGCGTGGCGCTGGCGCTGGCGGCGGCCGACGCCTGCCGGCTTGGCAGCCAGATTGCACCGCGCGCGGCGCGGCTTTTGGCGATCACGCCGAAACTGCGTGCCAAGGGAGCCGGGGAGGTGGTTCAGCTGCTGCTTGACCAGGACGCCGTGCCCGGCACGCTGCAGACGGAAAAACTGACGCGCTGGGGCGCCCGCCGGCTGTTTGAGCGGTTGCAGATGTTTGACGCCGTGCGTGAACTGTCCGGTCGGACAACCTTCCGGCTGTATGGGTTGTGACGATGACGACGGAGAGCGCAGCCAGGCGACGGGCAGGGCAGGGCGACGATGGTCGACCAACTGACCAGTTGCTTGACCGGGAACTCGATCATCTGCCGCCCGAGATGCGCTGGCGCGAATGGATGCACCGCGTCGAAGCCGTCATCTTTGCGGCGAGCGAACCCATTGGCCGCGAGACACTGGCGCGGATTGTCGGAAAGAGCTGCAGCATCGATCTTTTGATCGGCGACATTCGCGAGGAGCTGCGCGGCCGGCCCTACGATCTCGTTGCCGTCGCCGGCGGCTGGAAGCATTTGACCCGCCCCGCCTATGCCGACGCCATCCGCAGTGCATTTAGCACCGCCACAGGCGGCAGCGGATCTGCCGGAGATCTGACCCAGTCCGAAATGCTGGTATTGATGTGCATCGGCTACTTCCAGCCGATCACGCGGGGGGAGCTGTCGGCGTTTTTCGGCAAGGAGATTAGCCGAGACCTGATCGGGCGTCTGCGCGGCGCAAAGCTGATCGCCTCCGGCCCGCGCAGTCCCACCCCTGGTGCGCCCTACACCTACGTCACGACAAAGGATTTTTTGCTCGAATTCGGCCTCGACAAGCTGCGCGACCTGCCTGATTTCGAGGCGTTGGAAGACGCCGGCCTGCTGTCGAAGGAAAAACTGCTGGCCGGGGATATTCCGGCGGGGCTGGGCGTCAACGGGCCGGACGACAGCGAGGAGGAGCCCGCGGAGGACAGTGCCGAGCATCAGGGATCCTGAGCGGGTTTGTCCTGAACGGCAGGAAAGCGCCCTCATCCCGGTCGTTCCCGTGGTCCCCGTTAGCCGTCCAAAAGCGGACATCGCTTTGCCGCCAAGCAACAGGCGCGCTCGCACCGTATGCGGTCATCCAGAACGGGTTTGCTAACAGATATATGCCCTATCAATTCCGACCTGGTCGCGCGCTCTGCATCCTAAGACAAGTTGGGGGCAACCGAGTTCGTAGATGAACATCCTGCCCTTATATATCATAGAATCTGATACAGTTCAGATAATCCGTTGACATGAATTGTCGTCTCGCCGAAGATGCCTGACGTCGCGGGAGGCTTGGAGAGCCGCCGCAACGGGAGGAAATGGCATGTTATCGAGGAGAACCTTCATTCTGCTCGCAGGGACTGCCCTTGCCAGCAGAAATGCCTACGCGCAGGCGCAAGTTGCCGCCTCGGATATTCCACGCGACCAACTGCTGATCCTTGAGAACCCGGAAGGCACAATCAAGAACGCGGGATGGTTCAACATATGGGCCATCAACGCGGGCGGCCAGTCGACGGGCCTGCATCAGCAGGCGATGGATACGTTCTGGTACATCGATGCCGACCACGGAATCGACGGGGTATGGGATAATTCGCTTGCTTCGGAGAAACCCAAATACAATTCCGATTTCTCCGAAATGACGGTGAAGCTGAGACAGGGAATCTTCTGGAGCGACGGCGTCGAGTTCACGGCTGATGACGTGGTCTATACGATCGAGACGCATCTGAAGACCAACGGTCTTCGCTGGAGCGCCCCGGTCCAGGTCAATGTCGCGTCGATCGAGAAGAAGAGCCCGACCGAGGTCCTCTTCAAGTTGAAGAAGCCGAATTCACGGTTTCATGCGCTGTTCACCGTGCGCTGGAACGCCATGTGGATGATGCCGAAGCACGTCTTCGAGAAGGCCGGCGACGTCCTCAAGTTCGATTTTAATCCGCCGGTGTCGCTCGGAGCCTACAAGCTGAAGAACTTCGACCCGGGCGGCAAATGGTTCATCTGGCAGAAGCGCGACGACTGGAAACGCACGACCGTCGCGCGCTTCGGCGAACCGGGGCCCGGCTATTTGGCCTACATCGATCCGGGGCCGCCGGAAAAGCGGGTAATCGAGCAGCGCAACCACCAGCTCGACGTCATCCACGATACCTCGCCAGAAGGCATGTTCACCCTCGCGAAAGAATCGCCTTCCTCGACGAGTTGGTTCAAGGGCTTTCCCTATGCGCATCCGGACCCGACGCTGCCGGCCGTCATCTTCAATCATCAGATCGAGAAATTCCAGAACAAGGACGTACGCTGGGCGCTCGCCCTGCTCATCGACATCAAGGCGGTTGACATGGCCTCCTATCGCGGGGCGGCGACGATCTCGGCGATCGGCGTCCCGCCGACCGGGCTCTATCCGAAATACTATTTCGACCCGATGGAGAAATGGCTGACGGACTTCGAGGTCGACACGGGCAAACGCAAGATCAAGCCTTACGATCCCACCATGGGCCAGCAGATTGCGGACATGCTTCGCCCATCCATGGGAGACAAAATACCTTCGAAACCGGAGGATATTGCGACGGCCATCGGGCGTGGCTGGTGGAAGCGTGACGACCAGGCCGCGACGGATCTATTGGAGAAGGCCGGCTTTACCAAGGAGGGAAACGAGTGGTACCAGCCGGACGGCAAGCGCTTCTCGGTCAAGGTGATGGTCGAGGGAGACATCCGGCCGGTGATGACCCGGGCGGGCTCGCTGATCGTGCAGCTTTGGCGGCAGTTCGGCATCGATGCGCAGATCGACGTTGCCCAAGGGACGCTGAACGACCGCAGGGGCGCGGGCGATTTCGAGACCTTCATCGGATGGAGCGTCGAGACCTGGGGCGGCCATCCGGATCTCTCATTCTTCCTCGACAGCTGGCATTCGCAGTTCGTCGCCGCGCCCGGCAAGGTGCAGCCGCCGCGCAACTGGCAGCGCTGGAAGGATTCGCGTCTCGACAAGATTATCGAGGAGATCAGGACGATCGACTTCGACGATCCGCGCGGAGTCGAGCTGGGGCTCGAATACCTCAAGCTCGTGGCGCAGGAGATGCCGACCATACCGTTGATGTCCTATAACGTGTTCACCGTCATGGACACGACGTACTGGAAGGGCTTCCCGAACGCGGAGACCGCGCCCTACACCGACCCGGTTCCGAACTGGGCGAACACCAAGTACATGATGGTGAAGCTCAAATCCACGAAGGCAGGCTGAAAGCCGTCCCTGCCCATCCTCCCCACGGCGGGACGCTCTCATGCGTCCCGCCGTGGGGCAGACAACGGAATCCATCCGGACGCCTGATGCGAGCTTACGCGATCCATGTCCTCAAGCGCCTCAGCCAGTTCATCCTGGTTGTCTATATCGGCATCACGATTACGTTTTTCATTACGCATCTGACGCCGATCGACCCGGTTGAGCACGCCGTGGCGCAGGTCAGTTCTTTCGGCTTTTCCAGCCCGGAATCGATCGAGCTTCTGCGCAAGTCGCTGAAGGAGATGTACGGCCTCGGCGACAATCTGTGGCTCCAGTATCTCCATTTCCTGAAACGGGTGGCCGTGCTTGATTTCGGTCCGTCCCTGTCGGCTTTTCCGACGCCGGTAGGGGTGCTGATCGCACGTGCTCTTCCCTGGACGATAGGCCTTCTGACGATTTCGACATTGCTGAGCTGGTTCCTCGGCAACATTTTGGGCGGGCTCGCGGGCTACTATCGCAAGAACCGCCTGCTGCGGCTGGTCGGCGTGATCACGATGGGAGTGCATCCGATACCCTATTACATCGTCGCCTTCGTCCTCCTGATCGTCTTTACCTTTCTCCTGCCGATCCTGCCGAGCGGAGGTGGCTACGAGATGAATCTCACTCCGGGCCTCAACCTGCCCTTTGCCGGAAGCGTCGTCATTCATTCCATTCTGCCAGCTTTCTCGCTGATCCTCGTCGGTCTCGGCAGCTGGTACATGGGAATGCGCGCGCTGGTGTCGAACATCGTCACCGACGACTATGTCGTCTACGCGGAGCTGGCCGGCGTGCCCCGCGGCCGCATCCTCACCTCCTATGTGATGCGCAACGCCTTCATGCCGCAGATCACCGGCCTCGCGATCTCGATCGGCTCGATCTTCAACGGGGCGATCATCACCGAATATGTCTTCGGCTATCCCGGTATCGGCCGCCTACTGATCGACGCCGTTCATGCCGCTGACTACTCACTCGTGCTCGGAATCGCGACGATTTCGATCATTTCAGTCTCGATCGCCGTCTTCCTGATCGACATCATCTATCCGCTGATCGATCCGCGCGTGCAGGTGAAGTCATGATCCGGACCGTGAGGGATCTCTTCCGCTACAATGGCGAGTTCGCTGCCGGCGCCGTCATCATGATGGTGGTGCTCGCGATGTCGCTGGCCTCCTACTTCTCGCCTTATTCGCCGATCGACGCCTACCTGGTTCCGATGGATGTCCCGCCCTCGGAACCGTACTGGTTCGGCACGAATTCGCGTGGCCAGGACGTCTTCTGGCAGCTTACCTACGCGCTCCGGAACACCCTGGCCTTCGGTTTCGTCGTCGCCTTCATCAGCCGGCTACTCTCACTGGCCGTCGGCCTCATCTCCGGCTACGTCGGCGGCGCGGTCGACCGCGTCCTGATGTCGATCAACGACACCTTCATCGTCATTCCCCTCTTTCCGCTGCTCGTCCTGCTCTACTTCGTCCTGCGCGAGGACATGACATGGTTCATGCTCGCCCTCATTATGGCCTGCCTCGGCTGGGCCTATGACGCCCGGCTCATCCGCTCTGTGATGATCAGCCTGCGAACGCGCGAGTTCACGAACGCCAGCATCTTCTCGGGCATGTCGACGCCGCGCATCGTGACCGAAGAGCATCTTCCCTATGTGCTGCCGATCGTCTTCTCCACCTTCATGAACAACATGAACTGGTCGATCGGGCTCGAGGTGACGCTGGCGGTGCTCGGCTTCACCGACGTGAATACGCCTACGATCGGCGGCATGATCTTCTGGGCCAACCAGCACAGCGCAATGGTCTCGGGGGTGTGGTGGTGGTACCTCTTCCCGACCTTTTTCGTCACGATCACCTTCATCGGCCTCTTCCTGCTGTCGATCTCGATGAACGAGTATATCGACCCGCGCAGCAGGCTCAGCAGAATGGGCAACGGCTGATGTCGGGGCGGGTTTTGGCAGGTGCCGATGCCGATGACGCGGTCCTGCGGACCAAGGACCTGCGCGCCTACTACCAGATGAGCTATTTCGGCATCGAGCGCGAGGTCCGCGCCGTCGATTCGATCACCATGCAGGTCCGGAAGAACGAGATCTACGGGCTGGCCGGCGAATCCAGTTGCGGCAAGACCACCTTCATCAAGGCGATCGCCGCCGCGATCCAGCCGCCTCTCAACGTGGTCGGCGGCTCGGTCCGCTACAGTTTTCTGGACCGTGATATCTACGCACTCACGCCCGATGAGCGCGACGTCGTCCGCTGGCGGCATCTTTCCTATATCATGCAGGGCTCGATGAGTGTCCTGAACCCGGTCCGCCGCGTCCAGCGCACATTCGAGGACTTCGCCTTCCGGCATATGAACCTACCGAAGGGCGCCTTCCTGGAAGCGGTCAAGGCCCATCTTTCACGCCTGCGGCTCCCCGCCGACATTCTCCGGGCCTATCCGCACGAACTCTCGGGCGGTATGCGTCAGCGCGTCTGCATCGCGCTTGCGACGGTCTGCCGACCGGAATTCATCATCGCGGACGAGCCGACCACCGCGCTGGACGTCGTCGTTCAGAAGGACGTCCTTACCATGATCCGGGAGACGCAGCGCGAGTTCGGCTCCTCGATGATCTTCGTCACGCACGACCTGACCGTGCACGCCAACGTCGCCGACCGTCTCGGCATCATGTATGCCGGCCGCCTCGTCGAGGAGGGTCCGACGGCGGAGGTCTTCGCCAATCCGATGCACCCCTACACCGCGCATCTGGTCGCCAGTCTTCCACGGATCGGCGAGGCGAACACACGCCACGCCCTGCCTGGCGCGCCCCCCAATCTGGCCGATCCGCCGGCGGGCTGCCGGTTCCATCCGCGCTGTCCACTGGCGATGGATATCTGCCGGCGCGAGGTGCCCGTGCTCACCACGCTGGCGCCCGGCCATCGCGTCGCCTGTTTTGCTGCCAGTCCGAATGTCCACCCAAGTATCGCGCCCGAGATAAATGCCGCAGAAGCCGTCGAGGAGGAGCGCATATGACCGGCGCCAGCCTCCTCGAAGTCGACCATCTCACCAAGTCCTATGCTCGCGGCGGTGTTTTCGGCCGGCAGAGCTTCGACGCGGTCAGGGATGTGAGCTTCTCGCTGCCGATCGAGCAGCCCGAAGTGTTCGCGATCATCGGTGAGTCGGGCAGCGGGAAGACGACGCTTGCCCGGATGATCCTGAACATGATCGCGCCGACGGCAGGCAGCATCCGGTTCAGCGGCGGCAATCTCACGGCGCTCCGCAGACGCTCGGACCGACTTGGTTTCATGAAACAGGTCCAACCCATCTTCCAGAACCCGTTCGAAGCGTTCAATCCGCTGAAGCGCGTGGACCGCTATCTGCTGATTTCGGCAAAGAACTTCCTGGGCGCAAGGTCGCAGGCCGAGCGCGAGCGGGCGGCGGATGACGCGCTGAACAAGGTGGGGCTGTCGCTTGCCGAAATCCGGCGCCGCTTCCCGCATGAACTCTCGGGAGGCCAGTTGCAGCGGGTTGCGATTGCCCGCGCCCTGATATCGGAGCCCTCCCTGCTCGTCGCCGACGAACCGGTGTCGATGGTCGACGCGTCGTTGCGCATGTCGATCGTCAACCTGTTCCGGAGGCTGCGCGACGATCTCGGCGTGTCGATCATCTACATCACGCACGATCTGGCGACCGCCTATTACATCAGCGACCGGATCATCATCATGCGCAAGGGCGAGGTGGTGGAGAGCGGTCCGGCACGGGCGGTGCTCGACAACCCACAGCATGAATATTCGAAGCTCCTCAAGGAGTCGCTGCTTTCGCCGGATCCTTCCGGAGAGGGTGTGCTCAGCGGCTCCAGCGTCGCCACGCGGCAGGTACGCGGCAATGCCGTCCATTTCGACTCGGAGGCGCGGGGCGAACGGATCGAGTGAGTCGACTACAATCCAATCCCAGGAAACAGAGCGGTAATACCCATGCAAAAGGCACAAGTGCGCTTCGACAGAGACTTCATCATCGGGGAAACGGATAGGCGTCTGTTCGGGGCTTTCGTCGAGCATCTCGGGCGATGCGTCTATGGCGGCATCTTCGAACCCAGGCATCCGACCGCGGACAAGAACGGCTTCCGGCGGGACGTCCTCGACCTTGTGCGAGAACTGGCGCCGACGATCATGCGCTATCCGGGCGGCAATTTCGTTTCGGGCTATGATTGGGAGGACGGCGTCGGACCCGTCGAAAAGCGCCCGCGCCGAATGGACCTCGCCTGGAAATCGATCGAGACGAACGAGTTCGGCACCAACGAATTCATCGACTGGTGCCGGCTCGCCGACATCGAACCGATGCTTGCCGTCAATCTCGGCACGCGCGGGCCGGACGAGGCGAGACACTATCTCGAATATTGCAATCATCCTTCGGGCACGACGCTTTCCGATCTTCGCCGGTCACATGGATGGGAAAAGCCGCACGACGTAAAATTCTGGTGCCTCGGCAACGAGATGGACGGCTCATGGCAGATGGGAGCCAAGACCGCCAACGAATACGGCCGGGTCGCGACCGAGGCCGCGAAGATGATGAAGTTGACGGATCCGACGATCGAGTTGGCCGCCTGCGGCTCGTCGGGACGGAAGATGTCGACCTATGGCGATTGGGAGCGTGTCGTCCTCGAGCACACCTTCGAACATGTCGAGTACATCTCGCTGCATACCTATCTCAACAACTATGCCGACGACACGCCCTCCTTCCTCGCCAGCCCGGACCTGATGGACAGTTTTATCGAGGAGGTCGTGGCGATCGCGGATTCGGTCGCGGCACGGCGACGGTCGTCGAAACGGATCATGCTGAGTTTCGACGAATGGAACGTCTGGTACCGCACGCGCCGCGGCGACGAGAACCGGATCCAGACCGGCTGGCCGGTTGCTCCGAGCATTCTCGAGGAGAAATACAATATGCAGGATGCGCTGGCCTTCGGCGGCGCCTGCATCTCGCTCCTCAATCATGCCGATCGGGTGAAGGCCGGATGCCTGGCGCAACTCGTCAACGCGATCGCCCCTATCATGACCGAAACGGGCGGGCCGGCATGGCGGCAGACGATCTTCTGGCCATTCGCCGATTTCAGCAACCTCGGACGCGGACGGGTGCTCCGCACCTTCGTCGACGTGCCGACTTATTCGACGCGCTACTACGATCCGACGCGAACCGAGGAACTTTACGACAAGATGGAGGCAGTGCCGTATCTCAAGGTTTCGGCGGTCCACTCCGAAGCCGACCGAACGGTGACGCTGTTCATGCTTAACCGCAATCTGTCGGACGGGATCGAAGTCGATCTCGAAGCGACGGGCTTCGGCACGTTAAGCAGACAGCGGGCTCACGAGCTTCGGCATGACGACTTGTCGGCGCTCAACACGAAGGAGAAACCGGACGAGATAAAGCCGCGCGAGTTCGACGCAATCGAGGCGACAAACGGCTGGATCAAAATCAAGCTCTCACCCGCTTCCTGGACAGTCGTGCGGTTTGACACTTCGAAATGACGATCTTTCGGCGAGCGGAGAGCCCTATCGTACAAGGTGAAGGCGCATGATGATGTCCTGGTCGTAATTGCCGAAGCCACGGCCGAAGATGTTGACGCCGCCCGGATGACGGGCGTTCTGATCGATGCCGATCCGCATCCTGATCGAATGGTGATCGGAAAGACCGATATCGTCCACGGTGACGCCGGAGATCGAGACCCCGTCGATGAAGGAACCCGATTTGTTGATGCGCCAGGTCTTGAACTTGCCGTACTGCGAGCCTTCGAGCTTCCACCAGCTCGGCGTATAGACGCCGCGTTTGTCGCCGAAATCGCCCGGCGAGGTCCAGGTCCCGATGGGATGGTCGTTGACCCATAGAGTGATGTCAGAAGGCCAGTTGAGATTGGTGCCGGGTACTTCCGATGACAGTTCCATGGAGAATTCCACGGCCTCGATGGCGGCATTGACGAGCTTGGAATTGTTGGGGAATTTGTATTCAACAAACCCCCGTCCGAACCAGATCAAGGCAGCCTGGACCCGGCCCGGATCCAGGAAGAAGTCGGGGACGTCGAGCAAGCCGATCACGCCTTCGGTCGAGCACAGGCCGCAGGGCGCGGTGACTTCACAGCTGGTGAACAGCCCGAGCGGCATCGCCACTTCGATCTGGTTGTTCTTGCGCTGATCTTCGCCGGATTCGAAGCGGAGAACGATCTCGTCATACTTGGAAGCGCAGATCTTCTGGTGGCCCTTCTTGGCCTTGACCGGATAGGTGTCCACCAACCCAGCCTCTTCCAGCATCTGGATGTTGGTGGCAACGGTTGATTGGGGCAGGGACAGTGCCTTGCTGATTTCGTTGACGTTCAGTTTTCCCGATTTGTGGAGGAGCTGAAGAATATGCATGCGAATCGGTGAGGCCAGTCCCTTCAGTACGGGGACGCCGCTCTCAGGTGTGACGTTCAGGAAATTGGGCTTCATAGAAACGGCTCTATCATTCAGCCTGCTATATCAGAACATCTGATTGAATATCCATCTCGTTCAGTCCCATACGGTATCGGTTGATCACATCCTCTTGTGAGTGCAAGTGCTGAGGAGCCTTGGCCAGCAGCGGTGCAGAGGCTTCGCTTGCCCTGCCGGTAGCAGTAGGGCGATCTCCCACAGCGTAAATCTGTTGAGCCGCGTACGGATACGGGTTCCGTCACGATCATGCTTGCTATAAGCACAAATTTGAATGGAGGTGCCGGTAGCCGACGATGGTCCAGTTTTCAACAGAAGACCGGTCGGCTCGTCCAGTTCGAAATCACCGCAGACACGAGGCGAGCCTGCTCGCGTGGCTCGAACGTCGTGGTGGCAGTATTGACGACTACGCGTTCCCGGGCCGGGTCGACCACGAAGGGCACCTCTGCACTCGACAGTACGCGAGATTGGTCGATGAATGGGTCACGGCGATTGGACTGCGTTCCGAAGAATACGGAACACATTCACTCCGCCGCAGCAAGGCCGCATTGATCTACAAGGCCACTGGCAATTTTCGAGCTATCAGATCTTGCTTGGACACACCAAGATCGAAAGCACCGTTCGGTGTCGACATTGATGATGCGCTTACGCTTGCCGAGACAACGGAAATCTAACCCGCGCGGCCTCGCTGAACATAGCGGGGCCGCGTTCAGCGATCGCACGCCCCATGCAGCCGTTGAGTTTCGCTCTGCCGCTCCCTGCGGGCGCCGGCAAGCAAAGGCTAGCAAGGGTGCATCGCCCTAACATGCTCATAGAAGGTGGTGGGCTGATTTCCCGTAAGGCGGCCCGCACAAGGAGGTGGCTGGACCATCGATTTATCGACGGTCCGGATGGCTTGGGAGGCAGCGCCCCCGCCTTCCCAAGCCATCTGAACGTCAGTGCTTAATAGCGATGCGCTTGACCTGCGACTGCGCCTTCTCGGTCTTCGGCAAGGTCACGGTCAGCACGCCGTTTTTGAAGCGCGCATCGACGTCGTCCTCCTTGACCTCATAGCCGACGAGGATGCGACGCTCGAAGCGGCCGTAATAGCGCTCGGAGAACTGCCTGTCCTTGTCTTCCGTCTCGGAGCGCTTTTCGCCCTTCAGCGTCAGCACACCGTCATCGAGCAGGACCTCGATGTCCTTCTCTTCCAGGCCCGGCACCTCGGCCGTCACCTTGATCTCCTTTTCGCCGTTGGAGATCTCGACGCTCGGCCAGCTGCCGCCGAAGGCGGAAACGCCGCCCAACGACGGTAAGCCGGAACCGAAGCCACGGAAAACATCATCGAACAGGCGATTCACCTCCCGATGCAGCGACAGGAACGGATCGCGCTCGCTGTCACGAAAGACGCTCGGAACCTGGTTGCCGTCGTTCCGGCCCCAGGGAATTAGATCACGCACACTCATTGTTCTTCTCCTTTCCTTCCTTCGATTGACAATGCTTTCCCCTCGGCGCCGGGCTTGTCGCCCAGCGCCTGACACGAAGTGCGTCGAACGGGATGGCTTCAGGCGGCCTGCTTCTCGGCTTCGATCCGCTTCGGCCTCGCCTTGGGCGACGCGTCCGCGTTTGCAATCTCGATCCGGCGCGGCTTCATTTCCTCGGGAAGTTCGCGCCTGAGGTCGATGGTAAGCAGGCCGTTGGCGAGGCTGGCATCCACCACCTTCACATGGTCCGCGAGTTCGAAGCGACGTTCGAAAGGACGCCCGGCGATACCCCTATGCAGATAGTCGCCATTGTCCTCGGCGGCCTTTTCGCCAGCCACGACGAGCATGTTGGGCTCGTGGACGATGTTCAGTTCATCCTGCGAGAACCCGGCCACCGCCATGGTGATGCGGTAGTCGTCCTCGCCGGATTTGCTGATGTCGTAAGGCGGCCAGTTCTCGGCACTTGCCGTCCGGCTAGCATTTTCGAGCAGGTCGGCGATGCGGTCGAAGCCGATGCTCGACCGGTAGAGCGGGGAAAAGTCAAATGCGGTTCTCATAGCCATATCCTCCTTGAGCAACATGGGTACGAGGAGCGCCAAGAAGCGGCGCTCCTTGACCATTCGCCGGCCCTTTGGCGCCGGCGACAATGATTTGTGAATTCACTTCCGTTGCGTCAAGAGCGTTTGCTCCCCCTTTTTCGCGACTAGTGGAACGTCCCTTGCCCGAGGCACGTTATGCGGCCGGAGGAAGAGCCTTCATCACTCCTCGAGAGGACGCGACAATGCCGATGACACGTCAGGAGATCGTATCCGTGCTCGGACCCGCGGATGACGCTTTGGTCGCCGACATCATGGCAACCGGCGCTTCGCCGGAGGAGCTTCGAGAGGCATGGGCCTGGCTGCATGGTGACGAGGCATTGATAAACGAAGGCCGGCCCTTGCCGGGAACACGCGTCGCGGAGTTGATCGAACTGATCGAGCCGGAAGCTTCGGAAGACTGAGTTCAATCCCTATCGCCGGCCTGCCCTGCCATCTTGAACTTCCGCCAACCTCGACCATGTTCAAAATAGCCTTCGGCCGACATCCGATTGCTTGCTCACAAAAGACGTTGAAAAAAGACGGAGGAAGTGATGAACGACGTTCGGTTTTCCGAACCTGTTATCCTGAAATCCCCTCGCGGCCTTCCGCGTAAGGTCGCAAGCAGCTTCGAAGCGCTCGAATGCCTGGATCAGGAGTGGCCCGAATGGGCGCGCGGTCGTAGCTGGCGCGCCGCTTGTCGGGCCTGCCGGGACGCGCTCGAGGGCTGGCGCGGCGCCCGCGACGCGCGCAGGGCATTCGTCAAGGCGGCTGAAAGGGCCGGGCTTGCGATCGCACGCGAACCTGTCTGGCTGCGGAAACGGGCGCACGCCCTCCGGATCGTGCAAGGCGTCCCGCAACAGTCCTCGCTCAGTTCAGCGGGATGATGCCGTCGACGGCGCGCCATTCGGAAGGTTCAATCAGCCCATGATGGGCGACCCGGACCGAATGCAGCGCGCCGTCGAGTTCGCGCGCCCAGTAATCGAGAAAGCCGCGCAGTTCGGGAAACGCCGGCGCCAGATCGTATTCCTGCCAGACATAGAGCTGCAGAAGGCCCGGATGGTCGGGCATGTGATAATGGATCTCAGCCGTCGTCAGGCCGTAGCCCTGCATCTGCAGGCGGAATTCCCTGCTTACCGTCGTCATAGGTCTCCTTTCCGCGCGGCTTCAGGCATCGAGCCTATCGAAATTGCGGCGCAATTCGCCGGATGTCGTCGTCCGACCTGACATATCGTGGTCGAGCTTGCACAAGGCATCCATGATCTGGTCGAAGGAGATCGGCCGCTCCGCCCCCGGCGGCTGGCGCAGCGCCGGCATGGAGTCTATGGCGCACGCGTCCGAGGCCCAGGACGACAGGATCGCACGCTTTTCCTGCAGGTTGAGCGTTTCATCGGCAAGCACATCGTCGGGATGCCGAAAATGGCGCGCCGGCGAGAGCAGCCGGTCGAGCGTAAGATCGGATGTTTCGGGTACAAGAGAAGGGATGATCGGCGTGGGGGTCTGGCGGTTCATCTCGGTTCCTCCGTCTTCCAAAAAACTCCTTTGTCGGGTTCCTGTTTCACAGCCTCGCCAGTGGCGAAGGCTCAGATAATTTTGTTCGATCATTGGGAAAGTTCAAGCGGGAAAATTCGTCCGCGGGGCGGAATAACGAGGCGATAACAGCCTGTTGGCACTCTCATCGGGTGAGTGCTAAAATTTTTGCATTGCCCTCTTGAAACCGGAAAATTCCCAAACCAGATCGTATGCGCGCGCGATGCCGAAAGGGTCGTGCGAGCCCCGCATCGGCCCGATATTGCCGGTCCGGTGTGGAGGAACCTCAAAAATCTGTTTGTCCAGAAGGAGAACGATATGACGTTCCGTCCATTGCATGACCGTATCTTGGTCCGCCGCGTCGAAGCCGACGAAAAGACGGCTGGCGGCATCATCATCCCCGACACCGCGAAAGAGAAGCCGCAGGAAGGCGAGGTCATCGCCGTCGGTGCCGGCGGCCGCGACGAGGCAGGCAAGCTCGTGCCGCTCGACGTGAAGGCCGGCGACCGCATCCTTTTCGGCAAATGGTCCGGCACCGAGATCAAGCTCGATGGCGAAGACCTGCTCATCATGAAGGAATCCGACGTGATGGGTGTGATCGAAAATGCGGCGACGCTGAAGAAAGCTGCCTGATCAGATCGATTCCAACTCAACCAGTCAACGAAAGCTGCCTATTGAAGGAGTGAACCAATGGCTGCCAAGGAAGTGAAATTCCATTCAGATGCGCGCGAGCGGATGCTGCGCGGCGTCGACATTCTTGCCAATGCGGTGAAGGTGACGCTGGGTCCGAAGGGCCGCAACGTCGTGCTCGACAAGTCGTTCGGCGCGCCGCGCATCACCAAGGACGGCGTCACCGTCGCCAAGGAGATCGAACTGGAAGACAAGTTCGAGAACATGGGCGCGCAGATGGTGCGCGAGGTCGCCTCGAAGACGAACGATCTTGCCGGCGACGGCACCACGACCGCGACCGTGCTCGCCCAGGCCATCGTCAGGGAAGGCGCGAAGGCCGTGGCGTCGGGGATGAACCCGATGGACCTGAAGCGTGGCATCGACAAGGCCGTCGCCGCCGTGGTCGAGGAGTTGAAGAAGAACGCCCGCAAGATCACCCGGAACGACGAGATCGCGCAGGTCGGCACCATCTCGGCGAACGGCGACACCGAGATCGGGCGGTTCCTCGCCGAAGCGATGGAAAAGGTCGGCAATGAGGGCGTCATCACGGTCGAGGAAGCCAAGACCGCAGAGACCGAGCTCGAGGTGGTCGAAGGCATGCAGTTCGACCGCGGCTATCTCTCGCCCTATTTCATCACCAACCAGGACAAGATGCGCGTCGAGCTGGAAGAGCCCTATGTGCTCATCCACGAGAAGAAGCTCTCCAACCTGCAGGCCATGCTGCCGGTTCTGGAAGCGGTCGTGCAGTCGTCCAAGCCGCTCCTCATCATCGCCGAGGACGTCGAGGGCGAAGCCCTTGCCACGCTCGTCGTCAACAAGCTGCGCGGCGGCCTCAAGGTCGCGGCCGTCAAGGCTCCGGGCTTCGGCGATCGTCGCAAGGCCATGCTGGAGGACATCGCTATCCTCACCGGCGGCACCGCCATCAGCGAGGATCTCGGCATAAAGCTGGAGAACGTCACGCTCCAGATGCTCGGCCGCGCCAAGAAGGTAGTGATCGAGAAGGAGAACACCACCATCGTCGACGGCGCCGGCAAGAAGGCCGAGATCCAGGGCCGCGTCGCCCAGATCAAGGCCCAGATCGAGGAGACCACGTCGGACTACGATCGCGAGAAGCTGCAGGAGCGCCTCGCCAAGCTCGCGGGCGGCGTCGCGGTAATCCGCGTCGGCGGCTCGACCGAGGTCGAGGTGAAGGAGCGCAAAGACCGCGTCGACGACGCCATGCATGCGACGCGCGCGGCGGTCGAAGAAGGCATTCTGCCCGGCGGCGGTGTCGCGCTCCTGAGGGCTGTGAAGGCGCTCGACAGCGTCACGGTCGACAATCCGGACCAGAAATATGGCGTGGACATCGTGCGCCGGGCCATCGAGACGCCGGTGCGTCAGATCGCCGAGAACGCTGGCGCGGAAGGCTCCATCATCGTCGGAAAGCTGCGCGAGAAGGCGGAGTTCGCCTGGGGCTGGAACGCACAGACGAACGAATATGGCGACCTCTACAAGCAGGGCGTCATCGATCCGGCCAAGGTGGTACGCACCGCGCTGGAAGATGCCGCCTCCGTCGCTGGCCTCCTCGTCACCACCGAGGCGATGGTGGCCGAAAAGCCGAAGAAGGAAGCCGCACCCGCCATGCCCGCAGGCGCCGGAATGGACTTCTAAAGTCATTGAAAAGGCCTGCCCGCCCCATCGAGGGGCGGGCAGCCATCGGGAATGCCCGGGGAGCTTGCCATGAACATGATGCCTGGCATCGAGACCGTTTCGCCGCCGACGCATCCGACGAGCGAATTTCTGGCCTACGAGATGGAATGCCGGAGCACATTGAAGCCGTTACTGGCGCGATTGCTCGACATGGCTCAGTCGGCCGGCTGGAACCGCCGAACCGCGGCGACGACGCTGATGTTCCTTGCTGCGCATCATGTCTCGGCAGCTTCCCGGGCATCCGACAAAACCTGAGTCCGAGCGTCGGTAGAAGAAAGGTCACGACATGATTCCGGGGCGATTGCGCCAATGTCTGAAAATTCTGAGATGGGAGCCTGCCGATCTTGCGGACGAGCTTGGCCGCCGGGAATGCGAGGTCAAGGCATGGATCGAAGGCCACGCTCCTGCGCCCCTTGCCGTTGCCGCATGGGTCGAGGCGCTGGCCAAGGCGCATGAAACGTTGGCGCCGCCGGGCCGGGTCTCCGTTGCCTTGAAACCGAGGAGCAATGAAATCGAGCCGGCGGAGATCAGGCTACCCGAGGCAGGCTATCGAACGACACGCCACGGGCCCGCACAAAGGATGACGCGTCGCTCGATGCAGGCGCTTGGAACGGGCTTTCCCGGCGCGGCCGGCATTCCGGCCGTTTCAGCCGCTAGATCGTCGAAAGGAGGTTCAAGCCATGGATCGCGCCCGCTTTGAGGAGCCAGTCACGCTTCTTGTCGGGATGGGCTTCCCCGCAAAAATCGAAAGTGCGACGGAAGCATACGCCCTGCTTCAGGATTGGCCGGCCGCCAATCGGAACCATACGCATGCCGTTGCTCTCAATGCCTGCAAGGCCGGTATCGCGGGCGAAGTCGATCCAGAAACGGTGCGCGCGGCTCTCGTCGCGTTCGCGCGACGTAACGACGTATTGGTGCCTGACATGAGCGCGCCTCCAGCCTCATCTCGACTCATCGAGGCGCACCACATCGGATGATCCACGCAGACCCGCATTTGAAACGGGGCCGCTATTGCCTTACGGCAGGCCGTCCTTAGAAATTGAAGCCGATCCCATCGATAAGCAGCAACGAGATAGTGATTTGAAATGACGACGGATACGACTGCAGCGGAAACGAAAACGTTCGAGGCGGATGTCGCGCGGCTCCTGCACCTGATGGTGCATTCGGTCTATTCCGACCGTGACGTTTTCCTGCGCGAGTTGATCTCCAACGCGGCCGACGCTTGCGAAAAGCTCCGTTATGAGGCGATCAGCCATCCGGAGCTCCTGGGCGATGACCTGCAGCCGCGCATCACGATAGCGGCCGATCCGGACGAAAAGCGGCTCTCCGTCGAAGACAACGGCATCGGCATGAGCCGGGATGAAATGGCGGAGGCGCTTGGCACCATCGCACGCTCCGGCACGCGCGCATTCATGGAAAGCATGGAGGAGGGCAAGGCGGCGGATGGCACACAGCTCATCGGCCAGTTCGGCATCGGTTTCTACTCCGCCTTCATGGTCGCCGAGAGGGTCGACGTGATCAGCCGCCGGGCGGGTAGCGAGGAGGCCTGGCGCTGGTCATCCGATGGCAAGGGCGCTTACGAGATCGGCTCGGCGCCGGTCGACGAGGCGCCGAAGCGCGGCACTCGCGTCGTCCTTCATCTGATGGATGATGCCAAGTCCTACACCGAGGCCTTCCGTCTCGAACGGCTGGTGAAGTCGCAGTCCGGACACGTGCCGGTGCCGATCGCCCTGGTCGAGAAACCGTCTGCCGCGCCAAAAGAGCTCGCCGACGGAACGGCCTTGTGGATGCGGCCGAAAAGTGAAATCAAGCCCGAAGAGTATACGGATTTCTATCGTAATGTTTCGGGCCAGTACGACGAGCCGGCCGCGACGATCCATTTCCGCGCCGAGGGGCGGCAGGAATATAGCGTGCTGGCCTTCATCCTCGGCTCGCGCCCGTTCGACCTCTTCGACCAGGACCGCAAGGGGCGCATGAAGCTCTACGTGCGGCGCGTCTTCATCACCGACGATGCCGACCTTCTGCCGCGCTATCTACGCTTCGTGCGCGGCGTCGTCGATTCCGCCGACCTGCCGCTCAACGTCTCGCGCGAGATGATCCAGGAGAGCCCGCTTCTGGCGGCGATCCGCAAAGGTGTGGCCAATCGCATCCTGACCGAACTTGCCCGTCTGGCGGAGAACGAGGCGGAATCCTACGCCAGGATATGGAAGGATTTCGGGACGGTCCTGAAGGAAGGGCTCTACGAAGACTTCGAACGGCGCGAGCAATTGTTCAAGCTGGCCCGTTTCCGGTCGACAACCTCAGGCGAAACGTGGCGCAGCCTCGACCAGTATGTCGCATCGATGAAGGAGGGGCAGAAAGCGATTTTCTTCATGACCGGCGACGACCGGGCCCGGCTCGAAGCCTCGCCACAGCTCGAGGGCTTCAAGGCGCGGGGCATTGAGGTCCTGCTTTTGACCGATCCCGTCGATAGCTTCTGGGTGACGATCACGCCGGAGCATGAGGGCAAGCCGTTCAAGTCGGTGACGCAGGGGGCAGCCGATCTTTCGGACATTCCTCCGCTCGACGATGCGGTGAAGCCAAGTGCCGAAACGCCATCCGACATCGCGACGTTCATTGCCTTCGTCAAGACAACGCTCGGCGACGCGGTGTCGGATGTGAAGGCTTCCGATCGCCTGACGGAAAGCGCCGTTTGCCTGGTCGCTCCGGAGCATGGGCCCGACCGGCAGTTTGAGCGCCTCCTCAACGCGGCGGGTCGCCTCGACAAGGCCGCCAAGCCAATCCTCGAGATCAATCCCCGCCACGGGCGCATCGTGGCCTTAGCCAAGCTCGGCAAGGAAGAGCAGGCTTTCAAGGAAGATGCGGCGCATCTCCTCTATGACGAGGCGCGCGTGCTCGACGGCGACAAGCCGGCGGATGCCAGGGCCTTCTCGGAGCGGCTGGCGCGCGTCGTTGCCCGCAGCCTGCCTCACGGCTGATGCCGGGTGGGTTGGCGTCTATTTCGTCACTTAAGATCAGTGGTCATATGCGCTCAACATTGCTTAGGACAGGAAATCAGCGCTCCGGGAAGCCGCTATGGGACAGTCCTTTCCATCCGGACGGACTCGGCATCTATTGAGTCCTCCAACGTCGGTTAGGCGCCCCCGTGCCAGTCATTGAGCGGGCAGCGCCAATGATCCCGGGAGCGGCCGCCTTTATCTCTCTGAACATCCGGTTCGGGGGATTGCGGGCGATCCACTTCCGGCCCAACTGATCGGCAATCGGACGTTGCCGACTAGTAGGTCGGGCAAAGTAACGGACGAGAACCTACCTGTTGGCACTCAACAATCAACGCGCATGGACTGAACAGGCGGCCGAAGGATAAGAGAATGGCCGGGCCTGCCAGCGCATGGCTGCGCAACTGTTTTGTGCACAGGACGCGGCTGCAAAGAAACTCAATGGGCGTCTGAGATCGATCGGATTTGTCTGGAAGCTGAGAAGTTCACACCGGTTTTCGCCGCTCCGGAATGAGTTCGATCTCGATCATCGTGTAGCCCAGGGGGACGGCGTCCCTTTCAAAAGTACTTCCAAACTCGACCGCGCAACCCTTTTGAAGCGCCAGGTTCAGGATCAGTTCCTCAAGTTCTTTTCGGGTCGCGCCCTCGACGTCATGCCGACTGACGATGGCGTCCGTTAGCATCGTTATGTTCACGATCCTTTGCTTGGCCGTCGCGGCATTCACACTTTCCAATACCTCGTGACTGAGCCCGTTGGACATGAAGTGGGTCATTGCGGATCCCTTTCGTGGCCCGTCGTCCTGACTAACACATACTGCCCTATAATGTGGGATTCGGCAATTAAAATTGGCAAAAAACATAATATATACAGTTAGTTAGCAAACGCCGCTCTCTGCTGATCGGTCTCTCTTTCATGATAGCTAGACACCGGCAGTTGATTCTACTTTCCGGCCAGGAACTAATGTGGCATAAAAGGCGTTGGATACTCATTCGATGTAATCTTGGCTTTCTGCTTGTGGAGGCAGCGATGGCGGAGTTGGAGCGTCCGGAACGCCTACAGATCATGTTAAGCGCGGAGGAGCTTTCCGCCTTGGAGAATTGGCGCTTTGAACAGCGCATGCCAAGCAGGGCAGCTGCCATACGGGAATTATTGCGAAGGGGCTTGGCTGCAGAGGGAATGCTAAGCGGCCAGGGCTTGAAGTCACAAGATTTCGGGGTGCTTGATGAACGGCCGACAAGTGAGGCAAATGGCGCTACCTCTGACTAGCGAGGTCAGAGTCTGAATCGATCAGCTTGTCAGGCTTTCTTGGCGTCGGCCCATCGCGAGGAATAGAGAGGTTGGTTCAGCAGCGGAGGAGGCCCTTGTGGGTTGTTAGTAGGAGAGCGACTGTCGCCCGCCGGCGGACATGCGGGTGTTCACTTTTGCTCCGCGACAACGTAACTTTTCTGCTGTGGTTGTAAGAATTGTGGTGCAACTTCGGAGGGAAAGATGCATGTTATAGTCGGCCCCGCCAGGAGGGTCGGGGACACGCAGAAAATATACGATCGCCCGCTGATGGGTGTTGATCTATCGGTCGATCCAGACGGCGGGGTTGCGCTCACGTTCGATGCCTGCGGCATCAACTGTCAGAAGTCACTTTACCGATATCGCATTCACCTGAGTGCCGCCGAGAAGGAATTGCTAGCAACGGCCCGGCTGCAGCCGTCACGCCTCGAGGCGAGCTTATAGCGGGTCTGGCGTCACAGAGGCTGCGGATGTACTCGTCCGCTCCTGCTGACGCCCGCAGATTTTACTTGAGCATGAACGAACCTCAGGCTGCCTTCCGAGGCTTCGCCTGTTTTGTTGTGCGCACAGCCTTGGGCTTCGCCAGCTTCTTTTGCTCCTGTTTTTCGACATCGGCGACAGCCTGCTCGCACCGCTTACGGAATGCCTCGACCTCCTCGACGGAAAGATGCTCGATCCCGACGAACACGTTCTCGCCGTCGCTGGCCCGGATGAGCTCGTCGAGCTTCGCCTGGACCGCCGCGCCGTCCCGGTTCTGCGTATTCTGGATGAGGAAGACCATCAGGAAGGTGATTATGGTCGTGCCCGTGTTGATGATGAGCTGCCAAGTGTCCGAGTATCCCGCGAACGGCCCGGCGATTGCCCAGATGATCACGATGAGGCAGCAGCAGACAAATGTGATTGGATGGCCCGCCGCATGAGCTACTGCATTTGCGGCCTTACTAAAAAGCTGTTGCAAGGTATTCCCCTCCGAAGTGGCAGCCCTCAAATGCTCGACGCATGAAATCGTTCCGCGCGATGGCTGATGAGCGGAACAAAAGCGTTCCTCATCTATTCCAGAGGCACGCCAGGGCGGCGCCGAACGAAGGATAGCGACGCATGGCGAAGGAAAAGAAATTGGAAGACCTGTTCCACGACACGCTCAAGGACATCTACTACGCGGAGAAGAAGATCCTGAAGGCGCTGCCGAAGATGGCCAGAGCAGCGGAATCGCAGGATTTGAAGACCGCTTTCGAAAAGCACCGCGACCAGACCGAAGGCCATGTGGAGCGCTTGCAGCAGGTATTCGAGGCGATGGGCAAGCGCGCCCAGGGCAAGACGTGCGAAGCGATCGAAGGCATCATCTCCGAGAGCGAAGAGATCATGGAAGAGTTCAAGGGTACGCCGGCGCTCGACGCGGGGCTGATCTCGTCCGCCCAGGCTGTCGAGCACTATGAGATCACGCGCTACGGTACCCTCAAACGCTGGGCCGAGACTTTGGGGATGAAGGACGCTGTCAAGCTGCTCGATGCGACCTTGAAGGAAGAGGCTCAGACCGACGAGGATCTGACCCAGCTAGCCGACAACTCGGCCAACCAACAGGCGGCCGCTTAAGACCGCTACTAAACCCCGCTGGCCCAGCCAGCGGGGTGCGATTAGTGGCCCGTTCTTCCGGCATCATCCGCCGCCCGTCGGGCTTCCTCCGCCGCCCGCCCGTCGATGATGCAAAGCAGTTCCCCGTTCTCGTCCCGGACCCGCACCAACCAGCCTGACAGATCGACTGTATCTGGTTGAAGGCCATCGAGAAGATCGATCGCGCCGCGGATTGCTTCCTCTCGTGCGGCCTGGAAACTCGGTGTTGATTTCCGCCGAGAACTGATGGAGTGGATGCCCCCTCCCGACGGCATCGCGATGTGCCAAAGTGATGCTTGTTAGAACGTCACTCAGAGGAGAGAGCATCCATGAAGGATATTAGCATTGTCGGCCTGGACCTGGCAAAGCGGGTGTTTCAGGTGCACGCCGCCGGAAGAGATGGGGCGGCTGTCTTACGTCGGAAATTGTCACGCGGCCAGCTCCTCACCTTCTTCGCAGGACTGCCGAGATGCACCGTTGCGATGGAGGCTTGTGCGACCGCACACTATTGGGCCCGCGAGATCGGACAGCTTGGTCATGAAGTTCGCTTGATCCCGCCTGCTTACGTGAAGCCTTTCGTCAAGCGGCAAAAGAATGACGCGGCCGACGCGGAGGCGATCGTAGAAGCCGCTCTCCGTCCATCTATGCGGTTTGTGGTTCCTAAGACAAAGGGTCAACAGGCCTCCTCGATGATCTTTCGGACGCGAGATCTGTTCGTCCGCCAGAGAACGCAGCTCATCAACGCGCTGCGCGCGCACTTGGCGGAGCACGGAGTAATTGCACCGCAAGGGGTTGGGAATTTGGCCTTGCTGACGCAGATCGTTGAGGATGACAGCGCCGGTCTCGAGCTTCTCGTCGTCGAGACCGCTCGGCTTTATCTTGAGCAGATTGACATGCTTTCCTCTCGTATCGTCAGTTTAGAGAAGGTTCTCAGATCGGAAGCAAAACGTTCAGAGAGCACGGTCCGATTGATGTCTATGCCTGGGATGGGGCCGATCACCGCCATGGCGATCGAAGCTTTCGCCCCGACCATGACGACGTTCAGGAGGGGGCGAGACTTTGCAGCCTGGCTCGGGCTGGTGCCCAAACAGCATTCGAGTGGCGGAAAGCAGGTGCTCGGGCGAACCTCGAAGATGGGCCAGCGCGACATCCGGCGGCTTCTGATCATTGGCGCGATGACTGTGATCCGGTGGGCATGCCGCAAAGCCCCTCCCGCGAACTCATGGGTGGCGCGTATGTTGGCGCGGAAGCCCCGCATGCTCGTTGCGATCGCGCTCGCCAACAAGATGGCCCGGTCGATCTGGGCAATGATGACGAAGAACGAAAGCTACAGGGATTCCGGTCTAGCAGCGGCATAGCAAAGCGCTGCGCACTGCGAGAACGGATCGTCGGCGTGTGAGGAGGTCAGCGAACGGTAAGGGCAAAGATCGGCGAGAGTGGGTCTGGAATGCATCCGGGTCAGTGAGCTTCGAGCTCGTAGAGCTGATTTGCACCAGGCTCGCGTAACTCCATACCGGCCAGCGGTCATGTTCGAGCCGCAACGAAAGGCCTGATACATGACCGCACCCGATCACACGTTCAAATCGTTCGAAGAAAGCCTTGCACGAACGGGGGCATCCATACATGACCCGGGATTTTCGCCGAGAAGTGACCCGCCTTCATGTATGGTTTGGGTCTCAGGCTTTGGTCAAGGTTGGTGTTTTCTCCTTCTTTGTTGCGGTTGTCTGGGCCGAGCTGTTCTTGAAGCGGAA
>Ga0209963_1000883_pt1 | contig 23980 bp, 26 predicted proteins | sample ThiBio_1000_biof_2_FD_183957 | JGI IMG/M metagenome (GOLD analysis project Ga0209963, IMG submission 183957) | Wastewater bioreactor microbial communities from Cape Town, South Africa - Thiocy_cont_1000_biof (SPAdes) | ecosystem: Engineered > Bioreactor > Thiocyanate-remediating >...
GCCGCTCCAGCATCCGTAGCGCCTCGTTGAAGGCGTGCGCAATCTCCGCATCCGTCCCATCGACGGCCGCCGGATCGGGGATGCCCCAATGTGCCGTGATCGGCTTGCCCGGCCACATAGGGCAGACTTCGCCGGCCGCGTCGTCGCAGACCGTCAGCACGAAATCCATGTGCGGCGCGGCCGGCCCAGCGAACTCGTCCCATGACTTCGAGCGCAGTCCCTCAGTCGGCAGATCGAGCGCGCGAAGCAGGCGCAGCGCCTCGGGGCGCACGGTGCCCTTGGGGTATGACCCGGCGCTATAAGCCCGGAACCGGCCCGCGCCGTGCGCCGTCAGCAGGCTTTCCGCCAGGATGCTGCGAGCCGAGTTGCCGGTGCAGAGGAACAGGACGTTGTAAGGTTCGGGCATGATCCTCCCCCTCAGGACGCGCAGCAGGCGGCAGTAGCGGCCAGCTCGGGCTTCGGAGCGCAGCACGCGCCTTGTGGCGTCTCAGAGGTGCAGCAGGCCGCTGCCGTGGTGCGTATCGCGCCCAGGTCGGCGCTGTCGCCATAGACGGTGCTTTCGCCCGTCGTCAGGAAGGTCTCCCACGACACGCCCTGCGGGTCGGTGATCCAGGACTTTTCTGACTGCGCGTAGCAGCAGGTGGTCGCGCCTTCCTCGATTACCGGCCGATCGGCCTGCCGCAGCCGGCTATAGACCTCTTGCAGCTCGCCTTGCGTCTCGACTTGGATGCCAAGATGATCGAGGCCGGACTCGCCGCTGCGCGTGCTGATGGCGAAGTTCACGCGCGGGTCGTCAAGCATCCACTTCGCATAGTCCGCCTTGGCGACGGCAGGCTTGGCAGCAAACAACGTCGAATAGAACTGGACCGATTGGGCCAGGTCATCGACCGAGACATGAACGTGCAGGCGCTTCATTGGCGTGTGTTCCTTCCCTTGGGTTTGACGAGCGTCGTTGAGTCGCAGACCCCGACGCCGCAGGCGCCCGGATCGCCCTGGCAGCAATTTTCGGTCAGGTAGGCGAGCAGGCTGTTCATGGCGTCGTATTCGGCTGCGTAGATCAGCGACCGGCTTTCCCGCCGGAACGTGACCAGGCCGGCGTGCCGGAGCTGGTTGAGGTGAAAGGAGAGGGTTGCCGAGGGCAGGCCGAGGCGTTCGCCGATTTGGCCGGCCGGCATCCCCTCCGCGCCGACCTGGACCAGCAGGCGGAACACATCGAGGCGGGTGTCTTGGGCGAGAGCGGCAAGCGCCGCGATGGCATCCGGCTTTTCCATATCTCCATAATTGTAGAGATGTAAGCAGCCGTCAAGGGAATGTAGCCTCGATCAGTCTCCCGCGTGGTCAAACGGGAAGCGGGCTAACAAGAAAAAGCTTTGATGAACCTATCTGATAGGTTATTGGAGATGGCATGGCCGGAACACTTTTCTGGATTGACGCAATCCAGGTGTTCATCGGTGCGGAGGACCATCCGCCGCCGCACGTCCACGCCGTTCATGCGGGGGAGGGCTGGGTGGCACGGTTTCGTTTCTCGTTCCTGTCCGACGTGACTGGCCTCTACCGGTTCCGACGCCGAGGCAGAAGGCCAACGACTGCCACGCTCGATCGGGTTGCCGAGGCCATCGTGACAAACCTGCCGGCGTGCCGGGAGGGCTGGTGGGTGACGCAGGGAAGCCGACACGAAATTGGCCTGGTCAACCGCCGTGTCGAGACGAGACCGATCGCGAACGGAGACAGGTTTCTGGCGAGGGTCGCGCTCAAACCCGGCAAGGGCGCGGCTACCATCGTGGCCGCCGGCTACGACGCGGGTAGTTGCAAAGTTGCGCTGACTTTGGACAACGGCCGGGCGCTTTCGCTGACCGCAGGGCAGCACATCGAGGAGGCCGAGGAATGGTGAAGCACAACGACGAGGAATGGACGCTGCCCCGGCGTAAGCCGATCACCAAGGATGCACTCGACCGTGCGATCCGCGCCGAGGAAGACGCCGCAGCTCAGGAGCACCAGGCGCAGAAAGCCTGGTTTGATCACGGGCACGGCGCGGTCATGCTGAAGCTGACAGACGGCCGGGTATTTGGCGCAGAACCTAAGTTCATCCCTTCGCTGAAAGACGCGTCGGCGCAGCAGCTTGAGACTCTGCGCGCCTCAGACGATGGGGTTTACCTCCTCTTGGAGGACCTCGACCTGCATATCACCGTGGACGGGCTGGTGACGCGGATCATGGAAGAGTCGCCGCTGGCCATCAAACGGTCCGGGGCGCGCCTCGCCGGGCTGACAACCTCCGCCGCCAAAGCGGCATCTTCAGCGCGCAACGGGCGGCTCGGCGGACGCCCTGTTGCCTCAGGGAAAGCAAGGCGTGCCGCAACATGAGCGGACCGCGTAGGACAGCACTGACCGCATGAACCGCCGCTACTGCTGCAATGCTTCTGCCGGTTGCCCGTCTTCCTTTCTCCTGCCCATTGCCTCCGTGTCGGCAGCTTCCTTGTCGGCATCAAAAGCGCGCAGTCCTCGTCGCCGCCAGCGTGTGACCTGATCCGCCTGGCTTATTCGTTGGTGTTCATCCTCTTGCCCTTGAAGCCGTGCCGCGACTTCGAGGAAGGCGCCGAGCAGTGTGGCGCGATCGTCGTCCACCAGCTCGACCAACCCGGCCTTCTGCACCAAGCCGCCAAGCTCAATCAGGTGGCGGGTGCGCGCGCGCCGGTCCTGAACCCACTGGCGCTTGTCGTCGCGTGCACGATCCCGGTCCAATCGATTACGCAGCACGGTCAGACGATTTAGCTGTGCCGTTGTCGTCCGCAGCTCCGCCAGAAGTGTCGTCGGGCTTTTGTTTGGCCCCCCGCTTGCCCCCTTGCTGAAAGAAGGCTTGCCCGCGTTCGGTCCACCTCGTCACGGCTTCCGGTGTTTTCTTTGACTGCTCGACGGCAGCAAGGAGAGCACCGGCCAACGCTTCGATTGGCAGGGCATCTGCCCCGATGACCTGGATCAACTCGCCGAGCTGGGTTGTTTTCTGCGTCTTGACCTTCTTGGCCTTTTCCATGAGGGCCTGGAGTTCGGCGTCATAGTCACGTGGTTTGCGGGCCATCCGCCTGCCTCAGATCGTTGAACGATTGCTGGTAGCCTAGCAACAACCGAAACCTGTTGCCAACTGCCCTGAGTGCCGGTCCGCTGCCACGGCGCGTCATTTGCCGGCCGGAGCTGCAGCGGAGGTCTTCAGGTAAATGCGCGCTTATAGGTTGTTGCACAACCTGCGCTCAGACGGCTAGGCTGATCCGGCCCAATAGCCGACCGGAGCCGCCGCCGTGGCAATCTATCACTTCTCCGCCAAGGTGATCGGCCGCTCCGGCGGACGCAGCGCCATCGCCTCGGCCGCCTACCGCGCCGGCGAGCGCTTGCACGACGACAAGCTCGACCGCGACCATGACTACACCGAGAAGGCCGGCGTCGTGCATCGCGAGATCATGCTGCCTGAGGGTGCGCCCACACGCTGGGCCGATCGCGGCACGCTGTGGAATGAGGTCGAGGCAGGCGAGAAGCGCCGCGACGCGCAGCTCGCCCGCGACATCGAAATCTCCCTGCCGCGCGAGTTGGGCAAGGCCGAGGCGATCCGGCTGGCTCAGGACTTCGTGCGCGAGCAGTTTGTCGACTTCGGCATGGTGGCTGACCTCAACGTGCATTGGACGCAAGCGCGGGACGGCGGCGAGCAGCCGCATGCACACGTCATGCTGAGCATGCGCGAGGTCTTACCCGGCCGAGAGGGGCATGAGGAGGAAGGGGCTTTCGGGAAGAAGGTGGTGGCCTGGAACGACCGGGCGCTGCTGGGGGAATGGCGGGAGCGTTGGGCCGAGTTGGCGAACGCCCGGCTGTTGGAGCTGGGCCACGACATCCGCATCGATCACCGCTCCTACATCGATCAGGGCATCGACCTGGAGCCACAGCACAAGATCGGACCGGCCGGGGTTCGGCGCGAGGACCGCGAGCAGGACGCGGAGCGTGCAGCCGAACACCGGGACATTGCGCGGCGCAATGGCGACAAGCTGCATGACGAGCCGGAGATTGCGCTGCGGACGCTGACGCAGCAGCACAGCACGTTCACCCGGCAGGAGCTGGCGCGGTTTGTGGACCGGCACACGGACGGTGCCGAGCAGTTTGCTTCCGTGATGGCGAAGGTGGAGGCAGCGCCGGAACTGGTGCGGTTGGGGCAGGACGGGCGGGGGCGCGACCGGTTCACCACGCGCGAGATGCTGGACACCGAACAGCGGATGGAGCGGGCAGCCGGCGCGTTGGCGGATCGTGATGGGCACCGTGTGTTGCAGGCGGCTGGGTGGCGTGCGGCGCGCGCGGCCGAGCGGAATGGCGTGACGCTGGAGGAGGAGCAGCGGGCGGCCTTCCGGCACGTCACGTCGGGGCCGGACCTTTCGCTCGTCGTGGGCTACGCCGGCAGCGGCAAGAGCACGATGCTGGGTGTGGCGCGGGCGGCGTGGGAAGCGGAGGGCTACCAGGTGCGCGGGCTGGCGCTGTCCGGCATCGCGGCCGAGGGGCTTGAGAAGGGGGCGGGGATCGCGTCCCGCACGATCGCCAGTCTTGAATACGCCTGGAAGGCGGAGCGCGATGCGATCACCAGCAAGGACGTGCTGGTGATCGACGAGGCCGGGATGATCGGCTCACGGCAAATGGAGCGGGTGCTGTCCGCGGCCGGGAAGGCCGGGGCCAAGGTGGTGCTTATCGGTGATCCCGAGCAGTTACAGGCGATCGAGGCGGGGGCGGCTTTCCGAGCACTGGCAGAGCGGCACGGCGCGGCGGAGATCACGACCGTGCGCCGGCAGCACGAGGAGTGGCAGCGCGATGCGACGCGCGAGCTGGCCACGGGGCGCACGGAGCAGGCGCTGGAGCGCTATGCGGCAGCGGGCATGGTGGTGGCGTCCGACACCCGTGCGGAGGCGCGCGCCGCGCTTGTGGCGGGGTGGGATACGGCCAGGCAGAAGCGGCCGGAGGAGAGCCGGGTCATCCTGGCGTACACCCGCGACGATGTGCGGGATCTGAACGAGCTGGCGCGTGCGCAGCTTCGGGCGGCCGGCGAGCTGCGCACGCCCGATCAGGTGGTGCAGACGGAGCGCGGCGCGCGCGCCTTTGCCGCCGGCGACCGGATCATGTTCCAGCGCAACGAGCGTGGGTTGGGCGGCGATGGGCGCGGGCGCGACGGCGTGGCCGTGAAGAACGGCACGCTGGGCACGGTGTTGGAAGTGGCGAGCGGCGGCGAGCGGCTGACCGTCCGCCTCGATGGGCCGGAGAAAGGCAGCGGGCGGGAGGTCACGTTCTACACCCGCGATTACGCGCACATCGACCACGGCTATGCGGCGACGGTGCACAAGGCGCAGGGCGTCACCGTGGACCGGGCGCATGTGCTGGCGACGCCGCACATGGACCGGCACGCGGCCTATGTCGGGCTGACCCGGCACCGGGACGGGGTAGAGCTGCACTACGCCCGAGAGGACTTTGCCGACGCGGCGAAGCTGGCGCGCGTGCTGAGCCGCGAGCGGGCGAAGGACACCAGCCTGGACTATTCGGATCGCGACGGTGACGAGCTGGTGCGGCGCTATGCCGAGCGGCGCGGGCTCGACCCGCTGCGGCCGGAAAGCGAGATCGTCGTCCGCACGCCGGAGCGCCAGGCGGAGCGCGCGACCGAGGTCCCGACACCGCGGCGCAGCCGGTTCGCCGGGTTGAAGCTGAAGGCCGAGCTGGCCGAGCCGGTCCGGCAAGCAGCCGATCGGCCGCAAGAGCGGGCAGAGCCGGTTCCGGCCAGGGAGCCGCCGCGGCGGACAACGCCGGAGATGGAGCGCGAGGAGCGGCTGCGGGGCGCGCTGACGAGATACGCCGAGGCGTGGGCGGATGCCGGCCGCATGACGGCGGCCGGGTTGCCGGTGCTGGCGCACCAGGCCGAGGCGATGGAGCGGTCCGGGCAGGCGCTGGAGGCCCAGGCCCCCAACCTGCTGCGCGACACGCGGGCGGCGCTGGAGCGCGCGCCGGAGCTGGCGCGGGATATCGGCACGGCGGAGGGCATGGCGGCGCTGGGGGCGGCGATCGGCGCCGAGCGGCGCGCGCGGCTCGACCTGGACGAGCGCGGCCGGGCGGCGGTGCGGGCGTGGAACACGCTGGAGCGGGCCTACACGGCGGTCGAGAAGGAGTACGACTGGCAGGCCAAGCGCGAGGTGGGCGAGCGCATGGAGGTGTTCGCGACCGAGCTGAAGCGCGACCCGCAGCTCGACAGCCTGTTGCGGCAGCGCGGCCGGGAGCTGGGCGTGGACGAGGGGTCCCGGCTCGACCAGGTGGTTCAGGCGCGCGAGGCCGACATCTCCCGCACGCTGCGGCGCGACTTGGGTATCAGCCTTGGGCGCGGCATGGGCATGGGCATGTGACGCATGGACCAGATCGAGCCGGAGCACGAGGCGCAGGAGTTAGACGGGGCCGAGCAGGCGTTCGTGGCGCTGCGCGAGGAGGTGGCGGCGTTGCGGCGTGGCGTCGAGCTGGTCTACCGCCAGGGGCAGGAGCCGAAGGGGCCGGTTGCTGTCGGGACGGACTACAGCCCGACGCTGGGAGCCATCGCGAAAGAGCTGAAGACCGTCGCCGCGCGGCTGGACGCCATAGAGCGGGCGCCGGCCCTGGCCAGCACGCTGGCGCAGCAGGCTGGCGAGCTGCGGCGGGAGCTGCATCATATCGGCCAGGACGCACGGGGCGGGCTGGCGCACAGCCAGGCCGAGCTTGACGGGACGGTGCGCGAGTTGCGCGGCATGATCGGCTCCGCCCGCGCCAGGCATGACCAGCAGCAATGGCTTTGGACGACGGGCGTATGTGGGGCCATGGGCGGCGCGCTGTTGTGGTTCCTGCTGACCGCCATGCTGCCTTGGGGTGGCGGCACTTGGCTGGCGGGCCTGGCCTTTGGCGGGCGCTGGAACGCAGGTGAGGCCATGATGCAGGATGCGAGCCCGGCGCAGTGGGAGCGGATGGCGCGGCTCTACAAGGCGTGCCCGCAGGACAGCACGACCGAGCTGTGCGAGGCGGCGATCACCGTGCGGACCATCACGCCGGGGCAGGAGGGAGCGAGGGCGCCTGCATTCGGCACGGTGCCAGCTCAGCCCCGCAGCAATACCGGACTTCGGCATTGAAGCGGGATGGACGTGGCTGTCCGCGTCCGTCTCCCCGTCCGGCAATCATGTGGTCCGCTTCCCGTACGCGCGGCTGGGTTGGCGGACATATCCGCGATGGTCGGTTACGGGGGGTTTGACGGACAAGGGGCATCGAGTGCTAATTTCGGAACAAGTATTTGCCCAGCGCGGCAATGCCAAGCACCAGCAGCACGACGGTGAGCAGGCCAACCAAGCCCATGCCCCACATCATCCCGCTGCCCATCCCATTTTGCATCATGGCTGGTTTCCAGATTTGAACGCCGGTCGATGAGGGGCAGAGTTCCCGCCCCTCACCAATACGATCAGCCCTTGTTCGCGGGAGGCGCAGGAACGGAGGTTGCGGCCTTCTCCTGCGCCATTGCCTGCATCATTGTGATTACAGCCGTCCATCATACTGGCCATCTGTAGTGGCTCGACATCATGCGCCCGTGTTCACGCTCGCCGACATTGGGTGCTGCTGATAAGCGAGCATAGGATTGCCGCCGCTGCCTCATCGTGCGGCCTTTCGCATTCGGCTAATAGTCTCGGCCGTGCCGGACGGAAGCTCCGACTGGAACAGCGCGACCGCCGCTACTGCCGCAGCTAATTCCACAGCAGCGAAGACCCCGAGCGCGGTCCCGAAGCTGAAGCGGAGCACCTCGCCGAAGACGAGGCTGCCGAGGCCAAAGCCGATGAACAGCAGAAACACGTTGAGGCCCATGGCCTGCCCCGGACGCTTGCCGCCGAGCGCGGTGACGATGCCCGCGAACAGCGGCTGCGTCATGTCGTAGCCGAGCGACAGAACAGTGACCGCGACCGCGGCTGCGAGCAGCGGCAGGCCGAGGATCAGGGCGGCTGCCGCGAAGGCGCCGAGCCCGAGGCCGACAGGGAGCAGGCGGCCACGCCCCAACCGGTCCGCCGCCCGCCCGATCGCCGGGCCGAACAGAAAACCCGGCACGCCGTAACCAAGGAGCGCTAAACCGATCCCGATGGGACCGAGATGGTAGCGGCGCTCGAAGTAGACGCCGAGCCAGGTGAACACACCGGAGTGGAACACGGAGTTGAGCAGCACGTAGCCGTAGGTCCGCCGCCCCCGTCGCGTGCCCAGGAGGTCGCGGTAACCGCGGATCAGGCCGCCCAGGGTTCCGGCCGCCTGGCGTGGGCGCGCGTCGAGGAACCCGCGATGAGGCATCAGCAGGAGCAGCACACCCAGCCCGGCCGCACCAACGATGAGGAAGAGCCCTCGCCAGCCGACGAACGGCTCCAGCACGGCCCCGAAGGTCGAGCCAAAGGCCATGCCCCCCGCCATGGCTCCGAACAGCCAGCCGAGGGGACGGCCGCGCTGCTCGTAGGGGAACATGCCACCGACGAGCACCAACGCCAGCGGCACCACCCCGCTCGCGCCGAGGCCGGTCAGCACGCGCCACGCCGCCAGTGCCGTGACCGAGTGCGCCGTCGCAGTCAGTGCCGTGAGCACGGCGAAGGCGGCAAGCGAGGCGAACATGAGGGTGCGGATGCCGATGCGGTCTGCGAGCAGGCCGTAGGCAAGCGTCGCGATCCCGTAGGGGATCAGGTAGGCCGGGACGATCAGTCCGATCCTCTCGGCGGACGCGCCGAAGGCGGCCGAGAGCTGCGGGATGACCGGCGCCACCATGAACGCCTGGAAGAAGATGACGAAGGTGGCCAGCGCGAGCACCCACAGGAGGCGCTCACGCCCGTCGCGTGCGCCCGGTTGACTATCGGCTGCAGCACCCGGTGCCGTGGCGCCGCTCACGACGCGCTCGGCGCGACGGCCCTCCCCACTGGTTGCCCGACGCTGCCGATGGCCTCGAAAAACAGCTTCGGCTGACCCGAGAACGAGTTGATGAAGATCGCCGTGACGCTGACCGCCATCGCGACCATCGCCCACACGGGATGGAGGAGGCCGGTCGCTGCCACCGGGATGCCGAGGCCGTTGAACACGAACGCGAGCCCGACGTTCTGGAGCAGCTTGCCGTAGCTGCTGCGGCTGATCTCGCGCGCGACCGGCAGCGCGTCGAGCCGGTTCGACAGGATGATGATGTCCGCCGACTCGATGGCGATGTCCGTGCCGCCGCCCATAGCTATGCCGATGTCGGCCTGCATCAACGCAGGGGCGTCGTTGATGCCGTCGCCCACCATCGCAACCCGGCTCCGGTCGGCCTGCAAGCCGCGTACGATCTCCGCCTTTTCGTGCGGCAGGACGCCCGCGCGTACCTCGTCGATCCCGAGGCTCTCCGCGACCCGCCGCGCCGCGCGCTCGTTGTCGCCGGTGACCATGATCGGCGCGACACCCGCCTTGCGCAACGCTACGACCGCCCGCGCCGCGTCCGGACGTAACGTGTCGCCCAGGGCCAAGACGCCGAGCGTGCGCCCGTCCCGGCCCATCGCGATCACCGTGCGCCCAGCCTCTTCAAGGGCGCTGATCCGGCCGGCGAGAGGGGCTAGATCAATGCTGTGCTCCGCCAGGAAGCGGGGGCTGCCGACCAGCACGTCCCGTCCTCCGATGCGCGCGGTCACGCCCTTGCCGGGCACGGCCTCGAAGGACTCGACCTCGGGCGGGACGGCGCCGCGCTTGAAGGCCGCGTTCACCACGGCTTGCGCGAGGGGATGCTCCGACGACGCCTCGGCCGCGGCGGCCAGCGCAAGGAGTTCGTTCTCCGTCCCCTCGACAACCTCGATCTCCCGCACGACCGGGCGTCCCTCGGTGAGGGTACCGGTCTTGTCGAGCACGATCTTCGTCGCCAGCCGGAAGCCCTGGAATGCCTCGCCCGTGCGCATCAGGATGCCGCGCTCTGCGGCATCCCCGGCCCCGCGCACGATGGAGAGCGGCGCGGAGATGCCGAGCGCGCACGGGTAGCCCATCACGAGCACGCTGAGGCCCGCGAACACCGCCCGTTCCACGTCGGCGTGCCCGGTGCCGAGCCAGGAGCCGGCCAACCAGCCGACAACGGCCAGCGCGGCAATTAGGAGCACGGCCGGGGTGTATACGCGTAGCACCCGGTCAACGAGATGGAGGATGCCGGGTTTCAGCGCCCGCGCGTCTTCGACCTCGCGAACGATCCTGTGCAGGAAGCTGCCCTCGCCGACCGCCGTGGCCTCGACCAGCAGCGTGCCGGTGCCGTTGATCGAGCCGCCGATGACAGAAGCGCCCACGGCCTTCTCGATCGGGATCGGCTCGCCGGTCACGAGCGACTGGTCAACGCCGGAGCGGCCTTGCACGACCGTGCCATCCACGGGAACGCGCTCGCCCGGGCGGACGCGGACCAGATCGCCGACCCCGACCTCATTGAGGGGCAGTTCCACCTCGACGCTGCCCCGCAGGACGCGGGCGGTCTCGGGTTGCAGGTTGAGCAGCTTCTTCACCGCCTGCGAGCTGCGCGTCTTGACGATGAGCGAGAGCCACTCCGAGAAGATGTGGTAGGTCGCCACCATCACCGAGACGGCGAAGAATGCCGCCGTTGGATAGCCGGGGCGGTCCAGAACGAGGCCGATGACGCCCCCGGCCATGCCCGCGAAGGCGCCGATTTCCAGCAGCACGTGCTGGTTTAGGATGCCGCGGCGCAGCGCCTGGAAAGCCATGTGGAGGATGTGCCGGGCAACCCCGAAGACGAGGACCACGGCGAGCGTCGCGACGAGCCATGGCCCAATCCGCCCCAGGTAGCCCTCCAGGTTAAGGGCGAGCAGGCTCAAGGCCATGACGGCAAGGCCGCCCGTCGCCAGGCCAGCGGTCCAGAGGCTGGTCTTTCTTAGGACCAGGAACACCATCGCACCGAGACTGAGGCAAACCAGGGCGGGGAGGAAACCGATCCAGCCCACGGTCGGGTCCGCGATGATGGGGATCGAGGCGACGCTGAGGGCGACGGCGACCACGAAGCGCCGGCTCTCGCGGACGAGGTCCTGCTCCTCCTCCTCGAAGGGGCGCAGCTTGCGCGGGTCGGAGACGGTATAGCCGATCTCGCGCAGGATCTGGAGCAGCTGCTCGGGGCGCGCGATCTTAGGGTCATACTCGACGAGCGCCTGCTCGTGGGTGAGGCTGACCGAGACCTTGTCGACGCCGGCCTGGCGCCCGAGCGCTTTCTCGACGGTGCCGGTGCAGAGCGAGCAGTGCAGGCCGCCGATGCGGGCGCGGATGCGCGCCCGATCGGGCCGGGCCGCAGGCTCCTCCGTCCACGGCCGAAAGTCGGGTTCCGCCGTTACTGCGGTTGTCATGGTGATCTCTTTCATGATGCGATCCGGCCTAGAGCCTCGCCGGGGTGAGCAGGCCGAGCCGGATCGACCAGGCGCCGAGGACGACGAGCAGCAGGCCGGTCCAGAACGGCAGCCGCCGGGACAGTCCGGCGAGCCAGTCGAGCGCGCGGCGGGCGGGCTCGAAGAGCACGGCCAGGACGAGCGGCAGCGACATAGCGAGGCCGAACAGGGCGAGGGAGACGAAGCCGCCCGCGAGCGTCTCCCCGGAAGCCCCACCCGCAGCCGCGGCGCCGAGTAGCGCGACGAGCAACGGCCCGGCACAGGCGGGGATGTTGAGGCCGAACAGGACGCCGAGCGCCGCCGACCCTTGCACGTCAGATAGCCGCGCGATTCCAGGCCCGAGCGAAACCATCAGCGGCCCCGTCCTGCCCGCAAGGTAGAGAACGCCGATCACGGCGTAGGCAACCCCGAGAACGACCCACGCGGCCCGCTGGAAGCCCAAGAAGGCGGTGCCCAGCATAACCGCGAGCACGCCCAGCAGACCGATGAACACGGCGCGCGTCCCCGCGAAAACGCCGACCTGGGCGAGCTTTCTGGCCGCGCCCTTGCCTTCTAGGTGCTTGATGACCAGGAGCGTCGAGCCGATCGAGCACGGCTCGACGAAGCCCAGTAGCCCGAAGCCGACCGGGAGCAGCACCAGGCTCGTCAGGGTGAACCCTGTGGTCACCGGCGCTCCACGACCCGATAACCGGGCTTCTGGATCGTCGCCGCGAGCCGATCTTCCGTCACGGCCTCCGGGTCGTAAAGGACGCGTGCTTCGCCGTCCTTGAAGGAGACCGAAACGCCCTTTACGCCCGGCTCCTTCTCCACGAGTGCTTTGACGTTGGCAGCGCACCCGTCGCAGTGCATGCCCTCGACCTTGAATGTCGTGTTCTTCATCGGTGTCATCCTTTCGCTGGCTTCGAATCAAGATGGGCCGGGGTCTTGCTGGCCTCGGAGTGCCCGCCTGACCGGAGCGTCAGCGCATCCATGATCGAGCACGCCTGCAAGCCGCCGCGCCCTGGGCAGGTCGCGATCAGGCGCTCCAGCGCGGTGCCGATTTCCTGAAGCCGACTGATCTTGCGGTGCACCTCATCGAGCTTGGCCGTGGCCTGCTCGCGGACCTCGGCGCAGTCGGCGGCGGGGTCGGCGCGCAGCGCCAGCAGCTCCTTGATCTCGCGTAGCGAGAAGCCGAGCTCCTGCGCCTCTCGGACGAAACGGATGCGCTCGACCGCAATCGCGGGATACCGCCGCACGCCCGCGCCATCCGGCTTCGGCGGCTGCTGGACGAGGCTCTGCCGCTCGTAAAACCGGATCGTCTCCACGCCGACACCCGCCTCGCGGGCCGCTCTTCCGATGCTCAGACCTGCTCTCATTTCGCCACCTCGCCTCTAATATGGGTCCGTACTATAGTACGGAATCAAGAGGTCAGAGGGCAGCGCTGTCAAATTGAAGAGTAAGCGAAATCCATGTGTTAGCTTGGTGGTCACGGATATCTAACCCGAATTATGCGCCACCGGATGCGACTAATTGGAAAGCCTAGGCGCAGCTTGGACGGCTATCCTTCATTACGAATCCCGTTCTAAAAATAGTGGAATTACAGAATATCGTTTCTAATCAATAGGCTGGACTATTTCGGCGACTCCTCATGAATTATCCAGGCTAAATGGATGCCGTGAATTGGCGATCCGTCGCAGGGCGTCAAATCATGTAACTCACGTCCGATGTGGCTGTCGGATAGGCAAACATCGTTGCCTTCAAATTTTCAGCCGTTAAGCCGTGGCGGATCGCCAGCGCGAAAATGTTAATCACCTCGTCCGCGCTTGGGCCGACAAGATGAGCGCCCAAAACTTGCCCGGAGTCCTCTTCGACCAGGGTTTTGAAGGCATAAACTGGCTCCGCCAGACGACGGGCGGTAAACCACTCCGGCACGTTCGCAGATTTCACGCGCACCCGCAGCCCTTGCGCGCGCGCTTCCGCCTCGCTCAGTCCAACGGTCGCGATCGGCGGCACGGTGAACGCCACGCTGGGCACACCCCGGTAGTCGGGTCGATGCTGGTTGCCGTCCAGCAGGTTGCCCGCGACTACCTTGGCATCGTGGCTGGAAACTGGCGTTAGCGGTGGCCCACTGCCAGCGGCGTCACCCGCCGCATAGATGCGTGGGTTGGACGTGCTTTGCAGGAAGTCATTGAGGGCGATCCACCCGTGATCAAGCTGGACCCCGGCGGCCGATAGGTCGAGTGCCTTCAGGTTTGGCGCACGGCCGGCCGCATGCACCACCAGATCGGCCGCAATCGCCTGCTGCTCACTCCCGGTATGGACCAAAAAGCCGTCCGCCGTCTTCTCAACCCGTGTCACTGCGGCATCAACGCGTACGTCGATGCCGAGCCGGTCGAAGGACGGCATGAGCCAGCCAACCAGGTCCGGATCAAAGTTCGGCAGCATCCGAGATCCCCGCTGTAATACAGTCACCTTTGCCCCGGCCCGTGCGGCGAGGTGCGAGAACTCAGCTGCAATGTAGCCACCCCCGATTAAGACGACGCAGGCGGGCAGACCTTCAAGCTCCAGAAAGTCATCACTGGTGATAACGTGTTCTTCCCCAGGGATGCCGAGCGGCACGGGGCTGGCACCCGTGGCGATCAGCACATGGCGCCCCCGAAGCTCCCGGCCATCCACGGCCACGGCATCCGGACCGGTGAATCGAGCAATGCCGTGGAAGGCGTCTATGCCCTGCTCCGCATAGCGTCGCTCCTGCTTCGCCGGCACCGGGTCCGTGAAGGAACGTTTGAACGCCATCAACGCGGGCCAGTCGATACGAAGGTCTCCATCGACGCCATGGCCGCGCATGCGTCGGCCGGCTTCCACGGCTTCCTCACCGCTGACCAGCATCTTCTTGGGGTCGCATCCACGCAGCGCACAGGTGCCGCCGAATGGCCGATGATCAATTATAGCCACCCGCCACCCAGCCGCTTTCAGGCGAGAGCTGGCGAGCTGCGCCGCAGTTCCAGAACCAATGACGATGAGATCATAGTTGTCGGCCATATTGAACGCTCCAAACTAAGACAACACCGTAAGCTGTGGTCCAGGGTCGAGATTTGGCTTGTTCGGACGATCACCGATTGAGCCCCCGCTATCCCGCGCAGCAGGACAACAGGGCCACGTCCTTGCCGAAACTGAGTGCCGCGAGCTTCATCCCCTCCACCGTGGTGAGATAGGGGAACAGCGTCTCAGCAAGGTCTTTGACCGTGAGGCGATGCTTGATTGCCAGCACCGCCGTCTGAATGCTGTCGCCTCCTTCCGGCGCGAGGATATGCGCTCCGAGAAGCAAGCCGGTCTCTGCCTCGGCTACCAGCTTGATCAATCCGCGGGTGTCACGCGCTGCCAAAGCCCGCGGCACTTGGTCGAGTGCTACCGTCATCGCTTTGGCATCATAGCCTGCATGTCGCGCTTTGGCCTCGGTCAAGCCGACACTCGCCACCTGGGGATCGGTGAACACTACCTCCGGCATGGTTCGCGAATCATAGCGCCGGCCGTTGCCTTCAAGCGCATTCTCGGCCGCCAGTTTGGCACCGTAGGCTGCCATGTAGACGTATTCATCCCGGCCCGTGACATCGCCGGCGGCATAGATCCCGGCGCGCGTTGTCCCCAGATGCTCATCGACCACGATGGACCCGCGCTCATCCATGGCAATTTTGGCCACTTCCAGATCAAGACCGGCTGTGTTGGGGGTGCGGCCCGTTGCGACCAGAACCTGTTCGGCATTCAGTTCGTGTGACTGGCCATCGGCAAAGATGCGCAGGGCAACACCCTGCTCGGTTTGCCGGATGCTGGCGTATGCCAAACTGCATCGGACCTCGATTCCTTCCTCACGCAGATATCCCGCCAGCGCCGCACTGATGTCGGGGTCGAAGCCAGGCAGCAGCCGGGAGCGGCAGACGATCGTGACCTGCACGCCAAAGCGGGCGAACATCTGGCCCAGCTCACAGCCGATCACGCCTCCACCGATCACCAGCAGCGATTTAGGGAGCTTTTCGAGCGAGAGCGCCGTCGTGCTGGTCAACCACGGCACCGCCGCCAACCCTGAAATGGCTGGCATTGCAGGCGCCGCGCCGGTCGCGATCACCACGCGCTCAGACGAGAAAACCTCGTCAGCGACCTGGAGACCGCCCTTGGTGAAACGGGCTGCTCCCGCGACGTAGCGGATGTGATCGTATCGCGGCAGCAGCTCCTCATACTTCGCGGTCCGCATCGCGGAGACGAGGCTATCCTTTTGCGCCACGAGCGCGTGCCAGTCTGTCAGCTCCGCCGTCCCTGTAATGCCGGCAAACCGGCTAGCCGATCGGGCATGGTGCAGCGCCTCGGCCGCTCGGATCAGGGTCTTCGACGGCACGCAGCCGATGTTCACGCAGGTGCCCCCGATCGTGCCGTGCCCGATCAGGACTACCTTCGCCCCTAGCTCGCCGGCCCGGATAGCCGCCGAGAACCCGGCGGAGCCAGCGCCGACGACCACCAGGTCTGGAGTGCCCCCGGCTGCTGAAACGCTGCCGCAGCCATGATCCTTCAGCTCAAGCGTGCGGTTATGCGTGGGCGCGCAGCAATCGTGAACTATGTTGGCGTCCATCAACTTAAGCTCTCTGAGGACGCACCCATCCTGCCATCGCAACGTCCTGACACTGTGTGCGTCCGGCGAAACCGGCGATAGAAGACGAGCGCCATCACACCGGCCATCAGGGCGACAGCTGGCCAGGCCAGATATGTGGCCCAGCCCAGCAGAGCCGATGCGCTGAGGACACCGATCGCACCAACCAGCAGCGGTCCGCCGCAGCAAACTGTGACCAGGCCAATGCCAGCAAGGGCAGCCCAAAATGGGGGGCGCTCGTTCATCAGGAGTTGCTGGCCGTCTTCGTCAACTCGGCCGGGTAGCCGTGATCGGTCGTGGCCTTGATAAGCGCCTCAGTCGTGGTTTGCGTGTTATCGAAAGTCACCGTGGCCGCAACGTCTGCCATCCCATCGGCCTGCGTGACCTGCACAGCCTTGACGCCCTTCACGTGCTCAAGCGTGCTTTTGACGATCGGGCCGCACAGCACGCACCCGGCATGATGCACCTTGAGCACGGCTGTGCTCTCAGCCGCTTGTGCGGCCATCGGGGCGATGAGCAAGGCGAGTGTCAAAACGGTAGCAGTATTGCGAATCATGATTTTCTCCATGTTTTCAGGACCCAAGGAAGGCGCGAACGGCGTAAGGGAAGCCGACCGCGATCACGACCAGACCCCCTGCGGTCCAAAGGCCGATTTTCGCGATGCGGGTTGAAGCAGGCCGGGCGCAGTAAGAACCGGCGGCGCAAGCCAGTTTCGGCTTCCAATAGACGAGGTATGCGCCATAGCCGATGAAGCCGAGAGAGACGGCGGCGAAGAGGGGTTGGTAGGGCTCAAGTGCAGTCAGATTGCCAATCCAGGCGCCGCTGACCCCGACCAGGAACAATGCGAACGGGATCACACAGCACGACGCGGCTCCCAGGGCGGCCAGGATTCCGCCCATCGACAGGAGGGTCGCTCGGCGCTGCCCATCCCGCTCAGCGATGTCGGCTAGGCGCTCTACATCCTGTCTTACATGCACGCCCATCGACCCTTGCTCTCTCTCGAACGCAACTCCATCTGCGCACCGTGCAGCCTGTAGTGACTCCAGGGTCAAGAGGAAAAATGGATCGGCATTCAAGGGGCTCCCGAGGCACTGACGTGCGATTGCAAATCGGCGAGTTGGCGCGGCGAACCGGCTGCAACATCGATACAGTCCGCTACTACGAGAAGGTGGGCATGATCGCTCCGCCGATGCGGACGGAGGCAGGATACCGGCTTTATGGGGCCGACGATGTACGGCGGCTGTCGTTCATCCGCAGAGCCCGCGAGCTTGGTTTCCAGCCCGAGGAGGTGCGGGCGATGCTGCGTCTGTCCGACGAACGGTCGCAGCCCTGCGCGGAAGTCATGGGCGTTGCAAGGAGCCACTTAGCCGACGTGCGGTCCAAGGTTGCTGACCTGCAGGCCATGGAGGCGGCATTAGAAATCCTGGTTGTCAAATGTGAGAAGGGGGTATCGACGCTCTGCCCCCTTATCGAGACTTTGTCGAACATCTAGGTGTATCACTCTGTCAAACGTCCGTTTGACAGAGTGATACATGGCGATTGACATCAATGCAATCAATGATTACAAACAGGGTATGCACGCTAGCAGACACCCTGTCCCAGCCTCGATCACCATCCGGAACCTAGACCCGGCCATCAAGGAACGGCTGCGCGTCCGCGCTGCCCAGCATGGGCAGTCAATGGAGGCGGAGGCGCGCCGTATCCTGCAAACCGTGCTCGCGCCGCAGGAAGCGCCGCCTGTGCGCCACCTCTACGACCGGGTTCGCGCCCGCTTCGCACCGCTGGGCGGGGTTGACCTCGAACTGCCCCCGCGCGAGCCGGTCCGCGATCCGCCCCGGTTCGATTAATGCTGGTGCTCGACACCAACATGCTCTCCGAGATCATGCGTCCCGAGCCTGAGCGCAAAGTCGCGGACTGGATCGTGCGCCAGCAATCGGAAGAGCTGTTCACGGCTGCCGTGTGCCAGGCAGAAATCCTTTCCGGCCTCGCCGTTATGCCAAGCGGCCGGCGGCGCACCGAGTTGGAGGAGGCCGCGCGCGCCATGTTCACCGACGACTTCGACGGGCGCGTCCTCCCTTTCGACATCGAGGCGGCTTCTGCCTATGCCAAGGTATTCGCGGCGCGCCGGAATGCCGGGCGGCCGAGCGGGACCATTGATCTGATGCTGGCTGCAATCGCGCGCGCGCGTGGGGCGAGCGTGGTCACCCGCAACGTGGCTGACTTCGAGGGCGTGGGCGTGGCGATCATCAATCCTTGGGATGAATGATCGCCCTACACTTCGGGTAGCAAAGACCCCCGCATGACCGTGCGGCAGCCCGGGCGGTTCGTCGCCTACCTTCGCGTCAGCACCGATGGCCAGGGCCGATCCGGGCTTGGCCTTGAGGCGCAGCGCCAGGCCGTCGCGGCTTACGTCGCCCAGGCCGGCGGCGAGGTGGTTGCGGAGTTCCAGGAGGTGGAGAGCGGCAAGCGCGTCGATCGGCCGCAGCTCGCCGCCGCGTTGGCTTCCTGCCGCACCCGTCGCGCCGTGCTCGTCATCGCCAAGCTGGACCGGCTGGCGCGTAACGCCCGCTTCTTGCTGTCCGTGGTGGAGGGCAGCGGGGAGGCCGGCGTCGTCTTCTGTGACCTGCCCAGGGTGCCGGCCGGGCCAGTCGGGAAGTTCCTCGTCACGCAGATGGCGGCGGTTGCCGAGCTGGAAGCCGGGCTGATCAGCCAGCGCACGCGCGCGGCCTTGGCAGTCGCGAAGGCACGCGGGGTCCGCCTCGGCAATCCCTCCCCTACCCCGGCGACGGCAGCGATGGCAGCAGCAGCCCGGCAGGCGCGCAGCCGCCAAGTGAAGGCGCGAGCAGCGGACGTGCTGGCCGTGGTGCGCCAGGTGCAGGCGGAAGGTGCGAGCAGCCTAAGGGCAATCGCGACGGCGCTGCATGAGCAGGGCGTACGAACCCCAACCGGTAAGGAGGAGTGGTCAGCAGCGCAGGTGCGGCGATTGCTGGCACATGCTGGGCCGGTTCATAGTCCGGGCAGCCCTGCTTTGCCGCCGCCGCTATAGCCAAGGCTATTGCAACGCTCGACCCCGTTCCCTAGCGTGCTAGCACGCAACCGAGGTTACGAGGTAACGTGCTAACCGTCGCAGTCATTAGTCAAAAAGGCGGAGCTGGAAAGACCACGCTCGCCATACACCTGGGTACCGCGGCGCATGCAGCCGGATTGCCCACTGTCATTGTTGATACCGACCCGCAGGCGACAGCTTCGCGTTGGGGCAAGTGGCGGGCGGGGAAAGACCCTGACGTAATCGACTGCGCCTCTCACAGCCTCCTTCCTGACAAGCTTGCGGCTTTGGCGCGTGCAGGCGCTGCGTTTGCCGTGATCGACACGCCGCCGGCAGCCGACATTATGGCGCGCGAGGCTTGCCGGGCCGCGAGTCTATTGCTCATTCCTTGCCGCCCCCGCGCCTTCGATCTTGATGCCGTACGGACCACGGCAGAACTCGCGAAAGCAAGCGGCAAGCCAGCTTTCGTGGTGTTCATGGCAGGTCCTCCGCGTGGTGCGGTCCTCTACCCCGAAGCAAGCGAGCTGGTTCAGCGCATCGGCTTGCAGGTTGCACCGGTCATGCTGCCAGAACGGGCGGCGTTCCATCACAGCGTGGCACAGGGAAAAGCGGCGGCCGAAATTGAGCCGGGTGGAAAGGCTGCTGAAGACGCGGCCCGGCTTTGGAAATGGGTCAGTAAGTATGCAACCGTGCTAGCAGGTAAACCAGCTAGCACGGTTGCAGTATGACGAGATTTGCCGGACTCAAAGATGATTTGCCAGAAGCACGGCCAGCTACGCCGAAAGCCATCGAGCCATCGCCTGTTGCTTCAATCGGTGCGCCGGAAACCGGCAGCAAGCGCCGACCAGCCCGCGAGGGGAAGAAGGGCGTCCTTGGCCACTTCAGCCCAGAACTGAGCCGGGCGTTGAACATCCTAGCAATCGAGGAGAGCACCACGGTGCAGGCGCTTATGGGTGAAGCCTTTGATTTGCTTATGCGCGCTCGCGGTAAACATCCTTTTGGTGAGCGCTAGCCTGCTAGCACGCTTGCGGGTTAACCGATAGAAACGTCTTCGACTTGACCCCTAAGCCTAGCCATCCGCCCCGCTTTTGATCGTTGGCGTTCGGCGTAGGCCGCCCGGAAGTCGTCACCTTCCTTCCGCCACCAGGCAAGGGTCACGCCTGTTATCGGCGCGCGAGCATGCAGGCGCGTCAGCTCGATTTGGACACTCATTTCCGATAGGCCATTCACTTCCAGCAAGGCCGGTTCGATCACCCTCCGCTCGAAATCTGGTCCCCGAACCAGCTTTCCCGGCGGTACCCCGAGCAGATCGCGGAAGCGATCAATGGGAATTTGCTCGACGCATCGCTCCAACCCTGACCGAAGCTGCACCAGCTCGTAGAGCGCCATGGCGTATTTGCTCGTCATCGCGCAGACGACTTCGGCCTTGATGCGGCCCCAACGATTGGACCGGGCCAGGATGGGACGGAGCTTCTTGGGAAGCCCGAACCGGACCGTTGCTCCCGGCCGGCCTTCATCCGCTGACAGGTCGAAGAACTCGAACAGGTTCGTCAGGACGAGGCGCGGCTCGCCTGTTTTGGCATCGGGCAGAGGCACCGTCACAACAATCCGCATAAGCCTATCCAGGCTGTCCCGGACGCGCTCGTTTCCCTTGTGCTGCCGAGAGGGGCGGAGAGCCGACATGGGCAACTCCCACTCGGCATCTGTCTCAGTCAGCCGGCCACTATCGTGAGCGTGCTGATACAGGAGATTCAGGATGGCCCTGTCGGAGGCCTCCAACGCGTGGGCACCCGTGATCTCAATCAACTCGCCAGCTTTGGGGAAACCGGTGTGATTGGTTTTCTGGGCCACGGTCTGCGACATAGAGCCACAGTGAATATGACGTGCTACCAGGTCAAGTCACGTCACAACCTTGTCTAGAACCCCCGTTGAGTCACAACTGCGCCCCTTCATGTCGGAGCGGTAGGGACAAGAGAGCCAGCCAGCACCCAAACCGAGTCGCCCGCAGTCTTTTCCCTGCCCGATTCGATCAGGTTCAAAGACGAATCGACAACCCCCGTTGAGTCACATCGAAGCCCCCGTTTAGTCACAACCGACCCCCCGTTGAGTCACATCGAAGCCCCCGTTTAGTCACATTTAAGGCCGTAACCCATTGTTTTTGAAGGGGGATTCTCGCCCTGAAATTAGAATCTAAGAGAATTTGAAGTTTAGGCGGTGGATAATCTCGATCTGTGGATAAGTGCCACGGTGCTCGGGACCCTCAAGGACGGTCGCCTACGGCTCCCGCCGCTTCGCGGTGCCTTCGGCATCCTTGACCGTCCCTGCGCGCCGTCGCCGCCGGGTGGCGTCGGGACGGGAAGCGTCCCGACAATCGACCAGCCTTTGGCGGGTCGAACAGGAAGCGGGCTTAAGAAGCGGTGCGGTTAGAACAGCTCGCCTCACTCGGCCGCATAAGGAAGTGGCCAACAAGAAAGAGGCTCAAAGCGCTGGCAGGACAAAGGCGGATTTACGCTCACTGTAGCGACCCACGAGGTAATCCGCTCGATCGCGCAGCAACCAAGTGAAGCGCAGCAGCTCCTCCATCACGTCCACCACGCGATCATAGTTGGCCGATGGCTTCATGCGGCCCGCGTCATCGAATTGCTCGTAGGCACGCGGCACGCTCGACTGGTTCGGGATGGTGACCATCCGCATCCACCGGCCCAGCAGGCGTAGGGTGTTGACCGCGTTGAAGCTCTGCGAGCCGCCGGACACCTGCATCACGGCCAGGGTTCGCCCTTGCGTCGGCCGCACCGAACCGATTTCCAGCGGCAGCCAGTCAATCTGGTTCTTGAACACGCCGGTCACCGCGCCGTGCATCTCCGGGCTGCACCAGACCTGGCCTTCCGACCACAACGACAGCGCGCGCAGCTCTTGCACCTTGGGATGGTCCGGACCCGTGCTATTGACGATCGGCAGCTCGCGCGGATCGAAGATGCGGGTTTCCGCGCCTATCAGGCGGAGCAGCCGGTCCGCTTCCTCGACCAACAAGCGCGAGTACGACCGCTCCCGCAGGCTGCCATACAGCAGCAGAATGCGGGGCGGGTGCTCGGCACGGACGGGCGGTTCCAGGCGTGCCAGGTCAGGCGGCTGCAACAACTCACGGCGCAGCGCCGGCATCGGCTCCACGCCGCCGTCCAATGGTCCATCTCGCATCAGATCGGCCGCGCGGCCACGTGCTCACCGTCCTCCTTGAGAAAATCGGACGGCAGCGGCGCATCCAACAAGTCCAGCACGGTTTCGGACGGCCGGCACAGTCGCACGCCCTTGGGCGTGACGACGATCGGCCGGTTGATGAGGATCGGGTGTTGCTCGATGGCGTCCCGCAGCGCGTCATCGGACAAGGTAGGGTCATCCAGTCCCAGCTCGGCGAACGGCGTGCCCTTCTGGCGAAGGACGGCGCGGAGAGGGATGCCCATGCGTCGCACCAAGTCCTGCAGCTCGGCGCGGCTGGGCGGCGTCTTGAGGTATTCGATCACGACCGGCTCGGTGCCGGTCGCGCGGATCATCGCCAGCGTGTTGCGTGAGGTGCCGCAGGCCGGGTTGTGGTAGATCGTGACGTTGCCGGCCATCACGCGGCGCCTCGCTCGTACCAGCCGCGGCTTCGCCGCACGATGGCGACCACGGAGAGCATCACCGGCACCTCGATCAGCACGCCCACCACGGTTGCGAGCGCTGCGCCGGACTGGAAGCCGAACAGCGCAATGGCTGTGGCGACCGCCAGCTCGAAGAAGTTGCTGGCGCCGATCAGGGCGGACGGCCCCGCGACGCACCAGGCCACCTTTGCGCGGCGGTTGAGCAGGTAGGCCAGGCCGGCGTTGAAATAGACCTGGATCAGGATTGGCACCGCCAGCAGCAGGATCACCAGGGGCTGGGCGATGATCTGCTCGCCCTGCAAGCCAAACAGCAGCACCAGCGTCGCCAGCAGCGCCACCAGCGACACTGGACCGAGCACGGCGAGCGTCCGCGCCAGGGCGGCCGGCCCGCGCCCGAGCAGCGTCCGGCGCCAGAGCTGCGCCACGATGACCGGCACGACGATGTAGAGCACCACGGACAGGATCAGCGTGCCCCAAGGCACGGTGATGGAGGACAGGCCGAGCAGCAGGCCCACCAAGGGCGCGAACGCCACTACCATGATCGTATCGTTGAGAGCCACCTGGCTCAGGGTAAAATGTGGCTCGCCGTCCAGCAGGTTCGACCATACAAAAACCATGGCCGTGCAGGGGGCCGCGGCCAGCAGGATCAGCCCGGCGATGTAGCTGTCCACCTGGCCGGCCGGTAGCAGCGGCCGGAACAGCCAGCCGATGAAGATGGCCCCCAGCAGCGCCATGCTGAACGGCTTGACCAGCCAGTTCACACCCACGGTGACGGCGATCCCGCGCCAGTGCGCGCGCACCTGGCCGAGCGCCGCCAGGTCGATCTTGAGCAGCATCGGCACGACCATCAGCCACACCAGAGCGGCGATCGGCAGGTTGACTTGCGCCACGGTGAGGTTGCCGAGGGCGTGGAATGGTGCCGGGAAGATCTGACCCAGGGCGATGCCGGCGACGATGCAGAGCGCCACCCAGAGCGTCAGCCATCGTTCGAAGACTCCCATTGCGGGCGCGCCCGGACGGCCGAGCGCCTGCGTGGCGCTCATGCCGGCACACTCCCGCCGATCGCGTCCAGCTCGCGCTTAATGGCGATGGCATCGAGTTGTTTGATCGGCAGCGCCAGAAACACCTTGATGCGCCGCTCCAGCATCCGTAGCGCCTCGTTGAAGGCGTGCGCAATCTCCGCATCCGTCCCATCGACGGCCGCCGGATCGGGGATGCCCCAATGTGCCGTGATCGGCTTGCCCGGCCACATAGGGCAGAC
>Ga0209963_1000888_pt1 | contig 23730 bp, 22 predicted proteins | sample ThiBio_1000_biof_2_FD_183957 | JGI IMG/M metagenome (GOLD analysis project Ga0209963, IMG submission 183957) | Wastewater bioreactor microbial communities from Cape Town, South Africa - Thiocy_cont_1000_biof (SPAdes) | ecosystem: Engineered > Bioreactor > Thiocyanate-remediating >...
GCCCCGACCGGAAAACCCTGCAGTGGAAACGCCGGACAGACCGGCAGCTCAACCACGCCCATCCACCCTCCAATCCACCAGAAGATCAACTAGCGGGTCACGCGAACCGCGGCGGTGGATCCAGGCTCAGCCCGGCGATGACGACGGCTGCGGCGACCATCACCAGCCCGTAGACCAGCAGGTCCGCCCACAGCGCCCGGGCCGGCGGGAGGAAGCGCTCGAGCATTCCGCCGACCGCCCCGAACGCGGTGAGCCTTACGGGCACGAGCAGGCGCGGCGAGGTGGCCGCCACGCGTAGTGCCGAGGGCTCACCCGACCGGGCCGCGCGCCGGACGGCGGCGAGCCCGGGCAGGGCGAGGAGGACGACCGCCACCGCCGGAATCGTGATCATCAGCAGCGTGACCAGCTTGCGGTCGGTCACGAGCTCGATCCCGGACTGCGCCTGGCCGCCGACGAGCACGAACCGGGCGACCAGCAGGAGCAGGCCGAGCCCGATCACGACGGCCGCCGCGACGGCCGGCCGACGCACCCGCCCCGGCTCGGGGTGCCTGCTGATCCGACCGACCAGCAATGCCGCGGCCAGCCAGACGGGGAACAACACGATCGCGACGACGAAGTCGACGACGTAGACGGTCAGGAAGAACGACATCGGTGCACTCCAGGGTTCCTCGGCCGCGCGTCAGCCGTTGTCGATGCTCAGCTCGCTGGCGCCGCCGGTGATCTCCAGCTCGTAGCGGTTGGCGGCACTGCTGCGTTCCTCGTGTCCCGGTCCGACGGCCACGACGTGCCGGCCGTCGACCACCATCCGCGACGCCCCGCCACCGACGAAGAAGCCGATCCCGGTGCCCGCGGGCCGGTGGATCGCCAGCCGGCTGGCCGAGCCGACGAAGCGCAGCCGCACCACCCCGACCGGGGCGGGCAGGGTCAGGGAGATGTCGGCGGTGCCGCCGGCGACCGACACCCGGCGCACTCCGACGCCGGACAGGTCGGCGGTGACCGCGGAGGCACCGCCGGCGATCTCGACGGCCCACTCGACGGCGTCGCTGAGCAGGATCTGGCCGGACCCGCGATTGCGCGAGAACGGGTGCGGGCGGCGGCGGTTGTGCACCCCGACCACACCCGCGGCGGCGTCGATCTCGGGGGTGATGTCCCGGAACCACGCCTGGTAGAGCTGGTCGGGCAGTTCGGTGCCGGTCAGGGTCAGGTTGCTGGCGCCACCGGTGATGGTGAGGGTGCCGGTGTCGGCGGCGCCGAGCGGCGCGGCGAACTCCTGCTTGATCATGTCGGACGAGGTCATGGCTGGTCTCCTTCTGCGACGGCGCCACGTGCGGACATGGCGGAAACGGGGGTTCGGGATGGCGCCGGCAGGCTCAGGACCCGGGCCAGCGCCCCGAGGAGCTCCGCCCCGGGATCGGCTCCGACGCCCGGGGCCCGCCAGGCGACGAACCCGTCGGGCCGCACCAGGACGGCGCCGTCGGCGCCGACACCGTGGACATCGGCCCAGCGACCGGACGGATCGGTCGGCCCGTCGCCGATCCGGTACACCGCCAGCGGCTGCGCGAGACGGTCCCGGGCCTGCTGTACGGCGGACTCCCACGACTGCCCGTCAGGCCCCGCGACCAGCACGAACGAGCTCCCGTAGAGGTCCAGGGAGGAGATCGCCGTCCCGTCGAGGACGAGCGGCACATGCGGGGCCCGGGTGCCGGGTCGGCCGAGCAGCTCCGGATCGAGCGCCGCCGGGCCGTCGGCCCCCGTGTCCTGCGCCACGACGGCACCCTCGCGGTAGACGTAGCCGAGCAGCGTCGCGGCGTAGCCGGGCCGCTGCTCCTCGTCCTCGTCGCCGGTGCGGTCGGCCATCTCGGCCATCCCGAAGGCCATGGTCAGCTGCGCGACCGGCCTGCGCTCGGACTCGTAGGTGTCCAGCAGCTCCGGCCCGGCCGTCCCGCCGAGCACAGCGGCGAGCTTCCAGGCCAGGTTGTGGGCGTCCTGGACGCCGGTGCCGGCCCCGAGCGCGCCCGTGGGGGGCATGGTGTGCGCGGCGTCCCCGGCGAGCAGCACCCGCCGGTCCCGGTAGGACCGGGCCACCTGCGCCCCGATCTCGAAGCCCAGCACGGTCTCGCCGGTGGCCGCGATCTGCACCTCCGGCGCGCCGACGACGAGGTCGGGCTGCCCGATCGCCGCACGGAAAAGCTCGACGGCGACCGCGTCGTCGACGGTCGCGGCGTCCCCGTCGGTCGGGTGCGGGGTGTAGAACACCCACCGCGAGCCGTCCAGGGGCATCAGCAGCGTTCCGGGTGCGGGCTGTTCGAAGTAGCCCAGGCCCAGGTCGCGCCCGCGCAGGGCGGCCGAGAGATCCGCCTGCACCACCACCGACAGGGTCTCCATGAAGATCCCCGGCCCGTCGGAGGAGATCCCGAGCGCGGTCCGCACGGGGCTGCGTCCGCCGTCCGCCGCCACGAAGTAGTCGGCGCGCAGGGTCTCGGTGGCGCCGGTGGCGGCGTCGCGCAGCGCGACGGTGACGCCCTCACCGTCCTGGGTGAGGCCGGTGCATTCGGTGGCGAAGCGCAGCCGCACCCCGAGCCCGGCGGCGCGCTTGGCGACGATCTCCTCGAGCCGGTCCTGGTCGATCGCGCACCAGGTGCACGGGGTGATGTCGGAGGTGAGCTCCGGCAGCTCGTCGCGCATCGGGGTGGAGAAGCTCTCCGGTCCCGCGAGGGTGGGTGCGCCGATCATCGTCTTGGCGCTGAGGTCGGCGGTGAGCGAGCGGGCCGCGACCAGCTGCTCTTCGATGCCCACCTGGCGGTAGAGCTCCATCGTGCGGGGGTTGACCATGCGGGCCCGGGGATGCCGCAGGGCCGCCGCGTGCCGCTCGACGACCGTGACGGCGACGCCGTGGTGGGCCAGGAACAGGGCGGTGGACAGCCCGACCACTGCGCCGCCGACGACCACCACGTGACCGGTGGGGGCGGCGCTCATCGGGCCACCTGCCCAGCGACGCTGCCCTGACCCGCGACGGGGGCCGGGCCCGATGCCCAGCTGTCCTCGGAGTGCGAGGTGCGCCTGGGCAGGAGGAAGACCAGCAGCAGCACCACGACCACCAACCCGATCTGGACGGCGATGGTGCGCTCCAGAGCGGAGGCCGCCGCCAGCACGCGGGCGTCGCCGGTGGCGGTGGTGGTGGCCGGGCCCAGCAGCCCGAAGAAGATCGTGCTGATGACGGCGATGCCGACGACGCCGCCGATCTGCTGCACGGTGTTGACGACGCCCGACCCAGCACCCGCCTGCTCGGAGTCGACGTCGGAGAGGATGAAGTCGAGGATCGGGGCGACGATCATGCCCATGCCGAGGCCGCCCACCAGCAGCGCGGGCAGCATCGGCCACGGCTGGACGTCGGCTCCCTGCACCGCGACGGTCAGCGCGAGGCCACCGAGGCCAAGCCCGAGCAGCACGGACCCGATGACGAGCACCTTGCGGCCGAGCTTGGCCGTCAGCACGGTGGCGGAGAACGCGGCGCCGAAGCTGGTGCCGAACGACCACGGCAGCCCGGTCAGGCCGGCCGCGAGCACCGAGTAGCCCAGGCCCTCCTGCAGGAAGATCGTGTAGATCAGGAAGTGGCCGGTGACCACGGCGAAGAAGATGAAGTTGGCGATCAGGCCCGCCGAGAACGAGCGGCTGGCGAACAGCTGAAGTGGCAGCAGGGGGTCGCGACCGGCTGCGGAACGGCGCTTCTGCTGCATCACGAACAGGGCCAGCACCGGCACCGAGCAGACGGCCAGCACGATCAGCCATGCGGGCCAGCCCAGGTCGCGGCCCTCGACGAGGGGGAAGAGCAGCAGGAGCAGGCCCGCGGAGACGAGCGCGGCGCCACCGATGTCGAGACGGGGACGGTCGGTGGCCCGCGACTCCCGGACCACCAGCAGTGCGGCCACCACGAGGATCACGCCGACGGGCACGTTGATGAGGAACACGGCGCGCCACCCGAGGCCGAACAGGTCGGCGTTGGTCAGCGCCGCACCCACGATCGGGCCGCCCACGGTGGCGAGGCCCGCGATGCCGCCGAAGGCGCCGAGCGCGCCGCCCCGCTCGGCGGGCGGGAAGGTCGCGGTGATGATCGACAGCACCTGCGGCACCATGCAGGCGGCCATGATCCCCTGCAGCACGCGCGCCCCGATCAGGATCTCGGGGGTGGCGGCGAACCCGCAGAAGATCGACGCCACGGTGAAGCCTGTGACCCCGATGAGGAACATCCGCCTGCGGCCGACGATGTCGCCGAGCCGCCCACCGGTGATCAGGACGACGGCGAAGGCGAGCAGGTAGGCCGCCACCACCCACTGCACCTGGGAGTAGCTCGCGCCCAGCTCACGCTGGATCGAGGGCAGGGCCACGTTGACGATCGTGGAGTCGAGCAGGTCCATGAACGCGGCGAACAGCACCACGACCAACGCCAACCAGCGTTTCGGGTCGGGCGTGCCCGCGTCGGCGAGCACGCGGTCTTCGGTGGGTTCGGACATCGATGAGTTCCTCTCGGGATGTCGCGCGCTGGACGGCCCGTCCGCTTGCCGGGTGGTCGGCCGCCGCCTAACGTCACAAGGCCTGTGTGTACGAGTTTGACCAGATAGCCAGTGGCCAATTAAGCCAGTGACTAAGATAGCCACGAGGTACCGTCATGTCAACGTCATCGCCGGACGACGCCGCCGCGACCGTCGCGCTGCTCGATCTCGAGCTGCGCAACCTCGTCGCGCAGTCGGTGCTGTTCCAGCAAGCCATCGCCGAGCGCCTGGGGCTCAACCTCAGTGACCTGAACATCCTCGACGCGCTCGCCAGGATCGGACCGATGTCCGCAGGCGGGCTCGGCGCGGAGAACGGACTCACCACCGGGGGCATCACGTTCGCGGTCGACCGGCTAGAGAAGGCCGGCTTCGTGTCCCGCAGCCGCGACGCGCAGGACCGCAGGCGGGTGATCATCACCGCCATGCCGGGTGTGGTCGAGCGCGTCGCGCCGCTGTTCTCGTCGCTGTCGAGATCGATCACCGACCTCTGCGCGGGCTACTCCGGCGAGCAGCTCGCGCTGATCCTCGACTTCATCCAGAAGGCGGCGCCGATCACGCACACGGAGATGCTCGAGCTGCGCGTGGGCGCGCAGCAGGACCGGGTCCGCTGACGGGCGGGCCCGGCCCGGCCCCGGGACGGCTCAGCCCGGGACCACCGCCTCCAGCAGCCGCAGCGGCGTGCCGGTCGGAGTCACCCCGACCGGATGCAGACCGGCCCGCACGAACATGTCGGCGTACTGCTGCGCCGAGCGTTCCCGCCCGCCCATCACCAGCAGCATGTGCAGGTCCATCAGCGCGTCCCACGGCGTCTCGGGCGGGTCCTCGACCAGCTGCTCGAGCAGCACGATCCGCGCGCCCGGCCCCCCGGCCCTGGCGCAGTTGCGCAGCACCGTCTCGCAGTCCTCGTCCTCCCACATGTGCAGCACCTGCCGGATCAGGTAGAGCTCGGCCGCGGGCACCGACTCCGCGCAGTCGCCCACGATCGCGGTGCACCGCGCGGCGAGCGGCCCGGTGCGCAGCTGGGGCAGCAGGGCGTCGATCGCGTGGGGGCGGTCGTAGAGGACGCCCCGGACCTGCGGGTGCGCCTCCAGCAGCGACGCCACCAGGCTGCCGTGCCCCCCGCCGACGTCGCAGAACGTCGAGATCCCGGCCATCGACAGGGCCGCGACCACGCCGGGGTTCATCGCCCGCGACTGTGCCGCGTACCCGCGCAGGCACAGCTCGCCCGCGCGGTTGTCGTCCTCGTGGAAGTAGCTGAACAGGTTCTTGCCGTAGTGCTCGGTGAACGCGCAGCGCCCCGACCGCACGCTCGCGGCCAGCTCGCCCCACATCTGCCAACCCCAGTGCGAGCCGGTCAGCATGATGTCGGCGAGGCCGTCGGAGGCGTCGGAGCGCAGCGCCCGCGACGCCGCCGTGTGCGCGTACCGCCCCGGTCCGGCCTGGGTGAAGACGCCGAACGCCACCAGGGACCGCAGGAGCCGGTTCAGCGCGGTCTCGTCGGCGCCGACGGCGGCGGCGATCTCGGCCACGGTGGCGGGCTCCTCCCCCACGGCGTCGGCCAGCCGCAGCTGGGCCCCCGCCTGCACGGCCGCGCTGGCCCACATGGCCCACCCGAGCTCGGCGACGCGCTGGGTCTCCGGCGGGCCGACCACGGGCGCGCCGTCGCAGGCGGCGACCTGGACGGGAACGGTGTCGGGGCGGTCGGTGGTGGAGGTCATGGAAGCTCCGTTCGGTCGGGGCGGACAGAATTGGGATCGCGCCGGGCCTCGACGAGCGCGATCGGCGCCCGTTCCCACCCGGCCAGTCGCAGCTGCCGGACCGCGGCGAAGCCGGCGCCGCGCAGCAGATCGGCGTACTCGGCGCGGGAGCGGGCCCGGCCCCCGCTGAGCACCATGAACTCGACGTCGTTCGCGTGGACGTGCGAGGTCTGCGGCCCGTACTCCCAGTCGAGCACCCAGACCGGGACATCGGGCCCGGCCGCGTCGCGGCAGCGCCGCAGCAGCGCGGCCGCCGCGTCGTCGTCGAGATCGCAGAGCACGTTCTTGAGCAGGTAGGCGTCGCCGCCGGCCGGGACGCCGGCCCGGAAGTCACCGGTCACCACCTCGACCCGGTGGGCGAGCCGCTCCGCCGCCAGCAGCTCGTGCACGTGGGGCACGGCCCACGGCAGCTCCTGCACCACGCCCGTGACGTGCGGGTGGGCGTGCAGCACCGCGGCGAGCGCAGCCCCCGGGCCACCGCCGACGTCGACGAGCGTGCGCACGCCGTCGAACCCCACGCTCGCCGCGAGTGCCCGGCCCGCCTCCTCGGCCAGGGACGCACAGGTCTGGGCGTAGTAGCGGCCCTCGTCGGGATGGGTGGCGTAGTACTCCCAGTGGTCCACGCCCCACACGTCCTCGGTGGCGGGTCGCCCGGTGCGCACGACGTCGGCCACGCGCTCCCACGGCCGCGTCATCCCCGGCGCGTTCACCGCGATGACGAACCCGCGCAGCGACGGCACGTCCGAGCGGAGCAGGTGGCCGTCGGCGGTGAGCGCGAACGCCCCGTCCGGGGCCGGCTCGACGGCGCCGTGCAGCACGCACACCCGCAGGAACCGCTCGAGGCTCGGCGCATGTGCCCCGACCAGCACGGCCAGCTCCGCCGCGGTGCGGGGGCCCGCCGCGAGGTGGTCGGCCACCTCGAGCTCGGCCAGGCCGCGCAGGACGAGCCCGGCCGACCAGTGGAACGGGTTCAGCCGGCCCAGCGCGCCGATCGGGGAGAACGGTTCAACGCTCACCGGCCACCCGCCACGTTCAGAACCGAACCGGTGACGTTGCCGTTGGCCGCCGAGGCGAGGAACAGCACGACGTTGACGACGTCGTCGACCGTGGAGAAGGCCAGGTGCGGCATTCCCTCGTCCAGCAGCGCCCTGGCCTCGCGGGGCGGGCGGCCGTCGATCGCGGCGCGCAGGGCGGGCGGCAGCTTCGGCAGGAGCCCCTCGGTGATCGTCGGGCCGGGCGCCACCACGTTGCACAGCACGCCGGCACTCGCGAGTTCCGTCGCGAGCGACCGGTTCAACCCGTGCAGGGCGGACTTGCCGGCCGTGTAGGCCTGCTCCCCGCGACGGCCGCGGTCCACGATGCTCGCCGACATGAACACGATGCGGCCCCACCCGCCCGGACACATGCCCGGCAGCACGGCCTGAACGGTGTGGAACGCGCCCTCGATCTCGGTCCGCAGCTGGGGGACCCAGGTCGCGGCCGGGACGTCGACGAAGTCCACCGGGTGCGGGGCCGGCCCGCCGGTCGCCGACGCGTTGACCACGAGCACCTCGACCGGGCCGAGGACCGGCGCGACCGTGTCGACGGCCGCGGTCGTCGAACCGGGGTCCGTCAGGTCCATCGGGACGGCCAGCGCCTCCCCGCCCGCCTCGCGGATCTCCTTCTCCAGCACCTCCGCCCGTTCCTTGCCTGCGCGGTAGGTGAACGCGACACGCGCCCCCTCCGCGGCGAAGCGGGCGACCATGCGACGGCCGATGCCGCCGCTGCCGCCGGTGACCAGCACCGTGCGTTCCGCCAGTCCCAGATCCATCGGGCTCCTCCGAGGGTGTCGGTCGGGCCCCGGGTCAGGCCACCGGGCAACAGGTACTGCACGGCGCTGGTGGGGACGTCCACCTGCGGTCGGGAGCGCGGCACCAGGAACTCTCGAGTGCCGCCGGAGCTGCCGTGCGCAACATCTCGCTCCGCACCGCTCCGTCCGGGCCGACCCCGGACGCCCACCGGCGAAAGGAATCCAGCCGATGACCGCTACCGAAACGACAGCCCTGGACCTCAACGGGATCGTGGCGCTGGGCATGGCGTTCTGCGACGCCAAGGTCCTGCTGACCGCCACCGAGCTGAGGCTGTTCACCGTGCTCGCCGAGCACGGTCCGAGTACCGAGGAGCAGCTGCTCGACCTCCTCGGGCTGCACCCGAGGGGCTCGCGCGAGTTCCTCAACTCCCTGGTCCGCCTCGGCCTGCTGCACCGCGAGGACGGGGTCTTCCGCAACGCGGCGGCCGCCGACACCTACCTCGTCGTGGGCCGGCCCGACTACGTCGGGAAGTTCCTCGACCGGTCCAACCGGGTGCTGTACCCGGCTTGGACCGGGTTCACCGAGTCGCTGCGCACCGGCGAGTCGCAGATCGCCGGCCACGGCGACGACAACATGTTCACCCACCTCTACCGCGACGAGCAGCAGATGCGCGACTTCGTCGCGATGATGGACGCCCTCAACAGCGCGGTGGGCCCGGTGCTCGCGGAGGTGTACGACTGGTCGGACCACACCCGGCTCGTCGACATCGGCGGCTGCCGCGGCAACATCGCCGCCACCCTGGTCAAGGCCCACCCGCACATGACGGCGACGGTCTTCGACCTGCCCGAGGTCGAGCCGGTGTTCGACGAGCACATCGCCGCACTCGGGATGACCGACAAGGTGTCGTTCGTCGGCGGCGACTTCTTCGCCGACCCGGCGCCCGCCGCCGACGTCGCGATCATCGGCCACGTCCTGGAGGACTGGTCGGAGGAGCGGCGCCGGATCCTCGTGCGCAAGGCGTTCGACGCTCTCGACTCGGGCGGCACGCTGCTCGTCTACGACCCCATGCTCGACGACGAGCTCAGCCCGCTGAACAACTACATGACGAGCCTGACCATGCTCGTCGTGACCCACGGCGGCTCCGAGTACGCCGTGGACGCCTGCGAGGGCTGGCTCACCGAGGCCGGTTTCGTCGACGTCTCCGCGGAGCTGCTGGCCACCAACGACATCCTCGTCACCGGCCGCAAGCCGTGACCGGCGGGTCGCTGACGGCGGGCCTGCAGGTGCTGGCCCTGCTCGGCAGCGGCCTGACCGCGGGTGTGCTGTTCGCCGTGGCGCTGAGCGTCGTGCCGGCGCTGGCCCTCATGCCGGCCGACCGGTACGTGTACGCCCACCAGCTGCTGGGTCGCAACTGGGACCCGACGATGCCGGTGGTGGTGCTCAGCTCCACGGCGCTCGACGCGGCGTTGGCGATCGTGGCACCGGGGGGCGCGACCACCGCGGTGTACGCCGTCGCCGCGGTGGCCCTGCTCGGGGTGTCGACGGTGTCGCACCTCGCGAACGTGCCGATCAACCGGGTGGTCAAAACCACCGATCCGGACGGGCTCCCGCCCGGGTGGCGCGACCCACGGCCGCTGTGGCGCAACTGGAACCTGTTGCGCACAGGCCTGGCCGTGCTCGCGCTGCTGGCCAACGGGCTCGCCGCCGTCCTGTCCTGACCCGATCACCGAGAAGCCCGATCACCGAGAAGGAGGTCGTCATGCGGCTGGGCGTCAACGTCCCCGCGCTCGACGCCGTGGGCACGGCACAACTCGCCGAACGGCTGGGCTACGACGTCGTGTTCGTGCCCGAGGGGTACCGCTCCGACGCGCCCAGCGTGCTGGGGCTGCTCGCCGGGGCCACCACCACCATCGACCTGGCGGCGGGCGTACTGCAGATGCCGGGTCGCACCCCCGTGATGACGGCGATGACGACCGCGATGCTCGACGCGCTGTCGCACGGCCGGTTCCGGCTGGGCCTCGGGGTGTCCAACGTCGCGGTGACCAGCGGCTGGCACGGCCAGCCGTTCGCCGACCCGATCGGGCGCGTCCGCGAGTACGTCGCTGTGGTCCGGGCGGCGCTGGCCGGCGAACGTGTCCAGCACGACGGCGTCCATTTCCGGATGCCGCTCGACGGGCACGAGGGGTTCCTGCTCGCCGGCCGGCTGCACGCGCCCGACCTGCCGATCTACCTCGCCGCGGTGGGCCCGCGCAGCCTGCGGCTGGCCGGCGGGATCGCGGACGGCTGGTTCGGGGTGTTCTGCTCGCCGGAACGCATCGTGGCCGCGCGCGCGCTCCTCGCCGAGGGGGGCGCAGGCGATCGGGCCGGCCGGCCTTTCGAGGTGATGCCGTCGGTGCCGATCGTCGTCGACGACGACCCGGAGCGGGCCGCGTCCGCCGTGCGCGGGTACGTCGCCCGGTTCGTGAGCCTGGGCCGGCGGGGCAGCAACATCTACCACCGGCTGATGGTCGACGCCGGGTTCGGCGCGGCCGCCGACCGCATTCAGGACCACACGGCCGCCGGCGAGCACACGGCGGCGGCGGCCGCGGTCCCGTTCGAGTTCCTGGACCGCACGGCCCTGCTGGGGCCGCCCGACCGGATCGCCGCCGGCATCCGCGCGTACGCCGACGCCGGAGTCACCACCCTCGCGCTCTCGCCGTTCGCGGCCGACCCGGACGGGCGAGCCGCCGCCCTGCACGTCGCCGCCAAGGCGGTCGCCCCCACCAGGAGCACACCATGACCACCGAACCGGCCACCACGGAACTCTCGTTCCCGTTCGCGACGACGGAGCTCGAACGGTTGCCCGAGGAGTTCGGCGTCCTGCGCCGGGACCGGCCGGTGGCACGGGTGGTCCTGCCCAGCGGCGACCACGCGTGGCTGCTCACCCGCTACGCCGACGTCCGGGCCGCGCTGTCGGACGACCGCTTCAGCCGGGCCGCCGCCGAGGCCGACGACGCTCCGCGGATGGGCAACTCGCGGCCGGGCCCGGACACCATCCTCGGGATGGACCCACCCGACCACACGCGGTTGCGCAGCCTGGTGATGCGGGCGTTCACGGTCCGCCGGATCGAGGCCCTGCGCCCCCGCATCGAGGAGCTCGCCCAGGAGCAGGCCCGGCTCGTACTGGTCGCGCCGCGGCCGGTCGACCTCCTGTCGTGCTTCGCGCTGAGCCTGCCCATCAAGGTGATCTTCGAGCTGCTCGGGGTCCCGCACGAGGACGCGGACCGGCTGCACGCCTGGAGCGAGGTGATCTTCAGCCTCGGCGGGCACACGGCCGACGAGGTCCGGGCCGCCCGCGGGCGGATCACCGGCTACCTGCACGAGCTCGTCATGCGCCGCCGGGCCGCGCCGTCCGACGACCTGCTGGGGCTGCTCGTGCACGCCCGCGACGAGGCGGGAACGCTGTCGGAGGCCGAACTCGTCGACTTCGCGATGATCCTCATGACGGTCGGGCACCAGAGCACCTCCAACTCGCTCGGCACGGGCCTGTTCTCCCTGCTGCAGCACCCCGAGCAGCTGGCGGCCCTGCGCGCGCGACCCGAGCTCGTACCGGCGGCGGTCGAGGAGCTGCTGCGGTTCAACCCCTACGTGCTCACCGGCACCCAGCTGCGCGTCGCCGTGGCCGACGTGACCGTCGCCGACACCCTGATCCGCCGCGGGGACGCGGTGATCGCGGCGCTCGGCTCGGCCAACCACGACGAGACGGTCTTCCCCGATCCCGACCGGTTCGACATCGAACGGCCGTCGAACCCGCACCTCGCGTTCGGCTTCGGCGTGCACCACTGCCTGGGCGCCCAGCTCGCCCGCCTCGAGCTGCAGGTCGCGCTGACCACGCTCATCGCCGCCCTGCCCGAGACCGTGCACCTGTCGGTGCCGGCCTCGTGGCTCACCTGGAAGGTCGGCCTCACGGCCCGCGCTCCGGCCACCCTGCCCGTCGACTGGTGAGAGGAGACCCCCGTGTGCGGCATCGCCGGATGGGTGGATTTCGACCGTGACCTGCGTACCGAGACGGCCACCGTGTCGGCGATGACCGACACGATGGCGTTGCGTGGCCCCGACGCGGAGGGCATCTGGATCGACGACCACGTCGCGCTGGGCCACCGCCGGCTGTCGATCATCGATCTCGAGGGCGGAACGCAGCCGATGGTGGCCGAGCACGACGGCCGCCCCGCCGCGGTGATCACCTACAGCGGAGAGGTCTACAACTTCCCTGAGCTGCGCTCGGAGCTAACCTCACGCGGGCACCGCTTCCGCACCCGTAGCGACACCGAGGTGGTGCTGCGCGCCTACCTGGAGTGGGGCCGCGGGTTCGCCGAGCGGCTCAACGGGATGTTCGCGTTCGCCGTGTGGGACTTGCGGCGCGAGGAGCTGCTGCTGGTCCGCGACCGCGTCGGGATCAAGCCGCTCTACTACCAGCTGCTGCCCACGGGCGTGCTGTTCGGGTCCGAGCCCAAGGCGCTGCTGGCGAACCCGCTGGCCGGCCGCACCGTCGACGCCTCTGGCCTGCGGGAGCTCTTCGGAGGGGTGAAGGCCCCCGGCGGGGCGGTGATCTCGGGCATGCCCGAGCTCGCCCCGGGCCACACCCTCACCGTCGGGCGCGGCGGCGCCCGGCTGCACCGGTACTGGCAGCTGACCGCCCACGAGCACCCCGACGACGAGGCCACCACCGTGGACACGGTGCGCGGGCTGCTGGAGGACATCACCACCCGCCAGATGGTCTCCGACGTGCCGCTGGGCACGCTGCTCTCCGGTGGGCTCGACTCCAGCACCCTCACCGCGCTCGCGGCCCGGTCCGGCCGGCCCGGCGCCGAACCGGTACGGACGTTCTCCGTCGACTTCGCCGGCTACCTCCACAACTTCGAACCCGACCTGACGCACCCGACGCCCGACTCCCCCTACGTGCAGCAGGTGGTGGACCACCTCGGTACCGAGCAGCGCCACATCGTGCTCGACAACGGCGAGATGATCCGCAGCGAAATCCGGACCGCGGTGGTTCAGGCCATGGACTGGCCGGTGCTGATCGCCGGCCCGGGGAGCATGGACATCTCGCTGCACCTGCTGTTCCGGGCGGTCCGCCCGCACTGCACCGTCGCCCTGACCGGGGAGTCCGCGGACGAGCTGTTCGGCGGGTACCCCTGGTTCCACCACCCCGAGTACGGCGGCCCGGGCACCCTGCCGTGGACCCTGGCGCACAACCTCGGGATGCCCGCCCTGTTCGGGCCGGTGACCGAGCGCATCGACGTGCGCGGCTACCAGGCCGACCAGTACCTCGAGGCGGCCGCGGCCGTGCCGCGGCTGCCCGGCGAGTCGGGGCGGGAGGCGCGGTTCCGGGCGTGCACGTACTTCTTCCTGACCCGGTTCATGCGCACGCTGCTCGACCGCAAGGACCGGCTCAGCATGGCCACCGGACTGGAGGTGCGGGTGCCGTTCTGCGACCACCGGCTCCAGGAGTATGTCTTCAACGTGCCGCTGTCGATGAAGACCGGCGACGGCCGGTGGAAGACGCTCCTGCGGCGCGCCGTGGCCGATCTGCTGCCCACGTCGGTGCTGGAGCGGCCGAAGTCCGGCTACCCCGTCTCCAACGACACGGCCTACGACACCCACGTGCAGCAGGAGCTGGCCAAGCGACTGGCCGTCGGCGCCGAACGGATCGAGCCCCTGCTGAACCCCGTGATCGTCCGCGACGTGCGGCGCGACCCGACCGCGACCGCCCGGCTGACGCGCATCGAGATCGAGATGGCCCTGCATCTCGACGAGTGGCTGGAGACCTACGACCTGCACCTGTGGGTCTAGACCGAGCACCGCCCAGGAGGATGTTGTGACGACGGACCAGACCCCCGCCGACGTCGCCTCCGGGGCGCCACCCGGTCATCCCGCCCGGCCCCGTGGTTTCGGGGTGCTGTTCCTCGTCGACCTCTGGGAGCGGTTCGGCTTCTACGGGACGCAGGCGATCCTCGTGCTCTTCGCGAGCGCCTCCGTCGCCGACGGCGGCCTCGGCCTGGCCACGCCGACCGCCGCCACGCTCTTCGGCGCCTACCTCGGGACCACGTTCATGCTGTCGCTGGCCGGCGGCTGGGTCGGTGACCGCCTGCTCGGCACCCGCAACGCCCTGCTGTGCGGGGCCGTGCTGATCGGTGCCGGCTACGTCGGGCTCGCGCTGGGCGGGTGGACCTTCGTCGCCACCGGCCTGGTGCTGGTCAGCGCGGGAACCGCACTGCTCAAGCCGAACCTGACCTCCCTGCTGGGTCTGCTCTACCGCGACGACGAGATCGGTCGCGAGGCCGGCATCTCCCTGTTCTACGTGGGCATCCAACTCAGCGCACTCGCCGCGCCGCTGGTCGCCGGCCTGCTGGGCGAGGTCGTCGGGTGGTCCGCGGCGTTCTCGGTGTCGGCCGCCGCGATGGTGCTGGCCGTCGTGACACTGGTGCTGGGCTCCGGCCGGCTGGGAGAGGTCGGGGCCCGGCCGATCCGCCCCGCGTCGCCGTCGGAGCGGCGGGCCGCGCTGCAGCTGACGCTCGTCGTCACGGCCGTCGTGACCGGCGCGGTGATCGTGGCCGTCGCGACCGGGATCGCGTCGCCGCGCGCGGCGATCACCGCCGTTGGCCTCTCCACCCTGGTGGTGCCGATGGTCTGCTATCTGCGGCTGCTGCGCGGCCCGGATCTGACGCGGGCGACCCGTACGAGGATGCGGACGTTCCTGTGGGTGTTGTTCGGCTCGGCGCTGTTCTGGATGCTGATCGGCCAGGGCGGGGGCCTGTTGAACCTGTTCGCCGCCCAGTCCACCCTGCGCACGATCGGCGGGCTGACGGTGCCCGCGAGCTGGCTGCAGTCCGCCACGCCGCTGTTCATCCTGGTGCTGGCGCCGCTGTTCGCGGCCCGCTGGCGGCGGTACGGCTCGCGGTTCGGGACGGCGTCGAAGTTCGCGGCCGGGCTCCTGCTGGCCGGCGCGAGCTTCCTGGTGATGGCCGTGGCCGCCCACCTCGCGGCCGACGGCACACTGGTGTCCCCGCTGTGGCTGCTGACGGTCTACCTGCTGCACGCCTGCGGGGAGCTGATCGTGTCGGCCGTGGGGATCAGCGCCGCCGTGGCGGTCGCGCCGCCCAGCTACGCGGGTCAGATGATCGGGGTCTGGTGGCTGTTCAGCGCGCTGGGCGTGGGCCTGAGCAGCCAGCTCGTGAACCTCGTCCCGGTCATCGGGGCGCCGTCGTACTTCCTCGCCCTGGGCGTCGCCGTCGCCGCCTACGGAGTCCTGCTGCTGATCCGCAGGCGCTCGTTGGCGGCGTCGCTGTCCTGACGGGCCGGGCGCGCGCGGGTGGGCTGTGCCCACCCGGCGCGCGGGGCGACCTCACCAGGTGACGAGCAGCTCCACGGGCCGGCTGAAGGCCACCCCGCGGCTCCACTCCAGATCATCGGCCTGGCCCGGAGAGCCGCAACCCGGGCAGCCGCGCGGTGAGCGCACCGATCGCGACACCGAGCTCGATGCGGCCCAGCTGCGCACCGAGGCAGTGGTGGATCCCGTGGCCGAACGTCAGGTGCGGGTTGCGTTCGCGGCGCGGGTCGTACTCTGCGGGCCGGACGAACACCTCCGGGTCGCGGTTCGCGGCGTTGATCCACGGCAGCACCGCCTCCCCGGCCCGGATCAGGACGCCACCGAGCTCGACGTCCTCGACGGCGATGCGCAACGCGCCCACCCCACCCCCGGCCTGCGACATCCGCAGCAACTCCTCGACGGCCGCGGGGACGAGGGACGGCTCCTCGTGCAGCTGCTGCCAGCGACCCGGTTCACGCAACAGCACCAGCACCGCGTGCGCGATGCCGGCGGTCGTGGCGTGGTAGCCGGCCCCGAGGAGGGTGTAGCCGAACGCGATCAGCTCCTCCTCGCTGAGGCGGTCGCCCTCGTCGCGCGCCGCCACCAGCACCGTCAGCAGGTCGTCGCCGGCCCGGCCGCGCTTGGCCGCGATCAGCTCGCCCAGGTAGGCGGCGAGCGCGTCGCGCGCGGCGATCACCTCGGCCTGGGACCGGGTGCCGAAGCTCAGCATCAGGTCGGTCCACGCCCGGAACCGGTCGACATCGGTGTAGGGCACCCCGAGCAGCTCGCAGATGACGGTGATCGGCAGGGGCTGGGCCAGGTGGACCATGAGGTCACCGGGCGCCCCGCCGGCGACCATCGTGTCGATCAAGCGGCCCGTGAGCTCCTTGACCCGTGGCCGCAGGGCGTCCATCCGCCGAACGGAGAAGGCCTGCGCGACGAGCCTGCGCAGCCGCGTGTGTTCGGGCGCGTCCATCACGAAGATGGACTTCGAGCCCGCGGCGATGGGCAGCACCCGCGGTGCGTCCGGAGCGGTGATCGCCTCGCGGCTGAAGCGGCCGTCGGCGAGCACGGCCCGGACGTCGGCGAGGCGGGTCACGAGCCAGGCGGGATGCCCGCCGGGCAGGCTCACCCGCGACACCGGCGTGGAGGCCTGCAGGTCCTCGCAGCCCTCCGGCGGGTCGAGGGGGTCGATGACGGGGAACGGGAACGACGGTGGTGCGACGGTGGACATGTGCCTTCCTCCGGTGGGTCGGGCCGGCGGCGACCGCCGGGTCGGGACGTCGGATCGTGGTCAGGCGGTGATGCAGGCGGCCGGGAACTCCACGGGGGACTCCGCGGCGGCCCGGACCCCCGCGCCCGCCCTGCGCACGGCCGGGCCGATCCCGGCTGTGCCCCGCAGCCGGTAGCGGAAGCGGCTCGCCGACGCCCGTTCCTCCACGGCGACCAGCTGGAACTCGACGAGTTCCTCGAGGACCGCCTCGGCCCGCTCCTCGTCGAGGCCGAGCACATCGGCGGCCGCGGCCACCTCGATGGATCCGCTCAGGGTCTCGGCGAGGCGGTCGAGGGCGTGCCGCGCGGGCTGCGGCATCAGCCGGTAGGTGCGCTGCCTGCTGCTCGCCGGGTCGAGCCCCTCGGTGGACAGGCCCATCAGCGGGTCGGCGAGCCCGCGCAGGCGCTCCAGCAGGTGCGTGACCGACCAGTGGGGCCGCAACGCCAGCCGTGCGGCGGCCGCGCGAAGGCTCAACGGGAGCCCGTCGCAGAGCTCGACGAGCTCCCGGACGGCGAGCGGCTCGGCCGCCACCCGCGCCGGATCGATCACAGACGTGAACAGGTCCACCGCCGCGGCGTGCGGCAGCGCGGTGAGCTCGACGGTCATGGTGATCATGGGTGCCGCGATACGCCGCCTGCTGCTGAGCAGCGTCGCGCAACGGTTCCCCGCGGGCAACAGCGGCGTCAGCTGCTCGGCGCAGACGACGTCGTCGAGCACCACGAGAACGGCGTGCTCGGCCGTCCAGCTGCTCCAGGTCGCGGCGAGGTCCGCGGCAGTGCTCGATCCGCGGGTGGGCACGCCCAGGGTGGTGAGGAAGTGCGCGAGCACGACGGCCGGATCGACGGCTCCACCGTTCGCGTCCAACATCGCAGCGAACATCTGCCCGTCGACGAAACGGTCGGCGACCTCGTGCGCCACCCGGGTGCAGAACGCGGACGAGCCGACGCCGGGCGGGCCGCAGACCACCACGGTCGGCGGTACGGCCCGGGGCTCCTGCGACAGCAGGGACGCAGTGACACGTGCCGGCTCCGCGCGGCCGACGAGCGTTCCGACCTCGAGCGGCAGCAGGCTCGGCACGCTGGGCGCACCGGCCAGCCAGATCTGCCCGCGGCCCGCGGGGGCCTCGATGGAGCGGTCCGAGCCGAGAACCGCACTATGCAGCTCCCGCAGCTCGCGGGACGGTTCGAGACCCAGCTCCCGGGCCAGCGCCGCACGCGCACGCTGGTAGGCCAGCAGGGCCTCGGACCGACGGCCGGAGCGGTGCAGCGCGAGCATCAGCTTGGCCTGCAGGCCCTCGTGCGTCGGCTGTGCCGCCACCAGGCCGGTGAGCTCCCCCACCAGCTCCAGGTGGAAGCCGAGCGCCAGGTCTGCGTCGATGCGTCGCTCCGCCGCGCTGCTGCGGAGCTCGTCGAGCCGCAGCGTCTCCGCCTCCAGCACCGGGCCGACGTTGACGTCACCGAGCGCCGGGCCCCGCCACACCTGCTGTGCCGTGCGCAGCACCGTGGAGGCCTCATGGAGCTGGCCGGCGTCGAACAGGGTCCGGCCCCGCGCCACGAGCTGCTCGAACCGCACCACGTCGAGGTCGTCCGGGAGCAGCCGCAGGATGTAACCGCCCGGTGTGGTCTGCAACGGACCGCGATCGTCCTCACGCCCGCGCTCCGGCTGCTGGTCCACCAGCAGCTTGCGCAGTTGGTAGACGTAGGTCTGCAGGGTGGTCAGGGCGCTGGTCGGCGGCCTGTCGTTCCATAGTTCCTCGATGATGCGATCGGTGCGCACCACCGCCCCGGCGTTCAGGGCCAGCAGCGCCAGCACACGGCGCAGTTTCGGCGCCGACGGCGTAACGATCCGACCCGAGCACTCCACTTCGAACGGACCTAACATTCGAACCTGCACGAGGACCCCCCGTCCCATAGTGACCGGTGGACACCAGTCGCCCGTAACGTCGCATTCATCTGGTCGTTACATTTTCCACGCCGGACTCCGACGTGGTCGATGAGCAGCACCGCCCAGGAGTTCGACCCGGCCACGATCACGCGGCGGTCTAGAGGGCTTCTAGATTCCCGCTGGGGCCATGGCGTCGATGATGTGATTTAAATCACTCCTACTTGAACCTGGCACGATCGCTCCGACTGGGTGATTGATTCGATGCTCGAACTAGTGTAGGCTCAATGCGGCAACCACCCCATCACGAATCGGATAGGTTTCCATGACCTCGAAAGCGCAACTGCCCGGCTGGCTCCGTCCGGCGAACAGCGTCGTGAAGACCCTCCAGAAGATCGGCTTTCCCCTGGGCACAATCCACGTGCTCACCGTGCCCGGCCGCAAGTCGGGGACGCTCCGCTCCACGCCGGTCTCCCCCCTCACCGTCGACGGGGGGCGCTACATCATCGCGGGCCTGCCGGAGTCCGACTGGGCACGCAACGTCCGCGCCGCCGGCCAGGGGAAGCTGGCCAAGGGCCGGACCACCACCACGGTCTCGGTGACTGAGGTCACCGACCAGCAAGAGCGGCAGCGCGTTGTGTCGTCGTTCCCGCGCGAGGTGCCGCACGGCGTGCAGTTCTTCGTGCGCATCGGCCTGGTCGAGACCGGCACCGAGGCCGAGTTCGCCGCCGTTAGCGACGAGGTCGCGGTGTTCGAAGTCCGGGAGCTCTAGCCTCGGGCTTTCATCGAGGTTGATCTTGTGAGCGACACGTCGGCCTGCGGTACGCGAAAGGTGACATGTGGCGACCCCCTCGGCACGAGAGCATCGGTCCCGAGGAACCAGGACCGTGGTTCCAGAGGGTGCTCGAGGAGGTCCCCGATGGCGATCGTAGGTGGGTTGGATCTGCACCGGAAGCAGATCACCTTCGATGTGGTGGACATCGACACCCGGTCAGGTGCGGCGGGGCCGGATCAGCCCGGCGGACCGCCAGTTGTTCCGCGGCTGGCTGGCCGAGCTCGGTGGTGGGCGGGTCGATCTGGCGGTCGAGGGCTGCACCGGGTGGCGGTTCATCATCGAGGAGTGCCCGCCTCGCACTACCCGACACCGCCGCCGGCTACGAACCCAAGAGGATGCGGCTGCGCATCCTCGCCACCGCCGGGCGGCTTATCCGCACCGCGCGCCGCCACATCCTGCACATCGACCCGACCTGGCCCTGGGCCACCACGATCACCACCGCCCACGCCCGGCTTTGCGCGCTCCCCGTGCCCTGAACCCCGCCACACACCCGCGCAACCCAGGACCCGGAGCACCGGCAGAAGACGCTGAGCCGGCGATCACGCACGCCCACCGAGGGCCCACCCAATCTGAAGATCAACAACCCTGAACGAAGATCACCGTACGACCGTTACGAAAGATCGAGGCTAGGTCCTCTTCATCGAGCGGATGCGGCTGGCCTGCTTGTACTGCACCACCACACCGCGCGAGAGGAAGTCGTCGATCAGGGAGAGTTCCCACTCACTGTATCCCTCGATCTCGTTGAGCCCGGCCGCCGCCAGGGGCTCGTAGATCTGGTTGATGATGCGCCTGGCGGCACCGGTGAGCGAGAGGACCACGCGGCGGCGGTCCTCGTTGCTCGAATCCCGGTTGAGGTAGCCGCTGGCCACCAGGCGCTGAATCGCCGTCGTCGTGGCCGCCGGGCTCAGGCTCACCGCCCTCGCCACCGCCGTGGCCGTGGTGCCCGGCTCCGCCTCGACAATGCCGAGGATCCGCAGATCCGTGCGGTTGACCTGCAGCGCGGCGGCCGCGGCGGCATCGACCTCGTCGGTGGCGGCACCGAACTCGGCCGCGGTCTGCATCACTCGACGAAGCAGCAGCGATCGAGCGGAATCGGTTGACACGGGCCGAGTATAGCCCATGTCAACGATGCCGACCCACTCCGCTCATTCGACGATCAAAGCAATGGATATCGATTCAGTGATCACCAAACCGCCACCTCCTACCACGTCGAGTTCATTAACTTGTCCGTTCAAATCAGCGGGACCGTAACTATTCAGGTCTCGAGCTGGTGATGTTGCGCCATGTCACTGAAGTGATCTCAACGAGAATTGCGTAGCTGGACTTGTTCGATGTGCATGAGGACGAGCGCGGCTTTGACGTAGTCGCCGATCCTGCGGGGGCTGGCGGTGACACGTCGCAGTGCTCGCCAGCGGCCGGTGAGCAGGGCGAAGCCGCGTTCCCCGCGGCAGCGGACCGACCGCAGCGAGTGTGTTGTAGGTCTGGTTGCCAGGGGCGAGGACCTGGCCGTTGCCGGGCTGCTTGATCGGGTGTGCACGCCCTGGCCGGCGCCGTGGTAGCCGGAATCGGCGAGGGTGGGCAGGTCGAGCTGTGACGCCGACCAGTACAGCGCACCGAGCACGCCGGTGGTGCGAGCGCAGGTCAGGTCGTGGCGGTGGCCGGGCAGGACATCGGACACCCAGATCGGCAGCCCGTCCGGACGCATGATGGCTTGCACGTTCCCGCCGGGTGCGCGGTGTTTCCCGGAGTACCAGGCGTTGATCGTTCGCCCTTCGTGCTGGTCGAGGTTTCGGCGCATCGGTCGGTGCGGAAGACCTGCCGTCGAGCACGACATGCGACCACCCCTGCTCGGCGACGGTGGTGAGCGCGTCGTGCAGGTCCGGGGCCTGCTCAGCGAGCATGGTGACGACTCGTCGCGATAGTGGTAGGCGGTAGCCCGTGACACCTTGAACCCTGCACCCACCAGGGCCACATCGCCTTGGTTGCGGAACCAGACCAGCACGAGCTGTCCATGTGCCAGCGGATATGCCGAAGGCGCACGCGTCGGCGCACGCGTCGGCGCACCGGACGCAATCCAGGTCGCGGACCGGTTTCACCTGCTCTGCAACCTCACCGACGCCGTCAAACGCGTCGTGCGTGCGCATCAGAAGTGCCTGCAGGATCAGCCCGCTTCAGCCGCCGTCGCCCAACCCGATCCGACCCAGCCCGCCGCACCGGACGGCGAACCGACCGATGTTGTCGCCGGGCGCCGCGCCGAGCTGACGCGACTGCGCTGGGCTGAGGTCCGCGTCTTGTCGGACAAGGGGATCGGGACCACCGCGATCAGCAGAGCGCTGAATCTGGACACCAAGACGGTGCGGCGCTACGCCCGCGCCGCCACCGCCGAGGAACTGATCACCACCATGCCGCGCCGGGGCAGTGACCTCGACGGACACACCGCCTACCTGGCCACACGCTGGCAAGAGGGCTGCACCAACGCCATGCGGCTCACCCAGGAGCTGCGCGAGCGCGGCTACCGCGGCAGCGAACGGTCCGTGCGTCGGCTGCTGCAAGCGTGGCGTGCCGGCGCCACCCCCGTGGCCACGCCCACCAGCCCTCCGACTCCGCATCAGGTCACCGGGTGGATCATCCGCCCCACCAGTGAACGCACCAAGCACGACCACGCCGCTCTCACCCGGATCATCGACCGCTGCCCGATCCTGCGCGTCCTCGACCAGCTGGTCGGCGACTTCGGCGGGATGCTTCGCCACCTCCACGGCCAGCACCTCGACACCTGGATCGCGCAAGCCAGGCCAGCGGGATCCCGCAGCTCCACGGGTTCGCCACCGGCCTGCTCAAGGACTACGACGCCGTGCGCAACGGGGTTGACCCTTCCCTGGAGCAGCGACGCAGTCGAAGGCGCCGTCGCGAGGCTCAAGGCCGTCAAACGAGCGATGTACGGCCGAGCGAACTTCGACCTCCTCCGACGCCGCGTCCTGCTCCCCACCTGACCCGGCTACCCCGGATTCACGGACCTTGTGCCACCTGTGTTCCGCGTAATTCAGTCGACCTAGAGGCCATGATCTTGGGTTTGACCTGGGGGAACGGGTCGAGACACGCGTCGTAGGCGTGTCTCTAGGTGGTGGTGTTGTCGCTGGTCAGTGGCTTGTAGCGGCGAGTTCGATGATCTGCTTCGGGGCGGGGATGTCGAGCTGGGCGAGCAGGTCGCGTTGGGGCTTGGACAGCTCGGTGCGCTGGCGGAACGTGCCGGTGGGGCCGGTGAAGGTGCCGGCGTGGAGCCGGTCGAGGTGACGGCGCACGTTGTTCCAGGTGTCGCCGGTGCTGGTCTCGATGATGCGAATGAGCAGCAGCGCGAGCCAGCACAGCACGATGTGGGCGCGGATGCGTTCTTCGAGGCGGTGATAGACCGGGCGCAGGTCGAGGATCTGTTTCATGTCCCGCCAGCCGCGTTCGACCTCGAGGAGCTGCTTGTAGCCCAGCGCGATGTCGGCGGCGGACAGGTGCGGGTCCGAGCAGCGCAGCAGGTACTTCCCGTCCAGGTTCGCCTCGGACTTGATCTTCGCCTTGTCGATGCGCAGCAGCCCGCCGGGAGTGACCCGCAGGTACCGGTTCAGGCCGGGCTTGGTCGAGATCCGGCCGCGTAGCTCAGCGCGTTTCATCACCGGGAGCTTGTCTGATCCGGCGATGAGCTCCTCGAGTTGGGCGACGAGTTGGGCACGGATGTGGGCGTCACGCTCGGCGCCGTCGGGGTTGTAGCAGATGACGAACCGCTCGGTCTCGGACACCTTCACCTCCTTGACCCGCATGTTGTCGGCGATCTCGGTGTAGCGGCCCTGCCTCGACAGGGCGGCCTTGATCTCCGGGGAGTCGGAGCGAAGCTTCTCCCCGATGATGTAGGCGTGATCGCCTTGTCGCAGGTAGCGACGGTTGGCCTCGGAAGAGAACCCTCGGTCGGCGACCCACACGATCTTCGACAGCGTCCAGTCCCGCATGTCGTCCTTGACTTGGCGGATCAGCTTCGAGTCGGCAGTGTTGCCGGGCCAGCACCACACCCGAACCGGGATCCCGTCGCGGGTCACGGCCATCCCGATCACGATCTGGGGTAGGTCGTCGCGGGAGTCCTTCGACTTGCCGTAGGTCCGGAACCCGACCCCGTTGTCCTGCCCGTCTGTTGGCCGCCGCTGAGGATGACGATGGCGGCGTCATCGACGGTGACGATGTCGTCGATGTGAGCAGGCCCCGTCGGCGAGGTGCCGGACGGGGCCTGGTCGTCGAGGTGGCGCGGTCGTCGTTGTT
>Ga0209963_1000899_pt1 | contig 23272 bp, 25 predicted proteins | sample ThiBio_1000_biof_2_FD_183957 | JGI IMG/M metagenome (GOLD analysis project Ga0209963, IMG submission 183957) | Wastewater bioreactor microbial communities from Cape Town, South Africa - Thiocy_cont_1000_biof (SPAdes) | ecosystem: Engineered > Bioreactor > Thiocyanate-remediating >...
CCGAGCTCGACGGTGCGGACGATCGTGTCGGCCACGATCTGGGCGGGCGAGAACGTAGGCTGCGACACAGGGCCCCCGGGGTGTTCGACGATGTTCGGCGTAGGAACCTTCATCATCAACTTCTTGGGGCCCGCCTCAGCGCAGCGACACGACCCCGCTCCCGCGGTCGATCACGCCCTCAGCCGCACTCCATTTCCGGAAGAGCCGCATAACCCAGCACTGCTCATAGGGCGGCGTGGTTTCGCCGTTGCTGGCCAACGTCTATCTGCACCAGGTCGATCGTGCCTGGCAGGAGGACGAGCATGGGGTGCTGGTGCGCTATGCCGACGACGTCGTGGTGATGTGCCGTTCACGGGAGCAGGCCGAGGCCGCGCTGGCGCGGTTGACTGTCCTGTTGGGCGAGCTCGGGCTGGAACCCAAGCTCGCGAAGACCCGCATCGTGCACCTGGTCGAAGGGGGCGAGGGGCTGGACTTCCTCGGCTTCCACAACCGGCTGGTGCGCGGGCGGACTCCCCGCTCAGCACATCTGACTTTCCTCGCCCGTTGGCCCGCACGCAAGGCGTTGCGCCATGCCCGAGACCGGATCCGTTCGATTACGGCCCGGTCGAGGTTGCTGGTGCCGGTCGAGCAGATCGTGGATGAACTGAACCTGTTCCTCCGCGGTTGGGCCGGGTATTTCCGATACGGGAACTCGGCTCTGCTGCTCGGTCAGATCAGGAACTATGCCCTTCGCAGGCTCGCGTTATGGTTGTCGAAACGTGGCAACCGACGCCGAGCATGGGGATGGGGCATGGCCCAAGTGATGCGGTCCCCGAACCACTTGGGTTTGATCAGCCTCGATGGGATCGTCGTCCCGCCCAGGCCAATGCGTGCCTGGAAAGCCGAACGCCGCCGGTGAAGAACGTCGGTAAGCCGTGTGCGGGAGAACCGCATGCACGGTTTGACGGGCGGGGGCTGGAAACGGAGTGTCGACCATGGTCGAAGCGAAAGCTGCCGCGGGGAAACTCTCGGTGGAAGCGCCAAGACCTACCGTCGATAAACGCCACCGCGCCAGTCCCCGACCCTACCACTTCGTGATCGTCGGCGTGGCGGCGTGACGCGGAGCGGCCACCACGTGATCATGCCGGGCTTGTGTGGAGCCAGAATGATCAAGGGGTGGCCGCGGGCCACAGCGTAGAGGGTGTCGATCCGCAGCGGTGGGAGAAGACCGTCGATCGGGTGATGGCCAGGGTCGCCGACGCGTTCACCCGGGCCGAGCCCAGACGCACCGCCCGCGACTACGTGGCGGGGTTGCTGTCGGCCACGGAACGGAAGAACTGCTGGTGGCTGGCCGAACACGCCGGTCACGCCGGCCCGGATGCGATGCAGCGACTGCTGCGCACCGCGAGGTGGGATGCCGCGGAGGTGCGCGACGAAGTGCGTGCGGTGGTTGTGGAGCGCCTGGCCCACCCGGACGGGGTGCTGATCTGCGACGAGACCGGGTTCCTCAAGAAGGGTGTGCACTCCGCCGGGGTCCAGCGCCAGTACACCGGCACCGCCGGGCGGGTGGAGAACGCCCAGGTCGGGGTGTTCCTGTCCTACGCCTCCCGGCACGGGCGGGCGTTGATCGATCGCCGGCTCTACCTGCCGGCCAAGACGTGGTGCGCCGACCGTGACCGCTGCACCGCGGCCGGGATCCCCGAGGACACCGCGTTCGCGACCAAGCCCGCGCTGGCCGCGCAGATGGTCTACGCCGCGCTCGACGCGCAGGTACCGGCGACGTGGGTGACCGCCGATGAGGTCTACGGCGTCAACACCGCCTTCCGCGCCGGGCTGCGAGCCCGCGCTATGGGCTACGTGCTGGCGGTGGCGTGCGACCAGCACGTGAGCACCGGCGCCGGCCGCGTGCGGGTCGACGTCCTGGCCGCCGCGCTGCCCCGACAGGCCTGGCAGCGCCACTCGGCCGGGGACGGCTCGAAGGGCCCCCGCGACTACGACTGCGCCTGGGTCGGGATCAACCCCGACCAGCCCTGGCCTGCCGATGACCGGTGGCTGCTGATCCGTCGCCACCGCCGCACCGGCGAGCTGGCCTTCTACCTGTGCCGGGCGCCCACCCTGGTCGGGCTGGGGCGCCTGGTCCGCGTCGCCGGCACCCGCTGGGCGGTGGAGGAGAGCTTTCAGGCTGGGAAAAGCCAGGTCGGGCTGGACCACTACCAGGTCCGCAGCTGGACCGGCTGGCACCGCCACACCGTGCTGGCCATGCTCGCCCTGGCCGTGCTCACCGTCCTGGTCGCCGACGCCCGCGACGCGACGCCATCACCGCGCGACCGCGAGGGTCGTGAGCTCCTCGAGCTGACCACCAACGAGATCCGCCACCTGCTCAACGTGCTGATCACCAGACCCGCACGACGCCTGATCGACTATCTGAGCTGGTCAACCTGGCGACGAGCCCACCAAGCCCGAGCCCGCCGACTCCACTACCGCCGGCGTTGCGCCGGGTAGATCACGATGTGCGGCTGTCGTACTAACAACCTGCGAGGGAACGACCGTTACGAACGCGTCGGCGAGGGTGACATCTTGTCTGGGGGTCAAGGGGTCGCAGGTTCAAATCCTGTCGTCCCGACGGCCGGAACGGGCGGTTCCCTTCGACGGGGGAGCCGCCCGTTCTGCGTTCTGACCTGCGGTTACTTGCTGGTGCTTGATCACTGAAGTTGATCTATAGTGGATCTTGTCTGATCAGCGATGTGCACGGTTCTGGAGCAAATCTGGAGCACGGCGTCCGCGACGGCGAAATGTGGTCACGGTTTGCTCCAGACTTGTGAGCAGGTTCACATCGGTTCAGCGCAGTTGGGTGTAGATCGCTGTAGCTCGCCTCGTGCGTCGATTCTGCTGGCGAGGTGTTGTCCGGGCCCGGTCAGGGGGTCCGCCGTGGGCTGGTCGTCGTTCTGCGGGCCGCTCAGGGCCTCGGGTTGCGTCCTGCGGCGGTTCTTGGCCGGTGGCGGCGGCCGGTGAGCATGGCCGTGAGTCCTGCCAGGTCGGGCCGCCGCCCGGGCAGGATTCGAACGTGTGCCCCCGGGGCGTCACGCACAGCATCCACAACAACGCCGTCAACGCGATGACCGTCTGATATCTGGTGTGGCCGCGGTCGTTCGGTGGCATCGGAAGGCGAAAACCACGTGATGGGCGCGGGTTGGTGGTGGGTAGCTGGGTAATAGTCGCGGTCCCCGCAACATCGGGGACGGCTCCCAGGCAGTTATGCGCATCGGCCTCTTGCCTCCGCAGCTCCTGTTAGTCCGATTGGGTGACCTTGGGCCTGGAGCTCTTTCACGCGGCGCCGCTGGCTCTCTTACCCAGTGGGTGTGAACCGCATCCAGCACCATGAGGAGGACAGCATGAACGAGCCCATCGGTCCCGGCGTCACGGACCGCGCGACGAGTCCGGTTGGTCCCGCGGCCGGTCACCACGGTGGCGGGCGCGACGCCACGTTCACCGTCACGATCCGCACGCTGGCTGGGCACAGCACCCACGAGCGCGTCCACGCGGCCGACACCGTCGCGGCGCTGACGACGCGGGCGGTCAGCTACTTCGTGGCCCGCCACGAGCTGACCGTCGGTGACTACGCTCTGACGGTGGCGAGGCTGGGCACTACGGCCAACCTCGACCCGACCGGCACGCTGGCCGAGGTCGGCGTCCGCGCGGGCGACGTCCTGGTTCTGATCAACCGTGCTCCGCAGGTCGACGGCTGAGCGATGCTGCATCCTGATGTCTTGGCTGACCTGCTCGATAGCGAGGTCGCGCTCGCACGGAATGCACTCGGTGAGGGCCGGACGGCGGACCTGCAGCGTGACGGTTGCAGCCTGGTCATGACACTGGTTCGCCCGGACGGCAGCTGGCGGCTGCGCCTCGACGGCACCCGCTACGACGCCGAGCCCTTCGACATTGCGTTCGTCGACGACGCAGGCGAGATTCTCCCACTGGAGTCATGGCCGCCTAACTACGCCCACGGTGTCCACCCGGTCCTCGGCAGGCCCTGGGTGTGCGTGTCCGGCACTCGTGGTTTCTACCTGTATGAGGGCCACCACACTGAGCGATGGGACGCGGTGCGTTACACCGCCCGTGCGGACACCCTGCTCGACCGGCTGCTCACCAAGGCGGGAATGTGATCGCCCGCACGCGGCCGGACGCGTCGGTGAGCGCGGCGTCGTCGGCATACTCGGCGCCGCTCGTGCTCAGCGCCGTCGTCCTGGAGCAGGCACGCGCATTTTTCGAGTGCCGTGGCGCCGAGGGCTGCGAAGGCACCGCGATGATCGCCGCCGGGCCGAACGGGGTCCGGCTGGTCGTGCCTGATCAGCGGCCGTCGCGGTCACCGATGGGCGTGTCGGTGCACGTCACGGCGCAGGGGCAGCTCGAGCTGGCTGCCGCCCTGGGTGTCGACGAGCTGTTCGTGTCCAGGATCCACTCCCATCCGGGCGAGGCGTTTCATTCGCCGATCGACGACCGCAACCCCGTGCTGACCTATCGGGGCGCGCTCTCGGTGGTCGTGCCGTACTTCGGCCTAGGGTTGCGGCGTGGTCTGCTGGCCTGCGCCGTCCTGCGCCACGACGGGCAGCGGTGGTGTGACCTGCCGCCGGGCCCCGGACGCGACCTGTGGGTCATCGCCGAGGACACCAACTCCGGAGAAAGAACGCCATGACCACACCGTCCGCGTTCGAGTATGCTCCGGCCGGTCGGGATCCGCGGCTGCGACTGATCGGCCCCGAGATCCCCCCGGATTACGCCGTCGCTGTCCTACACGCCCTCGACGACGTGCGGATCCTGTTCCGGTTCGGGGAGGACTGCCGGGGCGGAGCGGCGGTCGCGGCTGCTGCGGCGGCCGCGCTGTCGACCCGCCTGTTCGGGGACGTGCGTACCGATCGGGATCTGGAACTGCCGCCGAACTGGTGGTTGGTCCGCAGCATCGCCGAGCTGCTCGACCGGACCCGCGCGCTGCGCCCGCCGCCCCTGACCCCGCCCGGGAACACCATCGCGGTCACGATCGGGGCGGCCGGGATCTCGGCTGGCGATTACGGGATCGGTGGTGACGACTGGACCGCCCGGATCGACATCGCTCCGGTCTCGGTGGCTGTCGACAGCCACGGACTCGGCGTACACGCCGCGGCCTGCCTGATGACCGGGCAGCTGCTGCACCGGGTGCTCGGCCCGTTCGGATACCCCGGGGTGGCCTTGCGGGGCCTGTACGCCCTGGACCTGATCACCCACCAGCCGACCGGTTCGCCGGGGTCCGTATCCGAGGCTCGGCCCGTGTGCATGGCTGGCGTCGGCATCACTGAAGTGGGCATTGCCGGGGTGGGTTCGGTCGGCACGAGCACGGCGGCACTGCTCGCGACCGCTCTGGCGCCCGGGTACACAACTGCGCTACCGGCGGCGGTCGCGCGCCCGCGCATCGTCTTGATCGACGCTGACGACTTCGACCCGCAGCGCAACCCGTTCCGGTACCCGGCCTTGATGGGAGGTGAGACCGGCTCCAAGGCAGTCACGATGGCCGAGCGGCTCTGCGGGGCCGGGCTCGTCGCGCTTGCGGCACCACTCCGGGTCGGGCCGTGGGTGGCCGGGCGGGAGCGCCCGGGCTTCGACGGGCTGCTGGTCTCGTCGGTGGACACCCTGTCGGGGCGTCTCGAGGTCGCCGATGTGCTGGCTCGCGACACGCTCTCGATCGGGGTGGCCGGGCTAAGCCTGCATGCCCAACGCGAACCCGTCGCCGCCGTGGACAGGGCATGCCCCTACTGCGACTTCGTCGACGCCGCGCCACCTTCCACACAGGCGGAGGTGCACGCAGCCGGCACCGGCCTGTCGGTGGCGCGGATCCTCGAGTTGCTCGGCCGCGATGACGCGCGACTGACCGCCGCCGATCTCGACCTCGCGGTCGCCGCCGGCCGGGTCCCGGAGGTCCGCCGCCGGCAGCTCGTCGGTGCCCCACTGGCCGACCTCGTCCGGCAGGCCTACGCCGAGGCTGCGCTCGCGGTCCGCACCGGCGCAGGGGCACCGCCGCCCGGAGGGGGCTCGGCCCAGGAGGTGGTCGCGGTTGCCGCACCCCACGTCTCGTGGTTCGCCGGGACGATCGCCGCGGCGGAGACCATCAAGCAGCTGCTGGAGCTGCCGCTGCTCGACGGGCGAGTCGATGTCGACCTCGCCGGCCTGCCGCCCGGCCTCCTGCGCAGGATGCCGCCCGATCCGACCGGAACCTGTCTGTGCCGCTCCGCGGTACGCCGCCGTTGGGCGCAGCGTCTCTACACCGGACCGCTCAGCGCGGCGTGATCCACGTCGGAGCGTCCGGGACGGATCGCATACTGGGATGGTGACTAGCGAGGACCGCGCAGCCCGGGCAGTGCCCGGACGGACGGCCTCACCGACCTCGCCGGCGACGCTCGGGTTCGACGAGAATCCGCCACCGGCACCGGCTGCGCTGTATCGCGATCACGGACTCCACCTGCGTCGGGTCGCTGCCCATGTCCTCGGGGACGCCGCCACTCGAGATGGTGTCGATGAGGTTCTGCAGGGCGTCTTCGGTGAGCTCGTTCGACTCCTCGGTGAGGAGCGGCTTGATGGCGTGCAGAACTGGCGGGCCTACCTGACGACGATGATCCGCAACGCAGCGATCACCCACGGCAGGGTCCTCGCCGAGGAGCGCACCCGGATCCAGCCGCTGGCATCCGACGACAGCCTCAGCGGCGACACCGGCGATCGCGACGACACCGGTGAGCACGGCGACGACGCCCAACCCGGCGCTATTGATACTTTCGGCGCCCGACACGCGACGGGGCCCGACCCGACCGGAGAGGCTGTCCTCGCGAGACTTGTGACCGATCCGGCTCGCCGCGAGGCTGAGCACCGGCTCGATGGTGCGCTCGCGGCGCTCGACGGGCGGGCACGACGGATCATCGAAGGACGCTATCGCGACCGAATGACCAATCAGGCTCTCGGCGACGAACTCGGCATCACCGGCCAGCGCGTCTCCCAGATCCACGACCAGACCCTGCGCCATCTCCGGGAGGTGAGCACCCGACGATGACCCGACTACCGATATCACCGCCAACTCCCCCCACACCGCCTACGGACGGGCGTCTGCAGTCGGGCGCTCCGGACCCGGACGACGGCGCGCTCGGACGGGTGATCCACGCCGTGCTCCACGACGACAGCGACCCATCCGACGCCGGCACCCATGAAGCTGTCCGTGCGCTGCTCAGCGCCGAGGACCAAGCCGTCGTCGACGAGCTCGTCCCGTGGCTGCGCGGCTTGGCCAACCGACCAGGCCCCGCCTCGACCGTCGGCATATCGGCCGCTGAAATCGGGACTGCGCCGGATCCGTCCGAACGTCCGGGGCCGAGGTACGCGCCGGACGACATGCCCGACCCGGCCGCCATGCCGACTCCGAACGAGGATCCGCTCGCGCTCGCGCTCGGTCTTGTGGCCGACCCGGCCCGTCGGATCTCCGCGAGCCGGCTGCGCCGCGCCCGTCAAGCCGTTGGATTGAAGCCGAGCCAGATCGCGAGATACCTCACCGCCCGTGGCTGGTCCGTGTCCACCAACGATGCGCTCGGCTGGGAGACCCGCGACACCGCGTTGACACCCGCCGTTGCCGCCGACCTCGCGCACCTGCTCAGGACAACCCCTGCCGAGCTGATCGAGGTCATTCAGCACGCCGAGCCGGACTGGTACGGCCTGCTCGACGACCCGGAGATCTACGCCGCGCTCAACGACCTCGCAACCGCCCTACAGGCCACCGTGCCGGAGGCGACCGCGCGGCTGAACCGGAGACTGGTAAGCGCGGATCACCGCAACCGGTCGACGATGACCCGACGCGCCCTGCTCGGCGTCATCACCGCGCTGAGCCGCCACCCCACCCTGCTGCCGCCATGACCATGCCGACGATCCGCGGTCACGCCGACCGCATCGTGTCCGCACTCGACCCGGATGTGGCGGATGCACTGCGCCGCCACCCCCACGCCGCGCTGCGGGCCCTCGGAATCACCGTGATCGCCGTCGATGATCTTGGCGGTGATCGACAAGCAGAACTAGGCAATCGAGGTCTGCGAGGCCATGGAGGGTGGTGCGACGGGATGTCGTGGGCAGGCGCCGACGGCATCCTCTACGCGCCCACCCCGGACTCGCGGCGAGAGAACTTCACCGTGCTGCACGAGTACGCCCACCGCCTCGTCCGCCACGACGACGAGGCCCTCGACTGGCTGGCCGACCGCGCCGACCCGGGTGCTGACACCGAACGACTCTGCGACGAGATCGCCTCGATACTCCTGGTCCCCGATGCCGTCATCCACGCCGCGCTCGCCGGTGAACCCCCGACCGGACGCGCCCTGTTTGAGCTGTTCACCAACAACCAGGCCAGCCAGGTCGCCTGCGCGATCGCGCTGTCGCGTCACCTGCCGTGCGCCGGAGCCGTGCTGCTCACCGATCGCGACACCCACACGGTCGCCTTCGCCGCCGTCCGCGGCGACATCGACCCGAGCCCGCGTAACGGCGAACCACTGCACGAGTCGCACCCGCTGCGCCGCATCGCCCCGCGCAGCCAGCTACGCCGGGCCAGCTTCTGGAGCAGACCGTGGGGCGGCGCACGCCACGAGCTATACCTCGACGCCTATGCCACCGAGAAACGCACCTACGCCATCCTCGCGGTCACCGATCTGTGGGAGATCGACGCGCTGCACAGCTCGACACCCCCCGAACCGGACCCAAGCCCACCGCGCCAGCACCGCCGATGCGGCAGCTGCGGTTATACAGGGCCCATGACCGGCTGGCCCTGCCCCCACTGCAACGTGCCGTTCTGCCGGTGCGGAGCTTGCAACTGCGCAAGACGCCACGCCCGGGAACAGAGGTGCACAGGCTGCTTTCTCAACATCCCGGAGAACGATCTGCTCGGTGGCCGCTGCAGCGACTGTCGCAGTTGATCTCCTCCTGCAGGTCCCGTCAGCTCCGCGACATCCCGACCATCCGCCCGACGGCGACCGAACTACCGCAAGCGTCGCCGCGGATGCGGGTCAACGACGACCGCCCTCGACAGCTGCCGATCGGTCATCAGGGCCCACCGGCAGCGATGACAAGGTTGTCCCCGCTGTCGTGGGCGTTCTTGAACGCGATCTCGGAGCAGAACAGGTAGCGCCAGGTGTCGAAGGTGTTCTCGTCGTTGACGAACCGTGCCCATTCCTCGGCGGCGGCGCGTTTGGCCTGGACTTCTGTGCGGGCGACGTTGTTGTCGGACTTGCGTTCGATGAGCCAGTGCGTGCCGTCGGTGTCGATGGCGATGAAGTCGGGGTTGTACTTGCCGCCGGTGTCGAGCTCGATATAGGCAGGGTCGTCGCGTTGCAACCACCAGCTGATCTTGGTGCAACTGTCGAGGATGTTGGCGAGGGTGTACCCGGTGGTCTTCGCGTCGAACGCGACGATGGGCCGGTATTGTGGCGCCGATCTCACGAAATCACCCGGTGGCTGCCCTGCACGCTCATGTCACGCCCGTCACCGGGCCCGCCGCACACCGCCCTGGTGGACACCCCCCCGGGGTCGGGTACGGGTTGCTGGCGCTCGACAGCTGGTGGGCCCGTGGATCGGATGCGGTCCGGGGGACCGGAGGTGTCCGATCCGGAGCTGGTCACGCGGGCAGGTAAAGACGGCGTATTCGCGCTGCAAGCGGTCTGTTTTCCATGGTTAGGTGGTTGCCGCGAGCTCGGCGTCCTTGGTGACTCCGCTGACGGGTGGCCGCGGGAAATCGGGGTTCGGGACATAGATAGCCGCCGAATCGAGGCCCTTGGAGCGGCGGATGGTGCCGATCTTGATGCTAGGGCCGGGTCCTGATCGATTTTGCCTTGGTGGGGGGAGCGGCCGGAATCTTCGCGCCAGCGTGCGGCGCAGCTACGAGTAGAACGACGTTCTTCCGCTGTTCAGTCGTTGAGACGCCTTCTTCGCAAGAGCAACTCCTCAGCCTCGATGTGGAAATGTAGGTCGTTCGCCCGACGCGGCTCGGTCAGACTTCGTCGAAACTACGAGATCTCACCTCGTCACCGTTCTGGAAGGCAATCAATGAACACACCTCTCCCAGTTGCAGCGCTTGTCCGCAGGTGCGTCGGCCTCATGCTGGCGGTGGGCGCGGCGATCGCCGTTGCTGTTGCCGTCGCCGGAACCGCATCTGCTGGAACGAGCGTAACCCACAACAACTACTACAGCTACGCCGGCCTGTACGCCGGTAACCAGGGAACGGGCGGCGTCATCTGGAACGAGTACAACGACCAATCGGTCACGATGCTGTGCTACAGCGATGGCGCGAACGTCACCGACCGCAACTACAGCAATTACAACAGCCCCCGCTGGTTCCGGATCCGCGACGCGGGTGGGCGAGTCGGATACATCCATTCCTCGTACGTCTACTACCAGACCGGCGTTGGACAATGCTGAACCTGTCCCATGTCGGAGGGGGGAAGATGTGAATTCCTTCAACGCCGGTTATCGTCGGGCTCGGTTGGCGTGGAGAGTGCTCTGCGTGCTCCTTGCGACTGCGGCGCTGCCACTCATCGGAACTGGAGTAGCCAATGCTGAAGCGTTCCACACCTCCACGATGAACAAGTCGTGGACGCCGTGGACGACGCCCCACTCACAGGGTGCGCAGTATTGGACGGTCGGCTCCGGCACAACCGTTTCGATGCGGTGCTGGAACACGGGAGTGGAGCGGGACGGCACCAGCAAGTGGTTCTACATCAGGTCGGAGGCCTACCCCTTCACTGAGGGCTACGTTCCGGCCAATTCCGTCAGTAGGCAGTGGCTGAGCAGCCCGCACTGCTGAGCCTCGCGCACCTCTCGGTGGACCGATTGCGCCGCGGCCAACGCGTCGCGATCGGTCCACGCGCAATTCGGTGCGCGCAGGTCTTCGAGTGTCACGAGCGTGGCCGCAAGCCCGGAATCTTCATGAGAGGTCCGGCGTGTCTTGGCCAGATAGACGAAAGTGCCCCGTGATCAGGGAAATTGTGATTGCTAAAGTCGCAGGTTCGTCAAGCGAAGGGGGACTTTCCAGGGTGAGGCTAGAACGACCCGCTCGAAATCACCACAACCGCCGACGGTGAAGGGGGCGGCCTCGCCTACAGGGTCGCGGCTGCTGGCCGACGTCGCCGAACGCACCAGCTTGACCGGGCAGCTGAGCAAGGTACTGGAGGAGGTCCACAAGCCCCCGTTACTCGGAGCAGACCTCAGACAGCGAGACGTAGTTGACCGTCCCCGCCAGGGTGCTGGTCACCGTCTCTCGATCGCTGGTAACGGGGGCAGACTCTGCGCGCCATCGGATGCGCCCTCGTTGGTGGAGTCGGTGATCTGGAGTTCGATCGCTCGATCGGCGCGGGCAGGATCGACGGCTACTCTCACCAGGACGAGCCCTTTCGTCGCCGAGCGCCTACGACAAATTCCGTTAGGCCCTCCGAGCCTGGGCGATCGCAGCGCCGATGTCGCGGTCCGTCTTATCGGAATCGGGCGGCTTCATGCCGACGAGCCGACCGGCGGAACCGTCGACGGCGTGGAGCAGGACGTCACCGGTATCAGAAGCAATGGTTCAGCCCAACCTGACTCCGGCTCCCGACCTGCTACGACGAACGTCCTGACGCTACTGAGCTCTCCCAGGTTTGTGTTCGAGGATCATGGTTTCTTGCGCGTTCAGGGCCGGTCGGCATCTCCCAGCTCGGACAAATCGATCAGTCCGTCCTCGAGCGCGCGTCTCACCATGTCGCTCTTGGAGGGCGCCGGGCGGCCGTGCGCTGCGTACTTTGCCCGTGCGCGGTCGATGTAAGTGTGAATGGTGGCCGGCGCAACGCCCATCGACTTCGCCGCCATCGACTTCGATCGCGACGCGAACCACGCCTTCAGCGCGGTCACCTCCTGGATCGAGAGCGATGGGCCCTGTGGGTCGGAGTTGCCGGCCATGGCCCCGCCCAGGGTGGGCGGCGTGTAGCCCCGGCCGTCGGCGGCGGCGTGGATGGCCGCGATGAGATGCTCGCCGGCTTCGGCCTTGGTGACATAGGCCATCGCGCCATTGTCGAGGCATCGTACGGCCATCGCGTCGTCGGCGATCTGGGTGTAGACGACGACCCGGCGTCCGGCTGCGACTAGCCGCTGCAGGCCATCGAGGGTCGGCAGCCCGGGGGTGAGCTGAAGGTCGAGCACGACGACGTCCGCAGTCCGCGCAAGCCCATGAAAAGCTATGTCGACGGAGGCTCCGTCGACCACGACGTGAATGGGCGGATCGCTCTCGGCGCACCATGCCGCCAGGCCCTTGCGGGCGACTTCGTGATCGTCGATCACGACGAGCGAGATGCGGCGGTCCACCGTGCCTCGATCCAGGTCGTGTCGTCCTCGGAGACGACGAGGTACTCGACGTCAGTGCGTGGAGACGGAGCCACTGGTCCAGTGCCGTCGGCGACGACGTTCACCGATAACGCTTCACCGGTGCCGATGACCGACACCCGAGCCCAGGACCGTGCGCCTGATAGTGCCGCGAGCGGCCCGTCGAGCAGCGCCCGTCGAACCTCAACACTGGGTGCTGACCAGATCCCGACGGTCTCGAACTCGATAAGGAGGCCCTGCCGTTCCGCGACGTCGGCCCCGTGCCGGAGTTCATGGAGAAGTGGATCGTCGCTGAGGTCGGTCTCGGCGAGCATCCGACGCAGGCGCGCCGCCTCGACCGCGCAGTCCCGTTGCACGGCGGGGTCGGTCGGTATTCGGCCGCCGTCGGCCAACCCCTGAAGAAGCGGTTCCACTGCAGCGTCGAGCAGGGCGAGACGGTGCTGACGCGCCGCGTGGCGCGCGGTAGCCACCGCATCCGCAGTCCGGATGGCCGCAGTCTCGGCCTGCGCCCTTTCAGCAAGGGCTGCGATACTACGCAAAGCCACCGAAGCAAGCCCGCACGCCAAGGGAAACCCCACCGTCCCCACGGACCCGGCCACGAGATTAAGAACGAAATCGCGATCAACCGGCAAGGTCAAGACACGAGCCACGGTGACCGCCTCGTGGGCTACGAGGAAGGCGGCCAGCAGCGATATTGGACGGTTGTACAGAAGGATCACACCGATCCACCCGGTCGTGCCGAACGACCAATCGGTCGAGGTGGTCAGGTACTCAGGCCGCAACGTCCACGTCGACAGGATGGACGCTGCGAGCGTGAGCCCCAACGCTGGCCCTCGCAGCCGGCCCCAGTCACGGCGCCGAACCAACAGGACAATTTCGACCGCTAAGAGTCCTAACAGTGTCGCGTACGCTCCGAGCTGAGGCGTCAAGTGATCGTGCGCGGCGAGCTTGCGGGGCAGGCTCGCAGTCAGCAGCACGGTTCCGGCGATCGTCGTGATCGCCAGGCGGAGCCCGTGCAGTAGTTCCTGCGCGGTGATCCCGCGGTGGGTCATCGAGGCCACGTCAACCGGATCCTCGTCCCGCTGCCAGGGGCGGACACGATCTCCGCCGTCCCACCGACCGTTTCGACCCGGGCGATGATCGAGGTTCGGAGGCCTCTGCGCGTCGCTGCGACGTCGGTGGGGTCGAATCCGCATCCGGCGTCGATCACCTCGACGAACACCACCCGGTCCGCGTCTCCGAAGCGCAACTGTGCGCGGGCTGTCGCGGCGTGTCGGGCGACGTTGGTCAGGGCCTCCGCCGCGGCATCGGCGAGCGCACGGGCGACCGTGGACGCGATGTCGAGCGCCTCGGGCCCGGTGACATCGACGGCCAGTGTGCACCTCGCTGCCGCGGCACGCAGTTCCGCACAGAGGTCGACCGGCTCAGGCGGCGCCGCCGTCCGCATCGAATGCAGGACGGCGAGATCGTGACGGGCCCGCTCCCGGATGGCCTCGTCGAGTCCTGCGCCTGGCCGCATTGCGACCATGAGCAGGGTCGTTGCCGCGGTGTCATGCAAGGAATCGGCGGTCAGCCGCTCGTCAGCGCGGACGGAATCGGCAACCTCGAGCTTGAGGCGGGCCGCGTCGGCCTCTGCGCGCATCCCGTCGGCACGGGACGCGGCCCGGGTGATCAAAGAGAACAGCAGCCGTCCGAGCATCGGAATGGCGTTCGACCACACGGCGGTGACGACAGTGTCGACACCCAGAGGGCCGGGCTGGGCCAGGCTGCTACTCACCGCGACGACGGTGCATGCTGCGACACCGGCAGGCACCCCGATCCGCCAACTGGTCGAGTATTGATAGCCCACCGACGCGAAGGTCGTGAAAGGCCTGACCCACGACTTGCCGGAGGCCAACCACGTGGCGGGCGTCAGGTCCGCTGCGACAACCCCGATACAACACACCACCAGCGCATCGACAAACGTCACCCCCCGGACACGACCGCGGATCAAAACGACAAGGTAGATCGCACTCCAGCAGGCCAATCCGGTCATGACTACCAGGGCAGTACCGATCTTCGATGGATCCGCGAGTACCGCGACAACAGCAATCGGGATGATCGTGACGACTCGGATGCCGACCGCGTAGCGCCGGCCGAGCTGTAGAACTCGCTCCACCGCATCCAGGTGCGATCCCACGCCTCGGCCCTCCCGCCTGCCAGCAGAACCATAGCCGCCGACGTCCATCTCGTTACAGTACGAACACGGCCGAACACGGAAATGTGGGTCGTTCGCATGACGCCGACATGAATCGTCACTCTCAATACTGCGGCTGCGGCCGATCGCCCGCCTCCAGGGACCGATGGGTGTCCCGAGCCCGGGTGACAGCCGCAAACACTCCCCGGACCTGAACGGATACGCCCCCGATGCGAGCACACCTCGGCGCCCCTACACGGCGCCCCACACGAACAGCCCGGTTGGTCGCGCGAGCCGCGACGATCACCGCGTTGGCGATCGCGGTCGTCGCGAGCGCGGGCACTCCCGCCCTGGCTTACACTCAGATCGACCGAAACGAGCAGACCCGATACGCCGTCGAAACGATGAACCTCACCTACTCGGGGTTCCTCGCCCGCAAGGACGACTTCACCCGGGCTGGCTGCCGCAAGGACGGTTACGAGAACAACGGATTCCCCTACCCGGGGTGCCGCAAGCCGTCGCCGTACAACGCCTTCAACTGGTCCGACGACGGCTGCAGCGGTAGAGAGCAGATCGGGTTCGTCTCGAACGTCTACCGCAACCTGTTCAACAAGCCCTGCCAGCTCCATGACTTCGGCTACCGCAACTTCGGCAAGGGCCTGACCCTCAGCCGGACTGAGGAGACACGCGCGTGGATCGACAGTCGCTTCCGTACGGAGATGTATCGACTCTGCGAGACGAACTACGCTGGCAATCGCCTGCAGCGCGGCGCCTGCAAGACCAACGCCGACATCGTCTGGGCCACTGTCCGGAACACGGGCGGCAACTGGGACACACCGCCCGAGACGCCACCTGCCCCTCTGGATCCCACCCCGGCTCCCCAGCCGGTACCAGCACCGTCACCCACACATCCGACCTTCACCGTGATGAACACCAGCGAAGCCCCGCCCGACGGCGTGTGGTTCCGGAGGAGCCCCCACACTGCCGACACCGACCGCGTCACCGGACACGGTGTCTACCGCGGCGAGCGCGTACAGCTGACCTGCTACGCCTGGGGAGACGCGGTCGGCGCCTACGGCAATCGCCTCTGGTACGCCGTCACGAACGTCACCCGACCGACGGTCGCCAGCGCTCCGAATAGCGGCTACCTCAGCGCCCACTACGTCGACGACGGCGCAGCGGCCAACCAGACTGTCACCGGCGTCCCAGCCTGCTAACGGTTACCGTACGGGCCTGTGTCATTGGCTCCGGCATTGAAGCGCCTCGACTGAGCACGGCATGGCTCCTCCAGCGTCGCAGCGACGTCGACATCACATGGTGGAACGGTCCACTCACCCCGGTGGGCGGACCGTTCCATCATGAACAGCGAACATTGCCATCGGATTTTCCTCGACGACTACCCCTCATTGTTGGAGGTCCTCCAGCAGATCCCCACGCCGGAAGGACAGACGTTGCATAGCCGAATGCGGACAGTGATCCGGTACTGCCAAATGGTTCTGTCGGTCAGTCCCGACCGCAGGTGTTCGTCAGCGTCGGCCGCATCCCGGATCTGACACGGGACCAGGTCCGCGAGTTCCGACTGCACCCCGCCCTCCCTCCGCCACCGATCATGGGCCGCTCGGCCGGGTCGGCGGGACCGCCGTGGCCGCTTGAGACGCGGCCGCCTGAGATGCGATCGCCTCGAAGTGGTTACGCAGCTCGGTCATCTTCGCGAGGTACCCGCCCGCGACCGCGAGGTGCGTGCGGGCCGTGTCCTCGTCGATCTGCACGCCGCTCGGGTGGCCGGCGTCGTTGCGGGTGACGCGCAGCAGGTCGGTTACCGCGTCGAGTGTCAGTGGGTCGGCGAGCCCCTGCGGCAGGGTCGCGCGGTCGGATTCGAGCACCTTGCGCAGCTCGTCGAAGCGCGTGTTCTGCGAGCTGCGCGGGTTATCGAGCGCGGTGCCCAGCTTCATCGCACGGGCTCCGACTGCGGCGACGACCGCGCGGGCGAGGCCGATGAACACCTGCTCGGCCGCGACGCCGAGCATCACCGACGACGAGAGGTAGCACCGGGCGTTGAACGCGCGCAGCGCCTCGTCGAGGTAGACGAGCGCTGCGGGGTCGACATCGGGCGCCCGCGTGCGCAGGCGGCGCAGGAACCCGTCGGGGTCGCGCGGTTCCCACGTGCCGCCCGATGCGGCGAGCAAGCCGACCTCGGTCAGCCGCCAGTGCCAGTTGTCGGGGCCCTGCTGTCCAGGGTCGAGGTACGCGATGCCCTCGGCGAGCAGGCCCCACAGCGCGGCGTGAGCCTCGTGCAGGCGGCACCCACTGCGGGCGACGATGTCCGCAGGCAAGTAGGACGACCCGAATCGGGTGTCCCCGCGCGGGGTCGCGAGCAGCTCGATCGTGTGTCGCCGGACGTCCATCGCTGGGACGGTATGCCCCACGGCGACAGGGATGCCGATCGCCTACGCAGTTTCGAGGTTCGACAGCTCGACCCCCGCGTCGAGGGTAGGCGAGCGCGATCGCGGCGTGCTCGGGGAGGTGCCGGGCAGTGCGGCGCCCGAGGTGCAGCGGGACCGTCCCGCTGTCGCTGTCGAGCTCGGCCGAGGTGGCGACGTCGAGGTGCATGCGGCTGCCCTGCGCGCAGGTGCTCGAGGTAGAAGCCCTGCGGCTTCCCGGCCGTTCGCAGCCCGCTCAGGCGCCGGTGGTCGCGCAGACGCTTGCGCAGGCCGCCGCTCAGCTCGACGACACCGATCCCAGCTCGGTACCGACACACCAGACATCGTGCACGCGTTGCTCTAGGTGTACTGACCCGGGACGTTGTTGACGGTCATGCGGCGAGTCGGGTGATCGGGGGACGGCCGCCAAGGGCGGAGTGGGCGCGTCGAGTGTTGTAGTCGTGGACCCAGCTGTCCAGCGCGGCGAGCCGGTCAGTGTTGGACAGCCAGGGCTGGGCGTAGGCGAACTCGGTGAGCAGGGTCCGGTTGAGCCGCTCGGCCTTGCCGTTGGTCCAGGGGCAGCCGGGTTTGGTGAACCGGCGCCGCAGCCCGAGCGCGACGCACACCGCCCGCCAGTTGCCACCGATCCGGTAGACCTTGGCGTTGTCGGTGAGGATCCGCAGCACCCGCACCCCCTGGTCGCGGAACCAGGTGATGGCGCGGTGCAGGAACCCGGCGCACGTCAGGTCGCGTTCGTCGGGAAGCGCTTCGATGTAGGCGACCCGGGAGCGGTCATCGACCGCGACGTGGAGGTAGTCGTAGCCGATCCCGCGCCCGCGAACTTCCTCGCAGCGGCCGTGCAGCCGCCACCCGCCGCCATCAGGGACCCGACCCAGCTTCTTGACGTCGATGTGGAGCAGATCCCCAGGGTGGGGGCGTTCGTAGCGGATCCCGGAGTGCCGGCGCCGCACCTCGGCCCCGGTGATCGGGTCGATCGAGGCCAGGTGTGGCACGTGGTGGCGGGCCAGGACCCGCCCGACGGTGGAGGCGGCCAGGCCGAGCTCGCCGGCCAGGTAGACCGCGCCGCGGCGAATGTCCGCGCGCAGCGTCAGGATCTGCGCTTCCACCGCAGGAGCGGTGCGGTTGGCGATGGTGTGCGGGCGCGAGGAACGGTCCTCCAGCCCGGCCCAGCCCTCGGCCCGGTAGCGGCCGATCCACTTGGCCACCGTGGGGCGCGACACCCCGAGTTGTTCGGCGATGCGGGCCTGGGGCCAGCCAGCCAGATGACGTTCCACCATCAGCCTGCGGGCGAACACGGTGGTGCGGGCGTTACGGTGCGACACGGAGGGCCTCCTGTGGCCGAGATTGGTGCGTCAGACACACCCACCTCGCCCGGAGGCCCTCCCTCGTTCAAGCCGACACGCCGTCAACAACCTCCTGGGTTACTACATCTAGGCGATGACGGTGAAGATCGATGTAGAGAGCAGGGACAGCATCACCCCGACGTTCCGCGTGCCGACCGAGTCTCCGCCCGCCACCGGCGGTGGTGAAACCGGACGGCCAAGTTCTTACATCGCTTGGATCGGTGCTTGCGTGTCTTCGCGGGTACTGACATGGCCTTGGACGCTTGAACCGAGTCGCCGCGTGGCAGGGTGATGTTGTGCCCGCCGTGTTTGCGTCCACTCTCTGTGGCTATCGAGTCACCGACGAGGGGTTTCTGACAGACAGACCGAACATGTCGGACGCGAGCGACACGCTGTCGGTCCGTTTGGGTACCGCGTTGCTGGATGCGCTCGGTGTCGCCAGGACCTGTCCCGCCCCGACCGATCCGGGTGCTGGTCTGGAGCGGGGGATCAAGGCCGCTCTTGAGGCGGTTCGCCCTGATCTTGAGGTCGTCAGAGGTGCCACGGTCACGGGGTACGCGCAGTACTCCCATCTCGACGTCCTGCCCCGCTTCGTCCGCAACTATGTCGGATCGCAGGCGCTCGCGCGCAGGATCGCCGACCGGGTCGCGCGCCTGCCGGTGGGATCGGACCGGTCCGAGCTCGCCACGTTGCTCGCTGGCCTGGAAGGGGCGCTCGGTGCTGAGGCCGCGGTGGTCGAGCAGCTGCGTCGCGATCTGCCTGGGGAGTCGATCCTTAAGCTCGACGTGGCCGCCGCCCGGCCCGGTATGGGCGGTGCCTTGTCCGAGCTGGTGGTCGGGGTGTCGGCGAAATGGTCGTTGCGAACCGACCGAGCCCAGGATTGCGTGTCCCAGGGTGGCCGCCTGGTGGGTCTGCGACGAGGACGGATGCCCCACTACGCCGTCGTGACCATCGAGCCTCGCCCGGCCATGCTCAAGATCATTGCGGATGGATCCGGATCCGTCGACTGCGTCTACCACCTGAACCTCGCGGCCCTTGATGTCGCCATCGCCGACGTCGCGTCCACCACCCCACGAGCTCGATCATGGGTCGACACCTACCACCGGCTGGTGGACCAGCGCAGACTGTTGGACTTCGACGATCTTCTGGCCGAGGTAGCCGCCCACTGACACTCAACGCCCAGCTGTCGTCGACGAACTCGACCGCGCGCTGACGTCTATCCGGGGAAGGCGAAAGCCTCCGGTCGGAGCTCGCGCTATCCACGGTCTCGGGGCCCGGCTCGTGCGGGCCCACTCGGGCACCATGTCGGTGTGCCTTCGCTTCCCTCGACCCCGACGACCCGTGCCCGGATGTCGCGCCAGCGGGCCCGGGACACCGGTGCGGAGTTGTCGTTGCGACGGGAGCTGCATCGGCTCGGGCTGCGCTACCGGGTGCATCGTCGGCCAGTGCCCGGGGTCCGGCGGGAGGCGGATGTGGTGTTCGGGCCGTCGCGGGTGGCGGTGTTCGTGGACGGCTGCTTCTGGCACGGCTGTCCGGAGCACGCGACGTGGCCGCGGTCGAATGCTGAGTTCTGGCGCGCCAAGATCGAGGGCAACCGACGGCGGGACACCGATACCGATCGTCGCTTGGCCGAGGTGGATTGGGCGGTGCTGCGCATCTGGGAGCACGAGGATCCCGCGACGGCGGCACGCCGTGTGCAGGATCTGGTCGCGACACGCCGACCGCGATGATGGCCCTCGTGCTGCGGTCGGCTAACGTGCTGGCGTGGTGGCTACCAGGGGTCCCAAACCGCTGTCCATGATCGATCTGTTCGCGGGCTGCGGCGGTATGACCTCGGGTTTCCTGTCCACGGGGGCGTACCGCTCGGAGATGGCGGTGGAGTGGGAGCTGCCGGCGGCGGCAACCTATGCGGCGAACTTCGGGGAGTCGCACATGCGGTGGGACGACATCGCCGAGATCCCCGACGAAGACATCCCGCCGGTGGATCTGGTGATCGGTGGGCCGCCGTGCCAGGGGTTCTCGAACCTGGGTGCGCGGGATGTGAACGATCCCCGCAATAAGCTGTGGAAGCAGTACATCCGGTTCGTTCAGCACGCTCGCCCGAAGGTCTTCGTGATCGAGAACGTGGACCGGTTCCTGTCCTCGGCGGAGTTCGCGCTGTTGCAGAACGAGGTCGCCGAGGGCGGGCTTCTCGAGGGCTACGAGCTCACCGCCGGGCATCTGTTGGCGGCCGACTTCGGGGTGCCGCAGCGGCGTAAACGCACGATCGCGATCGGGTCCCGGATCGGACCGATCCCGCTACCGACAGCCACTCATAGCCGCCGCGACTCGCTGTTCAGCCAACTGCACTGGCACACCACCCACGACGTGTTGGCCGGGCTGCCGGAGCGACCGGTGACCACCGTGCTGCCCGCGTCGACGATCGAGGTGTTCGACCGGGTAGTGCCGGGCCGGTTCAAGAGTTCGGATCTGCATCTTGGCCGAAACCCGACCCCGTTGTCGTTGCAGCGTTACCAGACCATCCCTCCCGGCGGCGGGCGATTCGATCTGCCGGATGAGTTGACGCCGAGGTGCTGGCGGGAGAAGAAGTCCGGCACCACCGACGTCATGGGCCGTATGCGCTGGGACCAGCCTTCGTTGACCATCCGGACCGAGTTCTACAAGCCGGAGAAGGGTCAGTATCTGCACCCGCAGTGGGAGCCTGGGCCGCGTGGACATCGGGTGGACCGGCCGATCACGCACCTGGAAGCGGCGCGGTTGCAGTCGTTCCCGGACACCTTCGAGTGGTGCGGCACGAAGATTCAGATTGCGAAACAGATCGGGAACGCGGTTCCTCCGATGCTGGCCGAAGCGATCGCCCGGCACCTGGAGCCCTACCTGCGCGGAGCGGTCGGCCCCGCCGGGCATGAGCTTGGACACGAGGAGCCGGTGATCTGCCGCCTGTGCGACCAGGCCACAGTCTCCGAAGCGTCCTGACTCTGAGCAGTAGCTACCTCGCTGGCTCGGCCCGGGTCTGGCGCTACTCGGGTTCGCGGCCCTGCGCCGGTAAGACAGGTGCTTCGACGGGTTCGTCGGCGGCGGTGGCGAGGCGCCAGTGGCTGCCCTGGAGTTTGATCGTCCTCGTCCGATCCTCCGTCGCCGTAGCGGTGTCGTTGCTGGATGCGTCCCCGGCGGTGGAGCCGGCGGGTGCAAGTCGGACGCTGACAAAGCGACCCTTCGTGGGCCGGGGCAGCCCCAGCCCTGCGGCGAGTTCCGGGTGCGGCGCGTAGTGGCCGAAGATCACAATCCCTTCCGACCGTAGGTGCTTGCGAGCGTCACGGACCCGTTTGAGGCAGTCGTCCTGCTGGGCGGCCGTAAGCACGGTGGCCCGGTTGACCAGCACTCTGGGCAGCTCGCGGAACAGACTATTGACCGATTGCTGCCCGGATCGCTGGCCGAGGATGCGGCGCTGTTGATCGGCGGGTAGCCCGAGCAGGGTGTTCGCAACGAGGTCTCCCTCGCCCAGCCACAAAATGCTACGACAACCCAGATCGTTGAGTCTGCGCTTCCCGTCGCGCTGCTTGCCGGGGGGTTTGAGGACGTGCTGGTCGATGCGGATCAGTCCGGCAGCCCACCGGGAGGTGTAGTCGCTACCCCACACCGTCAGCGCGAGCTGGGGGTGTTTCGCGTACATCTCGCCGGGGATCTCCCAGCCGTACACGAGCCGCGACCATTTGCAATCGACTTCGATACCAGCGATCTTGTAGTCGAGGTCGTCGCCGTCGGCGAGGTCGAGTTCCTTCTGCAGGTTGATCTGGATCAGCGTGCCGACATGGGTCTTCTCGGTCTTGTTGAGCTGGTCGCCGTCCCAGCGGCCGGTGCGTTGGCCGTCGTAGATCTGGTCGAAGGTCTCCCGGATCACCTCCGGCAGCCGCGCGCACACCTCGAGCCCGTCCAGAGCGTCGCGGACTTCCCACAGCTCGGGGTCCTCTTCCCGCGTCGGAGGGACGTCCTCGAGGGTGAGGTCCGGCCCGAACTGCGGTCGCGGCCAGTTCTCCGGTCGAGGTGCGCGAGGCTTGCGACGACGCAGGGCCAAGGAATGCTCCGATCGCAAAATCCACTACGGGATCGCCCACGCAGGCGAGGTGACTCTTCGACGAGGCTATCGGAGACCCACACGTTGAGAGGCGCCCCATCTCGTCCTCGAGATGACGCGGATCCTCAGCACGGACAGCGGCGCGGCTCAGGTGCTCACCAACCCGGCGGCGCAGGATGACGGGTGGGTCGTCGTCGATGCCGGGCCCGGTTCTCCACCCGGAACGAGACCTTCCGTGTCCAACAACGCCCTGAGTGACTACATCTAGCGCCTGTCCGCCTCGCGCTCCAGGTTCGGCCAAAAGATGCGTGCCGTGACGAAATGTCCGGTTCTTCCCTACTCGCTGTCAGTCGGTCGATACCCGAGACCACCGCCACCCGTCGTCACGGCAGGATGACGACCATGGCGGTGTTCAAGACCAGGTCCGGTTCCAGCGGGGTACCTGCTGACCCTGAGCAGTTATATCGATTGCTGGCTGCAACCAACACCGGCCCGGCGGCGTTGTGGGCTCACCAGGCGGATGTGCTGCGGGCCTGGCACGACGACAAGCTGATCCACGAAGCGGACATCGCCATCGAGCTGCCGACCGGCTCCGGCAAGACACTGGTGGGTGCCTTGGTTGCAGAGTTTCTCCGGCGCAGGGACAACAAGCCCGTTGCCTACGTGTGCCCGAACAACCTGCTTGCGCGCCAGACCGCCACCAAGCTCTCGGACTACGGCATTCCGAACGTGCTCCTGATCGACTGTCGACGACGCGCTGAGACTGACCCTCTAGCGACGGGTTGGGACTGACCCCCTCCGTTGAAGCTGGAGGGGTGATCAAGCTGGAAGAGTGGGCTGAGGTTCGGCGGCTGCACCGCGCCGAGGGTGT
>Ga0209963_1000903_pt1 | contig 23192 bp, 19 predicted proteins | sample ThiBio_1000_biof_2_FD_183957 | JGI IMG/M metagenome (GOLD analysis project Ga0209963, IMG submission 183957) | Wastewater bioreactor microbial communities from Cape Town, South Africa - Thiocy_cont_1000_biof (SPAdes) | ecosystem: Engineered > Bioreactor > Thiocyanate-remediating >...
CTATCAGGCCGCTTCATCGCCCCATAGCATCCGTGCGCTCAAGTCCGACGTCGAGGCGTTCGATGCGTGGTGTAGGCGCAACAACCGGATCGCGCTGCCGGCCACGCCCGAGACCGTGGCCGATTATCTCGACGCGCGGGCCGGGAAGGGGAGCCGGCCGGCCTCGCTATCCCGCTACAAGGCGTCGATCGCCAAGATCCACCAGCTGCTCGAGCTCAAGGATCCGACGCCGGCGCCGCTGGTGAAGCTGCGGCTCCAGACGGTGCGCCGCGAGAAGGGGGCTGCGCAGAAGCAGGCGCGGCCGCTGCGGTTCAAGGGCCCGGTGCGCGACGTCGAGCGCGACAAGGCGCGGGGGCTCAACATCCGCGCGCTGCTCGAGAGTTGTGGCGAGGATCTGCCGGGGCTGCGTGATCGGGCGCTGCTATCGGCCGCTTATGACACCGGGCTGCGCGCCTCCGAACTGGTGGCGGTCGCCATTGAGCATATTGAGGAGGCGATCGATCCCGAAGCGCGGCTGCTGCAGATTCTGCGTCATAAGGGCGATCAAGACGGGGAGGGGGCGACCGCCTACCTCAGCCCGCGCACCGTCGCGGCGATCGCGGCGTGGACCGAAGCGGCGGGGATCACGACAGGGCCGCTGTTCCGGCGGGTGCAGGTGCGGCGCTACAAGGCGCGGGCAGCCGTGCGCGGTCGGCCGATCGACAGCATCTCGGGCCGGGAGACGTGGGATCTGCGCAAGACGCTGTCCAAGCCGGCGGTGAAGGCGCGCGTCGAATATGACATCGGCACCGTGGCGCTGCACCCGGGCTCGATCGGACCAATCTTTCGGTCGATCATCGGCCGCGCGTTCGACCGTGGCGCGCTGCCCGATTTGACGGCGGACGATCTGGCGCGGTTGCTGAAGGGGATCAGTGCGCACTCGACGCGGATCGGGCTCAATCAGGACCTGTTCGCCAGCGGGGAGGATTTGGCCGGCATCATGGACGCGCTGCGGTGGAAGTCGCCGCGGATGCCGCTCGCTTATAATCGCAATCTCGCGGCAGAGCAGGGGGCGGCGGGGCGCCTTATGGCGAAGATTGGCTAGTCATGACGGCCTAAATAGGTCTTTGGATGATGCCGTGCGACCACACGACGGCGGCAGGTAGATCGAGGGATTTGCGCAGCGGCAAGAACCGGAGAAGGGAGGCTGAGCCCCCGGGGTCTTGAGCTACAACGTTAAGCCTAAGAAACGGGCAGGGGCCTGGTAGCGCGTAGTGTATGAGCGAAGCCACCATCGCTCAAACTCATCAGCACAGTCCAATTTCGAAGAGGAAACAAGAAAGTGGTTCCGGAAACGGTATGGATCTTATCCTGTGTAAACGCTCGCGCTAAATGGCGGCGTTCTGATCGCGCTATTTGTCAGTTGCCGGGTCCGATGACGAGGCAATCGCGCGCGGCCTGAACGATGTCAGCGGTGACCTCCTCGACGCGGTTGAGGGTCATGATCCGCCGCATCTGCGCGAACAGGCGCTCCATGAGCCGGAAGTTGCCGCGCGTGATGCGGATCACGGCTGCCTGCGCTTCGATCGCGTCGAGTTGGGCCGGGTCGAAGCTGATCCCGAAATCGCCGGCGTGGGTCGCGAGCAGCAGCCGCATTTCGGTCTCGGTAAGCGGTTTGAACTCGTGGACGAAGCCGATCCGCGAGTAGAGCTGGGCATAGCGGGCGAGGCGCTTCTCCAAGCCCGGCATACCCATCAGGATCAGCCCGAAGCCGTGGCGATCGGCCATGTCGCGGAGATGTTCGAGCGACTTTATGGTCAGGCGGTCGGCCTCGTCGACGATGACGAGGGGGCAGGCGATGCGGGCGGCGTCATGGGTGATTTCGTCCTGCGAGCCGCCCGCGACCGTCAGCCGGGCATAGCCCAGCTTAATGAGGTTGAGGCCCAACACCGCGTCGATCGTCTTGGGCGTGTTGCTGACCGACACGGTGTAGAAGACGGCGCGGCAGCGAGCGACCTTTTCGCCAAGGAGCGCGGCAATGGGACGGAGCGCGGCATATTCCCCCAGGTCGGGGAAGCTGGAAAACTCGCGCGCCGATCGCGTCTTTCCGACGCCCGGCCGGCCATGACACACGCCGATATAGCGGTAGTGCGCGCAGGCTTCGGCAAACTCGACGAACCGGGCATGTTCGCGGGTCGCCAGGAACGGCTGCTCGACCAGGAACTCAATCGTCAGCGGCGTAGAGCCGGAGCCCTCGGTAGGTGGTGGGCCGGGAAGCCGTATCCTCTTGGTCGCCATCGAAGGTCTCCGTGGGGGCAGGCACCTGCTTGTCGCGCTCCTTCGCGCCGCGCCGGGCGCGCTGGATCGCGCGCAACGACGGGTGCCCAGCGTGCTCGGAGCTGAGCGCACGGCAGACGAACCGGCCCTGGTGGTAGACGTGGATCTCGGTCAGGTCGCGGGGGTCATAGACCGCCTCGACCTGCTCGCCGACGAAGGCCGCGAGCGTGGGTTCGACATAGCGCCTGCCCATCAGACGGATGCCGTCGCGCAGCACTTTACGGGGCTTGGGCACGTGCACGAGCAGCATGTCGAGCTGTTCAAGGCTGTCGGGCATTGCGGGCAGGAACCCGCCCTTCTGCCAGCGCGTGATCGGCGGTTCGCCGGTGCTGCCATGCGGGCGACGATGATAGACGCCGCACACGAACGCCTCGAAGCGGGCGCGCAGCTCGTCGAGCGTGAGCACTGGCGCCGACAGCGGCTTGCCCGCGATCAGGTGGCCGGGCAGGTCGGGCAGGAACATGTCGTTGATGGTGCGGAACAGCCGCTCGATCTTGCCGCGCCCGCGAGGACGCCCCGGCAGCGAATGGATGAGGCGGATTTTGAGGGCGATGCACGCCTGCTCGATATGCTCGGAGATGAAATCCGAGCCGTTGTCGACGTAAAGCTGTTCGGGAATGCCGCTGACGATCCATTCGGGATTGGGCTTGCGCCAGATCGCCTGCCGCAAGGCGAGCGCCGTGTTGAGGGCACTGGGGGCATCGAGGCTGAGGAAGTAACCGGCGATGGCTCGGCTGTGATCGTCAACGATGACGGTCAGCCAAGGACGCACCGGGGTTCCGGCATCATCGAGCACGAGAATGTCGAGAACGGTATGATCGGCCTGCCACATCTCGTTCGAGGTCGCGGCTTCGCGCCGATGCACTAGCTCGTGCTGGTCGCGGTAGACGGCCGGATCGGAGGCTGCGGCGATCTGGCTTGCCGGTATCGCCCTGACGACACGCGCGACGGCCGCATAGCTGGGGGTTCGGTGTCCATGCGCGATGGCGAGTTCCTGCACCTTTCGGTGAATGGCGGCGACCGGGGGTCGCGGGCGCTTGGTGGCGAGAGTGCGGGTCAGTTCGACCAGATGTTCCGGCAGGTGCAGCCTGCCCCGATCGTTGCGCGGCAGACGCGCGAGACCGGCAAGTCCTTCGGCACGGTAGCGCCCGAGCCAGCGCTGCAACGTCCGCTCGCTCAGCGTGCCGGTGCGGGCGAGGTCCGCGAGCGGGATGCCATCGGCGAGGTGCGGTTCAAGGACGCGGTAGCGCTCGATCGCCAGCGGCGGGACAAGCGCCGGATGCGTCACCGCCGACGGTCCGTGTCGCAGGTAAGGAAAACGGAGATTTGCCTGCCCATCGCCATGCGAGTCCGCTCGCGTTGCCAAACCGGCCTGTTCGACGTAAATCTACCCGGTAAAGAAAACTAGGGCAACATAGACCTGCCGATGACGACTTTCTTCCCAAACCGCGCCCGATCGGGGCGCCACCGGCCCTACGCATGAAAATCGGTTACGCCCGCGTATCGACCGCCGAGCAGAACCTGGACCTCCAGCGTGATGCGCTGAAGGCTGCCGGCTGCGAGAAGGTCATCACCGACAAGGCCTCCGGGGCGACTGCCGCTCGCCCTGGATTGGAAAAGGTGAAGGAGCTGCTTCGCGCCGGCGACACACTGGTGGTCTGGCGCCTCGACAGGCTCGGCCGCTCGCTCCGTGATCTGATCGGATGGATGACCTACCTCGACGAGGAAAAGGTCGGGCTGCTGAGCCTGCACGAGGCGATCGACACGACCACCACGTCGGGCAAGCTTACCTTCCACCTGTTCGGGGCATTGGCGGAGTTCGAGCGCAACCTGATCCGCGAGCGGACCCAGGCCGGTCTCACCGCAGCCCGCGCTCGCGGCAAGAAGGGTGGCCGGCCGGCCGCACTCGGCAAGGACAAGCGCGACCTGCCCGTCAGGCTCTACCACGAGAACACGATGCCGATCGCCAAGATTTGCTCGATGCTCGGCATCTCCAAGCCAAAACTCTACGCCTATGTGCGATCGGCCGAGACCAAGCCGGTAGCCGCGTAGCGACGCTCGCCGACAAATAGCGCGATCAGAATGCCGCCACTTAGCGCGAGCGTTTACACCGTTCGCGGTCCCGATCGGCCCAGCGTCCCCCGGAACCGTTCGTTATCGGGAAGGCATCTAAGCGGTCTGCACCATCCTTCATCTAAAGTTCTCCAAGCGCTTCTGAGGATTTTCGGGCGCACCAAAAGCACTTGCTCCTCCAGTGGCTGGAGCATGTAACCGCAATTTGCTCTCCTGCGGACGGGGGGCTGGAGGTGGCTTTTTGACGGCCCGTGTTGAAGCAATCGGTATGTCTCGACGCTCATTAGTGGCGCGGCTGGTGGCCTGTGGAACCGGCTTGGTGCTCGGTTCTCCAACGCTCGCGCGACAGACTTCCCGGTCTGCGGGCTCGTGGAACTTCGGTGCGGCTCACCTCGAATGGGAGCCGCTGGAAGTCGGCACGGGTGATACCCTCCTTGTTTCGGCACAAGTGCGCGGAGTGCCGGTGCGGGCGGTGCTCGACAGTGGCAGCGGCGCGTCGATCATGAGCACGGCGCTCGCGGCGAAGCTCGGCTTGAACGATGGTGAGCGGCGCATGATTAGCGGGCTGAGCGCCAAGGCCCCGGTGCTGCTGGTCCGCGACATCGACGTACAGCTCGCCCGCGAAACCCGTCGCTTACCCTTTGCCGTCGTTGGTGATCTGAGTTCAGTGTCGGCGGCCTTCGGACGACCGATCGATATCCTCCTCGGTGCCGATATGTTCACGGGTAGCTGCATCGCGCTCGATTTCGCGAAAAGGCGTATGGCGGTCGTCAAGTCAGGCACGTTTCTCGCCGGTCCCGACTGGCGCGCTGTCGCGCTCGGGCGCGGTGCCAAGCAGGAGCTGTTCATTCGAGCTTCCGTCTCGGGTTTGCCTCCCGTGCCCTTGATGATCGATCTTGGCAGCTCGGCCGCGCTGATGCTCTCGTCGGCCTATGCCCGCGATCAAGGGCTGTTGAACGGGAAGCTCGTCTCGACCGCGGCGATCGGCGGCGTCGATGGTGTGCGTATCAACGATGCTTTCACGATCCAGAACATCAACATCGAAGGGCTTGGCGTCTCGAACGTCCCCACACTCGGGATGAGAGCTTGGCTCTCCACCAGCACGGTTGGCAATGTCGGCCTACCGCTGATCGCTCAATTCGACGTGGTGTTCGACGTGACCGCCGGATTCGTGTGGCTCCGGCCACTCGGTCCTCGTCGTCGCCTGCCGATGCTGAAGGACCGTAGCGGCCTTGGCCTCGCAGCCTCACCAACGGCGCTCACCGTTGTTCATGTGGCGGCGAACAGTCCCGCGGAAAAGGCTGGCTGGGCGGTCGGCGACCGGATCGTGGCGGTGAACGGCCATTCGATCGATGCGAACTATACGCGTGGGGAGCTCTGGCAAGTGCGCTCCCGGCCTGCTGGCACCCTCGTAAAGCTGACGATGGCCTCGGGTGATGTGCGCGAGCTCAGGCTGGCCGATTATTATTGATCGGCTTGAGGGTGGCCTTTGCCGATCGCCTTCATGATCCGACAATCGGCCATGCGCGCCTTGGTGCAGCTCTGGCTGAGCATTGCCAACTCATCCCGCAACACCGCGAGTTGCGCCAGTCTCTCCTCCACATCCTTGAGGTGCTGAGCAGCGATAGCTGAGGCGGCACCACAATCCTGGTCCGGGTTCTGCGCCAGCCCCATCAACGAACGGATCTCGTCGACGGAGAAGCCAAGCCGGCGACCGTTGCGGATGAAGTGCAAACGCTCAATGTCACTGGCATCGTAGGTTCTGCGACCCGACGCCGTGCGAGGGGCGGATCGGAGCAACCCGATCGACTCATAAAAGCGGATCGTCGTCACCTTCGTCGAGGTCTCGCTGGCGAGCTGCCCAATCATCACCGGCTTCATCATGCCATCCTTGCTTATGCGAACGTGTCGCACATTTCGCTTGCTTCTACAGCGACTGGAGGTGGTAAGGAAGGCCGCATGAATGCTTCTACCGAAAGCTGCGGGTGCCACGGGGAGCCCGCGCGCGCGCAAACCGATCCGGCCTATCGCCGTGCGCTGCTGACCGTCGTGGTGCTCAACCTCGGCTTCGGAGTCGCCGAGCTGTTCGGCGGGTTCATCGCCGATAGCCAAGCGCTGAAAGCGGATTCCCTCGATTTTCTCGGGGACGGGTCGATCAGCCTTATCGGTCTTCTCGCGCTTGCCTGGTCCGCACGGGCGAGGGCAAAGGTCGCGCTGACGCAGGGGTTGTTTCTCGGTGCGCTTGGCGTGGGCGTAATCGGTTTCGCGATTTGGCGCGCCCTGAACGCAACCGCGCCCGATGCCGAACTGATGGGCACAATCGGCGTTGTCGCGCTCGCGATCAATGTCGTGTCCGCCTTGGTGCTTGCGCGTTTCCGGGAAGGGGACGCCAATGTTCGCGCGATCTGGCTGTTCAGCCGCAACGACGCGCTCGCCAACGTGGCGGTGATCGCCGCGGCCGGTCTGGTGGCGTGGACAGGAAGCGCCTGGCCGGACCTCGCCGTCGCCGGCCTCATCGCCCTCCTGTTCCTCCACTCCGCTTATGAAATCGTCACTGGCGCTCGGCGCGAATTGGGAGAGCGGTAGTGCGTCTGCTCGCGTTGATCCGGGCAATGCTCTCGTTGCGGCTGCTCTCCGCGCTCGCGGCGCTGCTGATCCCTGCTGCGGCAATCGCCGAACCCGGCGACGTGCAAACCGCATGGCGGCTGCTCGACTATATGGCCGTCGATTATGGCGGCGCGGTCGCCAACGGTCGGATCAAGAGCACGTCGGAATATGCCGAGATGACGGAGTTCGCCGCGTCGGTCTCGACACGGCTTCAGGGCCTGCCGGCGAAGCCGGAGCGTCAAGCCCTCATCCAGCGGGCTGCCAACCTCCAGGCGGTGATCGCGGAAAAGGGACCGACTGAACAGGTGGCAACATTGGCGCACGGGCTCGCGGCCGATCTGTTGCGCGCCTACCCGGTGCCGCTCGCGCCCGATAAGGCTCCGAACCTCGTCTCCAGCGATGCACTGTTCCGACAATCCTGCGCGTCCTGCCACGGGATGACGGGCAACGGCCGTGGCCCTGACGCCGCCAAGCTCGCTACGCCCCCGATTGCTTTCACCGATGCCGAGCGCGCGCGCCAGCGCAGCGTGTTCGCGCTCTATCAGGTGGTGACGCAAGGCATCGACGGGACCGCGATGCAGAGCTTCGCCGATCTGCCCAACGATCAGCGCTGGGCGTTAGCATTCCGAGCCGGGAGCTTCGCCTTCACGGATGCGCAGGCGCGCGAAGGCGAGCGGCTTTGGAAATCCGACCCGACCCTTCGCCGGCGCATTCCGGACCTGAAAACCCTGGTCGCGCTCACCCCGGCCGCGCTCGGCGCGGCGATCGGCGACGCCAAGGCTGACCCAGTGCTCGCGTTCCTGCGTCGTCATCCCGAACAGGTGATACAACAGGCTCCCGGCTCGCTCGCGGTCGCCCGCGCCAAACTCGCCGAAAGCGTGGCGGCTGCGCGGCGCGGCGATGCGCGCATGGCGAAAGAGCTGGCGCTGTCGGCCTATCTCGATGGGTTCGAGCCGATCGAGCCAACACTCACCGCGCGCGACGCGACGCTGATGGGTCGAATCGAGGGCGCGATGGGGGAGTTCCGCGCCTCGATCGACCGGGGCGCGTCGCCCGATGATCTCGCGGAGAAGGTCGCAGTACTGGGCGGCCTTTTCGACGATGCGGAAGCGGCGCTCGCGCCTGATGCCGCCACCGAAGCGTCCACGTTCCTGGGCGCGTTCACGATCCTGCTGCGTGAAGGGCTCGAAGCCCTGCTCATCGTTGTCGCCATGATCGCGTTCCTGCGTAAAGCCGAGCGCGGCGAGGCGCTGCGGTACGTGCATGGCGGCTGGGTCAGCGCGATCATCGCGGGCGGGATCACCTGGGCGGTCGCCACCTATGCGATCGGGATCAGCGGTGCGAGCCGGGAGCTGACGGAAGGGTTTGGCTCGCTGTTCGCCGCGGTCGTGCTGCTCTCGGTCGGGATTTGGATGCACGGCAAGGCGCAGGCCGATCAGTGGCAGCGCTATATTCGCGAGAAGATGTCGCGGGCGCTCTCGGGCGGGTCGGGCTGGTTCCTGTTCGGGCTGGCGTTCGTCGTAGTTTATCGCGAGGTCTTCGAGACGATCCTGTTCTATGCCGCGCTTTCGGCGCAAGGTGACAACGGGATGCTTCTCGCGGGGGCCGGGTCGGCGATTGGACTGCTCAGCCTGATCGCTTGGGCCATGCTTCGCTACAGTCGCAAGCTGCCGATCGCGCAGTTCTTCCGCTATAGCTCCTGGCTCATGGCGGTCCTGACCGTCGTGCTGGCGGGTAAAGGCGTCGCCGCGCTCCAGGAAGCCGGCCTTATCAACATCGCACCGCTCGCGGACGTGCCACGGCTGTCGATGCTCGGCGTGTTTCCCACTTGGCAATCGGTGCTGGCGCAACTCCTGATGGCGGTCGCCATTGCGGTCGGGTTCGCCTGGAACGGGCGCGACCGATCCCGCTCGGGTTCCGGCTCAGTGACCCTTGGTTCGAATTAGTGCAATGACATGAAAACCCTTCCGTGATAGAGGCAAGCTAGTGCGAGCCTTTTTGCCTTTCCTGACATGCCTGATGCTGGTCCTGACCAGCTTCTCCGGCATGGCCCATGCCGCCGATCTGGCGGGGGGAAGCATCGCGGGCGTTGAGTTCACGGTCCATACCGCCGGTGACATCGATCAGGTGCCATCGGACTCGGACAAGAATGTCCCGCATCATCACAATTATTGTCACGGACACGACGTCGGCGCGCCTGCGCGCACGACGATGGAATATACCCCCGTCCTCACAGTGCCCAAGCCGACAATCTCCGCCTCTGCGTCGCTCGACGGCCGCACCGGCATGGTCCATTTGAGGCCCCCCCAAGCCTGACGTCCGATTTGGGCGTGCGTTGGCGCGCCCCTGTCGATCATCGTCAGGAGTCCTATTTTCATGAATCGTATCCTCGCGGCCATGCTGGCCGCAGCGTCTTGCGCCACGATGGCGCAGGCGCAGGTCGGACCGTCCGCGCCTGTTGCGCAGGATGCGCCGGTCTACACGCTTGACCAAGCGGTCAGTGCAGCGGGCGGTTCGGCCCCTGCTGCGGAAGCGGCGACAGCTGGAATCGACGCGGCCCGTGCAGGTCGCACAGTCGCCGGCTTGCGGCCCAATCCGGTGGTTCAAGGCCAATTCGAGAATGTCATCGGCTCCGGGCCGTATCGGGGGGTCCGCAGCGCGGAAACCACGGTCGGCTTTGCGATCCCGATCGAGCTAGGCGGCAAGCGCGGCGCCCGCGTCGCGGTCGCCAATGCGCAATTGTCCCGGGCCGAGATCCAGGCCGCGATCATCGCGGCGGATGTCCGGCTTCAGGTAACGCAGCTCTATGTCGAAGCGGTCGCGGCCGATCGCCGGGTAATGACAGCCCGCGATCAGGCCCGGATCGCCAGCGATGCGCTGCGGGCCGCGAGCGTTCGCGTGCAGGCAGGGCGGGCATCGCCACTCGAGCAACAGCGCGCGGATGTCGCGCGTATCAATGCCGACGCCAATGTGGAGCGGCAGCTTCGCTTGGCCGAGGCGGCCCGCGCCAATCTGGCGCGTCGGATCGGACGGCCGATCGACGGCCTGCTCGATGACACGCTGCTCGATCGCCTTCCCGATGTGAACGTCTATGGGCCGTTGGCACCGGTCAACACGACCGGCACACTCGCGCTGGCGGCAGCCAACGCGGATTTCTCCATTGCCGAAGCCGGCGTGCGGCTCGCGCGCGCCAATCGCGTGCCTGACCTGAACGTCGGGCCGTCGATCCGCCGCCTGGAAGCGACCAACGACATGGCGGCGGTGTTCAGCGTGTCGATCCCGATCCCGGTGTTTAACAATGGTCGCGCCGCGATTGCGCAGGCGACCGCGCAGCGGACCCAGGCGGATGCGCAGCGCCGCGTGACCGCGCTCGACATCGAACAGGCGATCACGGACGCGCAGGCGCAGGCGGCCAATGCCGCAACGACGGCTCGTGCGGCGTCGGGGCCGGCGCTGGCGGCTGCACAGGAGGCCGCCCGCATCGCGCGGATCGGCTATCGCGAGGGCAAGTTCGGCCAGCTCGAATTGCTCGATGCTGAACGCACGCTCGCCGAAACGCGGGTCGCCGCGATCGACGCGCTTGCCAATTACCAGAATGCCCGCGCGCAAGTGGAGCGACTGACCGCTCGTGCGCCCAATGGGGGGAATCAGTGATGAAGAGCTTTTATCTCGCGGGCGCGGCGTCGCTCGCCCTGCTCTTGGCTGCCTGCGGCGGCAAGGATGGCGGAAACGAGGCAACTGCCGAAGGCGCAGCTGCCAATGAGACGGCAGCGGGCACGGAAAAGGGCGGTGCTGAAGGCGGTCATGCCGGTGAAGGCGTCGTCACATTGGGTGCCGACCAGATCGCCACAGCGGGCGTCCAGGTCGGACGGCCGATCATCGGCGGGGCCGGGACGATCGAGCTGCCCGCGATCATCGAGGGCGACCCACAGGGAACGCAGGTCGTCTCGGCCGCAATTGCGGGACGCGTGGTCGCGCTCACCCGTAACCTCGGCCAATCGGTCGGACGCGGCCAGACCATTGCGGTCATCGAAAGCCGCGAGGCGGCGCAGATCAAGGGCGAGGTCGAGGCGGCGCGGGCGCGGCTTCAGCTCGCTAATTCGAACCTCGCGCGCGAACAGCGGCTGTTCGCGCAGAGAGTCTCCCCTGAACAGGATCTGATCGCCGCCCGCACAGCGGCGACGGAGGCGCGGATCGCCCTGACGCAGGCGCAGAGCATGGTTTCGGCGGCGGGTGTCGGCGGCGGCGGGCTCAACCGGCTCGGCATTGCCGCGCCGATCTCGGGCCAGATCATTGCGCGCCCCGTGACGCTGGGACAAACGGTCGCGGCGGATGCCGAACTCTATCGCATCGCCAACCTGAGCCAGGTGTCGATCGCGCTTAATCTCAAGCCCGAGGATGCGGGCCGGGTGCGTCCCGGCAATACGGTGCTGGTGAAGGCGGCAGGCCGTCAGGCGACCGCCCGCGTGACCTTCGTGTCGCCGGCGCTTGATCCGCAGACGCGGCTCGTGCCTGCGCTCGCCACCCTCGACAATCGCGGTGGCGAATGGCGGGTCGGCGAGCCTGTGACGGCAGCCGTGCAGCTCACGGGCAGCGGCGGGAGCGGGGCGGTCCGCGTGCCGACGACGGCGGTCCAGAGTTTCGAGGGCAAGTCGGTCGTGTTCGTGCGCACGCCCACCGGCTTCAAGGCGACCCCGGTCCAGCTCGGCGATGCGTCGGGCGACACGGTGATCGTCCGGTCGGGCCTGACCGGCAACGAACAGATCGCCACCACCGGAAGTTTCACGCTCAAGGCCGAGATCGGCAAGGGCGAAGCGAGCCACGAGGATTAAGCCATGATCGCCCGTATCGTAACCTGGGCGGTCGAGAAGCGCTGGCTAGTCCTGCTCCTCACCGTCATCGTCGCCGCCATCGGCGCCTTTTCCCTCTACCGGCTACCGATCGACGCGGTGCCGGACATCACCAACAATCAGGTCCAGATCAACGTCCGCGCGCCTGCCCTCTCGCCCGAGCTGGTCGAGAAGCAGGTGTCGTTTCCAATCGAAACCGCGCTCGCCGGCACCCCCGGCCTGGAATATACGCGCTCGTTGAGCCGCAACGGCTTCGCGCAGATCACGGCGGTCTTTTCGGACGCGACGGACATCTATTTCGCCCGCCAGCAGGTGGGCGAGCGTCTGCGGGGCGTGCAAGAGAATCTGCCCGACGGCGTGAACCCTGAAATGGGTCCGATCGCGACAGGCCTGGGCGAGGTGTACATGTACACCGTTCGTCTCGATCATCGCGAGGACGACAAGCACAAGCCCGGTGAACCGGGCCAACAGCCCGATGGCAGCTACATCACGCCAGAGGGCGAGCGACTGACGACCGAAGAGGACAAGGCGACCTACCTGCGCACCGCGCAGGACTGGATCGTGACGCCGCTTCTGAAGACCACACCGGGCCTCGCCGGTGTCGACTCGATTGGCGGTTACGCCAAGCAGTTCCTCGTCGTGCCCGACGTGCAGAAGCTGGCCTCGCTCGGCATCACGCTGACGGACCTGGGAAATGCGCTGGAGCGCAATAACACCAGCGTCGGCGGTGGCTTCGTCAATCGCAATGGCGAAGGTCTGGCTGTTCGCTCGGATGCGCTCGTTCGCAATGCCAGCGAGTTGGCCAGGACCGTGATCGCGACACGTAACGGCGTGCCGATCACGGTCGAACAAGTTGGCCTCGCTCGGCATCACGCTGACCGACCTGGGCAATGCGCTGGAGCGCAACAACACCAGCGTCGGCGGCGGCTTCGTCAATCGCAATGGCGAAGGTCTGGCTGTTCGCTCGGATGCGCTCGTTCGCAATGCCAGCGAGTTGGCCAGGACCGTGATCGCGACACGTAACGGCGTGCCGATCACGGTCGAACAAGTTGCGACTGTGAAGACGGGTCAGGCGATCCGCATGGGTTCGGCATCGGAGAACGGTACCGAAGTCGTCGTCGGCACGGCGATCATGCGGATCGGCGAGAACAGCCGCATCGTGTCGACCGCGGTCGCTGAGAAACTGAAGACGATCAACGCTTCGCTGCCTCCTGACGTCGTAATTCAGCCGGTGCTGAACCGCACCGAGCTGGTCAATTCGACGATCAAGACGGTCGCGAAAAACCTGTCCGAAGGCGCGGTGCTGGTCATCGTCGTGCTCTTCCTGCTGCTCGGCAACTTCCGTGCGGCCCTGATCGCGGCGTTGGTCATCCCGATCACCATGATGCTGACAGGCTTTGGTATGCTGCGCGCTGGGGTCTCGGCCAATCTGATGAGCCTTGGGGCTTTGGACTTCGGTCTGATCGTCGACGGCGCCGTCATCATTGTCGAAAACGCGCTGCGCCGGCTTGCCGAGCAACAGCATCATGAAGGCCGATTGCTCAGCGTCAAGGAACGGCTCGCGACCGTGGCAGCCGCTGCGCGTGAGATGATCCGTCCCTCTGTGTACGGGCAGGCAATCATCATCCTCGTCTACGTACCGCTGCTCACGCTGACCGGCGTGGAGGGTAAAACGTTCGGACCGATGGCGCTGACCGTCATCATCGCGCTCGCCTTCGCCTTCATCCTCTCTCTCACCTTCGTGCCGGCGATGATTGCGATCTGGCTGTCGAAGAAGGTCGAGGAGAAGGACGGCCGCATCATCACGTGGCTGAAGAAGCGCTACGAACCCGGTCTCGACCGGGCCATGAAGCGCCCGACGCTGACGATCGGTGCGGGTGTGGGAAGCCTTGTGGTGGCGGCGCTTGCTTTCACTACGCTCGGCTCGGTGTTCCTGCCGCAGCTCGACGAAGGCGATTTGCTGATCCAGTCGCTCCGCATTCCGGCAACGTCGGTCCAGCAGAGCCAGGCGATGCAGGTGCCGATCGAGCGGATGATGTCGAAGCAGCCGGAGGTGCAATTCGTCTATTCCAAGACGGGCACCGCCGAGCTGGCGGCCGACCCGATGCCGCCGAACGCGACCGACATGTTCGTCATCCTGAAGCCGCGCAAGGATTGGCCGGATCCTGAGCTTCCCAAGGAGGAGCTGGTCAGCCGGATCGAGGGTAATCTCGCGAAGATTCCGGGAAATGCCTACGAGATCACCCAGCCCATCCAGATGCGCTTCAACGAGCTGATCGCCGGCGTGCGCGGCGACATCGCGGTGAAGGTGTTCGGGGACGACTTCAACCAGATGAACCGGACGGCCGAGCAAATCGCGGCGGTGCTGCGCAGAACGCAAGGCGCAGCGGACGTGAAGGTGGAGCAGACGACCGGTCTTCCCATGCTCGACATTCGCGTCAACCGCGACGCGATGGCGCGGTTGGGCGTTACGGCTCAGGATGTGCAGGACACCGTGACTGCGACGATCGGCGGGCGAACATCGGGCCAGATCTTCGAGGGCGACCGTCGCTTCCCCGTGGTGATCCGCCTGTCGGAGGCGCAGCGTGCCGACATCGGCCTGCTCCAACAGGTGCAGGTGCCGGTGGCAGGCGGCGGCTATGTACCGCTGTCCAGCGTCGCCGAGATCAAGGTGGTCGATGGTCCGAACCAGATCAGCCGCGAGAACGGCAAGCGGCGCGTGGTGGTGCAAGCCAACGTGCGTGGCCGCGACGTCGGATCCGTCGTGGCGGATGCGCAGGCGGCGATCGGCAGCCAACTCCGGCTGCCTGCCGGCACCTATCTCGAATGGGGCGGCCAGTTCGAGAACCTCCAATCGGCAAGCGAACGGCTGAAGCTGGTCATTCCGGCTTGCTTCATTTTGATCCTGCTGCTCCTCTACGGGGCGTTGGGATCGGTCCGCGACGCCGCGATCGTGTTCACCGGCGTGCCTTTCGCGCTGGTGGGCGGCGTCCTGTTGCTGTTCCTGCGGGGCATGGACTTCTCGATCTCGGCGGCAGTGGGCTTCATCGCCCTCTCGGGCATCGCGGTCCTCAACGGCCTCGTCATGGTCAGCTCGATCCAAGATCTGATCCGATCAGGGATGAGCCGCGAGGAAGCCGCGCATGTTGGCGCGATGCAGCGTCTGCGACCCGTCATCATGACCGCGCTAGTCGCCAGCCTCGGCTTCGTGCCGATGGCGCTGGGCGAAGGCGCCGGCGCAGAGGTTCAAAAGCCTTTGGCGACGGTCGTCATCGGCGGTCTGATCTCGGCGACGCTTCTTACGCTGTTCGTGCTGCCGACACTCTATGCCCGGTTCGGGCAGAAAGTGATCGAGAAACCCGAGCACTACAATGAGGAGCATGAAGGGGACGACCACGGTCAGACCTTCGTGAACAACTTGGCCTGATGGATGGGCGGGGCGATCCGCGATCGCCCCGCCCATCTCTGGGAGATGGGGATATGCCTCGCACCATAACCAGCTCGATGCTTCACGGCGGGCCACTGCGCATCTGGTCGGCACTCACCGATCCGGATCATCGCCGGGCGTGGAGTCCGCTCGTATTTCTCGATGATCCGTCCCGGCTCGGCGACACAGAATGCACCTTTGCGATCCAGGGCATCACCCGGCCAATTCGGACGCCAGCACGGATTGATCGATTCGATAAACCGCACGCCTTCGCTTGGTCCTGCGGCATCCCCTATCTGTTCACGCTCGAAGAGCGGTACGAGCTGGCGGGGGACGATGGCGGCACCAGGCTAACGCATAGCTGCACGCTGCGCGGGGCGCTCTCCCTGCCGTTCGCGGCGATGATGTTGCGCCGCCTGCGATCCCTGATGGTCGAATCTGACGATCGCCTCGCAACCTATCTCCGCTGGCGGGTAGGTCAGCCTGCCCGGGCTATCAATCGTCAGCGCGTCCCCTTCCGCTACAGGAGGAAGGCGCGATGATGATGCACTGTAAGCGGGTGCTGCCCGCCGTCATCCTCGTTGTCGGGCTCGCGGCGTGCTCGGAAAGAAAGCCGCCAGCCCCGCCAACGGAGCAGCAGATCCATTCGTCCGACAGCGCCGTGGCGACCGGGGAAATGGGGCGGCATAGATATCGCTGTTCCGACGGGGAACCGCTGTTCGTCGATTACAAGGACAACGGCCTGCAGATCGATTTGCGGCGCTCCAACGGGGGACCGCCGATGATGCTGACCGCGCCAGCGCAGGGCCTGCAATATGTCGGCGAAACAGCCACCGCGACCTTCAAGGGGTCGCAGCTCACCATCGTGGAAGGCGATGGCCGTACCCGGATCTGCGAGCAGGAAGGCACGCGATGAACTGCCCTGCCTTCGAACGCCACAGGGCGCTTCGTCGGAAGAGACCGATGTCTGACACGTCGATTTCAAATGTGACAACCTTGTGCGGCCTGAATCGGGCCGGTCTGGCGATCGCGCGCCTCGGCGTCGTTCTCGTCTCCGGGGCGGTTATAGGGGCGTGTAATCCAGCGCCGACCCAGCCTACCGAGCCGGCGCATGAAAAGCATCTGACGTCGAAACTAATCGCGCAGCGCATCATGTACTGCGACGACGGCACACGCGCCGATGTCGACTTCATCGATGACGGCTTGAAAATGGCCGTCACCTGGCTGCCGAAGGGCAGGACCGAGATCCTGCGCGCGCAGCGAACCGGTGACGAGTTTCGCGGCGACCATTCGCGGGCTGTCGTGGCGGGCGGATCGATCGCGTTCACGCGACGCGGGAAGATCCGCGTCTGCCACCGAACCCCGGAGGAGTCCTAGGAAATGCAGGCACTGCTCTATACGCTTGCGCCTGTGCTGGCGGTCGTGCTCGGCGCGATTGTCGCGAGCCGCACCAAGTTGAAACCTGGCCTCGTGGCGGGCCTACAGCATCTCGCTGCCGGCGTCGTGTTCGCGGCGGCAGCGACCGAAATCCTGCCGCAGGTCAAGCATGAGGCATCGCCCAGCGCGACGTTGATCGGCGGGGCGGCGGGCGTCGCGACCATGCTGGGGCTCAAGGCTCTTGAGGCCCGCTTCAAGGGGCCGATGGCGCTACTCGCCGCGATCGGCATCGACATTCTGGTCGACGGCCTGGTGCTCGGCCTCGCTTTCGTGGCGGGCGAGAAGGCAGGTCTCCTGCTGACGATCGCGCTCACTCTGGAAGTGTTATTTCTGGGACTGACGCTGACCGACGAGCTGGCGGAAACCTATCGCTCGCGCTTGCGCATCATCGTGATCGTCTCGGCATTGGCCCTGCTGCTGCCGATCGGCGCGCTCGCTGCCGTGCCGGTCGCCGCGCTGTCGCCGGTGATGATCGCCGGCTTCCTCAGCTTCGGGCTGATGGCGCTGCTCTACCTCGTCACGGAGGAGTTGCTGGTCGAGGCGCACGAGAAACCCGACACCCCGCTCATCAGCTCGATGTTTTTCGTCGGCTTCCTGGCCCTGCTGACACTTGAGGAGATGATGGGATGATCCCGGGCAACGACAACAATGGCGGGCAGGAGCGCCGCACACTGTGGATCGTCCTGCTGCTGAACGCGGCGATCGCTGCGGGCTTCTTCGTTTCCGGCTTCTTCGCGGACTCGAGCGCGCTGATCGCCAACGGCGTCGACAACCTGTCCGATACGGCTGTGTATGCGCTGAGCCTTGTGGCGCTCACCCGGGGCCAGACATGGAAGACACGCGCCGCGGTCGCTTCGGGCGTCATGCTGCTGATCTTCGCGGGCGGCATCTTGATCGATGTCGGACGGCGCTACGTGCAGGGCAGCGAGCCCATCGGACCTACCATGATGGTCATGTCCGCGATCGCCGGCGTCGTGAATTACCTCTGCCTGCGGCTGCTCCAGCGCCTCAAGGATCCGGACGTCAATCTCCGGGCCGCAACCACCTTCAGCTTCAACGACTTCATTTCCAACGGCGGCATCCTGATCGCCGGCGTGCTGGTGCTGTGGTTGGGTACCAATTGGCCGGACCTGCTGGTCGGCTTCGCCACCGCCATCATCGCCATCAAGGGCGGTGTCGAAATCCTGCGCGACGCGCGCGCCGAAACCAAGAAAAGCGAAAGGAGGTCGTCATGAACGACAAGCTCGAACTCGACATTCCAGTGTTGTTGCCGGACCTTCCTGACGCGGCCGATGCCTGCCTGGACCGTCTCGTATCAACCCTGTCAAAGCGCGAAGGTGTCGAGCGGGCGCATGTGATCTGTCTCGACGGCAACACGCCAGCGGCGCTGTGCATCCATTTCGATGCCGCCAAGCTGCCGCTGCCACGGTTGCGCGAAATGGTGCGCGCCGCAGGTGCCGAAATCACCGAGCGCTACGGCCATGCGATCTGGCAGGTGACGGGGATCAACCACGAACGTCGGGCGCGCACGGTCAGCGATGCGCTGTGCGCCTTGCCCGGCGTGGTCCAGGCAAGCGCCAGCACCAGCGGGTCTGTCCGGGTCGAATATGATCGCCGCGAAACCACCGAAGAGGAGGTGCGCGCTGCGCTTCGCAAGCTGAAGGTGAGGGTGGGCAAGCGGGTCGCTGCCGATGAACATGCCGGCCACGACCACGGCCCCGGGGGCCACGGCGCGGGCGAAGAGAAGCACGGCCCCGGCGATGGCCACGACCATAGCCACGCCGAATTTCTCGGCCCCAATACCGAGCTGATCTTCGCGCTCGCCTGTGGCGCGCTGCTGGGGATCGGCTACGCGATCGAGAGGCTGGTCGCTGGCGCGCCCGAATGGCTGCCGACCGCCTGCTATATCGCAGCCTATTTCTTCGGCGGATTCTTCACGCTGCGCGAGGCGATCGACAACCTCCGGATGAAGAAGTTCGAGATCGACACGCTGATGTTGGTCGCTGCGGCCGGCGCCGCTGCGCTGGGCGCATGGGCCGAAGGTGCGCTGCTGCTGTTCCTGTTCAGCCTCGGCCATGCGCTTGAGCATTATGCAATGGGCCGCGCCAAGAAGGCGATCGAGGCGCTGGCGAAGCTCGCGCCCGAAACCGCGACCGTGCGACGCGGCGGGCAGACCAGCGAAATCCCGGTCGAGCAGATGGTCGTCGGGGACATTGCCATCGTCCGCCCGAACGAGCGCCTGCCTGCCGACGGCTTCGTCATCAAGGGCACCAGCGCGATCAACCAGGCCCCGGTCACGGGTGAAAGCATCCCGGTCGACAAGGTGCCGGTCGCAGATGCCGCAGCGGCACGCGCCAAGCCCGATGCAGTCGACGCGGAAAGCCGGGTTTTTGCTGGTACGATCAACGGCGGCGGCGCGATCGAGATCGAGGTGACACGCCGTTCCAATGAAAGCGCGCTTGCCAAGGTCGTGAAGATGGTGAGCGAAGCGGAGACGCAGAAGTCGCCGACGCAGCGCTTCACCGACCGGTTCGAACGGATCTTCGTGCCCGCCGTCCTGGTCCTGTCAGTGCTCCTGCTGTTCGCATGGGTGGTCGTCGACGAGCCGTTCCGCGACAGCTTCTATCGCGCGATGGCGGTGCTGGTGGCGGCAAGCCCGTGCGCGCTCGCGATCGCAACGCCGAGCGCGGTCCTGTCGGGCGTTGCCCGTGCAGCGCGGGGCGGCGTGCTCGTGAAGGGCGGTGCACCGCTCGAAAACCTCGGGTCGCTCAAAGCGATCGCTTTCGACAAGACGGGCACGCTGACCGAAGGTCGTCCGCGCATCACTGATGTCGTGCCCGTCGATGGCGCCGATGAAGGCGAGTTGCTGGCGCTGGCTGTCGCCGTCGAAGCGTTGAGCGACCATCCCCTGGCCCAAGCGATCGTCAAGGACGGCCGCGAACGTCTGAACGATCGTGCCGTGCCGACTGCCGGCGACCTCAAGAGCCTGACCGGTCGGGGCGTCACCGCGAGCGTGGATGGCGAGACGGTGTGGATCGGCAAGGCCGAGATGTTCGGAAGTGAGGGCATTCCGGCGCTGGGGCAGGGCGCGCAGGACGCAATCGCGAAGCTGCGCGAGAACGGCCGCACGACAATGGTGGTCCGCAAGGGGGACCGCGACCTGGGCGCGATCGGCCTGATGGACACGCCTCGCGAAGCTGCCAAGACCGCGTTGCGTCGGCTGCACGAGATGGGCGTGTCGCGGATGATAATGATCTCCGGCGATCACCAGAAAGTCGCCGAAGCGATCGCCGACGAAGTCGGGATCGACGAAGCGTGGGGCGACCTCATGCCCGAAGACAAGGTTGCCGCGATCAAGAAGCTCGCCGGCGAAGACAAGGTCGCGATGGTGGGCGACGGCGTGAACGATGCGCCGGCGATGGCAAGCGCCACGGTCGGCATCGCGATGGGCGCGGCGGGGTCGGACGTTGCGCTGGAGACAGCCGACGTGGCGCTGATGGCCGACGATCTGGCGCACCTGCCATTCGCAGTCGGTCTTAGCCGCCATACCCGTGGAATCATCCGGCAGAACGTCTTCGTCAGCCTGGGTGTCGTCGCCTTCCTGGTGCCTGCTACCATCCTCGGCCTCGGCATTGGGCCAGCGGTGGCGGTTCATGAGGGATCGACGCTGCTCGTCGTCATCAATGCGCTCAGGCTGCTCGCCTACCGCGATCCGGCAGGGAAGGCGGCATGAAGTGGCTGATCGCCTTCGACCTCGACGGCACGCTTGCCGAGAGCAAGCGGCCGTTATCGGAGGATATGGCCGCAATCCTCGCCCGATTGCTCGCCATCACGGATGTGGCGGTGATCTCGGGCGGGGACTGGCCGCAGTTCGAAAAGCAGATCGCCTCGCGCCTTCCTGCCGGCGTCGCGCTCGACCGTCTCTGGTTGATGCCGACCACAGGCACGAAACTCTATCGGTTCATCAATGGCGCTTGGCGCGCGGTCTATGCCGAACTGTTCGACGACGCGGAGAAGGCGAAGATCCGCACGGCCTTCGATCAGGCGCTGACCGATGCCGGTCTCGCCGACGAACGTATCTGGGGCGAACGGATCGAGGACCGGGGCAGCCAGATCACCTTTTCGGGCCTGGGGCAGGCAGCGCCGCTGAAGGAAAAGGAAGCGTGGGATCCTGACCGAAAGAAGAGGACCGCGTTGCAGGCCACGTTGCGCGCGAAGCTGCCGGAGCTCTCGATCAATCTCGGTGGCACGACATCGATCGACGTGACCAGAGCAGGGATCGACAAGGGCTATGGCCTGAAGCGCCTGAGTGCCGAGAGCGGTGTCCCGCTCGACGGGATGCTGTTCATTGGGGATGCGATATTCCCCGGTGGGAATGACTATCCCGCTGCTGAAATCGGCCTCGACACAGTGAGGGTGCGCGACGTCGCGGAAACCACCGCCGTCGTGACCGCCATCATCGCGTGTCTGCACCGATAGGATCAAGATACATGGTCGGCTCCATCGCGGAATGCCGCATTGTCAAAGCTCTGGCTTCTGTCGCTTAGGGCAGCGCTTCCTAAAACGAAAAGAAGGCAATGTGCGCGTCTCCGCGAACAAAGCCTCCAGCGATCAATCTAAGAGATTCCGCCGCGCTTCTCAATCGTAGGGGGCGTTTGCGGGAGGGGGCGGAATCCTACGCTAAGGATTTGGGCCAGCGATATTCCCCGGTTAGATTGATGTGTTCCCATCCCAACGGCGAGACGTGGGCGAGTAGATCAGGCGCGATATGGGTACCGCTGGCGGCCCGGGTATTGACGACCTCGCCGAGCTTCATGGTGTTCCAGAATATGATGATGGCGGCGAGCAGGTTCATTCCGGCGATGCGATAGTGCTGGCCTTCGCCGGATCGATCCCGGATTTCACCTCGGCGGTGGAAGCTGATGGCGCGCTTTAGGGCGTGGTGGGCCTCACCCTTGTTGAGGCCGATCTGAGCCTGGCGCTGGAGGCCGGCATCAAGAATCCAGTCGATCATGAACAGGGTTCGCTCGATGCGGCCCACCTCTCGCAATGCGAGGGCCAGCTCATTCTGGCGCGGGTAAGAGGCGAGCTTGCGAAGAATCTGGCTGGGGGCGACGATCCCCGCTGCGATCGTCGCCATGATGCGCAGGATGTCGGGCCAGTTGCGCTCGATGAGCGGTTCATTGATCTTACCTCCGACCAGCGCTCGCACATTGGCCGGCGTCGCGTTGGGCGTGAAGGCATAGAGTCTTTTCTGAGGGAGATCGCGGATACGGGGGGCGAACCTGTAGCCGAGCAAGGCGCAGGCGGCGAACACATGATCGGTGAAGCCGCCCGTGTCGGCAAAATGCTGGCGAACGCGGCGGCCCGCGTCATTCATGAGCAGCCCGTCCAGGATATAGGGAGCCTCGCTGACCGTTGCCGGGATCACCTGGGTTGCGAACGGCGCATATTGATCGGACACATGGCTGTATCCCTTGAGGCCCGGGACGTTGCCATATTTCGCGTTGATCAGATTCATCGCCTCGCCCTGCTCGGTAGCAAGGAAGAACTGCCCGTCGCTGGATGCCGATTGCCCTTGTCCCCAGAAGGCGGCCATGGGCAGGGCGGCGTGGGCCTCCACGATCATGGCGAGCGCCCGATCATAGGCGCTGCCTTCGACATGCCAGCGCGCGATCCGCAGCAATTCCCAGAAGCTGTGCGTGTTGGTCGCCGCCGCCATCTTGCGCAAACCGAGATTGACGCCTTCCGCCAGCAACACGTTCATCAGGCCGATCCGGTCGCTGCAGGGCGCGCCGGTGCGCAGATGCGTGAACGCCTCGGAAAATCCGGTTCGCTCATCGACTTCCAGCAACAGATCGGTGATCCTCGCGGGCGGGAGCTGTTGATAGAGATCGAGCACGAGATCCTCGGCCCCTTCGGGCGTGTCGGCCCTCAGCTTGTCGATGTGCAGCTTGCCGTTCTCGATGATGCCGCCTGGGATCGTGCCGGTTCGCGCCGCGCGGCCAAACTCCTTCAGCCGTGTATCCAGTCGAGCCCTGCGCTCGGCCAGCCATTCGCCGGGTCGCAGCGGCACGGCGAGCCGCGCGGTCTGCTCTATCGCCTGTGGCGGGACCAGAAGCTGCTTGAGGTCGCCATAGCGGCGCGATCCCGCCAACCATATGTCACCGGACCGGAAGGCGTCGCGGATGTGGAACAGCACCGCGATTTCCCAAAGCCGGTGGTCGCCGCTGGGCTCAGCGCGAAGATGACGATGCCATTTCGAGTTGGGACGTAGAAAATCCACCGGCGGATCGACCTTGATCCCGTTACGCAGCATCGCAACGGCCGCCAGAAGAGGCGTGGCGATCGGCGCCGCCTGCATGTCGAGCAGGCGCAGCATCCTGGGCGCGTAGAGGCGGAAACGGTGATAGCCGTCCAGCACACGGCTGAGCGGGTCGGCCGCGAGCACGTTGGTCAGCGCGGAGGCCGTGGCGACAAGG
>Ga0209963_1000908_pt1 | contig 23115 bp, 21 predicted proteins | sample ThiBio_1000_biof_2_FD_183957 | JGI IMG/M metagenome (GOLD analysis project Ga0209963, IMG submission 183957) | Wastewater bioreactor microbial communities from Cape Town, South Africa - Thiocy_cont_1000_biof (SPAdes) | ecosystem: Engineered > Bioreactor > Thiocyanate-remediating >...
GAGCGTTTCTACAATCCCACCCGCAGGCACTCGACCTTGGGCTATCTCAGCCCTATCGACTTCGAGCGCCAGGCTGGGGTAGCCTAAAGAAGCCTATCTCGGTGTCCATCAAACCGGCAGCAGGCCACCCATCCCGCAGCTGGTCAAGGTGATCGGACCAATGCTGCATCATGCGCACCCGCTCATCCCAATATTGCCCGCGCGTGTAAGCCTTGCGCACGGCGTTGCTCTCGACATGGGCCAATTGGCGCTCAATGGCATCCGCATTCCATAGGCCCATTTCATTGAGCAAGGTGGCTGCCAAAGCGCGAAAGCCATGGGCGGTCATCTCGTCCTTGCCGAACCCCAGTCGGCGCAGAGCCGCATTGATGGTGTTGTCCGACATAGGCCGATCCTGCGTGCGCAGGGAGGGAAACAGATAGGGGCTGAAGGTGACATCATGCTCGATCTCCCGGATGATCTCCATGGCCTGACGCGAGAGCGGGACCGCATGAGGGCGCCGCATCTTCATCTTATGCTCTGGGATCGTCCAGACTCGCCGCTCAAAGTCGAATTCCTTCCATTCGGCATGGCGCAATTCGCCTGGACGCACGAACAGATGAGGCAGCAAGCGAAGCGCGATTCGGGTCAGAGCATCACCCTCATACTCCTCGATTGACCGCATGAGCGCCCCGGCCTCCTTGGGAGTCGTGATTGCCGGGCGGTGGACCACCTTGGGCGTGACCAGCGCCCCGCGCAGATCCCGGCACACGTCGCGCTCGGCCCGCGCTGTCGCGATGGCATAGCGAAAGACCTGACTGCAGGTGCCCCGCACGCTGCCAGCCGTGTAATATTTCTTCGTCCGCTCGATCTTCTTGAGCGCGAGCAGCACCTCATGGGTGGTAATCTTCGCAATGGGCCGTTTGCCCAGCGTCGGCATCACCAGCCCCAGCTGCCACTCATATTTCTTGATCGTCATCGCGGCGCGTTGCTCAAGGCGCGCCTTTTCCAGCCATTCGTCGGCCACCGCCTTGAAACTGCTCGCCGCCGCCATCGTGTCGGCAATGCGCTCAAGCTTGGCATGGTCGACCGGATCGATGCCCTTGCCCAATAATTTGCGCGCCTCCAGCAAGCTTTCTCGTGCTTCGGCAAGCGTCAGCTCCGGATAGCGCCCGAAGGAGATCGTCCGCTGTGCTCCCCCGAAGCGATAGTTCATCCGCCAATAACGGCTTCCACTCGGCTTGATGAAAAGGTACAATCCGTCCCGGTCGGAGAGCTTATAAGGCTTTTCCTTGGGCTTCGCACGGGCAATCCAAGCCGCGTTAAGTCCTGATTTTCTTATAGTTTCCTCGGCCATGATGGACCTCCAGCAACGGTTTTGGCCGCAGGTCCATCACATGCACCATCAGGTGGGCGAGATTGAGTGGAACATATCTGGAACTGCTGAGGCAATATACCAGATAAAAGCTTGGAAAAACATGCCTCTACGAGGCTTTCTGAGCCCTCTTGAGAGAGGCTCTGGAGCGGGTAGCGGGAATCGAACCCGCCTGACTAGCTTGGAAGGCTAGGACATTACCACTATGCTATACCCGCTCATGGGCGCGGCGCACTTGGACTGGCGCTGTGGTGCGGACGCGCTTGCCATGCGGGCGCGGCGCCGTCAAGCGCCTGCGCCGCGGCAAAATATCAATGGCCGGGGAAATCCATGATCGGGCGCACCGTCACGCCCTGCGCGCGCAGACGCTCGGCCCCGCCAAGGTCGGGCAGGTCGATCACGAAAAGCGCTTCCTCCACCACCGCGCCCGCGCGGCGCAGCAGGGTGAGCGCAGCGCAGGCGGTGCCGCCGGTCGCGATCAGATCGTCAACGATGACCACCTTCTGCCCCTGCGCCACCGCGCCGGGATCGACCTCCAGCGTGTCGGTGCCATATTCCAGCGCATAGTCGATGGCCAGCACCGGCACGGGCAGCTTGCCCGGCTTGCGCACGGGGATGAAGGGCAGGCCGAGCCGCGCCGCCACGGCCGCGCCGAAGATGAAACCGCGCGCCTCAAGCCCCGCGATCGCCTGCGCGCCCGCCTCGGACGCGCGATCGGCCAACAGGGCGACGCTGGCGGCAAAGCCCTCGCCATGGCCGATCAATGTGGTGATGTCGCGAAACAGGATGCCCGGCTTGGGAAAATCGGGGATCGAGCGGACGAGCGCTTTCATGTCATCTTGTGTCATGGCCCGGCCCTATAGGGCGATTTGGCGACATGAAAAAGGCATTTCGGCCCAAAAGAAAAGCCCCCCGCATCGCGTGATGCAGGGGGCGTTTTCATGTCCCTCACAAAGGGATCAATGCCCCTTCTTCTCCGCCCAGACGGTGCGATAGGCCATATAGGCCAGCACCGTGGCGAAGATCAGGAAGCCAAGCACCGGCCAGCCGGTCTGGTGGCGCTTCTCCAGCTTGGGTTCGGCGGTCCACACGAGGAAGGCGGCGACGTCCTGCGCCATCTGATCGACAGTGGCCTTGGTGCCGTCCTTATAGGCCACCTGACCATCCGACACGAGCGGCTGGGGCATGGCGATGTTCAGGTTGGCAAAGTACGGGTTGAAGAACAAGCCGTCAGGCGTCTTGGCATCGGGGAACTTCTTGAGCAGTTCCTCGCCCTTTTCGTTCTTGTAGCCCGCCTGATCGGCATAGCCGGTCAGCAGCGAGTAGATATAGGCCGCCCCGCCATGACGCGCCTTGGCGATCAGCGAGAGGTCGGGCGGGCTGCCCGCGCCGCCATAGACGACCGGCGGGAAATGGTCCTTGAGCGCGCCCGGGTGCTGCTTCACCTCGCCGGTGGCGGGGTTATATTCGGGCACCTGCGCCTTGGCGGCAATCGCCTTCACTTCGGCGTCATTATAGCCCAGCTCGCGCAGGTCGCCATAGGACACCTGCTTGATCGCATGGCAGGTCGCGCAGACTTCGGAATAGACCTGAAAACCGCGCTGAAGCTGCTGACGGTCGAATTTGCCGAAGGCCCCGTCCGAGGACAGGCTCAGCGCCTTGGGGTGCTGATGGAATTCGGCCTCGACCGTCTTGGCGGGCGGCTCGGAAATATAGGCCACGGTGCCCTTGCCCGCCGACCACAACAGGGCCAGCGAGAAGAAGGCGCCCACGAGCATGGAAAAGATACGGATCATGATGTGTCTCTATCCTCGCTCTCTTATTCGGCCGGAGCCGGGGCCAGATTGGCGGCTTCATCGGCCCCCAGCACGGCTTCGGTGATCGAGAAAGGCAGCGGCAGCGGCTTTTCCGTCATCGAGACGAGCGGCAGGATGATGAAGAAGTGGGCGAAGTAATAGAGCGCCGCGATCTGGCTGATGATCACATAGGGCTCTTCGGCCGGCGAACCGCCGCAATAGCCCAGCACCGCAACGTCAATCACCAGCAGCCAGAAGAACTTGCGGAAGGTCGGGCGGAAATGGCCCGAACGCACCGGCGACTTGTCCAGCCAGGGCAGCAGGAACCACACCAGAATCGAGCTGAACATCGCCAGCACGCCCATCAGCTTGGCCGGGAAGAACAGGAAGTTCTGGGTAAAGGCACGCAGGATCGCATAGAAAGGCCAGAAATACCATTCGGGCACGATATGCGCAGGCGTCTGCATCGGGTTGGCCGGAATGTAATTGTCCGGGTGGCCCAGCGCATTCGGCGCAAAGAACAGCATCGCGCAATAGAAGATCAGGAACACGCCCAGGCCGAACCCGTCCTTGGCGGTGTAATAGGGGTGGAACGGCACGGTGTCCGATTCCTGCTTCACTTCAACGCCGGTCGGGTTGGTCGAACCGGGGATATGCAGCGCCCAGATATGCAGGATCACCACGCCCAGAATGACGAACGGCAGCAGGAAGTGCAGCGAGAAGAAGCGGTTGAGCGCAGCCTGATCGGGCGCGAACCCGCCCAGCAGCCATGTCTGGATCGGCTCGCCCACCAGTGGGATCGCGCCGAACAGGCCGGTGATCACCTTGGCGCCCCAATAGGACATCTGACCCCAGGGCAGCACATAGCCCATGAAGGCGGTGGCCATCATCAGCAGGAAGATGGCGACGCCCAGCAGCCAGATCATCTCGCGCGGGGCCTTGTATGACCCATAGAAAAAGCCGCGGAAAATATGGAAATAGACGACGACAAAGAAGGCCGAGGCGCCGTTGGCATGGCCATAGCGCAGCATCCAGCCCCAGTTGACGTCACGCATGATATGTTCGGTCGAATTGAAGGCCACGCCCGTGTTGGCCGCATAATGCATGGCCAGCACGACGCCCGTCACGATCTGGATCACCAGACAGAAACCGGCCAGAACGCCGAAATTATACATGTAGTTCAGGTTGCGCGGCACCGGATATCCGGCCCCGATCGCATTATAGACAAAGCGCGGCAAAGGCAGCTTTTCGTCCAGCCACACCATCGCCGGGTGGCTCGGCTTGTATTCATTGGCCCAGGGAAAGCTCATCTCGTCTTCCTCACCCGATCTTCACGACAGTGTCGCTGGTAAACTCATAAGGCGGCACCTCGAGATTCTTCGGGGCCGGACCCTTGCGGATGCGCGCGGCAGTGTCATAGGTCGAGCCATGGCAGGGGCAGAAATAGCCCCCGAACTCGCCCTTGACCTCACCCTCGCCCGCGCCCAGCGGCACGCAGCCCAGATGGGTGCAGACGCCCATGGTGATGAGCCATTCTTCCTTGCCCTTCTTGGTGCGGTCCTCAAGGCTTTGCGGATCGCGCAAGGATGCCACATCCACCTTCTTCGCCTCGGCGATTTCGACCGGCGTCAACCGGCGCACAAACACCGGCTGCTTGTGAAACACCGCCTTGATCGCCTGTCCGGGCTGGATCGAGCCGATGTCGATCTCGGTCGAGCTTTCGGCCAGCACGTCAGCCGAGGGGGCCATCTGGCTGATCAGGGGCACCAGAACGCTGGCTGCGCCAACGCCTGCCGCACCCGTGGCAGCCACATAGATGAAGTCCCGCCGACGCACCCCCTGCGCCGTATCGTTGGGACTTTCAGCAACAGCAGTTTCTGTCATGTTTGACCCTTGCCTTGCACCAATGGTCCATGCGGGCCGCAGGACCGAAAAAACGAATGAACATCATCGCGTTCACGGCATAAAGCCGCAATACGGTATCGTCAGGAATCTTCTCCCCCGCGATCCGTGTGGTCTGTCCCATACGGTCACCGGCTTTTTTGGTTTTGATAAACATCAAAACCAATGCTGCCAATGGCCTTTTTCTTTGCCCTTTTGTCTCAGGCCACCCCGATCAGCGCGATTTGGCGGCCATAATCGGCCTCGCCCGCATGGGTGGCGCGGCGAAAGGAATAGAATCGGCTCGCATCATCATAGGTGTCCAGCCCCAGCCCCTCCACCACGGCGACTCCATATTCCGCCAGCCGATCAGCGACATAGGCTTCGAGCGCGAATTGATAATGCCCCTCGCGCCCGGCGATGAAGAAGCGATCATGGCGCGCGGCCTGCGCGAGGAAACGCGCGCGAAAAGCCTCGTCCACCTCATAGGATTTTTGTGCGATGCACGGCCCGATGGCGGCCGCAATTCTTTCGCGCCGCGCGCCAAGGGCCTCCATCGCGTCGACCGTGGCCTCGCAAACACCCGTAAAGGCGCCCTTCCACCCGGCATGGGCCGCGCCCACCACGCCCGCCTGCACATCGGCAAACAGCACCGGCGCGCAATCGGCCGTCAGCACGCCCAGCACAAGACCGCACCGGTCGGTCACCAGCGCATCGGCATGGGGGCGCTCGGCATCGGGCCATTCCTGCGCCACCACACAGACCGCCGAATGCACCTGATAGCAGGTGGCCAGAAACGCGCCGGGCAACACGCTATCGGCCGCCAGCCGCCGGTTTTGCGCCACCGCCGCCGGATCATCCGCGCTGCCCAGCCCGACATTGAGCCCTGCCACCGCGCCCACCGACACGCCCCCGCGCCGCCCGAGAAACCCGTGCGGCACACCGGCCAGAGCCGCAGCCTGAATAACCTCAACCAAGGCTCTTGCTCACCTGCTCGAACACATCCTTGGACAGGCCGCGCGTGGCCAATATCCGGTCGAGCTGCGCCTTCATCAAAGCGCTGCGCCCCGCCTCCACCCGCCGCCAGCGGCCCAGCGAGGGCACGAAACGCGCCGCCGTCTGGGCATTGATCGGGTCGAGCGCAAGGATCAGATCGCCGATCAGCCGATAGCCCTCGCCCCCCGCATCATGGAAGCCCGCCGGATTGACAGCCAGCGCCATATACAGCGCCCGCGCCCGGTTGGGATTGTGGATGGTGAAATCGGGGTGCTGCGCCAGCGCTTTGACATGATCCAGCACATCGGGATGCAGCGATCCGGCCTGAAGCGAGAACCACTTGTCGATCACCAGCGCATTGCCCTCATGCCGCTTGTGGAAATCGGCCAGCTTTGCCTCGCGCAGCGGGCTGTCCAATCCGCACAGCACCATCAGCGCGCCCTGTCGGTCGGTCATATTGGTGGCGGCATCATATTGCGCGGCGGCGCGCGGGGCGGCCCCGGCGCCCTGCGCGGCGGCCAGATAGACCAGCGCCTGCGTCTTGACCTTGCGCGCGCCCTTGGCCGCCGCGTCGAGGCCAAAAGGCACCGCGCTCGCCCGGTCATGCAGCGCGGCAAAGGCATCGCCCAATTCGCCGCCCAGCCATGCCTTCAAACCCTCACGCTCGCCATGCAGCAGGCCCGGATCAACCACCGGCAATTGCTCGGCCAGATAGGCATAGGGCGGCAGGATCAGCAATTCGCCGCGCATCAGATCGTCGATCGCCGGATCGTTCAGGATCGCCAGCATCGCCTCGCCAATCGCCTTGCGCTCGGCGGCGCGGCGGGACTCGTCCATCGCGCCGGCTGCGGCCGCCACCAGATGGCGCACCATCAGGCTCTGCATCGCCTCATAGCGGGCAAAGGGATCATCATCATGCGCGGCCAGAAACACCAGATCATCCAGACTGGTGTCCGCCTCGATGGTCACGGGCGCGGAAAAGCCCCGGTTGATCGACAGCACAGGCCGCGTGGGCCAGCCGGAAAAGCGATGCTCCTCCTGCGCGGCGGTCATCACGATCAGCTCCTCGCCGCGATGCGCGCCCGTGGCCGGATCAAACAGCGCAAGGCGCAGTGGAATCGGCACCGGCAATTTGTCCGGCTGCCCCGGCGTGGGCGGCACCTGCTGGCTCAGGCGCAGCACCGCCTCCTCGCCCTCATGGGTAAAGCTGACCCCCACGCGCGGCGTCCCGGCCTGCGCATACCACAGCCGGAATTGCGTCAGGTCCAGCCCTGCGCCTTCCTCGATGGCGCGGATGAAATCCTCGCAGGTCGCCGCCTCGCCGTCATGGCGGGCGAAATAGAGGTCGGTGCCTTTGCGGAAACGCTCTGCTCCGGCCATGACCCGCATCATGCGGATCACCTCGGCGCCCTTGTTATAGACGGTCGCGGTGTAGAAATTGCTGATTTCCTGATAGGAATCGGGGCGGATCGGATGGGCCAGCGGCCCGCTGTCCTCGGGAAACTGGGCGCTGCGCAGGATGCGCACATCCTCGATGCGCTTGACCGGCTCGGACCCCATATCCGCGCTGAACATCTGATCGCGCAGCACGGTGAAGCCTTCCTTCAGGCTCAATTGGAACCAGTCGCGGCAGGTGATGCGATTGCCCGACCAGTTGTGGAAATATTCATGGCCAATGACGCCTTCCACCGCGTCATAATCGCCATCGGTCGCCGTTTCCGGGTCGGCCAGAACATAGCGCGTGTTGAAGACGTTGAGCCCCTTGTTCTCCATCGCCCCCATGTTGAAATCGGACACGGCCACGATGTTGAACAGATCAAGGTCATAGGCGCGACCAAAGACCTCCTCGTCCCATTTCATCGAGTTGATGAGGCTGCGCATCGCATGATCGGTCCGCCCCTCGTCCCCCTTGCGGGTATAGATGTTGAGCGTGACCTCGCGCCCCTCCATCGTGGTGAAATGGTCGGTTGTCGCCACCAGATCGCCCGCTACCAAAGCAAACAGATAGGACGGCTTGGGCCATGGATCGTGCCATTCGGCCCAATGGTTGCCATCGCCGCAATCACCCTGCGCCACCGGATTGCCGTTGCACAGCAGGATCGGGAAAGCTTCGCGGCTGCCCTCCATCCGCACGCGATAGATGCTCAGCACATCGGGGCGGTCGGGGTGAAACGCGATGCGGCGAAAGCCTTCGGCCTCGCATTGCGTGCAAAGCATCCCGCCCGAGGCGTAAAGGCCCATCAACTGGCTGTTGGCGGCGGGGTGGATCGCGGTTTCCACCACGATCTCATGATTGTCGTCGGCCAGATCGATCAGCAGATCGTCCCCCTCCATCCGCCAGTCATTGCGCACCACCTCGTCCACCTCGACCAGCAGCGCGGTCAGCCCGTCGCCCTTCAGCCGGATCGTCTGATCGCCCTGCGCGGCGGGATTGCGGCGCACGGACAATTGCGCGCGCACCCGCGTTTCCTCCAGCCCGAGGCGAAATTCCAGATCGACCTGCGGCACCAGCCACGCAGGCGGCAGATAGTCCTCGCGGCGGATCACGGCGGGGGCAACAGGGGCGGCGGGGGCGTTCATGGCATCCATCATGCCTTCCTTATTAGGCCAAGCCTTTCCGAATGCCAGTATTTCCGATTATGGTTTGCCCCATGAAAACCATGCTGATCTTTGGTCTGGGCTACACCGCCCGCGCAATCGCCCGCCGTCTGGCCGATGACGGATGGCATATCGAGGCGACGGGCCGCGCCGGAACGCTCGATTTCGCCGATGAGGAGGGGGTGCGCGCGGCGCTTGCCCGCGCCGATGCGGTCCTGTCCAGCGTGCCGCCAGCCGAGGATGTTGATCCGGTATTGGTGCGCTATGGGGCGAATCTGGCGGGTATCGGCTGGCTGGGCTATCTCTCCTCCACCGGGGTCTATGGCGATTGCGGCGGGGCGTGGGTCGATGAAAGCGCGCCCGTCGTCGGACTGGGCGGATCGGGCCGCCGCGCCGCGCGCGCGCTGGCCGATGCGGCATGGCTGGAACGGGATGCGCGGGTGCTGCGCCTGCCGGGGATCTATGGGCCGGACCGCTCCGCCTTCGACCGCCTTCGCGAGGGCCGCGCCCACCGCGTCGACCTGCCCGGCCAGATCTTCAGCCGCATCCATGTCGAGGATATTGCACGCGCCGCCCACGCCGCCCTCTCCGCCCCGCCCGGCGCCTATAATATCGCCGACGATAGGCCCGCCCCGCAAAACGCCGTCATCGAGGAAGCCTGCCGCATCTCCGGCCTCCCCCTGCCCCCCCTGCTGGCCGAGCAGGACGTGCCCCCCGCCTCGCGCGCCTTCTATGCCGAGAACCGCCGCGTGGCCAATGGCAAGGCCCGGCGGGTGTTGGGGTGGCGGCCTGTGTTCGCCGATTATCGCGCGGGGTTGCGGGGGATTTGGGAGGGGGAATTATAGGCCTCCGGCGGGCGCTTTTTGCCTCCGGCGGGCAAAGGGACTTGTCCCTTTGCAATCCCGTTATTGTATAGGGTGTGCCATGGGGTCGACGCCTGGTGTCGGACGCGCTGTGGGATTTTGAAAGCCTGCGGCGCCTGCCTATCCGCGCCGCAGGCTTTATATTTCATATTTCATAGGGCGCGTCCGACACATGAGGCCGAACCCATCGCGCAACCCAGACAGTAACGGGAGCGCGAGGGACGAGTCCCTCGCATCATCCCTTCAATCTTCTTCACAACCCCCGCAAAGCCTTGGCCAAAGCCATCACCTCCCCCTCCTCGCTGTTCCACGCGGTCACGAAACGCGCGGCCGTCTCGTCCCAATCGTAGAACGCAAAACCGGCCTCGCGCAAAACCGCCCGCTCGGCTGCCGAGAGCGCGACAAACACCTCATTGGCCTGCACCGGATGGATCAGCCTGTCCCCCGCCGCCGCCGCGATTTCGCCCGCTGCCGCATTGGCGCGGCGGGCATTGTCCAGCCACAGGTCGCCCTTGAGCATGGCGAGGAGCTGCGCGGCCAGATAGCGCCCCTTGGATTGCAGATGCCCGGCGCGCTTGCGGTTATAGCGGGTGACCTCGATCATGTCGGGGGCGAAGAAGATCAGCGCCTCGGCCCCCATCCCGCCGTTTTTGACAAAGCCGAAGGAGAGCGCCTCGACCCCGCCCTCAGAGCTGGCCGCGGCGGGCGAGCATTCCAGATGCGCCACCGCATTGGCAAAGCGCGCGCCGTCCATATGGAAACGCAGCCCCTTTTCCCGCGCAAAAGCCCCCATCGCCGCCACTTCGCCGGGCGTATAGACGCATCCCGCCTCGTTGGCCTGGGTGATGGAAAGCGCCGTCACAGGCGTATGCTCCACCCCCACGCCCACCCTAGCCAGCCGCGCGCGGGCGGTCTCGGGCGTCATTTTCGCATGCTCCCCGCCAGCCAGAATCAGCTTGGCCCCATGCGTGAAGAACGCCGGCGCCCCGCATTCGTCCCGCTCGATATGCGCCAGTTCATGGCACAGCACAGCCTCATAGGGCCGCACCATAGCGGCCAGCGCAAGGCAATTGGCCGCCGTCCCGCTGGCCACCCAGATCGCGGCGCAGGGCCGCCCGAACAGCGCGGAAAAGGCATCATCAAGCGCAGCGCTCAAACTGTCGCCATCATAGGGCGGCTGGGGGGCGTCGGCGGCCTGCATCGCGGCCCATACGGCGGGATGAACAGGGGCGGCATTGTCAGACATAAAAGGCATGGCGCGCTTGTGCGGGTGCCGCCCGGGCGCGTCAATACGTCGGATGGACCCGGCTCCAACCCTTTATTAGCTTTGCCTCGATAAGAGAGCGGCAAACGGCAACAAAGGGTTTTTGGGCAATGAAGGTTCTGGTTACGGGCGCGGCGGGTTTCATCGGCTACAGCCTTGCGGTCAAACTGCTGGCGCGCGGCGATTCCGTCATCGGCCTCGATATCGTCAATGATTACTATGACGTCACGCTCAAGGAAGCCCGCCTCGCCCGCCTGCGCGAGTTGGGCGGCGACCGCTTCACCTTTGTCCGCGCCGATTTCGCCCAATACGAACCGCTGGTCGAGGCGCTCTCGGGCCTGGAATTCGACCGCATCGTCCATCTGGGCGCGCAGGCGGGCGTGCGCTTTTCGATCACCAACCCCCACGCCTATCTGCATTCCAACCTTGCCGGGCATTTGAACATGCTGGAAATCGGGCGGCATCGCGGCGTGGAAAACATGGTCTATGCCTCCTCCTCCTCGGTCTATGGCGGCAACACCAAACTGCCCTTCGCCGTCGAAGACCGCGTTGACCAGCCCATCAGCCTCTATGCCGCCACCAAAAAGGCCGACGAGCTGATGAGCGAAACCTACGCCCATCTCTACCGCCTGCCGCTGACGGGCCTGCGCTTCTTCACCGTGTATGGTCCTTGGGGGCGGCCCGACATGATGATGTGGATCTTTACCAAGGCCATCGCCGCGGGCCAGCCGATCCCCGTCTTCAACAATGGCGATATGTACCGCGACTTCACCTATATCGACGACATCATCGCGGGCGTCATGGCCAGCCTCGACAACCCCGCCCCCGACGACGGCGAGGTCAAGGCAGGCGGATCGACCAAGCCCCACCGCCTCTACAACATCGGCAACCACAAGAGCGAACACCTGATGCGCGTGGTCGAAATCCTCGAAGAACAGATCGGCAAAAAAGCCATCATCGACTTCCAGCCCATGCAGCCGGGCGACGTGCGCCAGTCCTTCGCCGACATCGACGCCATCGCCCGCGACCACGGATACGCCCCCACCACCAGCATCGACGTGGGCGTGCCCAAGTTTATCGAGTGGTATAAGTTGTATCATGGGATTTGATTTTAGGGGGTTTTAGGGATGCCTCCGGCGGGCAAAGGGCGGAAGCCCTTTGCAATCCCGTTACTGTCGGCGGTGCGCTATGGGGGCGGTGTAGTGTTTGGATGGCGGTTTTGAAGGCCGCTGCGCGGCGAGGGACGTCAAGTTGGCGGGAACGGATTTAGCTACCCATCAAAACCGCTTCCTCAGTCGCGCCTTTTATCAACTGAGCAATGTCAAGATGGAAAGTCTCTAATTCAGGATAGTTCGTGAGGAAAAATCCTCGCGCTCGATACTGAGGTTCAACATCGTCCGCGACTTCAAACCTTACGGCAAGATTACCTCTGCTATCGAAGGGCACGATTTCCAATCGAATGATAAGATCATTACCTTCCAGAAAATTGAATCCCCATTGCGCAACGACAGGTTGCCCCTCCGTAATAGGAAACCTTGCAAGGGCCTCTCCAAACTCCTGCACATCTTGCCACTGAGCCCAAAATCCACCTTTGCCAGAGAAGCGATCCGTTTCCACCGCAATCCACAGTCGTCCAAAGTCGTCACGCGGCAAATCGTGATCAAAGAAGCTTGGATCATGTCTGTATCGAAGGGTGAGCTTGCTCATCATTAGGATGTTGCAGGTAGGCGCAATGACCGCAATGGCCCCGCCTCCGAAATGCCTTTTTTTCTTTCCGCGAAGCGGCCTAACCGTCATTCACAACGCCGCCCCCATCTCACCCACCGCCCCAACAACGCCCCACCCCGACAATATCGGGATTGCAAAGGGCCCCCGCCCTTTGCCCGCCGGAGGCACCTTCAATCCTTAAACCCCGGAACACCCGTGCCAAACACCAAAAAGGCCGCGCAAGGCATCACGCCCCACGCGGCCCTTTGATGGGAAAAACGCTTGGCCTAAATCAGGCCGCCGTAAATCAGGCCAGGGCCAGTTCCTGCGTGTCGGCCAGCACGCCGCGATAGTGGCGGGCACGCTTCAGGTGCCGGTCGCGCTTTTCCGGGTGCCGGGCGCAGGCGGCCAGCAGATAGCAGCGGTCGATACGGCGGATCAGAAAATCGGCGCTCCATGCTTGTGCCATTGGACCATCTCCTGTGCTTATATCTCTACTGATGGAATAGACATAGTGTGTCGCGAATCGGCGCTTTGTTTCAACCCCCATGCGCCGGATCGAGGGGAGATTGCGTTGACCTGAACCAATCCGCAATAAAAAAATCTGTCCTACAGAAACCATATGGGTTATTCAACCCGCCATCCGCAACCGTCCTTATGCGCAGGGACCAATGCGGTAATTCAGGCCGGCGCCGCTGGGCCGGGATCATGGCGAAAGCGTCAAAAAAGCCGTGGACCACGCCACACAGCGCCAACCGGAAAGGACGGGCCAAGCACCGTCATGGCAGGCTTTGCGAGCCCACCTGTCATGGCCGCCCGATCCGCCGATGCGGGCCGAATCGGGCTGTGAAGCAAGGCGGCTACCCGATCATTCGCACGCGCACGCGGCCCTTTCGCGCCCGGCATTCAAGGGCGTCCGGGGGCGTCGGCCTGATCCCTCAAGCCAAACGCCGGTCTTCTGGCCGACGGGCATTTGTCATGCCCGCCGGAAACAGCCGGATCTTACTTGGCGCTTTCCGCCGCCGATGCCGCATCGGCCGGAGCCGCCGCCGCATCACCCGCAGGCGCCGCCGCAGCAGGAGCCGCAGGCAGAGGCAGGTTCGAACCTTGCTGGTTCAGATAAACCATGACCGCCGCGCGATCCTCGGCCGATTCCAGACCCGCAAAGGTCATCTTGGTGCCATCGGCAAAGGCGCGCGGATTCTTCAGCCACTCGTTCATTTTGGCGAAGTCCCACTTGCCGCCCTTGGCCGACAGGCCCGCCGAGAAGGCAAAGCCCCCGCGCCCATGGCCGATTTCATCGCCAAGGATGCCATGGATATTCGGACCGATCCCATTGGGGCCGCCCGCCGTAATCGTATGGCACGATGCGCATTTGGCGAAGACCTGCGCGCCCTTGGCGGGGTCCGCCTTGGCCAGCAGTTCCTCGATCGGCGCCTCGGCGGGGCCGGATTTGGCCCCCGACACGCCTTCGATAGGAAAGCCCATGTTTTCGGGGCGGTTTTCCTTGTCGGCGCGGAAATAGTGGCCCGACAGGCTGGAAAGCCCCAGCGCAACCACAGCAGAACCCAAAACCCAACCGGCAATGGTATTGAAACGACCGCTCATCAACAATGCCCCGTCCCATATGCTTCCAAGGGAGAAATCCCCGGAAGGCGTTTTGCCCTCTGGTGTAGAGAGCGTGAAACCCAAGCGCAAGGCGGATTTCACCCGTGCGCCAGTATTCCGCCCGCAACCGATACAATGCCCGATACAATTCGCATCGAACAGACTATCGGCAAAGCCCACTGGCGCGCGGCGTAAAATCGGCCTAAGCGCCAGACCGCTATGCACAGCTATCCTACGCCCGCTCTGATCCAGGTCAAAGAACTGACCGCCCAAGCCGCTGAAAATCCTGCACGCGCCGTTGCGTTTCAGGGTGCGCCGGGGTGCAATTCGCACCGCGCGGCGCTGGAATACGCGCCGCAATGCGCGCCCTTGCCCTGTTTCAGCTTTGAGGACGCGCTGGATGCTGTGAAGGAAGGCCGGGCCGACCGGGCCATCATCCCCATCGAAAACAGCCAGCATGGCCGCGTGGCCGACATCCATTTCCTGCTGCCTGAAAGCGGGCTGTCGATTGTGGGCGAACATTTCCTCTCGATCGAACATGCGCTGATGGCGCTGCCCGGCGCGAAGGGTCCTTTCGCCGCCGCCTATTCCCACCCTCAGGCGCTGGGCCAGTCGCGCCATTATCTGCGCGCGCGCGGCATCGTGCCGATGGCCTATGCCGACACGGCCGGGGCCGCCGCCTTTGTCAAGGAACAGGGCGATCCGGCCGCCGCCGCCATCGCGCCTGCGCTGGCCGCCTCGCTCTATGGCCTCGATATTGTCGAGCATAATGTCGAGGATGCCGCCGACAACACCACGCGCTTTGTCGTGCTGGCCCGCGCCCCGCTCGATCCGGCAACCATCGAGGGCACCGCGATGACCACGATGATCTTCGAGGTGCGCAACGTCTCGGCCGCGCTTTACAAGGCGCTGGGCGGCTTTGCCACCAACGGGGTCAACATGACCAAGCTGGAATCCTATCAAAAGGGCGCCAGCTTCTCGGCCACGATGTTCTTTGTCGATATTGTGGGCAAACCGGGCGAGGAACCGGTGGACCGCGCGCTCGAAGAAGTCGCTTTCCATTGCAAGGACCTGCGCCTTTTGGGCAGCTATGCGCAAAGTCGTCCAAGAGGGTAGGCTGATCGCTTGCGCTCGGCCTGAGGGCGTGTAAGAATCTGTCCGCGATGGCAATTCGGGACAGAGACGTCAGGTGAGCGCAGCGGCGTCCAATTCCGTCCATCAGGCATGGCGCGCGGTCCGCGATGCGCGCGACCTGCAGTTCACCCCCGTCCCCAACTGGACCCCGGCGCCCACGCCCGACTGGCTCAAGGCGCTGGCCCGTTTCCTGCGCGATCTGTTCGAGCCGGTGGGCCGGGCGCTGGGCATGTCATGGCCGGTGATGGAAAAGATCCTGATCGGCCTGCTCGCGCTGGGCGTGGCGCTGCTGCTCTGGCGGATTGCGGCGCGGCTGTGGGCGATGCGCCGCGCCGCCCCCGCCGCCCCAGAATGGAGCCCCGACGCCGCCGCCGCCCGCGCCCTGCTGGACGATGCCGATGCGCTGGCCGCGCAGGGCCGGTTTGACGAGGCGACCCACCTGCTCCTGCTGCGCAGCCTTGAGCATATTGCCGAGGCCCGCCCGGCCGCCCTGACACCCGCCAGCACCGCGCGCGAGATTGCCGCGCTGAGTTCTCTTTCCGCCCCGGCCCGCGCCACCTTTGGCCGGATCGCCGCGCTGGTCGAACAGGGGCGCTATGCGCTGCGCCCGCTGGAGGCGCCGGACTGGGCCGCCGCCCGCGCCGCTTATGCCGACTTTGCCGAACAGCGCCTCGCATGAACAGCCGCAGCCCCTTTTCGCCCCTTTCGGCGCTGGCGCTGGTGCTGGCAGGCGGGGCCTTGCTGGTGGCGATGCTGTGGATGATCGGCGCGGGCGTGGCGGCGGGCGACATCAATGATGGCGGCGCGCATGGCGGCGGGCGGGGGCTCAACGGCTATGGCGCCCTCTATCGCCTGCTCGAAGCGACCGGCCATGACACCGACTATGCCCGCGACGACAATGGCCTGCGCCGCCCCGGCCTGCTGATCCTGACCCCGCCGCATGAGGCGCAGGGGGCCGATATCAGCCGCATCGTCGCCCTGCATCGCGGCCATGGCCCGGTGCTGATCATCACCCCCAAATGGGCGGCGGCCCCGGCCGACACAAGGCAGCCCGGCGTGCAGGACGGCTGGGTCCGGCTGGGCGAGGCGCGCACGCCGGAATGGGAAGGCTTTCTCGACGATGTGGGGGTGGCCATTGGCCCCGCCGCCGCCCCGGTGCGCGATGCCCATGGCGCGCGGGCGGTGCTGCCCTATCCGGCGCGGGTGATGAGCGGGACGGGCAAGCGCCTTTCGCCCAGCGTCGAGGACGGGCGGGGCCGCATTCTGGCCGCCACCTATGAAGAGCCGGACCAGAACGCCCTGCTAGCGCTGATCTTTGAACCGGATCTGGCCAACAATGCCGGTTTTGCCCATGAGGAAAATGCCGCAGTCACCCTGCGCCTGATCGAGGACCTGCTGCCCGCCGATCAGAAGCAGGTGATGTTCGATCTCACGCTCAACGGCCTGGGGCGCGAACCCAATCTGCTCACGCTGGCCTTTACCCCGCCCTATCTGGCGGTCACGCTGGCGCTGATGCTGGCCGGGGTGGCGGTTTTGTGGCGGGCCTATGCGCGCTTTGGCCCGCCTTTGGCGCCGGTGCGCGACATCGCCTTTGGCAAGCGGGCGCTGGCGGAAAATTCGGCCGGGCTGATCGCGCGGGCGCGGCGGTTTCATCTGTTGCCCGCGCCCTATGCCGATGCGGCGCGAGGGCGGATCGCGGCGGCGCTGGGCCTTGCCCCCCATGGCGATGCGGCGATGATCGACGCCGCCATCGAGCGCGCCCTGTCGGCCCGCGCGCCGGAATTGAGCTATACCGCCGCCAGCGCCGCCCTGCGCGCGGCGCGGCGCCCCTCCGAAATCCTGCGCGCCGCGCGCCAGTTGCATGATGTCGAAAGGTTGTTGACCCGATGAGCGAAGCCCTCTCCCTTTCCGCCCTCTCGGATCTGGCCGGGGCCATCCGCGAAAGAATCGCGCGCGCCGTGGTCGGACAGGACAGCGCGGTCGATCATCTGCTGGTGGCGCTTTTCGCGCGGGGCCATGTCCTGCTCGAAGGCCCGCCGGGCACCGCCAAGACGCTGCTGGCGCAAAGCTTTGCCGCCACGCTGGGCCTGCAATTCGGGCGGATCCAGTTCACCCCCGATCTGATGCCGGGCGATATTCTCGGCTCCAACCTGTTCAATTTCCAGACCAGCCAGTTCACCCTGACGCGCGGCCCGATCTTTTGCGACCTGCTGCTGGGTGATGAAATCAACCGCACCCCGCCCAAGACGCAGGCCGCCCTGCTCGAAGCCATGCAGGAGCGGCGGGTGACGCTGGACGGGACGGCGCACCGCCTGCCCGATCATTTCATGGTGGTGGCCACGCAAAACCCTATCGAATCGCAAGGCGTCTATCCCCTGCCCGAGGCGCAGCTCGACCGTTTCCTGTTCAAGCTGACCATCCCCTATCCCGATGCGCAGGAGGAGGCGCGGATCATCGCCCGCTATGGCGCGCAAGGTTCGCCCGAACCCATCACGCCGATCCTCTCGCGCGATCAACTGGCCGCCGCCGACGCCACCGTGGCGGGCATCACGCTGGCCCAGCCGCTGGTCGATTACATCGTCCGCCTGATCCGCGCCACGCGTGAAAGCGCGGACCTTTCCTGCGGCGCTTCCCCACGCGCGGGCGTGCTGCTGGCCCATGCGGCGCGGGCGCGGGCGGCGCTGGCGGGGCGCGATTATGTGTTGCCCGATGATGTGAAGGCGCTGGCCCCGGCTGTGCTGCGCCATCGCCTGCTGCTCTCCCCCGCCGCCGAAATCGAGGGGCGTCAGGCCGAGGGTCTGGTGGCCGAGATCATTGCCCGGACCGAGGCGCCGCGCTGAGGTGATACGCCGCCTCGCCTCCGGATTGCGCCTTGCCGCCGCTCTGATGCGCCCCGGCGTGGCGCCCGCTCCGCGCTGCGTGCTGGCGCTGGTCGCGCTGGGGCCGGTGGGGCTGGTGCTGGCCGGGTTTGTTCCCGCGCTGTGGATTGCCGCGCCTTTGCTGGGCCTGTTGCTGCTGGCGCTGGTGCTGGTCGATGGGGCGCTGGCCGGGCGGCTGGAGGATGTTCATGTCACCGTCCCTGCGCAGGCCGAGATCGGCCAGAGCGCGGCGATCACCATCCGCGCCCGCCTGTCGCGCCCCGCCCCGATGGAGGCCGCCCTCGCCCTCGACCCGCGCCTTGCGGCGGGGGGCAAGCTGAGCGCCACCCTGACGGGCGAGGAGGCGCAGGCCCCTTTCACCCCCAGCCGCCGATGCCATGGCGCGATCGACACGCTCTGGCTGCGCTGGCGGGGGCCGCTGGGCCTGGCCATGCGGATCGAGCGGCGCGAGGTCGATGCCTCGGTGCGGGTGCTGCCCTCGGTGGCGGCGCTGCGCGGGCCCGCGATGCAGGTCTATCTGCGCGACGCCTCGCTGGGCCTGATCGCGCGGCGGCTGCGCGGCGAGGGGCAGATGTTCGAAACGCTGACCGAATATCAGCCCGGCATGGATCGCCGCCGCATCGACTGGAAAGTCTCGGCCCGCCACGCCCATCTCTATGCCAAGGAATATGAGGTCGAGCGCAACAACCCCATCGTGCTGGCGATGGATTGCGGGGCGGCCATGTGCGAGCCGGTGGCCGGCCTGCCAAGGCTGGACCGGGCGGTCAGCGCGGCGCTGCAGATGGCATGGGTCGCGCTCAAGGGGGGCGACCGGGTCTCGCTGTTCGGCTTTGCCGCGCGGGTGATCGTCTCGACGCCCTTTGTGGCCGACACGCGCGATTTCCATCGCCTGCGCAGCGCGGCGGCCGATCTGGATTACACCGCGCGCGAGGCCAATTTCACGCTGGCGCTCTCCACACTGGCCCAGCAACTGGCGCGGCGCTCGCTCATCGTGGTCTTTTCCGAATTTGCCGATTCCACCAGCGCCGAACTGATGGTTGAATCCATCGGGCGGCTGATCGCGCGCCACCGGGTGCTGTTCGTCTGCCTGCGCGATGAGGAACTCGAAACGCTGGCGGGGGGCGAGGTGGTCGATATGGAGGCGCTGGGCGGGTCGGTGGCGGCCAGCGCCCTGCTGCGTCAGCGCGAATGGGTGCTGATGCGGCTGCGCGCGATGGGGGTCGATGTGGTCGAGGCCGCCCATGATGCGGTGGGCGCCCGCCTGCTCGACGCCTATATGGCCATCCGCAGCCGGGGAGGGATCGGATGAAGGATTGGCCCAACCGTCTCCTCGCCCGTTTTCGCCGGGGCGCGGCGCAAGAACAGCACATCGCCCCCGCCACCCTGCGCTCCGACCGTTTCCGTCAGGCGCGCGAGGGCGACTGGCGGCGGCTGGAGGCGATTGTCACGGCGGTGGAGAAAGGGCGGCTGGGGCGCCTGTCGGATGCCGATCTGCTCGATCTGCCGGTGCTCTATCGCCAATTGGCCTCCAGCCTGGCGGTAGCGCGCGAAACCAGCCTTGATGCCGCAGCCCTCGCCTATCTGGAGGCGCTGGCGCAAAGGGCATGGTTTATCACCTATGGCCCGCGTGAGAATTTCCGCGGCTGGTTCATGGGCTTTATCCTTGGCGGGTGGAGCCGGGCGGTACGAGCCATCCGCTTTGACATTCTGATCGCGCTGGCGCTGATGGTGGCGGGCGTGGCGGTGGGCTGGATGATGGTGGCGCATGATCCGGCCTTCTACGCCATGCTGGCCGGACAGGACCCGGCGCGCAATCCTGCATCCAGCGCGAAGCAATTGCGCGAAACCCTGTTCGGCGGGCAGGATCAGGACGCGCTGGCCGCCTTTGCCGCCTATCTGTTTGGCCATAATGCCCAGATCGCCATCCTGTGTTTCGCGCTGGGCTTTGCCATCGGCCTGCCCAGCGTGCTGCTGTTGCTGCAAAACAGCGGGATGCTGGGCGCGATGCTCTGGCTGTTTCACGGCAAGGGGCTGCTGCTCGACTTTTCGGCATGGATCGCAATCCATGGCACGACGGAATTGTTCGCCATCCTGCTGGCCGGGGCGGGCGGCATCCATATCGGGCGCGCCATTGCCTTTCCGGGCGAGCTATCGGTGATGGAAAGCGTGGCGGCGGCGGGGCGGCGGACCGCGCCGGTCATGCTGGGCGTGGTGCTGATGCTGCTGGTGGCCGGGATGCTGGAGGGGTTTGCGCGGCAATTGATCGATTCGACGCCGCAAAGGCTCCTCGTCGGGGGCTTTATGCTGACCTTCTGGCTGGTCTATTTCTTTGTCTTCGGGGCCCGCAAATGAGCCCCCAGAACCACTTGCGCCCCGATCAGCGCGAAATCATCACGCCCGAGGGGCTGAGCCTGCGCCTGACGCTGGCGGGGCGTTCGGCGCGGCTGGGGGCGCTGGCGGTGGATCTGGCCTGTATCGGGGCGATCCTGCTGGGGGCGGTGCTGGCGCTGGTCTATACGCAGGCGGGGCTGGGCCAGTGGACGAAGCGGCCCGAGGCCCACCATGCCGCGCAATTCCTGTTCATTCTGTGGACCGCGCTGATGTTTCTGCTGCGTAACGGCTGGTTCCTGATCTTTGAACTGGGGCCGCGCGGGGCGACGCCGGGCAAAAGGATGCTGGGCCTGCGCATTGCCGCGCGCGATGGGGCGCGGCTGACGACCGAAATGGTGCTGGCGCGCAATCTGCTGCGCGATATCGAGATCTTTCTGCCGATGGTCGCGGTGCTGTCCGCGCTGGGCACGCCTTCGTCGAGCATGGTCAATTGGGCGGCGGCGGGATGGTTCCTGCTCTTTGCGCTGTTTCCCCTGTTCAACCGCGACCGTTTGCGCGCGGGCGACATGATCGCGGGCACATGGGTGGTCGAGGCCCCCCGCGCCCGGCTGGAGCAGGCCCTGAGCGCCCAAGCCGCAAGGCCCGACTATGCCTTCGGCCCGGCTGAGCTGGCGATCTATGGCGAATATGAATTGCAGACGCTGGAGCGGGTTTTGCGTGACGCCTCGCCCGCCGCGATGGAGGCGGTGGCCCGCGCGATCTGCGCCAAGATCGGCTGGAGCGCGCCGCAGGGCGATGAGGTCCGCCGCTTTCTCGACGCCTATTACACAGCGTTGCGGGCGCGGCTTGAACAGGGGCTGCGTTTCGGTCGGCGCAAGGTGAACAAACATGACGGAGCAGCGCGATGAACATCCGTGAGGACGACCTGAGCGGGCCGGAGATCGCCCGCCTGCTGACATATCATCTCGAGCAGATGCACCGCTGGTCGCCCGCCGACAAGGTTCATGCGATGCCCATCGAGCGGCTGCGCGCTCCCGATGTCACCTTCTATTCGGCATGGGTGGATGGGCAATTGGCCGGATGCGGCGCGATACGGCATCTGGACCCGGCGCGCGGCGAGTTGAAATCCATGCGCGTCGCGCCCGAATTTCTGGGGCGCGGCATCGGGCGGGCTATCCTGCATCACCTGATCGAGGTGGCGCGCGGGCGCGGATATCGCCAGGTCCTGCTGGAAACCGGCAAGCCCGAAGCCTTCATTCCGGCGCGGCGACTGTATGAAAGCGAGGGCTTTAGCCAATGCCCCGCCTTTGCCGGATACACCACCGATGATTACAGCCTGTGCATGAGCCGGGATCTGTAATCACCTCTTCGCATTTGCGGCGCATCGCCAATGCGCTATAGGGCCAGAGCAAAGGAGTTGCCCCCATGTCCTCAGTCCGTCCCTGGCGTGATATCGCCCGCCGTCAAAGCCGTCAGATCATGGTCGGCAAGGTTCCCATCGGCGGCGATGCGCCCATCGCGGTCCAGACCATGACCAACACGCTGACCAGCGATGCTGTCGCCACGATCGACCAGATCCGGCGCTGCGAAGAAGCGGGCGCCGATATTGTGCGCGTATCCTGCCCCGATGTCGAATCGACGGCGGCCTTCAAGCAGATCGCGCGGGCCTCGCGCGTGCCTTTGGTCGCCGACATCCATTTCCACTATAAGCGCGCGCTGGAAGCGGCCGATGCGGGCGCGGCCTGTCTGCGCATCAATCCCGGCAATATCGGCGGGTCGGACCGCGTGGCCGAAGTGGTGCGCGCGGCCAAGGCCAATGGCTGCTCGATCCGCATCGGCGTGAACGCAGGGTCGCTGGAAAAGGATCTGCTGGAAAAATATGGCGAGCCCTGCCCCGAAGCGCTGATCGAATCGGCGCTCGATCATATCAAGCTGCTGCAGGACCATGACTTCCACGAATATAAGGTGGCGGTGAAGGCTTCGGACGTGTTCCTGGCCGTCTCTGCCTATATGGGGCTGGCCGAGGCGGTCGATTGCCCGCTGCATCTGGGCATCACCGAGGCGGGCGGGTTGATCGGCGGCACCGTGAAGAGCGCCATCGGCATGGGCAACCTGCTGTGGGCCGGGATCGGCGACACGATCCGCGTTTCGCTCTCGGCCCCGCCGGAAGAAGAAGTGCGCGTCGGCTTTGAGATCCTCAAGTCGCTGGGCCTGCGTACGCGCGGCGTCCGGGTGGTTTCCTGCCCGTCCTGCGCGCGTCAGGGTTTTGACGTGATCAAGACCGTCGAGGCGCTGGAAACCCGCCTCAGCCATATCAAGACCCCGCTCTCGCTCTCGGTGCTGGGCTGCGTGGTCAATGGTCCGGGCGAGGCGCGCGAGACCGACATCGGCCTGACCGGCGGCGGCAATGGCAAGCATATGGTCTATCTCTCGGGCGTGACCGACCACACCGTGCAGAGCGAGGATATGCTCGAACATATCGTCAAGCTGGTCGAGGCCAAGGCGGCCGAGATCGAGGCGGCGCAGGTGGAAACCGAAGCGGCCGAATAATCCCTTTTCGAGGTGGATTGGCAGGGGTGGCCTGCTGCCGGTTTGATGGACACCGAGATAGGCTTCTTTAGGCTACCCCAGCCTGGCGCTCGAAGTCGATAGGGCTGAGATAGCCCAAGGTCGAGTGCCTGCGGGTGGGATTGTAGAAACGCTC
>Ga0209963_1000911_pt1 | contig 22952 bp, 17 predicted proteins | sample ThiBio_1000_biof_2_FD_183957 | JGI IMG/M metagenome (GOLD analysis project Ga0209963, IMG submission 183957) | Wastewater bioreactor microbial communities from Cape Town, South Africa - Thiocy_cont_1000_biof (SPAdes) | ecosystem: Engineered > Bioreactor > Thiocyanate-remediating >...
TCGCTGCCATCGGCGCGATTGCCGATTTCACTGGTTCGCTACCACGCGGCTGCCCGGATCCGGGTTTATGGAAGCCGCGCCCATGGCGTGGGGCCTGGCGGAGGCTTCCACCTGCCGTAAAACAGCCGTTCGCTCTGGCGCCGGCAACCTGGCTATTTCCTTCACTTTCTCATAGAACGATCCCAGATTCCCGCCCTGCTGCTGCAGAATCGCCTGAAACGCGGGCACCAGGCCGGTATAGGTCGAAACTGTCGCCAGATCGGCATTATTGAGTTTGGGCCGGGCGGGCGGAGCCCGATGGACGGCGGCCCTGGGGGTCTGGAGATTGGCAAGCTTCTCGTCCAGGTCCGCGAAAATGCGCGTTTTGCCCTCGCGCTTATCCGCGTCGCTTTCGCTGGAAGCGAACAATGTCTTTAGCCTGGCCCGGTATTCCAGCAGCGTCGCTGTATAGGCAGCCTTCCTTTTCCGGCCTGCAATGAATGCCTCCCGCTGTGCTTCCGTGCCATTTTTGTCCAGCCAGCGGTGGATTCCCTCAAGCTCGACCGCGGTTGCGAAGGATTCATTGAACGCCGTATCATCGCGCACATGCACCACCTGATGGGCAAGTTCGTGAAAAATCAACTGCCCCAGTTCAGTATCCGAATAACCCAGAAAGGTATTGAGCAGGGGTTCCCTGAACCAGCCCAGGGTTGAGTAGGCACGGACTCCGCCTACCGAAACGTCATAACCTTGCGCCTTGAGCTCCCCGGCAAAGCGCTGCGCTTCGCCCATCGAAAAAAAACCGCGGTAGCTGACGCAACCGACCGCCACAAAACACCATTTCTCAGGCTCGATGGAAAGTTCCGGCGCAGCGGAGACATTCCAGACGGCATAGGGACGCCCCAGATCCGCATAGGTGGTAAAGCTCCCATTGTCAGGCAGTTGCAGTTCGCGGACGGCAAATTCACGCAACGAACTGACAGTCGACAAGCTGCGCCTCAGGTTTTCCGCGGTCGCCGGATCGGCGACGATCTCGCTGATGGGGCGGGTGCGTTTCTGTATGGCCAGATGCCCATCCACTGCCTGTGCGTAATAGCCCAGGTTCGCGCATCCGCCGAGCAATATGGCCAGACCGGCGGCGGCAGCGGCGTATCGCCGGCCTGGAGGGTTTCCTGCGGATTTTTCCACTGCCCGGGCTGAAGAGTATTCCCCGGATCTGTTTCGTATCATCCTGAATCCGGAAATTGAACAGAATGGAGCGTGCGGTTTTTGGGGTGCAGGGCAAGGTGCTGCGACGCGGAATGGCCATTCCATTCCAGGGAGTTGCAACGCAGCCATGTGCCGCAAAAACCGCGCAATCCGCCCTGTAGCGAACTCACCATGCAGGTGAACGTCGAATACCGCGGAAAGTCCTTTGTGGATCATGGTTCTAAACCGGAAATGAGTGGTCAGTTGCCGGATTTGGGATCATGGTCTTCCGGTTTCGTTTTCGTGCAGGAAGCGGCCGGTACGCAGGAACGAGCATGCCTGGCGAGCCAGACCGGCCGAGAAAAGCATGCCCGAATGATTCACCTCGAGCACTATCCCGTCAGCAATATTCGGCACCTGCGTTTCTTCCACCGTCACCACGCCGTCATTGGGTTTTGGCAGCCGTGATATCAATCGCCCCCCGCCAAGACTTCTTTGGCCCGCGATAACGCCAATTTCGCATGCCGGACCGGGACCAGGCGATTTTTGCTCCATCCATTGCAGCATGCTGCGGCCAAGGAAGCGTCTTCCGAGAACAACGCCCGAAATCCTTTGTGCCGCCAGGCTGCCATTGTAAGGGCTGCCTGCCAGTATGATACGTCCGGTTCGCGGTTCCGGGTATTCCGCCAGCATCTGGAGGACCAGAAGGCCGCCGAGGCTGTGTCCGAGGAAGTGGATGCGGGCTGCATCGACCCCTGCAATAAAGCGGGAAAGCAGCAAGGCATTTTGCGACAGCGTGCTCCGCATCGAGGGATAAGAAAACAGGTAAGGATCGAATCCGCAGCGCCGCAGGCGTCTTCCCAGGGGATGCATTACCCAGCCGGCCATCCATAGCCCATGCACCAGCACGACGCCATCCCGATCGGGACGATCGGGCAACGCCATGGCGCTGTTTGTTTTCTCCGGTTTCCTGGCAGGAGATGGGTCGGGTTTCAAGCCGCGTAAACGCGGCATAGGAGAACCGGCATGATCTGAAGTACTTTCAGGAGGCGCTGTCAACGGGTGACCCTACCGCGGCCGCGCCAAATCGATGCGTCAGGAAGGAAAGAAATGGAAACGGCAGGAAACGGCAACGCAATGCAAGATGCATATACTGCGATATGCGCGACGCATCAGTGCCAGTCACTATTTACCGGTTCCGCCGGCAACGGTAACGGGGCCGTGATCGTCGCAGTGCCCGTTGTGCGGATAATGAAGGTGGCCATCCACCAGGTAATCGACGTGATTTCCGTGCGGGACGGCTTCGTGACCGCAATCCGGCCCATGCTCATGTTCCGGCTGATGCCCGGAACACTGGTGCTCGGGCGTGCAGCGTTCGGGATTGGCTGAAGTGATATCGAGCGCATGCTCATCGACATGTTCGCCATGCACATGATGCATGTGTCCATCGTGCAGGTAATCGACATGTTCGGCATGGACGATTCCGGTATGCCCGCACTGCGGGCCATGTGAATGTGAATGGTTTTCGTGCTGTGGCAGGTTACAATCAGACATATTGTTCTCCTTGATTGACTCGGTATTCCCCGATATTCGAGTGATATGCAGACGGAATGACCCGGCAGGCAATTTCCCGGTGCGCCAGCCAGTGTTCGACTCTTGCCTGCCACGATCGTTTGATCGTTTTGCCGGCTGGACAGCAGTTAAAATAACGTCTGGCAAAGCCTCAAGCTTTTCCTGAGGTTGGACCCGTTTCGTGGCGAAAGTTCCTTCGCGGGGACGGTGCATCGTAAAAGGCAGGGAGAAGCGTGATCGCTACCCGCTGATAGCGCTGCCAGACTGCTAAAAGATAAAAAATCCATGTAAATGAAAAAAAACGACCCGCAGCCAGTTTTACGAGGAAACCTGATAATGGTGGGATTCGGAAGCATCGGCCAGGCCGTGCTTCCGCTATTGTTCCAGCACTTCCGTATGCATCCCGGGCAGGTAAAGATCATTTCCGCCGACGAGAACGGCAGGGACGTCGCGGGCGCATGGAATCTGGCGATCACGCCTCATGCCCTGACGGAAGAAAATTATCTTGCCCTGCTGGAGCCCAGCTTGAACCGGGGAGATTTCCTGCTGAATCTGTCTGTGGACGTATCGAGCCTTGCGCTTATAGCGCTATGCAGAAGGCGAGGAGTACTTTATCTGGATACCTGCATCGAGCCCTGGCCCGGCGGCTATACGGACATATCGCTTTCGCCCTCGCTTCGTTCCAATTACGCCCTGCGGGAAAAAGCCCTTTCCCTCGGACGGCACAACGGGGAGTGGCCTACGGCGCTTCTGGCTCATGGAGCAAATCCCGGTCTTGTTTCTGCCTTTGTCAAGCAGGCATTGCTCGACATTGCCGCCGATACCGGAGTGGGGATAACCAGGCCCGCCGCCAGCAATGATTGGGCCAAGCTCGCATGCCATCTCGGGATACGGGCAATCCATGTCGCGGAGCGGGATACGCAGGTTTCGAGCCGGTGCAAGCAACAAAATGAATTCGTCAACACCTGGTCGGTCGATGGCTTCGTGGGCGAAAGCCTCCAACCCTCGGAGCTGGGATGGGGCAGCCATGAGCGCCACTGGCCGGAGGACGGCGTCCGCCATGAGTTCGGCTGCAATGCCGCCATTTATCTCAACCGGCCCGGGGCGGCTACTCGGGTCCGTAGCTGGGTTCCATCCAGTGGTCCTTTTCATGGCTTCCTGATAACCCATGGCGAATCGATTTCCATCGCCAACTATCTGACATTGAGGCAGAACGGCAGAGTGATTTATCGTCCTACCGTCCATTATGCCTATCACCCTTGCGACGATGCAGTGCTTTCCATTCATGAACTGAGCGGAAGAAACTGGCGCTTACAGCCGAGCGAACGGGTAATACGGGACGAGATAGCAGCGGGGGCAGACGAGTTGGGCGTACTGCTCATGGGACACGCCAGGGGTGCCTACTGGTACGGTTCCCGGCTATCCATAGAGGAAGCGCGGCAGCTTGCGCCCTACAATAATGCGACAAGCCTTCAGGTCGTGGCCGGGGTGTTGGCTGGCATGGCCTGGGTGCTGGAGAATCCTCGTGCCGGAATCGTAGAGCCGGATGACCTGGACCATGAAGCGATCCTGAAGGCAGCCTTGCCCTATCTGGGAAAAGTGGCCGGAGTCTACACTGACTGGACTCCGCTTCTCGACAGAGGCTGGCTCTTCAGTGAAGATGTGGATATCGAGGATCCATGGCAATTCAAGAACGTGCGCGTGACATAGGCGTACACAAAGCCGCCGTTCATGGCCGCGCAACCGTCGCGCCAGCGGAGATCTGTTCAGCGTTTCTTCCCAGACCTGGCTAGGCCTGGCCAATTTTTTCCATCCGGGTTCTCGGCACCGTGGCTTTGCCTCTGCCCTTGCTTCCAGCCAAACTTTCCTTTGTCCTGGATTTCAGATACGTGAACATCTTGTGCATGAATACTTCCGCGCCTTGATCCAGTCTGGTGGAAAACAGGGTGAGGGGATCCTGATGAGGGTGCTTGTTCACGTCTCCTCCTTGTCGGTATGAAGCTGATTGAGCTGGATTACAATCTGTTACAGAGTAAATTTCCGCTCGATGCCAGTAATGAGCCATAGTATGGTTAGGCAGTCTCCAGGGGTATTGGTTCAGCAGGTTGTCGACGCAGCCTATGCAACGGAACAACGGAAGAAAGAACCTTCCGTGACAATAGTTGCGAGCCTCTCCACCGTAGCGGATGCAGCCACTCGCTTCTTATTGCCCGCCGGCCGCTTGTTTGCCTGATTATCGCTATCGTTGTTTTTCAACCTAAATCCGGCAGTGGCCAATATTATAGTCAAATTTTAATTGACAACATGGCAAATTTTAATTTAAGCTCTACATTATGTACAGTCACATTTAACTTTATGTACATTTATCTGCCTGAAGTTCTGTAAAACCTCAACTGAGAGAAATATGGGAGCACGGCTCATCCAATTGCGCCGCAGATACAAGCTTAGCCAGGCCAGGCTGGGCGAACTGTGCGGTGTTTCCAAAGCTGCGGTTTCCCAATGGGAAACCGGCGGCGCCATGCCGGAAATAAAGAAGCTGCTCGAGCTTCGCTTGCACCTCGATTTCTCTCTCGACTGGCTGCTTACCGGAGAAGGAAACCTTCCTTCCCAGGAACAGGCCCATGCTTCCCATCCCGAAGAGCGGCGCCACTCCCAGAGGCGTGCAATGCACAGGCGCCTGCTCGACCGTCGCCATGGCGACAGGCGCAAAAGCGACGGGACCGGCAACACTTTATAAAATGGGAATGGCATAAGACGCCATTCCCTTCATCCCTTCAACGAGACCGGCGGCAAAATAACAAGCCCGGCATGGCAGTTCTGATTTTCCACATGGGCGGCAACGTACATCTGCCGCCCGCGAAATAACGCGTTTTGGCATGGAGAGAAGTAATGGATGCCTGCTGTCGCAGCTTATCGGGCTCGCGCGCATGGGCTGGCCTGTTTCTGGACGCATTGCCGGGCGGCATGGCGATTCCGGGATTCCTGGCTATCCTCTTGGGCGCCGGCACTCGCCGGCTCAGCTGCCTGCATCCGGGATGCCCAGGAACGGCTCACCGCTGCCTCTCATGATAGTGGCATCGTTACCATCAACACATACGGCGCAGCTGGCAAACGCATCCGCGTTGCCGCCGCCGAAATACTCAAACAGGGAGAAAAGCAATGAGCGATAACTCGTTTGAAGGTTCGCAGGCGTTTAACCGGATTTCGAACGCCTATGAAGATGTGATTCCGAATTCGGGATCGTTGATCCTCAATATACCCATCGTCGATCTCATCGGTAAGCAGGAAGGTATCGGGTTGACCATTCAGCTATCCTACTCCATGGGGGCTTCCGGCAGTCTCGGGCTGCCTGATAACTGGAGCTTTGGCATTCCTTCCCTGGTGCCGGGAGAGTCGCTCGAAATCAAGGGCATGCGATACATCATCGACCCTGATTGGACAGATTCCACCGGGTACGCGTCCGGACTCAAGTATGAAAACAATCACGGGATCGCGTTTGTAAACAACATCTCGGGCGCGCCGCTGCCGTATGGACAGTACGGCGCTACCTATCAGTTTGCCTACTCGGACACGGACGGTTCAGCCTATTATTTCGATAGTGCGGGAAAACTGCTGATGAATGCGGATCGCCACGGTAACTATATTTACTATTCCTACACGAGCAACAACCTGCTCGACTACATTGTCGACAGCTTTGGACAGCAGACCACATTCGGATACAACCCGAACCAGATCATCGTCACGTGTCCGGATGGCCGGGCCACGACGCTCAATTACTCCAACGCCGGTATCAGCAGCCTGGTCGATTCCCTGGGACACACGACAAATTTCACCAACAGCTTGCAGGGAAACTTCAATGTCGTCAGCGCGATCGCCTACCCTTCAGGCAAAACCACCAATGTCGGTTACACGAGCATCGAATTTCAAGATTCCAATAATGCCGTCTATGCGATACCGGCCATTTCCGATCTGTATTACATGGATCAGGATAATAATACGCTGGCCCATTATCAATATGCTTATGGCACGGATACCGGTGGCAATACCTTTACTGGATTGCAGGGAGGCTACACGCTGTCAAGCAGCGCCGATGGCCTGCTCGATAGCAACAATACCCTCTACCAGTACAACGTCGAAGTACGCAGCCTTGATTCGGCCGGCAACATCCTGTCCCTCGTCAATACGTTTTATAGCTTTGCCCACGTTCCCATCCAGCAGAACACCTACGTCATAGATGCTGCCGGCGTGCAGAGCGGCTACTTGCAGGTGAACTCGACCTACGATATTTCACCCGACCGCCATAACCAGCAACCCAATTACCTGAGCCCGAAACAAACGGAACAGCTGTTTTTTCAGGGATCGTCCCCGAATGGCGTGCCGCAAAGCAAACGAGCGTTTCAATACGATGTTTTTGGAAACACGACATCGAAGCAATCGAGCTCGTACAACCTCTCAACCCAAACTTACGCAACGGATGTCGTCGAGGAGGCCTCGTATTTTACGCAAGCTGGCATGTCGATTTTCACGCTCATCGATACGGTTGCCAAGACGGACGGCATCACGAACCAGGTTATCAAGACTGTCAATACGTTGACCGCCGACTCCAGGGATATCGCATCGTCGACGGTGAGTTTCAGTAACGACGGCGGCTCTACGTGGAATGACTGGAAAGTCCGCAATGTGGCGTTCGATGCATACGGCCGCGAAACTTCGGAAACATTCCGGTGGGTCAAGAAAAATGCGCCCGGAGTGCAGCAGACATCGAGCAGCTATGCCTACGCTTATGACCCCGCAAAATTTACCGTGACAACGACGATCACGGATGCGCTGGGCTTCAACTCCTCGCATGTGGTCAGCACGATGTACGGGAAGAAGGTGGCCGATACATTGCCGTCCGGAGCGACCACGTCATACGCCTACGATCAGCTTGGCCGCATAGTCAGCATGGCCTTGCCGTCGGGTTTGACGACGACCTATGCTTATAAGCTCCTCGGGATAGACGGCGAAAACAGCACCACGACAACCAACCCTCTGGGGTACCTGACCAAATCGATCTGCGATCCGCTGGGACGGGAGATTGCAACCTGCGACAACGGGAATCCGGTTGCTCCGCAGCAGCTGAGAACATTGTCCCGGAAGCAGTACGACGTGCTGGGAAATGTGATTGCAGAGACGGATGTGTTCGGCAATACCACTTCCGGCGTCTATAACTCGCTAGGCAAACCGACGCGGTCCGTCGATCCGCTGAAGAACCAGACCGACATTGCCTACGATTTTTCTGCCAACACCACTATCACCCGTATCAATGGCATTGCGCAGAAGAAGGTCGTGAATGACAACTGCGGCAGGGCTATCCTGGAAGAAAAATATCCCAATACCAGCAACACAGATCCGGCGTCCCAATATACGCTCAGGCGGGTTTCCACATACGGCGGTTTTGGCAACCTGCTATCGAAAAGCATCAGCCGTGTCGACGGGGCCGCCGCAACCGAACTCTATACCAATGCATATCGATATGACGCCGAATCCCAACAGATCAGCGATCAGTTCAACGCACCGGATGGCTCCCAGAGCCTGACGCAAACCGTCTACGATTTGAACAACAAGGAGATAAGCCATACCAGGAAAGTGGCTTACCCGGACAAGAGGACCTATACCGTGCCAAGCGATGTTTGCCAATACGACGCGCTGGGCCAGATGGTCGAGCTATCCAATAATCTGGATCAGATCGAAGCATATGCCTATAACGGCGACGGTCTTCTCGCAAGCAAAACGCTCTTCGACGGGAGCATCATCAGCTATCAGTACACGGTCGATGGGCAAAAATCCAAGGAATCCTGGACGGAAAACGGCGCAGCGTGCTCCATTGCCTATGCCTACGACGATGGCGGGCGGCTCGTTTCCACGACCGATAAGAATGGCGCCGTGACCAACAGCTACTCCCTGGACAGCGTGCTGACCGGTATCGCCTACCCCGATGGCAAGAAGATTGCCTATACCCTCGACCAATATAGCCGGAAAGTCAGCCAGCTGGATGTCTCGGGCGCCACGACGACCTATGCCTACACCGCGCTGAACCAGCTTTCCAGCGTGAAGAATACCCGGGATTCGTTGACTTACGGTTTCTACGATGACACGAGCAAGAATACGGTGCTGGGTGCACCAAAAAGCGTATCCCTCTCGAACAACTATACCGAAACCTATCGGTACGATGCCCATGACCGAAAAAACGGGACGCAAAAACTGTCGGTGGCAGGCGCCGTCATACTCGATGAAAGCGATGTCTTTGATGCGCTCAACCAGCTGAGCGCCAGCACGCTGAGCTCCACGTTGACCAGCGACGTCAGCCTTAACCAGCAACGTATCTATTCCTATGATGCATTCAGCCAGCTCTCGACCGACATCATCAGGAATAGCTCCGGCACTGTGGTCAGCGACGATGCTTTCCAATACGACGGAAATGCGAATGTCCTGAAAAAAACATCGAATGGCGTGGTGACCAGCTACACGTACAACAGCATCGATCAGCTCACTGCCTACACGGTCGGCACGGGCAGGCAGCAGACACAGACTTACGACAAGAATGGCCGGTTGACCGTCGATGGCGATGGGAACCGCTATGCCTATGATGTCCGGGGCAAACTGTTGAGCGCGGAAGGTGCGGGCGAAATCCAGTACACCTACTACCCCAACGAACTGCTGGCAACCCGGGCGAACCCGGACTCGAACGTCCGGATGTATTACGACAGCGTCCTGCAGGTGGCGAATACCAGTCAAAACGGCGTGCCGACGCAGTTCCTGGCGGTGGGATCGAAACGGTACGCGTCTTATAGCGGCAACGCAGCTCCCTACTATTACGGCACCAATCAGCGCCAGGATACGGTGCTGGGGCTGTCCCCATCTTCCGGCAACGGCGATGCCTTGACCGGCAGTGCCAGCTATCAGGCGTACGGAGCGCAGACGAACGTGCACCTGGGGCTGGATGCCGCCAACAACTTCGCCTGGAATCAGGAATATGCGGATGCAGACAATGGCCTCGTATACCTGCGCGCGCGATATTACGACCCCAAGACCATGCGGTTCATATCCAGAGACAGCAATCGCCTGGACAACCGGTATGCCTATGGCAACGGAGACCCCGTCAACAATATCGACCCCTCCGGCCACGATGCACTGGAATACGCGGCATTTGGCGTCTCCGCCGGCCTTGTGGTCGGCGCGATCGGGGTCGCGGCTTATGTAGCCATAACCTACGGGGCGGCAGTCACCGCGGCAGTGGGCGGGGCGGGAGTAGTGGCATCCGTAGGCGCTGGCGCCCTGGTCGGGGCGGGTGCGCTGGCGCTGGGGGCCGGTGCGGGCACTGTCGGTGCGATAGCCGGAACGGTGACGCTGGCCAGCGCCGCCGTGGCGGCGACCGTAACCGAAGTGTCCATAGGCGCTGCGGTGGGCGCATCCATAGGCGCGGGGTTAGGCGCCTATGTAGGCGCATCGGTGGCAGGAACAGCAGGCATGGCAGCAGGCACGGCTGTAGGTGGCGCAATAGGCGGCTACCTGGGATCGGCTGCGGGTGAAGCCTTGGGATACGCGGGAGCGACCGTGGCAAGCGCGGCGACAGCTGCAACCGAGGCAACATTCGCTGCAGTAACCGCTGCAACGACAGTGGCGACAGACGCAGTGGCGGCAGCGGCGGCCGCGGCAGCTGCCGGAGGGGCGGCAGCAGGCGACGCCGCGCTTTCGTTGCTGGGTCTTCTGTTCCTTGTCTGATTCTTAGGGTATTTCCGGGGTACATTAAATAACTTGAAAAGGAAATGAACGATGAAAGCAATGAAAATTATGAGTGGTGTCGGGATCTTCGGCCTCACGGCAATGTTCGCGGGCTTGGCTCATGCGGGTGCGGGCGCCAATGTCAATGCGTGCATCAATTTGCCGGTCAAGCCGAGTTCTCCCCTGACGGTGAAAGTATCGGCGGGCGGCTCGGGTACGCATTGCATGAATGATACTGGCAATGACACAACCTTCACGGTCAGCGCCGCCGGCGTAACCTGCAGCTCGGTAGGATATGTCGAGGCCAAAGCCAGCTCTACCAAAGGGGACCTCTGCGCCACCGACAAATCGACATGGCCATTGAGCTATACCATAGCGAATACGGCCTACAGCGGCTCGACACAAACCGCCTGGAGCGGGGCCGGGAGCACGAACTCCATCAATTTGAACAACCCGTCCAAGGACACCGTTGTCTGCGGGACCAGTTCACTTTGCAATTCCACATCCTGGAACTGGAACCACGGAACCCAGGGACCGCTGTACATCATCTTCCAGCCTCAAGGGCAATAACCGCAAATATCGCCGGGCAGCCTGCGGGACGTTTCCTCCGGCTCCCCGGCGATCGACCGCAACGAGATGGCAGATAGATGGCAGATGGGCGGCCGGATTCAACCCAGCAATATGATCATCGGAGGCGCGAGCGGCATCCTTCCGCAAGATGGAAGGCATGCGCTGGCGTCGTCACCTGTTTTATGCCTGCTTTCCGCCGGAATCGGAATGGCGGCCTGGACGGACCAGGAACAGTTGTTCCCCTTGACATTGCTGCTCCTGTTGCCGATGCTGATTTTTCGCGCGCCAAACCGCGCCGGAGCGTTTCTCGTCGCGTTCGCCTACTACGGAACGGCCACCCGTGCCGTGCCCGGCATTATCTGCTACTTCTTCCCCAGTCTTTCCATCGGAGCGAGCCTGTCTCTCTGGGGGACGCACACGGCATTGCTGGCACTTCCCTGGGTCCTCGCATTTCCGCCGCATGGCGCAACAGCATGGCGGCGTGCCTTCAGCGTAGCCATGGCGCTGTTGATCCTGACCGTTCCTCCCATCGGCCTGTTTCACTGGGGCACTCCCCTGATGGCCTCGGGCCTGCTGTACCCCGGATGGCAATGGGCAGGATTGCTGATCACGGCGGGCCTGCTTGCGCTGATAGCGGCCAGTACAAGCCGCACATACAGAATCCATGCCGCCATTGGCGGGGCCGCCATCCTCGCCGTCATCGCCAATGCCGGTTACCGTGAATCCCGGCCGCCGGCGGAGTGGCAGGCGGTGTCGCTGCAGCTGGGCAAGAGCCCCGAGCTGTGGTCCGACGAAATGGCCTGGCGGCGCGAGTTCCTGGCCGACAGGGCCATGCGCGATCTCTCTCACGGCGCGAAGGTGATCATTTTTCCGGAATCGATTTCGGGCTCGAACCGGCGCGTGCAATCGGCGGTGTGGCATGACATTTCCGTGGCGGCAAGAGCGCGGGGCGCGACGGTCCTGGTCGGCGAGGAGACGTGGGACAACGCGCGTACCGGATTCAAGAATGCCCTGGTGGGATATGGCGCGGAAAAGGATGGCGGCGCGGTCGTTGTCTCGTCCATGGTGCCGATGCCGGTTGGAGACTGGAAGTTTGGTTTCGAGGAAGGGGCGGAGACCAATATCTTCGGAAGTGACATCACCGACCTGCACGGGAAAAAGGTCGCCTTCTCCCTGTGCTACGAAGACTTCCTGCTCTGGCCCCATCGCGGCTTGCTTGCCGGCCGTGCCGACTTGCTGGTCTCGGCCACCAACCAGTGGCCTTCCAGCGGTACCTCGGCTGAAATCGCGCAGGACATTTCCCGTGCGGCCCTCGCCAGAATGGCAGGCATACCGATACTGACCGCAAAAAATCGCTGAGGGTCACCGGATCACGATACCCATGACTGCATCCATCTTGCTCAGGCGTCTGGTTTCGATGCCTTACGCCTTGCTGCTGCCTTTGCTGCCGCTTGCGGTACTGTGCACGCTGGGTTTCCTGTATTCCGGCCCGCACTACCGGATACCCGAGCAAATTCCCTACTGGGTATTCTTCTTCGGATTGCCGCATATCCTGTCCAGCTTTCAGACGATATGCGATGCGGAATACCTTGCGACCTATCGAAAACAGGCTCTGTTCATATTGTGCCTGTTCTTCCTGCCATTCGCGCTCCACGAAATGGGCGTGCCTGCTTCAATTATTCTTACTCCTTTTCTTATCCTCACCGTCCATCATGTCATCGTCCAGCAGTACGGCATCGCCATGTCCGTCGCCCGGCTGCGCCCCTCGATGACATCCGCCATCTGCAAATGGTGCACCGTGCTGCTCGGGACCGTGGCCTACTTTCAGTGTTATTCCGCAACCGGCCTCGACGGCAATGAGCATTACGGCATGCTCATGGCTCTGGCGGATGTCCTGATGGCGCCGCTGCTCGCGGCAATTGCCATCTCCGGCGGCTTTCTGGTCTGGCGGGCGCGTGCACAGCGCGCCGGCGCCGTTCTATTGGCGCTCAACATCCTGCTCTTTATTTTTGCGTTGATGCTGATCTTCAAGACGCAATACGTGCTGGTTGGGTTGATGCTGGCGCGCATATTGCACGATGCCTCGGGATTCGTGGTCTACATTGGACACGACACCGCCCGCAACCGGATGGAGCGCAAGAACCTGCTATACCGCGCCTTCCCCTTTCTGCCCGTATGGCTGCTCAACCTGGCCTTCGCACTTGCGATTGCCGCAGTGCTGACCTATCTGTCGAGCCGCATGGCTTTCTTCGGATGGCTGGTGATCGGCATTACGACTGCTCATTACTACATGGAAAGTTTCATCTGGCGGGGCGGTACCCCGCATCGCCAGCATTTCAGGCTATCCGGCGCATGAAGAAGTAGAGCTCCTGGGAGTGGAGCGGCGCCGGACGCTTATCTAAGGAAGCGCTAAATAAATCTCCGCTGGCGCGGCGGTGGCTTTGCGGGATGGAATGCGCGAAAGGCGGCGACGCGAATGGTGCGACCGCGCAGGGCGGAGCAGTGTCTTCCGAAAGGAAGATGCGACCCCGTAGCGGGATGCCTGCGCCCCAACAAACCTGTGGGGCGGTCGAAGCATCCCCTCCGCTGCCCGATCCCCGCTCTGCGGGGCCCCTCGGGCGACGTTCCGGGGCGCTCCTTCGCTAGGAGCCTGACAAGGCAGACCACTCGTAAAGCCCCGCCCCATAAGGGTTGCAGCAAAATCGGGCGCTCATGGCGTTGCGCTCCTTGGCATCGTAGTCCCGGCTACGACCTTCGTCGCGCGCCTTATGATCATCCCGATTTTACCAGCAACGCGCTCAGCGAGGATTTATTCAGCGCTTCCCTAACTCATCCGCCGGACATGTTTCCCGCAACGCCGCAATTCATGCGGCTGATTACTCCAACTTGGCTGTAAATATCGACGATCCGGGGTTCGCATGCGCTTGCCTCATGCCGGGCTGGACGGAGTCAAGTTGCGGGAGTCGTGGGCGAATCGCCGCCCTGGGTGCAATGATGGATCTGGACCTTCAACTGCTCGAGATCGGCGATGCGTTCCTCGATGCGCGCTATCCACAATGGTTTCAGAGGTGCCCATTCCTCTTTCGTCGGCTCCCGGTCGGAAGGAAGCATGGCCAGTTGCCCGGCAATTTCCTCAAGCGAGAAGCCGGCGCGCTGCGCCAGCATGATGTAGTTGATTCGCTGCAGCGTTGAACTCTGGTAGCGGCGATGCGAATAGCGGCTCAATCTCCTGGAAGTGATCAGCCCGCAGGTTTCATAGTAGCGTAGCGCCGATGCAGTCACCCCGCTTTGACGGCAGACTTCCTGAATCGTGACCAGCATGTCGGCACTCGTTGACACAATAATTCCTGATAATGCGATAATGCTTTCTTTATAATTCAAGTTGACTTCAACTTCAATATTTTATCATATGGGCTGATGAATCGAATGCCCGTTGAATTTGCTATTCGATTCCGCGCAGGATCTCGGATTCGGCGCCTCCACCCCTAGCCTGGAAACTCACCATGTTTTCGCGTTGCATCATCCGTTTGGCCCAGCCACTCTCCTTCGTCGCGTTACTGGCAGCCCTCATCGCCGGCTGCAGCAAAGGCGGAAAGCCGCCCGACGGCGGTGCGCCCCCGCCCGAGGTCAGCGTGGCGGCGGTCGTGTCGAAACCAGTGCATCAATGGGATGAGTTTACTGGCCGTGTTGCGGCAATCGACACGGTCGAGCTGCGTCCGCGCGTCTCGGGCTATATCGACCGCATTGCCTTCAAGGAAGGCGACGAGGTCAAGGCCGGCGACCTCTTGTTCGTGATCGATCCGCGCCCATACCGCATCGCGCTCGACAACGCACAGGCGCAGCTCGCACGCGCACGCTCGGCTGCGCAGTTTGCTCATTTGCAGGAAAGGCGGGCGCAACCGCTGATCGAGGAGCAGGCAATCTCGCGCGGGGAGTACGATCAGCGCACAACCAGCCTGACCCAGAGTAACGCCGACGTGCGTGCAGCCGAGGCAGCGGTTGCCACTGCCCGCCTCAATCTCGATTTCACCCATGTGCGCTCGCCCATCGCAGGACGCGTCGGCCGCGCCCTGCTGACTATCGGCAATCTCGCCCAGGCTGACGAGAGTGTGCTGACGACGGTGGTTTCGCAGGATCCGGTCTATGTTTATTTCCAGCCCGATGAGCTGACTTATCTGCGCTACGCGGAACTTGCGCGCAAGGGAGAACGTCCCGGCTCGGCGAATCCGGTGCGTGTAGGCCTCGCCAGCGATACCGGCTATCCTTATGCCGGGACGGTAAATTTTGTCAGCAACCAGGTCGATCCGGCCACTGGCACGATCAGCGCGCGCGCAGTGGTGCCCAATCCCGACCGCGTGTTCACGCCCGGCCTGTATGCGCGTGTACAGCTTCAGGGCAGCGGTGAATTCCCCGCGATCCTGATCGACGACAAGGCGGTGATGACCGACCAGGATCGCAAGTACGTCTACGTGCTCGATCCGGAAAACAAGGCGATGCGCAAGGATGTCACGCTCGGCGGCGTGATCGACGGTCTGCGCGTCATAAAATCCGGACTCGAATCCAATGACAAAGTCATCGTGGCCGGTTTGCAGAAGATCTTCTTTCCCGGCGCGCCGGTGAAGCCGAATGAAGTGCCGATGGTTGCACCCCCGGCGGCGCCCGGCAGCGCCGGCGCGCCGGCCGCGACGAGGTAAGAAGACGCAGCAATGGATTTCTCGAAATTCTTTATCGACCGGCCGATCTTCGCGGCCGTGCTGTCGATCATTATCTTCGTTGCCGGCCTGATCGCGATCCCGCTGCTGCCCATCAGTGAATATCCGAACGTGGTGCCGCCCACGGTAGTGGTGCGCGCGACCTATCCCGGCGCCAATCCCAAGGTAATCGCCGAAACCGTATCGACGCCCCTTGAGGAACAGATCAACGGCGTCGAGAACATGATGTACATGAAGTCGGTTGCCGGCACCGATGGCGTGCTGCAGATGACGATCACCTTCCGCCCGGGCGTCGATCCCGATGTTGCCCAGGTGCAGGTGCAGAACCGCGTCAGCCAGGCTCTGTCGCGCCTGCCCGCCGATGTGGTCAGGCTGGGTGTTACGACACAGAAGCAATCGCCGAGCTTCCTGGTCCTGGTCACCCTGATCTCGCCGGACAGAAAATACGATGCGCTTTACCTGCGCAACTACGTCAATATCAAGATCAAGGACCAACTCGCACGCGTTCCCGGCGTGGGCCAGGTTCAATTGTTCGGCGGCGGCGACTACGCGATGCGCATCTGGCTCGATCCGAACAAGGCGGCCTCGCGCGACCTGACTGCGGGCGATGTGATGTTCGCAGTGCAGGAACAGAACATCCAGGTCTCGGCAGGCCAGCTCGGCGCGGAGCCGATGCGGGGCGGCAGCGATTTCCTGATTCCGATCAATGCGCAAGGCCGCCTGCGCACGGTCGAGGAATTCGGCAACATCGTGCTCAAGACGGGGGCGAATGGCGAGGTCGTGCGCCTGGCCGATATTGCGCGCATCGAGCTTGGGGGAGCCGATTACACTCTGCGGGGGGAACTCGATGGTCAGGATGCCGGGGTCATTGGCGTGTTCCAGGCGCCAGGCGCCAATGCCCTCGTGGTGCGCGACGAGGTGATCGCCAAAATGGACGAACTGGCCAGGCAATTTCCACCTGGCATGACCTGGCGTTCCGATTACGACACGACAATCTTCGTGCGCGATTCGATCGACGCGGTGGTGCACACCCTGCTGGAAGCCGTGCTGCTGGTTGTCTTCGTCGTGATCCTGTTTCTTCAGACCTGGCGCGCCTCGATCATTCCATTGATCGCGGTGCCGGTTTCGGTCGTCGGCACCTTTGCCGCGCTCTATGTGTTCGGCTTCTCGATCAATACGCTGACTCTGTTCGGCCTCGTGCTCGCGATCGGCATCGTCGTCGATGATGCAATCGTCGTAGTCGAGAACGTGGAGCGCAACATCGAGGAGGGCCGTACCCCGCTCGAAGCCGCGCATCAGGCGATGAAGGAGGTTTCCGGCCCGATCGTCGCGATCGCGCTCGTGCTTTGCGCGGTGTTCGTGCCGATGGCATTCCTGACCGGGGTTACCGGCCAGTTCTACAAGCAGTTTGCGGTGACGATCGCGATCTCGACAGTGATCTCGGCGGTCAACTCGCTGACCTTGTCGCCGGCGCTCGCAGCCAAACTGCTCCATTCGCATGCCGTGCCGAAAGACGCGCTCGCGCGGGGTATCGATCGCGCCTTCGGCTGGGTATTCGGTCCATTCAATCGTTTCTTCAAAGCCAGTTCCGACAAGTATCATGGTTCCGTGGGGCGCATCCTGAGGCGTCGCGGCAGGGTATTCGCGGTCTACGCGCTGCTGCTGGCCGGAACCGGACTGATGTTCAACGCGGTGCCGCGCGGCTTCATCCCGACCCAGGACAAGCTCTACCTGATCGCCGGCGTGAAGCTGCCCGAGGGCGCCTCGCTCGAGCGTACCGACAAGGTCTTGAAAAAAGTGGTCGAAATTGCAAAGAGCACCGACGGCGTTGCCCATGTGCCAGGAATGATCGGCTTGAATCCAACGCAGTTCACCAACACGCCGAACTATGGCGTGGCCTTCCCGATACTGAAGCCGTTCAAGGAGCGCCGTCGCAGCGCGAAGGAAATCGCCGACGAGATTCAGGCAAAGATTTCCGCTATCGAGGAAGGCATGGCCTTCGTTCTGATGCCGCCGCCGATCGACGGCATCGGCACCGGCGCCGGCTATTCCCTGTTTGTCGAGGATCGCGCCGGCCTGGGCTACGGCGCCTTGCAGGGCGCGGTCGGCGCCCTGCAAGGCGCGGTGATGCAGGATCCGGCCATGGGCTTTCCTTTTTCCGGCTATCAGGCCAATGTGCCGCAGCTCGATGTCGATGTGGACCGCATCAAGGCCAAGGTGCAAGGCGTGGCCCTCACCGAGGTGTTCAGCACGTTGCAGGTCTATCTCGGCTCGGCCTATGCCAACGACTTCAACCTGTTCGGCCGTACCTGGCGCGTCTATGCGCAGGCAGACGGACACTTCCGCAAGACGGTCGAGGATATCACCAATCTGAAGACGCGCAACGTGCGTGGCGAAATGGTGCCGATCGGTTCCGTGGTAAAGATCAACCAGGGTTTCGGTCCTGACCCCGTATTGCGCTACAACGGCTATCCCGCAGCCGACTTCATCGGCGAAGCCGATCCAAAGCTATTATCCTCGGATCAGGCAATGAGCAGGATCACCGAAATGGCTGGCTCCGTGCTGCCGAACGGTATGAGCTTCGAGTGGACGGACTTGAGTTTCCAGCAAGCCACGCAGGGCAATGCGGCACTGCTCGTGTTTCCAGTCGCCATCCTGCTGGCCTTCCTTGTGCTCGCCGCGTTGTACGAAAGCTGGGTGCTGCCGCTTGCGGTGATCCTGATTGTGCCGATGTGCATGCTCTCGGCGCTGGCGGGCGTGAAGCTCTTCGGCGGGGACAACAACACCTTCGTGCAGGTAGGCCTGGTGGTGCTGATGGGGCTTGCATGCAAGAATGCCATTCTGATCGTCGAGTTCGCGCGCGAACTGGAGTTTCAAGGCAGGAGCATCATCGAGGCCGCGCTCGAAGCCTGCCGTCTGCGCCTGCGCCCGATCGTGATGACCTCGGTTGCGTTCATCGCCGGCACCGTCCCGCTTGTTCTTTCGAGCGGAGCCGGGGCCGAAGTGCGCTCCGCCACCGGCATCACCGTATTCTCCGGCATGATTGGCGTGACCGTGTTCGGCCTGTTCCTGACACCCGTGTTCTATGTCGGCCTGCGTATGCTATCGGGACAAAAGCTCGCGCAGCATGGCGCAGGTTCGTCGAAAAGCTCTTAATCATGAAGCCGCCATAACCTTGCATCAGGACCGCCGGGGCGAGGCCAGCCGGTTTTTCCGGCCGGTCGCTTCATTTCCGCCCACATGGTTTGCTCCAATAAAATGAGCTGGCCAGACATCATCAGATATCGCATGCAAGCTTATTTGCCTGTTTTTATTGATCGGTCTGGTAGCGCACTTAAGCGTCATGTGCCATTGCATATCATTAGCGTCGAAGGCGGAACGGTTTCTCCACAATTGCTGTGGATAAGTTTGTTGATAATCCCTGAACAGCAGGGCTAAGTCATCTTTCTGTAACAGGTTTTTTCGACTGGCGTTTTTTTGAACACTTAATATAAACCACTTTTAATCAATTACTTATATGTAAATCGAGCACTCATGCGGTTCTTCGCTGCGCTTTATGGAATATCTGGAAACCAGGATTTCCGGATGTGGATTATTGGGAAATGTCAATAGTCATTTATTAGTATTTTTAACTCTTTTTTGACCTTGAGGAGGCCGTCATGAGCACGACATGGATCTTGATTGCGGACAGCAGCCGGGCCCGAATTTTTGAAAAAAAAGAGAACGAAAAACATCTGCGGGAAATAAGCGATTTTGTGAATGCCGCCGGCCGCGCTGACGACAGTGAACTGGGCACTGACGAGCGGGGGCGGTTTTACGGGAGAGGGGAGCAATATCAGGGACATACGGCAGAACCCGCTGTATCCGCGGTAGAGCATGAGAACGAAATGTTTTCCCATGCCCTGGCTGATTACCTGGACAGCGCGCGCAATGCCCGCCGCTACGCCCGCTTGTATCTCATTGCAGGGCCGAAATTCCTGGGGCTGCTGCATGGCAGCCTGAAGGAAGCGGTGCGCGAGCTGGTAGCAGGCGAGCTTGTGAAGGATATTTCCACCAAGGATATCCGGGAGGTGGAGAATTACCTGCACGGGAAACTCGACTATTTTCCTTGACTATAAATATCCACTATGCAGGCGCATCCTTGCGGGTGCCGGCGCATGGCCGCATCAAGCTTTCTGCACCCAGAACTGATACATGCCGGCAAAGGTATCCGGATTCCCGGTTTCAAATAAATGCCAGTTGTCGAGGTCGGTTTGCGCGCTGTCATCGGGGAACTGCTGCGCATAGCGAGCCATGATATCGGGATCCAGTGAGAAACCGATCAATGACACGCCCAGTTGAGCAAGATATTCCTTGAGCTGGGGGAGCGTATAGCAATTCTCCTGCACGTGAAACAGCAGGTCGCGGCACTCGCTCGCCGTATAAAAATCCCTGGCGGAGAGAACTTGCCGGAATGCGCCTGCATTCCCGGCAGTCATCATTTCCTGGCGGCACCTGCGGATATCTTCCGGCGTTGCATCCTTCGCCTTCCTGCCGAAGCTGGCAAGAAGATTCCTGACAAAGTCTTGCGCAGCTATTTCATTTTTACGGGCAAGCGCGCTGTAGAATCCCAGGCGCATGAATCCACCCGGGCGCAAGAGGCTGAGCAGCTTTCGCCAACCCGCAAGCGGATCGGCAAGATGATGCAGTACCCCGATGGATTCGATGAGATCGAAGGTTCGGCCACCTAGGGCGGCAGGGTCGAGTGCCATGATGTCCGCTTGCGCGTAGGCGATATTTTCAAGACTCGATTCATCAGTCTTTCTTTTTGCGTAGCAGAGGCTCGCCAGACTTAGATCGATAGCCAGGACTCTGGCGTCGCGGTAGTGCTGGCCCGTTGCAATGGAATGCTGGCCGGTTCCACAGCCCGCAACCAGGATATCGATCCCCTCATGGGCCTTCTCTCCACCTGGATCACGCGGACTCGTCGGCTCCATCGGCTGGAAGCGCGCAAAGGGGAACCGCTGGCGCAGGTCCTCATCTAGAAAGACCCGCTGGGCGGCGGCCGGCAGCTTCACCCATCTCGGATAGGGATTTTGTTCGTACTGCTGCTGCACCAGGCGAGAACTGTCCGCTATGGATGTGAGGTGCGGGACAAGGGAGCGATTTTTCTGATCTTCCAGCGGTTCGCGCACCTGCTGCGCCAGCAGCGCAGCCATGGCATGCGCGGCTGACGAGCCTGGTGTGTCAGAGGCACTAGAGGAAACACTGGGGGCGGAGATATCCGGAAAGAGATCGAGAAGCGTTTGGGCTGGAGGCAGGTCGGTCAGGGGGCGGTAGGCGGCAAAAGCGATGAGCCATGGCGCGGGCACCGGCGATTCCGTATCCAGCGCTGCGCCAATGCGTTCCCGCAACAGCTCAGCCTTGTCGCATTCTTCGCTTGTGCATTCAAAAATATATTCGTTGATGAAGCACTGGCGCGCCAGCGCGCAATAAAAAACAAGCGCCCGTTCATTGAAGGCAGCATTGGGCTGTTCGGGACAGATGCTGATCGCCATATCCAGCAGTATGTGCCTTGCCATGGTCAGGAATCGCTCGAGCGCGATATCGCAAACCGGCGTATTTTCGAGCAGGCAGCGAAGCAGGATGTCATTGCAAGCCAGGGCCAGGCCCGGCGGCAAGGATGATTGCATGCCTAAGGGTGGGGTAACACCGGCCGCATTGCCTGGGTCGCCTGGGTCGCCTGGATGAGGGGAGCTCGCGACGCTGGAAAATTCGGCATCTTCAAAAAGCTCATGGCGCGACAACCTTCCCGGCCAGGCGCAGTTTGCGCGCTGGATAAGGCGCCCGATACCGGGGTCGAGCTTGAGGAGCGACACCGCCGGGTTCGTCAGTTCTGCGGGTCGCCCCCAGGGAGTGGACAGGGCTCTGGCCAGCAAGGGGCGGAGGCCGTCGATTTCCCGAGTGAAGTAAACGTTCTTTATGCACTGGACGAAGCCTTCCGTGGTTTCCGGGTCATCCGTAAGCCGGAGCGCTCGCTGGTAGCTTGCTACCGCTCCTTCCAGATCGCCCAGTTTCCGCAGGAGATTACCCAGGTTTTTGTGCGCTCCAGCATATCGTGGCCTATGGGTAATCGCGGCACGATAGCTGGCAATGGCTTCATCCGTTTTTCCAAGTCCGTTTAGCGCGTTGCCGAGATTGTTGCAGGCTTCGGGAAATGCTGGCTGGCTGGCGAGCGCCTTGCGGTAGTGGACAACGGCATCTTCCCGGTTGCCCAACTCGTTCAGCACATTCCCCAGGTTGTTATGGGCCTCGGCGAAATCAGGCTTGTACCGTAGCGCAGAGCGGTAGCTCGCCGCGGCCTCGTGCCGCTTGCCCTGCTGGTACAGGACATTGCCCAGGTTATTGTGCAATTCCGCCAGGTCTGGCTTCAGCGCAAGCGCCCTTTCGTAGCTGGCCGCGGCTTCATCGAACCGGCGCTGCTGTATCAGCGCATTGCCCAGATTGGCATGCACTTCCGCAAGATCCGGCTTCAGCGATAGCGCCGTCCGATAGCTCGCGATTGCTGACTCCACTCTCCCGACCAGGCACAGCGCGTTTCCCAGGTTGGCGTGCGCCTCGGCATAAGCCGGTTCACTGGCGATCGACTTTCCGATAAGTTCCAGCGCGACTTCCAACTGCCCCGACTGCTTTGCTATCAGCCCGAGGAAGTGAAGTGCACCCGGGTGGCTGGGGGCCATGCGGAGTATCTGGCGGTATATGGTTTCCGCCTGGTGCAAATTTCCCGCCCGATGATACTCGACGGCCATATCCAGCGCCTGCGACAAGGCGGACGCGGAGAAAGCGGCGAGGTCTGCCCCTGTATGCCGGGAAGACCGCAAGGAAGATAGCGCCTGCTGCCTTGCTTCATCCTGTCTCTGGCAGCAGTGTTTGTATTTCCTGCCGCTGTTGCATGGGCACGGGTCGTTGCGCGAGAGCTTCTTCATCGGCGGGTTTCAGCGAATTGATGAAGGATCGTAAAATCCAAATGTTCGGTAACAGGCAGTTTCAGCTTGAGCTTCCTGCCAGCCTGCAAACACAATGCATGTGTCATTCATATGTCATTCATGCCCAGTATTCATATGCAACTCAGGAAAGGAGTTTCAGATGAAAAAGTTAAATCTGTTTGTGGCGGTAATCCCGTCGGCC
>Ga0209963_1000912_pt1 | contig 22938 bp, 29 predicted proteins | sample ThiBio_1000_biof_2_FD_183957 | JGI IMG/M metagenome (GOLD analysis project Ga0209963, IMG submission 183957) | Wastewater bioreactor microbial communities from Cape Town, South Africa - Thiocy_cont_1000_biof (SPAdes) | ecosystem: Engineered > Bioreactor > Thiocyanate-remediating >...
GTTTGTCGTAATCTTCCCGCAGGTATCTATCGCCAAAGAAACGACCTTCCGTGACTTTACCGACCTGTTCGGGCGTACCGGCCCACGGTTCCTTGTAGTAGTGGGCATACCACGTGTCGCCAGGTTTCCGGTCCGCCCAACCGACGCCCTCATCGTTATCGACCAGTCGTAACTTCCAGGTCATCGTTACCTCCCTTTATCCTTGTGGTTTAGCCCCCAGTTGCCCGCCGGTATCGTGTAAAGGTTCGATAACCTTCGAAAAAATCTCATAGCCAGCCTTAGCGGCAAAAAGGACGGTCAGGATGGTGGCGGACAAATTGGTCAGGTCGAAACTATTGGCAACCAGGACGGCCAGGACGGCCACCACCAGCGATAGGACACCTGCAACCGCCTGTTTGACCGCCCCGCTGGCATTCCTGGCAGTGAGCAGGTTGGTCAGGAGCGGGGTAAGGATAAAGTTCACTACGGCCGCGATGGCGAGGAGAGCCACGTTTACGTTATCGGGAATCATTAGGTTTCTCCTTTTACTGTTAATTGTTTCGTGCTAACTCACGTTGTCTTTTTAATTTCAATATCCGGCGTAACCGCCAACACTTGGCCCCGACCAGCATCTCCACAAATAAAACAAAGATGGCTAGGATGTTGAGGCCAAGCAGTAGCCACAAATTGTTGAGAGCGGTGGAAATGCTACGGTCCACTGGTGATTCGATGGCGAAAACAATCGCCCGGACGATGAACCGGCCCAGGATGGCCGACAGGGTTAGCCAGGGGTAACGACTGATATAGCGCCTGGTGCTACCCAACCCGACCATAAAGATTAAGATGATTCCGAAAGTTACATAGATAGCCAGTATCATTTTTTTGTTTCCTCGTGTTCTCTTTCTATTTCTTTTTCGTTTGTTCGTTCGACCTGACCTTTCTTTTTGTCGTCCCACTCATCGAGGAATCTGGCTAAACGTTCTGGTAGCTTTTTATCCATAACGTCATAAAGTCGCGAAATAAAAGGGGAGACGGCGATTGGTACGACCGGTGTGGGTAGGAAGAGGAGTTTATCTGGCACGTCGGGTAGGGATGCGACCAGCGGGAAGAACCCGCCGACCAGCATCCAGCCGATGGTGAAGAGGACGTCCCGCCAGTAAAAAAACTTATATTTGTTATCGACATCGGCCTGGTCACGTTTCGCGATGTAGAGGATTTGCCCGATAAACGCGCCCAGGGCACCCAAAAACGCATAAAAGAAAGCATCATCTTTTATGTAAGGCAGGATGTCCGAAAGTAACAGTCCGACCCAAAAGGCTGAATGGTTCGTTATTTTTGGAATGATTGCCGTCACGTCATTTTGCTTTCCATTATTTGTTCGTTCGTTCGTTTGGTTGACTTGACCGCCCGTTCGACCCGTTAGACCTGGAGCTTCGCCAGCTCCATGTCGATTGCGGCTATCTGGTTGTTCAACTCACCAATAGGCGGGTTGGTCGTTTCGATGAGCTGCTGGACCTGGCGCTGCTGGTCGGCCTGAAGGGTGGCCGCCTGGCTTTTAAGTTTCATTTGTTCGTCCAGCAGTTTGAACCGTTTGATGGCCGGTGTGAAAATTGTCGGGTCGGTAAAACCCGCTTCGATAAAAGCTTTTGCAACCGAAAGAGCCTGGACCGCCGCTTCTATTGTTTCAAACCCGGCCTGGTTAAAAATTTCAACAATGTCTTCGGTAGTAAATTCCATAAAAGTAAACTTTCCTTCTTTGGACTTGTTAAACCAGGTCTAACTGATAGCCCACCACGTCAATAACGAACCGGCTAAGGGCGGTGGCCCCATTGGTGAATTTAATTTGCCCAGACGAATTGACCCCGCAAAGAACCATCCCTGTAACTACTACATTGGTTACACCAGCATAGCTTGATATAGAAGTTGCCCCAGTTAAGGCGCTTGGGTTTTCTAACCTGGCCGATAAAGTTCCCACGGCATTACCAATCAAAGTTACACTGAGAAAAACAGCCGCCAGTTTTGCCGGGGTTGGCGTGCCACCTACAAAAGTATTGGTACTGGTCGCCGTTACAAGCTGGTTATAAGCTGCCGCATAAGGCCCGGAGTTGGCGTCAATCAGGCGGGCCGGGGCGGCCAGTAAAACAATTTGGTTGGTAGCATAATGCCAGTTGGCACCATCCCACCAGAAAACAGTATTGTTAAGGTCGCGCCGTTGAACCTGGATTTTTGGCGCGACAGTGTTATCGCCGGTAGCAACGGTGGGGAAACTGCCATCGAAAACACCAGGGCTTTCCTGCCGGTATTTGCTATCTGCCGAAACGAATGTAAACCAGCTCCTGTAGGTGGTATGCCAGTAGCGCTGGCCGTCTACAGCCGAACCCACAGAAGGGAAGGTGTTGCCCCGGTCTATGATAGGGATTGACCCTAGAATAAACTGAGTGGCGGCCTCGAAAATACCCGCTTTAAATTTGCCGGTTAAGTTGGCGTTTCCAGTTTGCGCAGTACCGGGCGTGGCACCTTGCAAGGCGACGGCCCCGCCTGGGCTGGCCGGGGTAACTGAAAGGCCCAGGTTGGGATTTGTGGGCGTCCCGCTGTTCGTTATAGGCGCTGTAACGCTGGTCGTGCCACCACCTGTGGCAACGTCATTTGCGGCCTGGCGGTCGTAGCGCCGGGTCAATTCATCAATCTTTCGGCGAAGGGAGACCATTTCGGTTTTAATTAATTGGAAGTCCATAGAGTCCCTTCCAGTCTGGTCGTTATTTGTTCCCCTTTTTCCTGGTCTAAAGTCAAATTGACCGCATTTACTTCAACCGAAAAACTATCGGTGTCATAGCGGGCCGTAGCAAAATCACCCAGGCCGTAATTTACATCCAACCGGTTACCAGGCCCGTCCACCATGTCAGCATTAAGAAGGTGTTTTGGACGGCTGTTGACCAACTCGCGGGCCGCTTCAGCGTTAAGGGCGGCCAGGGTGGTTAAATTGGTGGCTTCAATGAATTTCTCAATATAATTGAAACTCGAAGCATTAATCCGCTCCTGGTCGTAGGCGAAACCGATTTGTCGCAAGGCTTCCTCGCCCGGGCCGCCCGCATAAATAACGGTGGCTTCGTCGGTATAATCGTCGGTCACCTGAACGTTAGTTAAAGTTTCGGCTTCTTCCGAAAGAATTAAAGGATTAAGGTTGAAACCTTCGCGCCGGTCCACACCCCGGCAACCTACATAAGTCCTTAGTTCAAAAACCCCGTTAATGAAAAGCACGTCAAAGGTGACATAGAAACCAGCTCCCTGCGCGTCCTGGGCCATATCCTGGGCCGTCGCCAGCACTTCCCGCCAGGAGAAACCCTTATCAATGTTGGGGCCCTGCCCATAAAGCGGTTGGCGAGCTACCAGCTTGTAGCCGCGTGGCGGTGTGGGAACGCCGTTATAGACCAGGTTATTATCGAAAAGACCTTTGATAGCATCGTCGGTGGGCGTGGCGCTTACAAGGGCCTGGGTGGAGTTGGCCGGGTAAGCCACAATCAAACGTTTGATTAAAATCATGGCGTTAGGGCCGGAAACAGTTATCGGGTTCCCAACGCTGGTACGGACGAATTTACGCGCAAACCAGTGGGTCTTCCCAAAATTCACAAGTGGCCCGCCATCAACCGACCGGAGAATTTCGAACCGGCTATCGCGTCCTAGATATTTCCAGAATTTGTAAGGCACATCAATTGTGAAGTCGCCCACATCATTTATTTTTATTGTGGCGTCCAATTTGTCCCAGCCGTCCACCACATCAATAAATTGCCCGGCCTCGGTATAAAGGTTAACCTGGACTTCTACGCTCATGGCCTGGCCCCCCCGGCAGCGCCCCAGAAGGTGTTGCGCCAGTAGATTTCGGCCTGGACCAATGGGCTATCCACCAGTAACATTATCCGGTTGGATCCAGCCCCGTTCTTGCCTTCCTGCAACCGGAAACTGGTCAGTTTAGAGTTGGAAAGAATTTTCGATTTGATAGACCCGTACAGGTTCGAAACAATGTCCACAGCGCCGGGAGTAAAATCCAGCGTCAAGACTTCCTGGTAGGATATTGAGTAGTTGAGGTAAATTTCAGTCTTTGTCGAGAAATTGACCAGCTTATAAATGCGACCCGAACCAACCGAAGCCAACCGGATTTTTATACGCGGATAGGCCGGGGCCGACCCCTGATTAACAATGTCGTTTTCGGCGGCAAAATAGAAATTATTATTTGAAGCGCTTTCGTAAGTTACTATGCGCCGGTTATCACTGGTTACCAGGATTTTCCCCAACGGTATCTGGGTCGAAATTGAACTCTGTTTAGTGTGTTCTTCGGGCAGCCAAATGCTACCGTCCCAGACCGAATAGCCGGGGGTTGTCACGACCTGGCTGCCATAAATCAGGGTGTGATTACCGGCAGCGTAGACGTTCCCATATTTATCGAAAGCTATTGAAGTTATGTAATAGGTGGCCGTTGTGTTCGCCAGGCCCAGCCCCATGGTTTGCCAATGGCCCTGGCTGTATTTTAAGATGCTCAGACCGATAACCGGGCCAGAACCGATGCCGGAAATTTTCCCACCGGCGTAAAGCGTACCGTCCGGGCCAACCGTCAGGCAGTAAACATCACCATTTACATAATTATTGGCGCTGCTGCTCATAGGGTCAACGGTAACGACCGGGCTACTGACACCATCCGCAATAGTGACCAGGCAAACGGCGTTATAGCTGTTCCCGTTGATAGAAGCGCCCCCACCAATAGAGCCGATGTAAGCCTGGCCGGGGTTGGGGCCGGGCGCTATCGCATAAACCGCTTTGGTGGCGTTGAGAGTGCAATAAACCGAAAAATCGGGGTTTAACACTATAAGCCGGTTGGACGCGCCCCCAGGGCCCGCGCCCGTAAAGTCACCACCCAGCCAGATTTTCCCGGTCGTTGGGTCCACCCAGATAGCCCGGCAGGTATTGTTAAGAGTTATGACCGGGTCAAGGCCAGTCCCAGAACCCCGGTTCATACCAATATAGGGGATACCCCCTGTATAGGAGCCGCCGCACAAAACCCCACCATTAAAAGGTGCCAGAGCCAGGACCGGGCCGTTAAAAGAATTGTTTGTATGGACAATCTTTTCGCCCGAAATCGGGTTCGACTGGATTTTGTCCACGACGAAAGCCGTCCCGCTACCGTTGGCAATCCAGAGCGTATGGTTAACATCTTCGGCCAGGGTCATTGAAACGCCGCTGGTCGGCGAAACCCCGCGCGGTAGGGCGACCCACTCGCCGGTAATCCGCTTCAAATAAGCGTTGGAAGTGTTTAACTGTTTGAGGACGGAAAGGGTTTTGAAGTTTTCCGAAGTTTCCTGGAAACCCAGCGGCAAGAATTCGCAAAATTGCAGGGCTATCCGGTCCTGGTAGATGCTTTGGTTATCCCATTCCAGGCCCCCGGCATAATAGACGACCGCTTCGACCTCTTTACTTTTCTGGGTCGTTTTGGTCCAGGCTGTGTGCCTTAACAAGAGCGGCGGCGGGGTCGAACTGGCCGTTTGTCCGGTCTTCGGGCTTAAAATCTGTTCTAAAATATCCCTTTTCCGCTCGATTTCGTCTTCGCTGCGGCCTTCCAGCGCACCCACCAGCGTAATAGTCCGTTCGGCAGGTAAGGTCTTCAAAACCTGTTTACCACCCCGGACGGCCTGGTCGCTGGTCTGATGGTTCATCGGCGGCAGGCCTGCACCCTGGGCCGCCATGATTGAAAAAGAAAGGTCCTTTTTAAATTCGTAAATGCGCCCACCGGCGACGGTCGAAGGGCGGTGGCTGGCCGAAGCGTAGGGAGTGCCGACCCACTGGCCCCCCGGCTGGTCGCCGTCTATATAGGTGGTGGCATAAGGCTTTTGTTCTAACTGCCAGGCGTCGGTTGTGTAGTTCCACCCATCCGGTCCGGTGTCTTTGATAACAAAAAGAATGGATTGGCCGGTCGTCATACCAGAAGGAACGGTAAAGGTGAGAATATGCCGTTCTTTGTAATCGGTGGCTGTCCAGTTTTGCGTTGCCAGGACAGCGCTGCCGTTTGACCAGATAACCTGGGCGGTCATTGGGTTCCCGGAGTGGGCTTTAATATGGAAACTCCAGGTGTAAACCTTACTGGGCGTAAAAATGCTATCACTGTTTGAAAAGGTGTAGGTCAAGGTATTGGGGGGCGTACTGAATTGAGGTTTAATCGCGTCCTTCCCGAATGCAATTTCACCTGGGTCCGGGCTGTAATAACCCCCAGCGCTGGCGGTAAGATTGGCTGTTTTATTTGGGCCTTCAAACGAAGGGTCCGGGAAAAGGTTAAAGGTGGACTCTGGCACCACAATAGACCAAAACCCTTTTTCGCGATTTTGCTCGAAACCTGTTGGATGGTCTGGTATCTTTCGAAAACCCATTAGTCCGTCGCTTCCCCTGATTTGTTTTAAAACAAAACGTGCCAGTAATCGGCCATCTGGTGGCTAATCCTGGCACGCAAGGGTGCGCTAAGGTTATTGCTTCCTAATTTTTAGGGTTTAATCATACCCCAACGAATTTTATCTTTATTATACCGCATTTCGATTCTGTTACAATATGCAAGGTGCTATTGACGATTCTTATTTTTAAAGTTAAGTTATTTTCATAATTGGTTTAACTTTATCTGAGGAGTCAACATGTCACAACCTATCCCGGTAGCCGGGCAGCCAACCACCATGCAGCCAGTTTACCCTGCCCCTCCACTTCAATCCACCCAATACATGCAGCCTCTAATGCAAACCCAGCCGGTCTATCCCACTTATTACCAGCCTTATCCGGCCCGACCACAGCTAATTGTGGTTCGCCAAAAGAAAACCAGTTTTATCGCCCGGGTATTCTGGTACATCTTTATCGGTTGGTGGGCCGGTGCTTTTTGGTTAGCAACCGGGTATTTTCTTTGCCTTACCATGCTGGGCCTCCCGATAGGACTACTAATGCTCAACCGCCTCCCTCAGGTTATGACCCTTAAATCTACTGGAAGTGATGTTGATGTTCGGTTAAATACTGATGGTTCGGTCAGCGCCCGGTCTACAGGTCCACGGCAATATAATTTCTTTTTAAGGGCGCTTTATTTTCTTTTCTTTGGTTGGTGGGTAAGTGGGTTTTGGATTGTGTTCGCCTACTTCTTTATTTTTACAATCCTGGGCCTCCCTGTAGGACTTATGATGTTGAACGTTTTACCTACTGTCATGACTTTGAGGCGCAACCGGGACGAACTTGATGTAACCGTAACCGCCCCGGAATATCTCGGTCAGACCCCACCGTTATTAAATGAAAATGATTTGACCGATGCCCAAATAAATTTTAGACTTACTATGCTAATTTTAGCCTGGTCACTGGTACCCATCGCTATAGTAGCTTTATTTATTTTTCATCATTAACTATTACCGAGCAGTTGACCACCTCATCTAATGACCGAAAGACCACTGACTAACCGGCTTTAAGTTTTAATTCCTTTTGGTTTTGGTGGGACCGTCCAAATTTCGACCCATTCTTTTTTCCCGTGTAAACGACTAAGAATTTTAAGATGGGTTGGGTTGGCTCGGTCCACCAAGCAAACAAGCACCCCCTCATACCGTTTTTCTTCCCATTCAACTTCAACGTTCAGCATTCCTTTTCCGGTTTTACGCTCTTTTTGCGATTGATTAATTAGCATATACAAAACCTATCCATAAAGCAGCTTCATAGACCCGAAGCTTCGCTCGGATTTAGCGGCCACTTCAGGGGTTACTGTTTGATAAAGTTGAAAAGTACTGCCAGTAGTATTATTTGTGGTCGTTGAATTGGAAAGATTAGGTCGTACCCCACCGATAAGACCCCGCGAAGTGGGCAGATTTAGCATCGGTAAGACCTGGCTGTGAGCGGGCAGGTTTAAAAACATCGGTCGGTCCACTACGAAAGATTGACCGGACAGGAAACGAATGAGTTCCGGGACGCCACCTTCCCCGACCAGGGATGGCCCGCCGGGGGCGTCGAGTGTACCTTCTGCAAATTGTAGATAACCGAGTTTCGGGATTTTCGGAATCCATTCGAAGGGTTTGGCCCCGAAAATATCGATTCCGTGCAGAGTATCAACGATTGTGTTTAACAAGTTGATAGGGGTGTTTACCACATCTACAAAGAAGTTGGCAACGGCCTGGACCACACCCTTAATAATATTAATTGCACCGGACCCCAGAACCCCGGTAACAGCATCCCAGATTTTACCTGGCGCGTCGTGAATAGCGGTGATGATGCCGTTAATAATAGACCCGCCTATATCCCCGGCGACCTGGGCGATTTTGCCCGCCATGCTACCAATCCAGCTTCCAATACCAAGTATGATATTCCAGAGTGCGCCTGGTAATTGCCTAACTACATCCCAAACCCAACCAATAAAGGCTCCGGTCCATTTTCCGATTTCTTTAATGATATTAAGTTCGATTTCTCCAATAAACTTCATGATAGCCAACCACATCTTAGGAAGTAGTTGGATAAGATTCGGTATGGCTTGGGTTACAATCCAGTTCACAAACGCCCCAACCCACTCCATAAGTTTATCGGCCAACCCTGGTGCTTGTTCTCCAATCCAATCCCAGAGCTTCTGAGCAAATTCGCCAAGTTTCGGATAGATTTGAGCGATGAGACCGGCGGCCCACTCGACAAATTTACCTGCCCATTCGCCAAGTGCGCCTAGAATTTCGGGCGCGTGGTCTCCCAACCATTTGAGCAAGGAGTTGATAAGTTCTCCCAGCTTGGTCAGCATTATCGGGATGGCGGTTTTGGCCCACTCACCAAATTTACCGGCCCACTCACCCAGCTTGTCTAGGATAGATGGACCGTTTTTGGTTATCCAATCGAAAACACCATTGATGATTTTACCGAGCGCCTCTAAAAGCGGCGGCATCACCTTATCGATGAGTTTACCGAACGAATCCCCCCATTTACCAAGGGTCTCAAAAATCTTTGGGGCCTGGTCGGTAATCCACTGTAAAACCTGGGGGATGGCGGTAGTAAGGGCCGTGAGTAGTTGAGGGATTAAATCCTTAGCTAAATCACCTATCTGGCTCAGATGGCCGCCAAAGGCATCCAAACCACCCTGAACCCCACCGTTTAAAAACCCGTTCAGAGTGTCGATAGCGATAGATAGGGGACTTAAGGCCCGGTAAATATCCCAAACAGGCCCGATTATCGGTTTTATCTTTTGGTAAAAGGCTTCCAGACCGGGCAAGGACGCCTGGAATTTACCAACCAGCGTTTCAATCCCACCGGCTAAATGCTCACCGATTTCAACCGCTAACCTGCCGATAGTCGGCAGGTAATTGATGGCGAAAGTGGCCCAGAGGTCGGCCAGGGTCGGTAGCAATTGGTTTCTGATTAAGCTACCAATTAAAACCAGTGAAGGCCCGAAAACAGACCCCAGGAGCTGGGCTACGGTGGTAAAGGCCGGGACCAAAGTGGTCATGGTAAAGGCGGCCAGTGCGGCCACGGTCGGGATGACCGTTCCGGCTAAAAACAGTGCCAGGCTGTGAAAAACAGGTTCGAAGGTCGCTGCTAAGAAACCGCTCATTTGCATGAAAGCGGGCAAAACTACACCTTGCAGGTTAGCGACCAGAGAGTTAAAAATTAGAAGGACATCATTCACCGGTCCGCGCAGGTTTACTCCAAACCCTGCGCCAATACCGATTGCCATCTGGGCAATAATACCGGGAAGGGTAGTGACCGCCCAACTAACGATTGCTGACCCCATTTGTACCAGGGCGGCAATAACGCCAGGAATTGCTGGCAAAACCCACCCGGCCAGGGCCTGGGTCCAACTCAAAAGAGAAGTAACCAGGACCGGTGCGAACCGCTCGATCCAGCCGAGAACTTGCAAGCCGAGTTGAACTAGGACGGCCAATACTCGTGGGGCAACGGCCAGGCCCCAATTAGCAAGCTGTTCGGCCCATAAAAGGACCTGGGCTCCGATAATAGGCGCTTCCAGAACAATCCAATTAAGAACCTGCTGTGCCAGGGCAAGTAAATTCGAGATTAATATCGGGACATAGGGTAACACCCAGTTTACAAGAGCCCGGCCCCACCACAGGACCTGCTGGGTCAGTTGCTGGGCCACCCCAAGCGCCCAGGTAAGGATACGGGGGCCAAATTCGCGGGCGGCGGCCAGGGCCATGTTTAAGCCCTGCTTCAAATAACTCGCAACCAGTAAAAAACGGGTTTGTAGGGCCGTAAGCGCCCCGGTTATACCCCCTGAGAGGTAACCCCGCAAGGCGTCCAAAATGATACCGACCGGGGAAATAGCCTCATGGAAACGCCAGAAAGCGGTCACGACCGGTTCAATCCGTTGCCATAGTTGCGGTAATAACGGTAATAACCGGTTGAAAACAGCCGTTGCCCGGTCAACCCCCGATTGAATGTATCCGGCCAGTTTTTGGATTGCCGCTTCCCCGGCGGGCGACTGTACAAAGGCAAGGAACCCCGCAAGCGCTTTCTTTGCAGGTTCAAAGAAAGGTTTGGTCAGCGTTATCATGGTGGCCTTGGCCCAGTCCTGGAGGTTACTGACCATACCAGAGAAGGTGGCCGACTGAGCGGCCATCATCCCGCCGTAACGCTGTTCTAAACCCTCGGTAAAGATTTTGACCGCTTCGGAGCCGGGAATTAGCCCCTTCGAAATCATTTCCTGGATTTGACCGGTGGTAACGTGATAGTGGTCGGCCAACATCTGGAGCGCCGGGATACCCAGATTGACCATCTGCATGATGTCCCCGGCGTTGATATGAGCCTCAGACCTCATCTGTCCCATTACGTAGACGAGGCTGTTGAGGTTATCCTGAGTGCCGCCCAGGGCTGATATAGCGTCGCCCAGGCTGGTCATAATCGGGATAATATCCTCGGCACCAAACCCGAAAGCCAATAACTTCTGGGTGTTAGCTTCCAGGCCGGATAGCTCGAAGGGAGTCGATGCAGCGAAAGCAGTCAGCTTCTCAATCATGTCGGTTGCGCCAGAAGCGCTGCCGAGCAACGTCTTAAAGCTGATGGTGGTCATTTCCAGGGCCGCATTGCCATTGGTCAGAAAACCAATAACTCCCTCGATGCTTTGCCCTATGGACTGTAAACCCTGGATTGCAAGACCGATTTTCCCTAGACCATCAATAAACCCCTCGGTTGCTTTGACCGCCTGGGACATACCACCGGAAATAGCACCAACAAAGGCATCCATCGAGATACTGCCCAGTAGTTTTACTACCCGGCTAATAAAAGCTTTCGCTTTGCTTTCGGCTGTATCGATCCCTTTATCCAGCGCCCTATCATCGGTACCGATGGAGAGGATTGATTGTCCTAAAGAAGCTGGCATTTCGTGTGCGCCTTGTCGTTGGTTTGTTTGATTGAGAAATGAAGACAACAAAAAGCGGGGTAGGGTTTTCACAACTTTGAATTGTGAAAACCCTACCCCGCCAAATTTCTGCTTAGTTTTGGCCCGTTAAGAGGTCTGGCTAGTCCTTAATATCCCACCCGATTCGAAAGCTCACCCGTTTCAAACGCATTACATTTGAAAGATTAACCACCAGCTCGCCCCCGCTCCCGCCAGCTTCGATGGCATCAAGTGCCCGGTTAAGTTCTGGGTTTTCGACCAGGCGTTTTAATAGCTTTTCGCGTTTGCTCAGGTGTGGAAGATTGGTGGTGGTCTGTTGTGAGTCCATTACGCACCCCTGCGATGGTTCCCGGTTCGCTGGCGGTTCTGGTTACTTTGGGTCGGTCCCTGTTTACGGGTGTATTCGGCTAGGGGTGCGGGTGGACGGTTTGTTTGCTGGACCTCGCGGCGAGTGGGTTGGGCGACCCCGGCAGCGGCCAGAAGAGCCCGGCCGTTCGAAGATTCAAAATAAGTTTGAAGGATTTGGATTTTCTCCAGGTCGGTTAATTTACCAAGCACGTCGTTCGTAATGTCTGGTAAAACCAAACGGGTCAAATCGTTAACCAGGGCTTGCAATTCCTCGACTTCTTTTTCTGTGACGGTTTCAAGGTTGAGCTTCTTAAGATTTAACCCCTGGTATTTTTTGGCGAAGTCTTTGGCGCGGGCCCCGACTTTAATATCGTCTTTACCCGCCACCGTCAGGGTCTTGTAGGTTACCCCGAAGATGTCCATCGTCTCTTCCCGCTCGGTTTGTTCGGCGCGGGGGCCAATCTTCAAAATCGTCTTACTCATAGATTCACCTTTCCTTTTCTTTTGATTCGCCCGTTCACTCTCCTAAACTTAATCTCCTGTAACTTCAGCTTCGACCCTGCGGACTGTAAAGCCTATATTTCCCAGAGCCGTCATGATCTCCTCCTGGGTCTGGACCTGGTTATCGCTACCCGTGACAATCGCTTCGAGCTGCTGGGTCAATTGTTCGATAGCGTCGCGTTGTTCTTCATTTTCCGGCCAACTTCCAACTAAGCTGGCCTGGGACAAATTTAAGATATGTTCAGCCTTCAGGCTTTCCATCTGGTTGCTAAAAGCTACCAGCCATTTCATTTTGAGCCTGAACCAATCGAGCGGAGACCCCCGGTAGAATTGTTGGAGGCGGGGAATTACCTTAAACCAGTCGGTCGGTTCGGGTGGTTCTATTTTGATTTCGGGGTTTAGCGGTAATTCTTCGGTTTCCCCTCCGTTCAATTCTTCACCCAGTCGGTTAAAAGTTTCGAGAACTTCCAACTTTTCTTCCAGGGTGACCTGGTCGAAAACATCATTATCGGCCACCAAAACTGGACAAATCTTGTTTAGGATGGTGTCTAGCTGGTTTTCCGCCTGGGCCAAGTCCGGATTTTTAACCTTTAAGCTTTCGTAAAACCTTTCAATTTTCAAGGAAAGGCGGGCGAGTGGTACCAATCTGAATTCCCCCGGTCCCTTGATCGGGTAGGACCGGTCGCATAATTCGATCAGGTCATATTCATCCGCCAGCTTTGATAGTTCGAAAGGTTGGTTCATTGATTTTAGAAAAGTAAAATTAGGGCGCTCTATCGCTTAGATTGAATGAGAGCGCCCAATCGCTTTTATTACGGAAGCGCTGCCGCCGAAACGATGTCCCAATAACCAATGTCCGGGTCGGTATCGGTGGCGTTAGGGCCTTCGACTGCCTTAAATTCGAAGTTCGCCATCGCCGGGTTGGTTTTGTTCCAGTTGGTTTCAATGTCGGCGTTTTGAAAAACTTTCGGCAGGTACATGACTCCTTTTTCTCCCTTAACATAAACGCTAGGGAAAATGAGCAGGAGTGCGACCGGTTGCACGTCTGGACCACGAGCCAACATCATTTTTTTATGGCCTTTGGTACCAGTAGCGGGCGCGGTGGTAACGATGGCATTACTGTTCATCGCGATTGCCAGGTTTTCAAGGCTCACATCGGCTAGAGTGAAAGCGATCAGGATGTCTTCCTCACTGCGGGCCACGTCTTGAATGACCAGGTTTTCACCGCGCCATTCTTCAAGTTTTTGCCGTTTCGTGACCTTGACGCCGCCAGTGTCCTGGCTTTTCCATCCGCGCGCACCCAGCTTTTTCCAGGCCGCATCTAGCGAACCTACCGAAAGAACACCCGTGAAAGCTGTTGCCACCGGAGCGGTGTATACGTCCACGGGGCCGCGAATAGTAGTCGGATTAATATCACTCATTTTGCCTTATCATTCCTTTCAAAACTAAAGCCATTTCAAAGCTGATAGCATTTTCATGCACTTCGACTACTCATCGAAGTTTGTCATCAAACCCCAGGTTGAGTCGACATACGGCCACGCCACTTTAGTGTTGGCCGAGTTCGTGTTGGACCCGGTATCGAGGTCGTCAGCCGCCCCTTCCTCCAGTTCAGCCACATAAAGCCAAACGTCTTTGGAAACGGAGTAAAAACTGTCCAGGTTGTTTAACGCCACCATCACCTTGTCGTGCAAGGTGGCGGCCTTCTGACCGGTCGCCCCATAGGCCATCAGATAGATGCGCTGGTGATAATCGCTCATTCCCTGGATAGCGCCACCGAAACCCCCGACCTGGCTGATAACGATACAGTCGCGTGGCATCTGACGGGCTACCGAATCCTTTAACCGGGGTGCCATAATCGGAATACCGGTTAAGTCCGGCAGGCTTTCAAAATATTCGATTAACGCGCCCACTCGGTCAGCCATCTTTAGTAGTTCAAAATCTCTTTAATATCAGCGGTCAAGCCGGGCGCTTCCTCATCCAGGGCCGGTCCCATGTAGGGCGTGTAGCCGTATTTCCGCCCATCCTTAAAACCCTGTTCCTGGACGCCAGCATAGGGCAGGTCTGACCCGATTTCGAGCGTGTAACCATTCGGGCCGCGTTTCGGTTGGCCTTTCATCTCAATGCTTTTTTCCAGGTCGTGGCTTTTCTTTCGGACCTTGCGTTTGGCGGATTTTACAACCCGTTTGCCGGTCTTTTTAAGCCCTTCGAGCTGGGCTTGCCTGAGTTCGGCAATGAGTTGCCGTTTATTCGACCTGTACTCTGAAAATTCGGCCATTCCTTTAATCCACCGCTTGCAGGATAAGCTTTAGATTACCCAGCCGCGGGGTAATGCTCTTGATTTCGAACCGGTAGGGTTCGACGCTGTTACCGTGCCGGTCTTTCAAATCAACAATCCGGTCTGTCAACCTAACATCGGTGCCCAGCGGCATTTTCACCCGGGCGGGTACACTCACGAACTGGCCGGTGGCTTTGTCGATTTCTTCCAAAGCGGGTTTGAACGAACAAACGACCCGGTCGGGCAACGTCTCGAAATCGCCCGGTTCGTCGTTATTCCAGTCGTCCGGCGTGGTGGTCGTGGCCCGCTCAATCAAACAGGTAAAATCCATAAAACCCTCTTGGACGGCGGCGACCTGGTCGATAACCTTATCGGTAAAAATCAGCTTTGCCACCCGGTTGCCTCATTCCGCCTATTTGGAACCGCCGCCAGTGTTCGTGCCGGTTCCGGTGTCCACGCTTCCGTTTCCACCGGTCGCACTCTTTTTGGTTTCCGGTTTCATCAGGCCCAACCGGACGGCGCTATCGTGTTCGACGTAATGGCCCCGTTGGCTTAACAGGTGCGTGGCCTCCGGGCTATCCGCCGGAACTTCTTTCGACCAATCTTTGTCAACATAAATGTCGTGGTCACAATAAAAATCTTTCTTTTCGACCACGACATCTTCTTTGCCAGGGTTGGTTCCAGCCATTTCCTTCAACTCCTTTTCCTTCGGTTTTAACCGCCAGGTGTCCACCAGCCAGGGCGGGCGTATTCGGACCGTTCTTCCCAGCGGTCGTCATACCGCTGTGGCCGGACCGATTGCAGGGCACTATCGGATTGTGCCGCCGTATCGGCCAGGGCTTTTCGAAGGCGGGCCGCCAGTTCCAACCAGGTTTTTACTCGGTCTCGCCATGTGACGGTCGTGCCATCATCAGTCACCTGGTCGGGTTGCTGAGCGTACTCCGCGGCCAACGCCTCGGCCATCACGGCCGTACCCTCGGTTTCACCATACTTGGTCAGGATGGCCGCGTACGTCTCATCGTCACGCAAAGGCGCCGTCATATCGATGTCGCCCAGCGAGTGGCGCATCCGGTCCTTTGCGGTCGGTAATTGGGAATCGTAGGTGGCGCCCATCGGTCCTCAGTTCTCGGTCCTGGTTTAACTCGGTGGTTTAGCTCAACGCCGGGGCGGCATAGCTGCCGTTAGCCGCGAATTTGATGTTGACGGCACCGACCCGGTTGTTAACGCCGACGCCAAAGCTTTGCAGCACGGCCGCCTGGTCGAGCGGGAAGAGCGAGCGGGACCGGACGTAGGCTTCACGCCCAATCTTCTCATCGTACCGCCAGGCCAACGGGTTCTGGTCGGCGAAATCGCCGTAACTTTTGAAAATCGAAATCGTGTCGTCCGTCCATTCGGTGCGGGGTACACGAACCCGGATTACACCCTTATAAGTACCGACATAAACGTCGGGGTCGAGCAGGGCCTCGGCCGTTCCCTGAGCCGGGCGTACCAGCGGGGAACCGACCGGAACGTAATCCGAACCGAGCGCGGCAATCGCGTCAACGGCCGTCTGGCTACCAATCAGGTCGAACGGGCCCTTATGCCATTTCTTGAGCATCGCCAGGGCAGAGGTGATGGCGGCCGCGCGGTTGGCCGTGGTATCGCGGACGTAATGGGTGTAACCGCCGGGCAGGGCCGTACCGTCCGGGTAGGGACCGGTGAAGACATTCGAACCGGTGCCACTCCCGGCAAAACCAGGGGATGTGACGGAAGTTTTCTTGGCAACCCGGATTTCAGCATCGCTGAACAACCGGTTAAGGGTTTGCAGGAGGTGGAGGCGGCGGATACCCAGTAACACGCTGTCCACGTTGGTCATGATGCGGCCCAGCGACATAGCCATCAGGCCGTCTTCAGTGAATTCGAGCGAGATGTCGTAATTGCGGATCGGAATCATGATGGCCTGACCTTCGACCATTTGAGGCCGGGCAATCGTATACTCGCTTCTTTCTTCCACCTGAAGGGCGACCGGCTGGGTCGTGTCGGTTTCCACTTCGGTCGTCACTTTGACGAGAGCGGGGACCAACGGGTCGACCCCGGTGTTAAGCGCACGGAGCCGCTGGTCCAACTCGGCAAGTATTCTAGTGAAATCAACCCCGGCCCGGTTCTGAAGACCACGAATATACGCTTCATCTAAGCCAGCCGGAAGGTCAATATAGCTGGTATCTAAAATTCCACGAGGCATTTTTTAACTCCTGAATGACTTCTGGCTACTTAGCTTAGCCTTCCCAAATAAACCAACCGATTGATTAGAGGTAATTGAACCGGATGCGGGTCGCTCCGATAGCCTTGACGCGTGCCGGGGCCGGGACGGCAACGGCAGGTGTGGTGGCCGCCGAATAAAAGGTCGGCGCGGTCGTATCCAGACCCCCGGTGGTCGTACCAGAAGGGTAGAGCGGGGTACTAGGTGTCATGCCGGAAAACCCGTCCATCTCACCCTGGATACCGACATCGGCTACCCCACCATTAAAACCATCGGTCAGGGCGATACCGTCCGCTTCTTTAGCGGTCGTCGGGCACTTGCTCCACTGCTTGACGTTCGCAACTTCGCCGGAAATAACCAACTGGTCACCAGCAATCACGTCCTCGGTAAGCGTGCCTTTATCGTTGACTTCGTAACCGACCGGAGTGACCGGTCGAGCCTTAACTCTCGTAACAGCCGCCATTTTCTAAATTCTCCTGCTGGACTTACTTCTAGCTTTTCATTTCTTAACGATAGTTACTTACTTGCCCACCTACCAGGTTTTATCACCGGGTTGCTGGAAGACATACGGTCTTGGCTTTTGTTGCCCCTGCCCACCACTGGTCTGCTGGTTTGCTCCTTGCCCTGCCTGGCGATTATTCTGACCAGCGCCCGCCTCGGTGTTGGCGGCAGTCTGGGGTTTCAGTAGCTTGGCAAGGTTGGCCGCGTCAGCATCAAGCTCCGCCTCGGTCGTACCCACAAGACGTGGGCCTACCTCTTCGGGCAACTTGTGTTTCGCCACAATCTTGGCTACCAGGAGCGAGCGTTCCAGCTTGGCTCGTTCGGCACGTTCTTCGGCCAGTTCCTTTTCGCGCTTCTCGGCCAGTTCTTTGAACTTGTTCTGTGCTGCAAGTTCGGCTTCCTCGGCCCTGCGCTTATTCTCGGCTTCGGTCTTAACCTTGCCGTTGGCTTCCTCGGCCTCTTTACGCAGGCGCTTGATATAGTCCTGAATGTCGGCGGGAAGTGCGGCAATATCGGTCGTCTGGTTTTGACTGCCGGAATTGTTATTTTGTTGTTGGGTCTGTTGAGTTTGGGAAGTTTGCTGACCGGTGGCCGTCTGGCCGCTGGTTTGACCCGTCTGGGTCGTGCCGCCCCCGGTGGAAGTCGATTCCTGGGTAGCGGTGGTGTTGGTTGCTTCACCTGCCATTATGGTAACTCCTATGTTCTAATTTGTCAATAATTTCTTATGATGATTTGCAAACACCATAAGTTTTTCTTTTGGTAGCAATGCAAAAAAATTTATTCGAATTCGATTGAACAATGGCAATTGGTAAGACATTGTTGACTGCCAATCGGAGCCACCTCCTCGATAGGTTGCCAACCCTTGCCTGCCTGTTCGACACAGCCGGGACAATGGTCGGCTGGACCTAGCACCCGTTTGGCTTGAGTTCGCCCTGCCAATCGCTCGGCCCTGGTTTGTACGCTGTGATACGTCCCTCTGGCCGCCTCAGCGTAGAGTTTGACCCGCGAGGGGAACGACTTGTCGAGAAGCTGGACGCCCGTGGCTATATCTTTGGCGAACTGGTTGAGATACTGGTACTGCTGTTTTACCAGTTGGCCGATATAACCGTAGTCGGCCTGTGACGCCAGTTTCGAACCACCCAGGCCCGCCAGTCCGTTCGCCACATGCAAGACCTTCATCTGCTGCATCATCTGGGACTGCCACTGGGCCAGCGAAATTTCACCCGATTGCAACCTGCGGGAAGTCGTCTGAATCTGATCGTTCGACCGGACGACCACCTGGTCGACCGCTTGCCTGACCCGCTCACCGGAAACGAATCGCCCGCCCGCGTCAACATACCGGCGACTGGCTAGGTTATACCGGTATTGTGGGGCTACCGGGTGAACCGATAGGTTAGGTTGCCTGGCGCCCGCAACCTGGTTATTCGGTTGGTTCGTCGCTACCGTCGTCATCCGTCCCTTTCCCTTCGTCCGGTGTCGCTTCCAGTAAACCCTTCAGGCCCGATTCCTCGTTCCATAGCAATTCGGCCTGCTGGATGTCGGCAGGACCGACCTGGGCGAGTCGTTCCAGTTCGTCATCGGTCAGGTCGAGGGGCTGGCCGAGCGGTTTTTTATTCTTGGGTTTCTTGTCGGGCATCAGCAAACCAAACCTTTATCATTTGTTGAATAATTCCGGTCCCCGGTAGTTGTTGGAGATAACCTTTCAGACATTGAAGTCCGTTTTCATAAGCATCGGCCCGCTTTTTAAGACGGTCTATTTCTTCTTTAACCTCGTCAAGGTTTGCGACATTTATCGTCGCTGTCATTTCTAATTCGGCCATTTTCCACCTTTTCTTTTATTGTTGTCTACCTGCCGGTAGTTGCGGGACCGTATCGGTCACGCCCGCAATCTGGTTTTGGACCTGGTTCTGTCTTTTCTCTTCCTGGATTTGTTTGATGCGCTCCGGGCTGTACCCCAGGATACGCAAAACCTCTTCCTCGGAAACGAACGGGGCGACCCCATCGGCAATCTGGCTCTGGGTCAGCGGGTCACGTTTGTCCGCCGGGGAAAAGACCGAAGTTATCAGCGCGTCCTCATTCAACCCGGCGCGGGCGAAAACGTTCGCCATCTCGGTCGCCAGGTGTGCCAGCGTCGCCCAGGCCGGACCAATCGTCTTAGCCAACCGCTCGACCTTCTTGACCAGCGGCTGGTTGGCTTGCAGGAGGGCTTCACCGCTCGGCCAGTCGCCCGCTATCAGGTGGATGGGCGTGTTGGTCATCCGGGCGACCGCCTGGAGCTTAATCATGTAGGCTTTTTCCAATTGGGACAGGTCACCCGCTGGAATCGTCCCCCACTTGGCTTCAGGCCTTTCGGATAGCAGGACCGCGCCCGGCCCTATCTTTATCCGTTTGGTATGGCCCTGGGCGTCTTTTTCAGGGGTGACGCCCGCCGCCGTCACCATTTGCGCGCCGGTCATCCGGGCGGTCAGGGTGATGTTGCGCTGCATATCGTTGATGTCGTCTTGCAGACCCAGGACGCCACCATCTAGCATGGAGGCACCGTAGGGCGAGTCATCGTCCGAACCGTTGGCAAAGTGGACGACCGGGATGCCCAACGGCCTACCGTCCGGCCTGACCCAGGGGACCGGCCACTGGCCTGCGTCTTCCGGTAGCTGGTAGGGTTGCCACCCGCTGCCGGTTGTGCTGGACTGGATGTAGCGCTCGATGCGGTCGGGCCACCAGATAATGCGCCGCTTCACCTTATCGGGTGTCTCCCAATCGCGGACCGCGTAGGCCGGTTGGTTTTTTGCGCTATAGCTGACGTAGATGCCGGACAAGCCGTCCCACCACTTCTCTTTGTGGAGGGTGACACGCCCGGCCTCGGCATCCCAGTTGAGCGACAGGCAAAAATTACCGTCCCGCAGGGTAGCGAAGTTGATGTCGCTTTGCAGGTCGGCCATCTGGTTTTTGACGAACAGGTCTTGCAAGAAATCAAGGACCGCCTGGTTAGACACATCATAGCGGATGAGTTCCAACCGGTCGGCCGTCTCCTCGATGACCTTCGAACAAACGTTATCACAATACCGATTTTTGGTGACGCCTCGCAAGGCATCGTGTTGTTCCGGCGTAGTGGTGGCGTTTTGCCGTCCCCTGGCGTAAGCCCGGAAAACCTGCAAGAGTGAAGCTTCCGGGAACAGCCGCTTGCGCTCGTCCTCCACTATCGTATGGATGGATTTGGTCGGGTCTAGCGGGATAGAGTTGGTCAGGTTTGCCGTCACGAACATCACCTCTCTTGGTTGGGGTTACCAGTCCCTACCGGGCTTATTATAAGCGCGCTCTGCGACCGCACGCTCAAGGATTTCTTTAGTATTGTTTTCAACGGCTAACGCCTGTTTCATCCCGCTTGCAGCGTTGCGGAGAATAGCAATAGTTTGAACCAGGTCATCCCGGCGGGTATCCAGGGCGGATAATTCTTTAGCAAGGTGTTCGGCTCGTTCGTACAACTCCTGGGAATGTGCCCCGATTTGATGAACCACTTCGTCTCTCTGATTTACAAAAGCCGCTTGCGCTGTCTGTGTGTTAGAGCCGTTCATTTCCATCTCCTTTTCTTTTGCCTTGTTTAATAATCGTCCTCGATTTCGTCATCTTCACCATACCGGCCACCCAGATAATTTTGCTGGACCAGCGGTGCCAATTGCTTGACCAGGTCGAGCTGGGCGACCATGTAACGGGTCGTATCCATTCCGTGGTCGTTTTCTTTAACCGGTTCTTCCCCTTTTGCCCGGCCCGCGTTTACATTCCAGATGTAGGAGTCGAATTCTTCCTCTGTGCAACAGGGCATCTTCTGTTCGTCCAGTAGCGGGTCACGTTGCACAAGGCTATCCCTCAAAAAGAAGATACACGGTCGTCCGTTCGCTCCGACCTGGAGCCTGGCCGCTACCGCCTGGATACCATCACTCACCGTTTTGTGAGCCGGGACGGTCGGTAACCCGGTGTGTCGCTCGAAAGTGGCGCGGTCCTCGGCATCGTGGTCGCATATGACGGCTACAGGCCTGGGTTCATCGCTTGCCAACCCTTTGATAAGTTTGGCGTGGTCCTGGACGAGCCGGTGGGTCATGTAGATTTCCCGGTAGCGAAAGAGTGCGCCGTCCGGCCCGACCGCCCAGAACTGGCAGACGAACGGGTGGACAAAACCGAAGTCAATCGACCAGTAGCGCGGCCAATGCCGCGGTATATCGAAGCGGTCGACTAGGTGGACCAGCCGGTCGAAACCTTCGTAAACCACGCCCTCGGCCTGTACCCACTTACCGTCCCGAAGCCGGAGTTTGCGGACGCCGGTCAGCCGGTCCAGGACCGCCATGTAGCGCTTTCCCGCTTCCGTCAACGTCCCGTCCCGGTTAAACAGGTAAGGATTGTTTTCGTGGCGGCTTTCCAGAAGCTTGAGCAGGCCCTGGTTTTCCCGCTCTTTAATCCAGTGGCGCGGACTGTCCGGGTTGGTATCGCCTATTAGCTGCTGGTAAGGTACTTTCCCGTTTCTAAGACGGGTAGAAAGCGTTTCCCAATCGTTGAGCGAAAGCTCGATGGCTTCCTGGACGTAGATGATGTCGTACTCGGTCGACATTATCTTGGCGGGCTTATCCAGCCCGGCCACCACCACCTCGCTCTTATTCGGAAACGTGTAGCTGGAGCGGTTTTTTCGCTCCATCGTGCTGGCGACAATCTGGTAAAGTTTCGGTGTCAGAACCTTATCTTCCCAGGTTACCAGTCCCGATTGAGTAAGGCTCTCACGGGTCTTCCGGGTGATGAGCTGGCGGCTCTCCGGGTATTTGAGCGCCACCAACATAATTTTGTTGAGCGCGCCGATTGACTTGCCCGTCCCGGCCGGACCCGAAAGAATGATTTCAGGTGAACGGTCAACAATTATTTGTTTGTTGTTGCCCCGGAATTCCCGGCGGTCTACCGGTCGCTCCAATTGAACCGTCATACTGCCGTGTTAGGGTCCAGGTCTACGAAATGGGCAAGGATATCGCCCGTGAGATTCACCTCGGCTTTATTGATACGTTCGCCCTTCTCTTTGGCGATGTCGTTCATAACCTTCATGTAATCGTTGACCAGGCCGCCTACATATACTTCCAACTGGACTTCAAAACCTTGCGGGCTAAACTTTACATCGTGGAGCCATAGACCGTGCCCGTCCTTCTCACCATTCTTGCCGGGCAACCCTTCGATTTCCCGTTCGAGCTTCTCGGCCAACCTCACCAGTTTGCGGACTCTAAAGACTTTGTTGGCAAACCCCCGCTGCATCACGGCATCCTCGTGCTCTTCCATAAGCTTTTTGATTCGCTTCTTATTTTGAGCCGCGTGATATTTCACGTTCTGGATGCTGCAACCCACCTGTTCGGCAATTACCGCATAGGTTTCACCCTCCACAAGCATTTCCAACAATTTATTCTTTTGTTCTGGTTTGAGTACAATTTTCGGCATAATCGGTTGGTTAAAGTCTAAATGGTTTACACTCCAATTAAACCGCATGGCCCGCCCTGGCATATGAGTATCAATACTCATTTCGGGCACGGGCAAACAAACAATAAAAAAACCTACCGGGTCAGGGCAGGTTCCATTCGTTTATTTACCTTTTAATCTATTACTTCAATAGTCACCCGAACTCTAGCCTTCTGATACCGGTCTAACTCTTTATCCTGGTTCATTTGGTTATAACAATCTTTGACCAGGTCATCG
>Ga0209963_1000913_pt1 | contig 22927 bp, 19 predicted proteins | sample ThiBio_1000_biof_2_FD_183957 | JGI IMG/M metagenome (GOLD analysis project Ga0209963, IMG submission 183957) | Wastewater bioreactor microbial communities from Cape Town, South Africa - Thiocy_cont_1000_biof (SPAdes) | ecosystem: Engineered > Bioreactor > Thiocyanate-remediating >...
CCGTCCGGTAGGCAGCGAATCACAGCCCGCCGCGTCGGCGCAATTTGCAGGAAAGCGCCCGCCGAGATGCGGGATTGCGGCAATTGCCGTTATTTGCGGACGCCCGAACCCGGAGCGAACTCAGCAGGTTAGGAGTTCTTCACGGGCGACGGATTGCCCGGCAAGGCGGCGACATGGGGGACGAACTGACCGCCCCTTTCAGCGGCACAGGGGCGTAAGGCGACGATAGCCGCGGCTCGCACTGCCGTCTGCATCAGCAGACCTTGGGTGTCGACCAGGATGTGGCACCTTCTCCCTTAAAAACCGTGCCACACACCGCCAATTTCCACGCCTCACAATACGTCACCGACGCCGATGTTCCCGAATGGGCACGAAGACAGCAGCCCGGAGATCCCGCCCTTCACACTCACCATCACCGGACTGGCGTGGGCAGTGCTAGTGAACTGCTGCCTGCCCGGCCTCCCTCACTCGATCGGGATTCTGCCGCGGCTTGGGCTTTTCACGACAGAAGGTCCGCCCCGTGCATCCCAATGCCGATTCGAAGGCCCGCACGGCCTAGCTCGAAAAGAAGCTGCTGGCCGCCCCGCACGCGCCTCAAGGATGCGTCCTGACAAGCGGATCGCGCTGTCCTTCCAGAACGAGGCCCTGGTCGGGCAGAAGGCGCGTCTGCCACCATTGGTGGCTGCGCGGCCAGCGTCCGAGCGGGGTCGTCGACCACCGATACGCCTCGGTCTACGTCTTCGCTGCCGTGGAGCCCGCCACGGGCCGGGATGTCTGCCTCGTGCTGCCGCAGGTCTGCACCGCCGCTATGACGCTGTTCCTCTCCACGTTCAGCGCCGGGCTCGCGCCCGATGAGCACGCCGTCATGGTGCTCGACGGAGCCGGGTGGCACACCAGCCTCGATCTTGCCGTCCCAGAGAACGTCTCGCTCCTGCGGCTGCCACCCTACTCCCCGGAACTGAACTCGGTGGAACGGGTCTGGCTCTATCTGCGTGAGCGGCACCTCTCCCACCGGCTTCACGCCGACAATCCCGCCATTCTCGATGCTGCTTGTGCCGCCTGGCGCAAGCTCACGCCGGAACGACTGCGCTCGTTATGCGATTACGCGTGGCTCAACGGGTCAACGCATAGACTCGGCGATATCAGTTCGCGTCCTCAAAGTTTAATCGAGCCAGTGCGAAGCTTAAAGATCGACTCTCGATTGCGTCAGGGTCCAGAAGCGGCGCCGGCACAAACAGCGGGACACGAATTTGGAGCTCCTGCATCCTATCACCCTTCGCCAGAAACGGCTCAGAGATCAGGCAACTCCATCTATCGTCCCTGATAGTCACTCTATGGGTTAGGAGCGTACAATTCAAATAGAGAGAGACATCGTCGAGCGGGTAGTCTCGCGAGCATCGATATACGTCGAGTCGCAAGCGCACCATGTGGTTAGGGGCTGCGAACCGAATTTTCGCGACACGAGCTTGTACCCAAGCAAATCCAACCTCCTCGAACGGATGAAACCCTTCCCAAGTTTCGATCGAATCCATTCTTTTGCTCAGTGGAGGGAACCCAGTGTCAACCGCAACCAACTACCCAAAGCACACTCCATCAGGATCAGGCTGCCAACAAGGCCTCGATGGCTGCTTCGAACCGTTCCGGTGAAATTGAGTACGAAGAGTTCCAGCCTGGCTCTCGAAACGCCGCTGTGGGAACATGCTGTCCCACGGCGTACCCATAATCGACACCAGATACTGAGGCAACCGACCAGAAGGCAGGCTGCACACAAGCGGGATTAAATAGCTCAAGAACACGGGCCCCAGGACGACAAAACATCAAATTTATCATTCCAGCACCGTGCTCGGCCATAATGTAACGGGCATTCCGAAACGCTCTTATCTGATTTCGCACCGAGACGTTCTCAAATTCGAGAATTGTGAACCCCCGAGCCTCAAGCAGCGGTCGAAAATTCTCGAAATTTACGAACGTTCGGCGATTTACTCGGCGATGTAGAAAAATTCTCTCAGCAGCCGGCCATTCTGGATAGCCATCGTCGACAGCTTCAGAAAGAGCTCGTGCCGCCCTCAGCGAATAGGAGGGCACCGCCCACAAATCAAAGCGGCCGCACAGGATTGCGGACTCGAATGAAAGCGCTTCCTTGTCGCGCACGATGACGATGTCGTCTTCCGTGATGCCGAGCAGGGATAGCGTCTGGTACCTAAACAAGCCGTCTTTGAAGGGAGGTAAAACCAATTTGAGACCGGAGAACCGCTTTCGCAGATTGACAAAAGCAAAGTGCCAAGGATTCATTTGCTGAATCCAGTGGCAATAGTTTGTGAAACGGCCATTAAAACCCAGAAAATATGGTCCCCCAGATAGATGGCGGATCCCAACGGGGGAGGCGAAATCCGCGCTGACCCCCAGCTCGAACCCTGAAATATTTGAGTGCTCCTCCCAAGGTGCAAGGTCAAATAACGTATCATACACCGGATTACCGTCGTACAGCGCAATTCCATCGCCGCCGACTAGACTCAGTCGTTCAGAGTGAAGGGCCTGAATACCGGCCGTCCGACTGCATCGGAACGAGTCATCAAGAAAAGTATGACCATTTGACGCCAGAGCTACGTCAATCGGCTCACTGAAGAAGAAGCTCTTTCGATCAAAGGTCTCGGCCTCCGACAGCCACCACCACTCATTACCGGCATCATAGGCCATCCGATCCAAGCTGGTGTGAGCGCGCAAGCGGCCTGGACCGATTGCCCGGCCCTGGTCCAGAGCCGTCATTCTCGACACCCTGACCTACTGATTGAACGATTCTCCACCATGCCATAATCTAAGGTGTATCTGTGGCGGTGACAACTCGTGGGCCGCCGCATCCCTAGAGCTAGGTAGGACCACAATATGGTTGAGCAGCTGCACTGCCTCCGTTACCGAAGCTGGAACCGAACTCGGAACTGTGGCGACGCAATTACACCGTTTGTGGCGAAATTTGCAACGAACCTCCCCCTGAGACATGGGCCGTGGAATGCTCCCCATTTGCTGGGAGTTGGCAGCATTCTTGGGCTGGCAAATGTTCATAGTCATGTTTGGGGGTCAGGTTATCTCAATCCTACCGTGATCCATGCCGGGGTTCATCAAGCCAAGTTCCATGCGCTACGAGGTCAGAAGACGTTAGACTTGTTGAGGAGCTTCGGAATCCACCTGCCCGATCTCCCGCTGGGCGACCCTGGTATATTGGTCGACGGCCTGCCGCACCTCAAGCGACCGAAAGAATCTACCCGGTTTCGAGCCGCAGTCATTCCGCACCACGATTATACCCATCATGATTTCTATAGTTCACTGCGGGCTAACGACGAGGTTTGTGTCGTGAACATCCTAGACGCATCTCTTAGGCCGATAGAGCAGATCGCGTCTTCTCAGGTGGTTGTTTCGCAAAGCCTGCATGGGCTCATTTTCGCAGAAAGCCTAGGAAAGCCAAGCGTTTGGATTTCTGTTCGGAACGACGCTATCTGGAAATTTAAATTCGAGGACTGGTATTCGACTACGCACGAGCCACAACTTGATCCCCTTCCGCTGTCCGACTTTGAAGGCCTTGTAAAGTCGGCGCGACTGAACGGGTCGCGAATTGATCGGGCAGCTCTTGTATCCAGCTTTCCCCTTGAATTTACCATTGGTTCAAGCGCTCCCTTCGTTGATTTCGTTTCATGCCGTGCCGAAACTCCGCTTGTCATCCGAGTGAATTCCATTATGGCAGGGCGTGCGTATTCAGAAAATGAAATCGATGAATCCATTCTGGAGAGCCGGGGTAAAGAGTTGATGGCACAAGTCTATGGCCTGTTCCAGAACCATTCAGAACGAGGCTATTGCGCGCTTGTCCCCGTTGATGAAAATCTGGAGCTTAGCGACGCAGTGCTCTCTGAGGCGTGCAGGTTCTTAGACAGCCACAGCAATTTCGACTACGCCTACCTCATCCCTGCTGCCCGCGGTTGTCTGGGAGGAGCACACCCGGAGGAGAGCGCACTCCTTCTCCGCCCGGGCCCGAAGGTTGCTGCGGGGGCGGTCATGCTTCGCCCAGACAGCAATGAGCTGAACCGGAATTTCGTCTCACTGTACGTCGTCGGCTGAGACTATGTTGCTAACCGAGCTTCGTTAATAAGAGAGGAGCGGCCTTTGGTTCCGAGGTGTTCCCTTTTTCCTAGGAGTTCGGCGCTTTCCCAGAGTATTGGCCGCCGCGGGCGGCGCAACTTCAACTCTGGGCGTCTCGGCATTTGCTCCCGATGAACTACTGATCTCGGAAATCCGTTTCAGGATTCTCAGGCCCACAGCCCTGGATCCGTGGGCGAGTCGGATATCTCGCCGCCCCTGTTCTGCCAACCTCTGGCGCCGCGCAGGGTCATCCAGTACCCCTTCAAGAAGATCAACTGCATGGGAGATTTTGGCCTCAGCCCAGTGTTGGCCATTGCCATATGGGTATTCCCCTTCTTGCAGTGACACCAAATCAAAATCGACAAGTAGTGAATTGCTTTTTGTCATGTAGTCAAGATTTCCAGACCAGCCCGTTGCCATAGCTAGGCGGCCCAGGGACATAGCCTCGCCTGTACCTCTCCCAAATCCCTCTGCCCTGTGCAGAGACACGAAGCAGTCACAGCAATTAATCAAACTGCGCGTCTCCAAAGAGCTCATCGGTGTTGAGAGAAGCAATGCCTCGGGTACTCGCTCACGTAGAGGTGCGAGCCAATCGCCGGCATCTTCCTCGCCTCGTTTGACTTTTAGTACCAGCTGCAAGTCATCGAACGGTCTTCGTGCTCGAAGGGTTTCAAAAACCTCTAAAACAGCTCCCGGGTTTTTTCGGGCAGCATACGAAGATAGGTCAAAGAAAAGAAGAATCGCGAATGCGCTCTCCCGGATTCTAAAATATCGCCTTGGTAGTAGATGACCCGCTCTGGTTTCGACAGATTGGCCTACATGGAAACTCGGGACACCTGCCCGCGCAAATGCATCCCGGATGAAACTTGAGAGCGCCCATACCTCATTGAATATTCGTAAGCTTGCCGCCCATATCTCGGGGTACTGAGGAAGCTCCCAAGCCGGGACGATTATATTGTACCCGTCCTGAAAGCAGCCGCCTCGCGATTCAAACGCCTTAAGAACTGCCTCGACTTCGTCGCCGTTGACGTGGAAGATCCGAATGCCGGGAGGCGGGATGCTAATCTCGACCGGATCGATTAAAGTTCGATGCTCCGGATCCGTACGCGGGGCGTACCTAAAGATGTCGAGAACTCTGTGCGGTATGTGCACGGTACGGCAAGCCGCTATATGGGAGCGCAGTTGCTCGCCCATTCCGACAGAGGAGAACGGGTGTCCGACCAACGTGACTTGAGGGTCTGAGAAGTGCGTAGGTTTCATGAGCGTCTCGGCTTCAGACAAGCGATTTGGCGAGCAACGCGTTTCGGACAGCTTCCAGCCACCGGTGACCGAAGCGTCGATCCGGCTCCAGATGTGCTCCTTCGGCCCACTCGTTCCATGCGTTTATGAATAACAGACGCTCCTCACCGACTAAGAATTTGGTGGCTTCATCTAGTTTTTCTTCAAGATATATCTGAAAGGCTTCTGGGGTAGCCCGGATAAAGCTGTCGCCCCGGACAGGCTGGCGAGGCGTATTGTCCCAACTTGGGAAGACAGATGGATATCGCTTGTAGGCGGTCGGGGGACGAAAAATGCTCTCGAGCACCGTGTCTTCATAATCGTACCTTACCCCGATGAATCCGTCCTTAATAACTTCCTTATCCTGGAATGCAGCCCTGGCAGCAAGGCCCTGGGGCGGGAACTCGACACAGGCGTCAAACCCCAGGTCGCGAGGAATTACGGCCTTTTCCGCAGTTTCCATGCTCTCCACATAAACGAGGTACACTCCATCGAACCCTTGTTCGCGAAACTTAGCTCGGCACAGCTCTGTGAACCTGTGCGGGTCGGGAATGGCTACTGGGCGATAAACAAGGAAAAGCGGCTTTTTGTTTACCGTGATATATCGAGGATCCGACGCATATCTCACAGCGTCGCTTATGACGTGTTGCAGGGTTTTTTCGTCATATTGTTGTTCAAAAATCAAATCTTTCGATCCACCGTCCCAGTGGCGAGTCCAGTTCTCGTTGGCCCAGCAAGCGCAATAAGGGAAGTCGATTTGGCGGTCTGAGACCATAGCCTCGAACGCCTTGTCTAAGACTCTCCGTCCGTGACCGAAATTGTAGTAGTACACGCAGAAGCCAGCTATCCCGTATCTTCTCGCCAAAATGGTCTGCTGGGACATGATTTCCTTAACACGGAGGTCATAGAAACCCATATCGGAGGGCAGATGTGGTTGATAGTGACCATCGTATGCGGGCGTTGCCTTAGACACATTGGTCCATTCGGTAAAGCCCCTACCCCAAACCAAGTCATTTTCCGGCGTGGGATAATATTGAGGTAAATAAAACGCTATGGGACGAACCCTATTCATCTCTTCCAGCAGGGGTGCCCATTTCTCGACGAGCCTTTGCTGGTTGCGGGTCACCAACTGCAAGCGCTCAGTGACTGAGTGCTTATTGGTGGAAACACTAAGGTGATGCACGACTTCAGCCCTTGAGCAATATACAACCCGCTTGCCCCTCGCAAGGAACCGAAGACATAAGTCGGCATCCTCACAGTAAGCCGGTGTGAACTCTTCGTCGAAGAGTTGTCCTTCCACCTGTTCTCGCCGAAAGAGAAGGGCGGCACCAGAACAGTAGTGTACGTCCCGCGTGTACATGAAAGAGGGGCTCTGGGGATCGGTAAACAACCCCACCATCGAGCTAATTCCGTTCCGGTCTATTGTGCAGCCCGCCTCCTGCAAGCGACCGTCAGGATACAGTATCTTCGGGCCTACTGCAGCGACGTCGGGCTCTGTGTCTAAAACCGATACCAGGGCATCAATACTTCCAGGCATGACCTGAGCATCATTGTTCAACAGCAGGACGTACTCTCCTCGGCACTTCGAGAAGGCCGCATTGCAGTTTTTCAGAAATCCGATGTTGGCGGGTTGACGGACGTATACGATGTTCCTGACCTTTGCCAATCTGCTCATCTCAGGGTCTGGCGAGGCGTCGTCGGCTAGAACTACTTCGTACCCGATTTTGGGAGTGGATTTTGCTATAGAGGCCAGGCACTCAACTGTGTAGGAGAATTCATTATATGCCGGGATGAGGATGGATACTTTCGGCTTGGCAAAGCGTCGAAAGCGGATCGACGAAATTGCTTCGCCCGGATGACGACATATTTGTATTGGGGAGACCGAGACGCTGTCCTTTTGCCTGCCCCTCCTTTCAAGAACGCGCGTCTTCAGACGTTCATAGCGCTCGATTGACTCCTCTTCTGAAAAGATCTCTGGCGCTCCGACCTCAGGGCAGGGGTGACGGAGTGCCTCCTGTTTCTCAGCGAAGTAGGCCCTTCCCTCCCGTAAACCAGCCATCAGATAGTGCGCGAGGGCTGGCACGCCGGCAGCTGCCACGTCCTGATAACGCTCGAGATACCGACGTCCGCTAAAGCGAGGACTCGGAGCTAGCCCCTCTTTGTCGCCCATCTTAACGAAATGGCGCAGTCCTGAATGGACATCGTGGGCGCCCTCCAGCTGGCGATAGTACCATAACGGTTCCAACATCGGATTGGGCTTTAGTCCGGCAAGTAGCCCCTCACGAAAGAAATGCTCTAAAAGGCCGGAGGCTGGGGCGGCGTAGCCTTCCAGCTGCGTTTGATAGAAGACGTTTTCAAAATACGGACCGGGATTCACAAGGTTGCAATTTAGAACACCCCAGAGCTCAAGGTGTGAAGGCCTTGCGGATAATAAAGTTGGGTCAATGCTCCTAATGTAGTTGAAGTCGGTTAGTGTATTCGGAGGTCTGTTCTCATTGCACCCGTGGTTGATAAAATGGACTAATGGATCTTCTGCGGCGTTAGCAACATCAGAATTCGCGTCCAGGTAGAATTCTTTGTCGAAGAGGTAAGAGACTTTCGGGCGAGACAGAGGGGGGAGCCCGAGATAAGCCGCGGCTGCGTGCCGACTTGATTTCCCGCTGCCCAAATTGCTTGTGCATAGGGTGTCATCCACGAACGGGGAAGAAAAAATCTTCCCGAGTAGTTCTTCTATCTGCACGTCTGAGTCTCTAAGGGGGCAGAGGCGCTAATTGGCACAAAATTGGTGAGCAAAGATGCCCTTAGAAAAGCGTCCATTTCGTTCACTGTTCCCTCTCGTCCTTCCCGAATTCGAAATTTCTTAGCATCGTAGACCCGCATGTAGTGCTCTGGATCCAAAATCAACATTGCCGCTGGCCATTAGATTTAGAAGCCGGAACCACAAGCGAGTTTCCTCAGGGAATGAGCGCTGTCGGACTTGCGGATCGCGGAGTGGGAGACGGTCGTCGGGTAGATTGAGCGATGACTCACGACAAATCTTCAAAGCATGATGGACGGGGTGACAACGGATGCAGCTGCTTCACGGCCCCGGCTGGGGCAGACGGCGGGTCGCGGCGAAGGTTGAATGCAACTAGGAAGCGGTGCAGTGCTATCTGGCCGCGGGTGGTTGTTTGGGTGCGTACTAAGTCCCGACCCGTCCCAGCCTGCTGGGCAGGACACGCGAATAGGCTGACTGTTTGGTCAGCACCCAGCAGGCACCGTCGATCAGCGATACGCCTGGACTTACGTATTCGCCACCGTGGAGCCTGCCACCAGTAGAGGCTTCTGCCCCGTGCTGCCGAAGTCTCGACCGCTCGAACGACGCTTTGCCTCACGGTATCCAATACCGGCCCCGCGTCCGACGAGCACGCCGTGATGGTGGTCGACGAGCGGGGTGGCAGACCAGCCTGGACCTTGCTGTGCCGGAGCTGAACCCGGTGGACCGGATCTCGTCTACCTGCGGTAACCCGCTGCCCTCCATTCGATCTGGTCCATTTTGGGGGCGGGGGCTCAAATTCTTCCATACATATCGTCCAGGCGAACGATATCGTCCTCGCCCAAGTAGGCGCCGGACTGAACCTCAATCAAGGTCAACGCGATCTTGCCCGGGTTCTCCAGGCGATGGACACAGCCAAGCGGCAGATAGACGCTCTCGTTCTCCCGCACGATCAGCACCTCCTGGTCGCGCGTAACCCGTGCGGTACCGCTGACCACCACCCAATGCTCAGCGCGATGGAGATGGCTCTGTAGTGAAAGCTGCCGGCCGGGTGACACGACGATCCGCTTCACTTGGAACCGGTCGCCATGGATCAAGATGTCGTAAAAACCCCAGGGCCGGTAGCAGCGGTTGTGCGCCACCGCCTCCGGCCGCCCGGCCGCCTTCAGCCGTTCCACTACACGCTTAACGTCCTGCGCACGGTCGCGATGCATGGCGAGAACCACGTCCTCGGTCACCACCACCACGGCGTCCTGCAGTCCCACCACCGCGGCGAGCATGCCGTCGCTGCGAACATAGCAGTCCTCGGCGTTTTCTAGCAGGACGTCCCCAAACGTGACGTTCCCCGCCTCATCCTTCTCACCCAGCTCCCAAAGCGCACTCCAACTTCCTACATCGGACCAACCGATGGCGGCAGGGACCACTGCGGCACGGGCCGTGCGTTCGGCCACCGCATAGTCGAGGCTGACTGAAGGACAAGCTTCGAAAGCTGATTTGCCCAGGCGGATGAAATCCAGGTCGACGCACCGATCCACCATCGCCTGCCGCACCGCAATCAGCACCTCGGGAGCATGGGCCTCCATCTCCTCCAGCAGAACGCGAGCGGTGAATAGAAACATGCCAGAATTCCATAGATGCCGACCGTCGGTCGCCAACCGCTCGGCGGTTTGGGGATCCGGCTTCTCGAGAAACGAGGCAACGCCGTAAACACCAGGGGCATCCCGCAGTGGGATCCCGGTTTCGATATAGCCATACCCGGTTTCCGGCCGGTAAGGCTGCATACCGAAAGTGACGATCCGGCCAGCGCGCGCCGCAATTACGGCTTGTTCAAGCGCCACCTTTAGTGCCGAGAGGTTGGATACGGCGGCGTCCGCCGCCATCATCCACAAGATCGCCTCAGGATCTGCCTCGGCTTGTAGTAGAGCGGCTGCCGCGATAGCAGGAGCGCTGTTGCGACCCACGGGCTCGAGCAGAATGCGCGCCTCAGTCGCTCCTGCTTCCCTCAACTGCTCCGCAATCAGGAACCGATGCTCTTGATTGCACACCACGATCGGCGGTGCAAAGCGAGAGCCGCGTGCACGCACGACCGTCTCCTGAATCATCGTGCGATTAGAGACAAGGGGCCAAAGCTGCTTAGGGAAACTCTCACGCGAAACCGGCCAGAGACGAGTCCCGGAACCGCCGGAGAGAATAACGGGAACAATCTGTCGTTGGTCTATAGGCACGGGTTTTGCCTCGTCATGCACGATAGTCAGGCTGCCTGGCTATGTACAATACTGTGTTGCAGCCGTAGGCTTCGATCCGAAGCTCACGGCCGTGTGTGTTAGCCTACTGTGGGACTCGTGGCAATGAATTCCAAAACCCGAGCAGCACAGACGCGCTCGTTTCAAGCCGTTCGCCCCGAGCAATGCGCTCACCCAGCGCCGTCTGTGGGCTGATCGCGCTCGGTCAGCCGTATAGACACTCATCGGGTTTTCATTTGGGATGGGTGTCCTGGGCGAGTCAGCGCAGGCGCTCGATGGTATGGCAGGGCGTCGGATCGGGCAAGACGACCACATCCTGTGGCCAGAATCGAGGGCAGGCGTCTCTCACCGAATTTGCCGGGATACTCGACTGGGCCGAGATCGATAGAGACTTGGCCGGCATTCGGCAGCGAGGAAGGGATAGCTCGGTGAGGCCACGCAGAAAGTCCAGCCAGAGGTAGGGTCAGTCGCCCTTGATTGGACAGACAAGGAAGTCGCGAACCCGCTTATCGGCCTCGATGCACAGGCGACTGACCTGACTGCGGCTGATGCCGTTGATTCCCATCGCGAGCACGAGGTCGTCTACCAAGCGCGTCGAATGCGCTGAACGTAAGCTTTCTGGGATCACCGTCGTCAGCGCCTTCTCCGCGGTTTGGCGGGGCTCCAGGAATGCCGAGAAGTAGGCGCCGCGGCGCAGCTTCGGGATCCGTAGCTCGACCGTGCCGGGGTATGCCATGCGCGGTCGCGGAAGTCGTTACGCGAGCTGACCCGCTTAGAACCGGATCGGCTTTCTACTCGACCAGTTCACACCAGCGAATGTACAAACTATCCGGAACTCAGGGCATGAGCCAGTTTGAAGCAAAGCAGATTTCAGTAGAATGAGGCGATACGTCTATCAGAATATGCGTGTATGTAGCAAAGAGCGATTTCATAAGGTATTCAGGACATACCCGCTAAATGCACCGCGCACAAAGATCGGAGTGTCTCATTATCAAATTCCTTAAGAAGATCAATTGGCGTATTGAAGAACGCTTTCCCTTGCTGCGGGCTAGAGCGCTCCACGATGATACCGGCTATAGTTATGCGATTCTGCGATAGTTCCGACGCCGCACAAATCTGAAGTCGATTATCCAAAGGGCGCGCACCGCCACCGGTCACCGGCAAAATCGAGAAAACCAAGCTATTTTTGTCGCCGCGGTAATAAGATCGGTCAAGTGGCGCTGTATGTTTTGATTCGCCAAATATTTCCGCAGGGCAGGTTGTTTCGGCTAAATTGGCAGCGACGGCTACCACCTTTTCTCCCGCGCCGAGCGGGATGGTTATCCCCTCCGGGCCGATTGTTGCCGCTTCAATGCTCATGAGAGAATTCGTGTAGACCCGCCGAGCAGCTAATGGCGAAAAAGGCACGACATCCTGAAAAATGTAGGAAAGCGGTTCTGCAGCCATTGTCTCCCCCGTGCTAGGCACAAGTTTCTGCAGCGCGCCGGCCATCATATGCGCAATCATGCGGGCCAGCCATGGCTTTAGGTGCGACGAATCTCGGAACAGATCATTCGTCTGCAATGCCGGCACTGCCTCCTGCAGACGCTGAAGGAGAACATACCCGTTGAGAAAGGGAAGATTATAGCTCGATATTACGTCATCGGCAATTGCATGAATTGCTGAGCCGTGCCGGATTACTTCTAGCTGAGGTAATACGAGCATAACGGGAATACAATTGTCGCTGCTGAGACGAGCGACACACGACCGCAGGAGAGAGCGCACAACATCAGGATGGCTCCATTGAATATTCAGCATAGTTCCTTCATTTACACAATAATCTACAATGCAGTAATCATAATTTCGAAAATCGATTTTACCACAAAAAAGCCATGGGCGGCAGCGCCGGAATATCCCACCGAGAAATTATCAAATATCGAGATATTCGGACTTTCCCGTAATGCGGTCGCATACCCATCCCGCATCACGGCATTCGATGTGCCAAGGACCGCAAGTCGCGGCGCCTTAGAGAGAAGACTGCTCTTCTGGTTCCGCCCGACAGGGGCGTTCTGGCTGCTCGATGCAGCGGATGCGAGGTTTAGATTCTCGAGTTTGCGTATGGAAACAGCATGATGACCAAGCGGATCGAACAGAAATGTCTCGATTTGAAGTTTTCTCTGGCGCAAAGTCATGGGCTGGTCAGACATGCCCAAGAAAAAGTTGACCTCTGCAAATTTTCGCATTGGACGGGCGGCAATCACAGAAAAAGCAGTGTAATCGAAAATGACTATTCTACCGCCGTCTCGTGTGAGATCGGATGCTTGGAAGAGTGTCTCGAGCATCCGGTCTTCGGAGACTGATGTCTCCAAGACAGTTACGTCTGCAGACCACTCTGGGTTTTCGACTTTAAACTCCTCGAGTGGACCTGGAATTAAATGCAGGCGACCAACCTGCACAAAAGATCTTTCCCGGCTAGTAGCAAACCGCTCTTGACGGCCGCCAATGCAGGTCACCGTACAGTTGGAATCTAGATTAAGCAGCGTCGTTGACACGAATGCATTGGTGGGCTCAAGGACTAGCACGCGCCCAGACACGTTGATAGCGCTGAGGAAATCGTGCATTGACATTGTCAACTTGGTTTGCGTGATGTGCCGGGGAAATGGCGTCAGCCGGTCCAATATAGTTGCAGGACTGCCATGACTCGCCATTTGCATGACGCGACGGTGCAGCGTCTGCAGATCCTCCTCAAAGTCGCGCGCATTCGCTATAGTCTGGGCAGCATCAGCAACGACTTCGCGGCGGGCAGCCAGTTCATCCCTCCAGAACGTTAGGCCGGCGTTGTAGGCCGCTTCTACGCCGTTAGCTACGAGGAGCGTGTTGATGACGCCCCGAATTGCCTGCCCCATATCGCGCAGGGACGAATCCTCAATTTCGTTCCTATCATGCAAATAAAAGAAAGACAGATCGTATTTCCGGACAGAAGCGCCATTTTCTGGCTCGAAAACGACATCTCCACGGCTGCGCTTCATGAAGTACTCGGCTAAACTCTTTACCGCATAATGATTCACCTGGGCGCGGACGTGCATGCGATTGCGTACGTGGAAGTAGCCATCAAAAGGCTCGAGGTCTGAATAAACGGCTGTTGCACCGGGCTGTAGATCCACCATGTGGGCGCCGCCGGTCTCCCGAATAGCGCTAGGACGCGCAATGGTTTTGACGAGCCCATTCATTCGGAAAGAGGGTTTGGAGCAGCGGCCGTAGCGAGTTGTTACAAGTTCATGGGGCCTGAAATCAGTAGCTCCAGCCGAGCCGAATATCCTCCAGGGAATCGATATTGAGTCCGCTCTCGAGGCTTCGAGGCAGAATTGCTGGATTGTAGCTTGGTCATTTAGGCGCACGAATTCGTCTATATCCAGGAACATGACCCAGGCGCTTGCGCGGACCGATGACATCCGCAAGGCCCGATAGTAGGCGCGCAACTGGGGGTTATTCCAAATATGGTCCGCCACTCCTGCTGGACGCTCCAAGGCAGCAAGCGTGTTATCGTAATGCTCGCACACACCGGCGGCAGCCAAGGCGTCCAAAAGGACACCGGTGCCATCAGTATTATCGTTCGAGAAGAATACGAAGTGGTCGAAGCCGATAAGCCGGTGATACGCGACCCACTCGAGCAAGTAGGGCAATTCGTTGCGAACGGTTGCAACTAGTGTGTAAAGCCCCTCGCCAATCGTTGGCCCTGAGCCAGGGCCGTCCCCGCGCAGCATATCATTCGACAAATCTTGTCCTCCGAAGCCGCTCGATGTAGCGGTTGCCCAGCCTACCCGCGTTCCTGTGGAATCTACCATGTAAAGCTTCAGGCTTCGCGGACGAGCCGTGATCCTCGCAGCGCACTTTATGCCGCGGGCTTATGCGGGCATTAGCCGCCACAATTCATAGAACATGGCATACGCGATGGCTTCCCGGGCGTCTGCCACCCGCTCGTCCGGTGTAGCGTAAAAGTTCCATGGGCCGGCGTAGCGGGTCATTTCATCCGAAACCGGGTATCCGAAGATGTCCAGCACTGTGTATTCCATAGCGTCGAAAAAGGCGTAGAATTGCGTCATCGTGTAGTTGTTCAGCGCCGCGCTGCTTCCACGTCCGTCCTCGAAAACGATTAACGGACGGTGCTTGCGCATGATACCGGCAGCGCCTCGCAGCACCTGGAATTCTGCGCCCTCTACGTCGATTTTGATAAAGCTAGGCGCGGCGTCGGCTAGGATGTCGTCAAGCCTACCGGTCTGTACCTGGATGACTCGCTCTTGCGAGTTGTCGGGCAGGCCAGGGCGCACCTTCAGTCCCGACATCGCGGGCGCCGCAAGATTGTGATGGAATTCACTAACGTTCGCGTCATCGCTGACGGCTATTTGGTGCAGGGTCGCGCGTCCCAGAAGCCCGTCTTGCTCCAGACTTGTCTGAAGTTTTTCCGCCAGCTCGGGGATCGGTTCAAACGCGAAGACACGCCCGCTTTCCCCAACCACTTCGATTAACGGGAAAAGATGGCGTCCAACGTTGGCACCCACATCGACAGCGGTTTCGCCGGGACGAAGCCACAGCCGATAGACGCGCTCAATCATCGTTTCCGAAACACGGGCAAGGGTTTGCTTATACTGAATGGGAAGGGCCCATAGAGCGCCCAGGTGCTCGGGTGTCATAGTTCTCTCCTATGGATGGCAGAGGTCCGCGGCAACCTTCCCGTGGTGACGGGTCCGAAATCACCTCTATTTCGTGCGGAGAGCAGCTCGTCCGGAGAAATCGAGGGGTGGCGGCCACTAACGTGGTTTTAGCCGTACTCGCTGAACGGACCTGCTGCCAGGAATACATCAAGCGGTGCCAAGCTCCGCGTCTCATATCTCATGGTTGCTGCCGCAGCCAGCACTCGTATTCCGAATACTTTCGCCAGCGGCAGAGTCCATTCCGCCCTCCGGAGATACCTATCGAGAGTGCCACATACCATCGGATAAGATCTCTTGCACACCATCAGCCTGCCACCAACACACGCTGGCGATTGAAGTCGTTCCTCCGCTGACGGATTTTGGCATCCAGCGGGGCCAGCTCGAGTGCTCGCTCGGCAGCATTCAAGGCGGCATCCAGGTCACCGCCTTGTTGCAGGATCCCGGCCAAGTGATAGTGGCTCCAAGGATCCTTTGAATTGCTCGCAACTGCCTGGCGCGCCAAGTCAAGGGCGGCCTCCGACTGACGGCGCTGCAGCATGATTCCACTGAGCTGGCGGAGCAGTGCTCCCTCATTTACGCCGCCACACAGGTGCAAGGCTGTGCGGGTCTCCCTTTCCGCCCCATCCAGGTCGCCCTGATGCTGCAGCAGGCGGGCAAGCTGATTGTGGGACCAAGGATCGGCCGGATCAGCTACAATGGCCTGCTGCGCCAAGGCGAGCGCTGGGTCCATCTGGGAACGCTGGGCCATGATGGTGCTGAGCTGGCGGAGGAATCGGCCGGGGTTGCTGCCCGTGGCGAGTTGCATAGCCATTCGGATCTCCGCCTCCGCTTCGTCCAGCTCGCCGGCCTGCTGAAGCAGCACGCCCAAATGATTATGAGGCCACGGATCTCGGGGGTCGGCCGCCACCGCTTCGCGTGCCAGGTGGAGTGCAGATGCCGCAGCACCCCGTTGGGCCACGATGCTGCTGAGCTGGCGCAGGAAGCGCGCGGGATTGGCAGCACCAGCACACCGCAAAGCTGCGCGAGCCGACGCCTCTGCTTCCTCTAGATAGTCGCCCTGTTGCAGCATCGCGGCAAGGTGGTGGTGCATCGAAGAATCCTGCGGCTCTGCCTCAACGGCCTGGCGCGCGTAGGTAAGTGCCTCGGTCAGCGCCCCGCGTTGAGCTAGGATGGCGCTGAGCTGGCGCAGGAAGCGTCCGGGGTTGGCCGGCCCGCTCGCCTGCACAGCCGCACGGGCTGCCCGCTCGGCAGCTTCAAGGTTGCCGCTTTGCTGAAGCACTGCGGCAAGCTGTTGGTGTCCAGTGGGCTCGTGCGGATCGGCCTCGACTGCCTGACGGGCAAGCGTGACCGCCTGTTCCAGTTGACCACGTTGGGCTGCGATGGTGCTGAGCTGCCGCAGCAGGTGAACGGGGTTGCGGGCCTTATCCACTGCCAGCGCGGTCCGAAGCACCTTCTCGGCTTCGTCCAGCTCGCCCACCTGTTGCAGCAGCCCGGCAAGGCCTTGATGCAGGGACGGCTCGCGCGGGTCAAGGGCAACGGCTTGGCGGGCCAAGTTCAGGGCCGCTTCAAGATCGCCACGCTGGCCGACAATGCTGCTGAGCTGCCGCGTCCACCGGGCCTGCGCCGCGCCTTGGCTCAGGCCGATGGCGGTACGAACTGCCTCTTCGGCGCCGTCGAGGTCACCAGCCTGTTGCAGTAGCCCGGCAAGATGGCCGTGCGAAGCGGGGTCGCTCACGTCGTATGCAATTGCCTTATGTGCCCATTCGAGAGCTGCTTTATTGTTATGGCGGCGAACCTCGATTTCGCTTACGCGGCGCAGCAAGAGGGCGGCATTAATGGGAGTAGTGGTGGTAGTGGTAGCGCGACTGGCGGCCTGTTTTGCGTCAGCCAGCTCATGCGCGAGATTGCGGCCCCAGGCGGCAACGGGCGTGTCCTCGGCGATGGCGGGCAAGGTAATGCCAAGCTGCTCGGCCATGCGCCGGCGCGCACCGGGCATCAGCATGGCATAGTCATCCGCCAGGATGCTGAGGCTTTCAGGCGACTGCGCCCGATTCAGTTCCTCTACGTTCCAGCCCAGTCCCTTCTTCGAAAGCCCGTAAACCAACCCTCGCGCCACTTTGCGTGTGATGGCCCATTCTGCAATCTCGGCCGCGACGATGGCGGCACGCTCGGGGTCGGGCGCCGTTTCGAAATCGTGGTAAAGCTCCGCCTGCATCCGGCCAATCGCCGGATAGGTAGCATTAACGAAAAGCTGATGAGGTTCGGGATAGTAGCGTGCGATGCGGCCCTGAATGCCGCGCTCGGCCAGCTGCACTTCTTGACGCAAGGTGATGATCTCCGGCGCCTTCTCGAAGCGCGGCACCGAAGGTGGCTTGTCGCGCTGTTCGACCGAATCCCGCGGCTCGTGCCGCAAATCCACGATCGCGCCGCGCGTGCGTGTGGCGCGGGGAAGGGGCGCCACCCCAAGCCGGGACAGCAATTCCTGCAGCTCAAGGCGCACCTCACCGACGTAGTCGGCTTCCGGCGGCCCATAGGAAGCGATGATCTCGCGGAGCCAGCCCGGAATGTGAGCCCGCACCAAGGTGGCGAAGTCGCCCAGCATGACCTGGCGCTGATCGCCGTCAATAAATCGGAGAAACTGGCGGTACGCCTCGGCCCTCACCCCGAACCCGTCCGGCAGCTCGATGAACACTGTGCAATGGCGTGCAGCGAACGGGAACCCGTACGAGGGCGCCTCTGTGACCCACGATGCCCCTTCGCGCAGGCCGTACATCTCACCACGATGAACGATCGCGGCCATACCAGCGATCGGCATTACGCCGTCCTTAGCCCAAGCGGTGCCGCCATCCTGTAGGGCACTATAGCCGTAATGAATGATGATCCCGCCATCGCCCTGGACACTCTCGACCCGCGTCAGTTCACCTATACGGCTGGCTACTGGGGTGAAAGTCACGTCCTGCCCAGAGCCTGACACAGATGCGCTTATTGTCAGCCTGATATGAGCGGAAATGCGAAAGAAGCGCTGGATCAGGGTGGTACTGATCCAGTCCGGGCGAACCGGGGGATTGCCGTCATACGGGGAGAGCGCCGTATCCTGAGCAGGGTGATTGCCGAGCAGCACCACCTCCGTCCAGTCCTCCGACAAATCGTAGCAGCCCTCCGCATGGCATGCCTCCGTGACGTCCAGGATCTCCCGGATATCACCGTGACGCGGATCCTCCTGCAGGAGCCGACCGTAGATCCCTTCGCGCTGGCCAAGGACAGCCTGGCTCACTACCCCGTCGCGGCAAGAGCGATAGCGGAGCCCGTGCTTGTTCGACGGCAGCGAGGCGACCTTGGCGCCCATGCCAAAGTTCCTGTCGAGCCCGGTCTGCTTATGCAGCGAGGACGCCAGATCGCACATCCGGTACAATTCGTCCGCGCTCATGCCTCGGCCGGTGTTCCAGATGCGCAACTTGGGGACGCGATCGACCGATACCATATCGATGGAGACTTGTCCCTGATTGGATACCCCCTGGTCAGCCGCCTCCAACGCGTTCATGACCAACTCGCGGAGCATCATCGTCTTGGGACACCGTTCGATGGTGCTTGCAACGAGAAAGGCCTCATTTGAAACGCGCAGGGCCGAGACACCAGGCGAATGCGTCATGACTGCTCCACTTGGAGTTGCAGGAAGGCGGCACACCTTCTCGCGATCAGCATTTCATAGTCACAGGCCAACCAAGTTGCCAAGTCGGTAGCCCAGCTATACCGACGCCGCCCGCGTCCCGCCGGGAATGTCGTCCCCGCCCGGGCCCGCGACTCGGTCTCAGGATGTCGCGCTCGCGCAGGCAGGGTATCACCTTGGGCGGCGCGTGGCGGAAGGATCAGGATTGTGGTCCTGCGGTGCACGAGGCAGTGGAATTCGAGATACGCCTTTGCCGCTAACCCAGGATCATCCTGTGTCGCGGTCAGCCATTTCCTATTTGGCTGCCTAGACACCATCAGCAGCACCCATGCGCCACCCTACTCCCGGAGACATCAACCTCGCAGTATCGCGCATCGATTGAGAAAATCATCATTCTATCAACCGGCGCACGTCGACAGCGCTGAATGCCGCCTCCTGTATGCGTTCCGACTCCCCATCGGCAATTTTCTGCTCAACACTATCCAGCCATTTTTCAATATTGCTGATAGGTACATCAAGGAAAGGAAAGACATGATAATCCCACCACTGAATCTGGAAGAGCCGTTCAAGGATTTTTTCGGAAAACCGATAACGAAGGATACGCGCTGGAACCCCCCCCACTACCGCGTAAGGCGGCACGTCCCGTACGACCACCGCCCCAGCACCGACAACCGCTCCATCGCCAATTTTTACTCCGGCCCGGAGAATTGCTTTACCCCCGATCCAAACATCATTTCCGATCGTCGTAAATGGCCTGGAATTGAACTTGGCCAAGCAAAAATTTTCAGGCCGCTTATGGCGAGCTGTGTAATGGTCGAGCCAGCCGAGGAAATTCGGATCCAAACAGACTGTCGAGGTCGACGAGTAGTCGACCGGGTGCTCAAATTGCCCCACCCATACATCGGCAGCCACGGAACAATAACGCCCTATTGAGAAATACGAAAAAAGCCCGCCGTTGAAATACGTATACGCCCCCACTGCAAACTTAAGTTGCAAGTTTATAAAACCTGCACAGCTTGAAGGTGCCTCCAGAACTATTTCCGGGTGCATTTTTGTGGCCCCAAGCAGTCTTGGATAGCGCAGTCCCTTCGACGCTAAAATCTCGATTGCCGAAGCGTTAAACTCGATATTAATCATCCAGCTTACAGAGCCCCTATTTCACGATCCGGCCTCGAGCCCCGACCTGCTCGATGAGACTGAGGCGTTCACCCTGCACTAACGGCGCTGCACACGGACGACGCCACGCGAGCACTCTTTAGAGAGAGTGCCCAGCATGACACGTGGGCGCCTCCACATCCTACGTTGGGGATCAGACGGTCGTGACAGTGGGCAGCATCCTGCCAGGCCGCTCGATCAGGACAGCTTTACCCTTGCGTTTGGATCCTGCCGGTAGGCGCGCACATCTAATGTGCCGCCAAGCACATCGCCCGAGACGCTGACCTGCCCACCCGCGGCACGCACCAGCGCCACCCCCGCCGCCACGTCCCACCACAGGATACCCGTCTCCTCGTAGGCATCAAACCGACCCGCCGCCGTCCAGGCGAGCGACAGCGCCGCACTCCCGATTAGGCGTACCTGCTTCCATGTCGCCACGTGGGGCCCAAAGCGGGTCAGGCGATCGGCCGAGAAATCCCCCTTACGGGGCAGACCGGTCGCGAGGAACTCGGCCCCGCCCGGCGAGGAAAGTGGGGCGCCGTTGCAGCAGAAGGGTCGGCCGATCCCACCAGTGAACATTTCCTGCCGGTTGAAGTCAAAAATGCAGCCGAAGCGGGGCTCATTCCCCGTGCACAGTGCCACCGAAACGCAACACAGCGGCACCTCACGGAAGTAATTGTAGGTACCATCGAGTGGATCCACGACCCAGTACGGGCGGCCATCGCCGATGTCGCCGACCCGCCCGCTTTCCTCGGTCAGCACCGGGTAAGCCGATCCTTCCGCCAGCGTGGCCAGCACGAGCGCCTCCGCCTCGCGATCAGCCCGCAGCTTGATGTCGCGGCCGACCTGACTATCAACGGACGTCCACTCCGTCTTTGCCTCGCGCAGCCGGCGTCCGGCAGCTGCGGTGGCACGCTCGGCCAAGCGGGCAATACCCTCTATTTCCTGGTCCGCTAGGTCTTGCATGCGCCGCACCCTTAGTGACAGTGTCCTGACCGTTCTATTGCCGCCCCGACGGACATGCAAATGGCAACGACAGCATTCGACCCTGCAAAACTCGCGCATCGGATCAGTGCGGCACTTCAGACGGGAGGTGCGCTGCAACTCGGGACGGCCGACATTCCGCCCGATTTGGATACGGCCGAGACGGTGTTGTTCCGGGTCGTAGAATCACTTGGACAACCCTTTGCCGCCTGGAAGCTGGGCGCCAGCACCACAGCCTCGCGTCAGGCGCAGGGGTTCGATCGCGCCTGGTCGGCGCCGTTTTTGGCTGCGGAGGTGCTCACTTCTCCCGCCCGATTACCGGCCGAGGCCGACGGAATGCTCGGGCTGGAATGCGAGTTGGTATTCCGCCTTGGCGCTGACATGCCTTCGGCAGGGCTGCTTGACGCTGCCACCGTCGCTGGCTTAGTGGTCGCCGTTCAGGCCGGCATTGAGGTGCCGGCCAGCCGCTATCCAGCGCTTGGCATCTATGGCGCGCCCGCGCTGGTTGCCGATCGCGGCGCGACGGGATGGCTGGTAATTGGGGAGGACAGCACGGATTGGACTCCCGCGGAGCTGGACGAAATGTCGGCCCGATTGCTTGTCAATGGCGTGGCGCACGCCTCCGGGAGCGGTCGAGACCTCATCGAAGGACCGTTCGGAGCGCTCTGTGACCACCTACGCCGCATGCAGGCGCGCGGCGTGCCACAACCCGCCGGCACGCTAGTTTCCATCGGATCGCTGGCCGGCTTTTGCCGCGTGCCGGCCGGAGCGAGCGTGACCGCCGAGTTTGCTGGGCTTGGCTGCGCCCGGCTTGAAATTGCCGACGCCATCCGCAGGACACTGCCCGAACGGGGATGAGTCGAGGCGCTGAATCCCGGTTACATGGTCCACTTCCTTTCGGGCAGCGGTCTGTAAGCGAAAGCCGCGCAGTCGAGGTCATTTCATATGTTCACCGGTAAAGCGGTCGCTTATTGGCGAAAAGGATTGCGCACACAAAATTTCGGGGACCTGCTGTCCGAATTGCTTTTTCGCGAACTGACGGGCCGCAGCCTGTTGAATCCGTTCACAGGCCGCAGGGTTGCTCCGTTCGACACCATTCACCTACTCGGCAGCGTCATCTCGAATTACCATGTCACGGCAGATCTCGAACACGGGCGTGGCTTTGGGGCGCAAAAAATCGCTTTTTGGTGCTGCGGCAAACGTGATGGCTCGACCCTGGATGAAGAACTCTTGGAACATTGCGTCTTCCTGGGCGCACGGGGGCCCCTGACGCGCGACGCCCTCCACCTGCCTGCGGAGACGCCTCTCGGAGATCCGGCGCTCCTCCTGCCTGCCATTTATCGCCCTCATATCGATAGGAACTTGGCTGACAAGACGCTCTGTGTCCCGCATTTTCTCGAGAAGAAGCCGGACAGCCAGCTCCTGGTCGAGACCGGTGCCGATATGATTGTGCGCCCTAATATCCCGGCGAGTATCGAGGCAATCTACAAGATCATCGATCAGATCGTCAGTGCGCGCTTTGTCCTGTGCGGGGCCCTGCACGCGGCGATTGTTTGCTGTGCTTATAATTCTGCATTCAGTTATTTCGATAGCGGATACGTGGATGCCCCGTTCAAGTGGTGCGATTTTTCGGCATCCATCGACATTGAAGAGCATTTCCCCGGGACCGTGCTGGAAGGCGAGAGGCTATACGGCGCGCGCATTCACGGGCGGATCCGCAAGCCAAATCTGGAGCGCATTCTTGACTGCGCCCCGTATACGCCACCGCGCGCCCTGCAAGTCCGCCTCCGTTCCTACCAGAAGGCAGAACGGGGCCGGACTCGCACCCACGGACCTCACTGATCCTGCCCGGGTGAGGGAGAAATCTCTGCTCCCAGTGCCCGCAACGTTTCATGCGTCGTCCGTGAAGAACGCCCTTCATGCGACGATTGGGAGCGGGCGTGCGGTGCCGAGCATCCGGAACACGCAGGATGACCGCCCCAGGACGAGGCGCAAGAAAGCAGCCAGCCATGCGAGCAGCAGGCGG
>Ga0209963_1000915_pt1 | contig 22899 bp, 16 predicted proteins | sample ThiBio_1000_biof_2_FD_183957 | JGI IMG/M metagenome (GOLD analysis project Ga0209963, IMG submission 183957) | Wastewater bioreactor microbial communities from Cape Town, South Africa - Thiocy_cont_1000_biof (SPAdes) | ecosystem: Engineered > Bioreactor > Thiocyanate-remediating >...
AGACGCGAACGTAGATCTCCTGGCGCAGGTCGTGGACCTCCTCGCGACGGAACCAGCTGCGCCGCAGATAGCGCATCAGGGCGCCCTCGTGGACGAGGATTTCGCGGGCAAACCAGCTGTTGAGGGAGTCGTCCACGAAGGCGACCTTAGCGTCAATCCGCGATGGAAATACAGCCATGGGGGAAACGCCGCGCCGGTTCGTCCCGATTCGAAGCGCGCCGCCTCTTGCGGTGCGGACTGCCACTTTCGTCCGGGGGATCGTACGCATGTTTTCCACCAAGCGGCTGCCCGGCCTGCTGCGTCCGGCCGCCCTGTGCCTGCTGGCTTTGGGCCTCGCACTGACCGGCGCGAACGCGCTGGCCGATTCCGCTGCCGCGCGCAACGGCTACGAGTACTACCAGGTCGGCGACCTCAAAGCGACCCGGCCCGGCGCCACCGAGCCGGCGCTGCTGCTGATGGGCGGCGGCGAGTGGCCGCACCAGGCGTTCGCGTGGCTGGCGGCCAAGGGTGGTCACGGGCATTTCCTGATCCTGCGCGCATCCGGTGCCGACGATCTGCAGAAGGAGCTGTACCGCGACGTCGGCGGCGTGGCCTCGGTGCAGACGCTGGTGTTCCACAGCCGCGCGGCGGCCAGCGATCCGCGGGTGCTGGAGATCGTGCGGCGGGCCGACGGCATCTTCATCGCCGGCGGCGACCAAGCCAACTACGTGCGGTTCTGGAAGGGTACGCCGCTGAACGCGCTGCTGGACCAGCATGTCGCCTCGGGCAAGCCGATCGGCGGCAGCAGCGCCGGGCTGGCGATCCTCGGCGGCCATGCCTACGGCGCGCTGGACGGCGGCAGCATCACGTCGGCTGAAGCGCTGGCCGATCCGCTGGGCGAGAGCGTCACCCTGGTCGACGGTTTCCTGCACATGCCGCGCCTGCAGCGGGTGATCACCGATACCCACTTCGACGCCCGCACGCGGCAGGGCCGGCTGATCGCGTTCCTCGCCCGGCTGCGGCACGAGGGCCATCGGGACACGGTCGGGCTGGGTGTGGATGAAGGGACGGCGCTGGCCATCGACGGCAACGGTATCGGCCGCGTGTTCACGTTGACCGACGGCTTCGCCTGGCTGCTGCGCCCGCAGGGTCAGCCGGAGCGGATCGAAGCTGGCAAGCCGCTGGACTATCGCGACGTGCGGGTGACCGGCATCGGCACGCAGAGCCGGATCGATCTGGGCAATCTCGAAGTGCGGCGGCCGGCATTCGAGGCGGTCGCCGACGTGCAGCATGGCAAGCTCGACCTGCGCCGATCGCTGCCTGTGATGCGTGGAGGCGACGACAACGGCGATCCGCTGGAACCGCCTGCGCCGGCACGCTGACGGCGTGCCGTTCAGGCGTCGTCGTCACCCTCGGTGATCTGCCGCTGCATGCGGTCCAGATAGGCGTCGAGTTCCTGCGTGCTGGCGAAGACCTCGCTCACCGGCACCGCCTTGACGATGTCGAACACCTTGCGCACCTGCGCCTGCGGGTTCAGCAGCAGGGTGTGGCCATGGCGGGCGCGCATGCTCTTGCGGATCCTGGCGAAGCTGCGCAGTCCGGCACTGCTTACGTATTCCAGTCCGGCCAGGTCGACCACCACGGTGCCGCCGTCGGCGAGCCGGGGCAGCAGTTCCAGCATGGCTTCGTCGAACTCGCCAAAGGTCATCGCGTCCAGGCGGCCGCCGACGTGGACGACGAGACGGGTGGACGCCGGAAATTCATGGTGCAGGCTGAGCGTCATGACGAAGGTCCATCCAGGTTCGGGTAGATGAAGCGGAGCCGCAGGTGGTTGCCGTCTGCGCTCCGTGTATAGCGCATTTCGCTGGTCATGGTGCGTGCCAGGTGGATGCCCAGGCCACCGATCTGGTCACGGTCGGCGAGGTCGCCGGTAAGGTCGGGGGCGGCGGATTGCAGCGGGTCGAAGGCGATGCCGTCGTCGGTGAGTTCGACTACAACGGCGTCCGGCCCGGGCTGCAGCCGGATGCGGATCTGGCCCGGGCGACCGTCGGGATAGCCGTACTCCACGGTGTTGACCATGAGTTCCTCCAGCACCAGCCGCATGTCGCCGCGCAAGGTGGCCGGCACCGCGGCTTCCTCCAGCAGGTTCTCGCAGCGGTCGAGCGCGTCAAACACGTCCGGGAGCTGGCTGTCGATGCGCAGCTCCGTGCCTGCCGCCTCGCCGTGCCAGGTGAGCGCCAGCACGGTGATGTCGTCGGCCTGGGTGGCGTCCGCCACGAAACGGTCGACGTCGCCCAGCAGCCGTTCGATGTAGCCGGCGGGAGGCGCTGTCGCCGGCACCCGGGTGAGGCTTTCGACGGTGCGCTCGATGCCGAACAGCTGCTGTTCCTGGTCGCTGGCCTCGGTGATGCCGTCGGTGTACATCAGCAGGGTTTCGCCCGGCTGCAGGCGCAGGTGGTGTTCGGGGTAGTCGGTGTCCTCGTACAGCCCGAGCACGGCGCCGGTGGGGAAATCCAGCAATTGCGGCGCGCTGCGCCCGCACAGGACCGGCGGCTCGTGGCCGGCGCTGGCCAGCACCAGATTGCCGCTGCCGGTGTCGAGCAGGCCGCACAGCAGGGTGACGAACATGCAGCTGTCGTTGCCGCGGCAAAGTTCGAGGTTGAGGAGCTGCAGCAGGTTCCGCGGGGTTTGCGCGCGTGGTGCCAGCGCCTTGGCCAGGGTGATGGTCTGGGCCATGAACAGGGCGGCCGGGATGCCCTTGTCGGAAACGTCGCCGACCATCACGAAGAAGCGCTGCGGATCGAGCATGAAGTAGCTGTAGAGATCGCCGCCTACCGCCCGCGCCGGGCGCAGTGCCGCGTGCAGCTCGAAGTGGGCGCAGACGGCATCGAGGTAGTGCTCGTTCGGCAGCAGGCCGATCTGGATCTGGTGGGCGATCTCCAGTTCGCTGGCCAGCCGCTGCTTCTCCCGGGCCACCCGCGCGAGATCCTCCAGGTGCAGGGCCAGCTCGCGGCGCATGCGGTCGAAGGAATGGGTGAGGCGGCCCATCTCGTCGGGGCGGCGGGCCGGCGGCAGCTCGAAGTCCAGTTCGCCGCGCGCGACGTGCTCGGCGCGGTCGGCCAGCACGCCCAGCGGCGCCATCGTGCGGCGGATGGTCATCAGGGTGATCAGGGCCACACCCAGCAGCGCCAGCAGTCCCAGCACCAGGCTCGGCAGGAAGATGCGCCGCACGCCGGCATAGATCTGGCGCTCCGGTATGGCCAGGCCGAGCCGCCAATGGGTGCCGTCGATCGGCGCGGAATAGATCCACACCGGCCCCTGCATGTGCGAGCTTTGCGCCGCGGCCAGGCGCACCGTCTCGGGCCGGTCGCTGGCCATCGCTTCGAGCAGGGCGGGCATGCCGCGTTTGCCGATCAGGTCCGGGTCGTCGTGCGCCAGGAAATCGCCATCGCTGTCCAGCACGAAGGCATAGGTGCCATCGGGCTTGTCCAGGCTGCCGAGTATCCGGTGCAGCCAGTCGAGCGTGACGTCGGTGTTGATGATGCCGATCGGGTGTCCGTCGCGGCTGATCGCCACGGAGTAGTTGATCACCAGGCGGTGGCGCGACTGCGAAAAGAACGGTCGCTGCCAGCAGCCGCTGCTGCAGCCGAGTCCGCCGAGAAACCAGTTGCTGTTCCAGTAAGGCTCGGCGGTATCTTGCGACAGGTCGCGACTGACCATGGTGCCATCGTCACGGCGGCTCACGAATGGCGAGTACGGGGGGGCGCTGCCAGGGTCCGACGGGGGGCGGAACACCGCGGCCAGCCCGTCCATGTCCCGGTTCGCGGCGAGGGTGTCCCGCAGCAGCGACTCGGCGTCGCCCTGGCGGGTGTCGATGATCGCGGCGAGCATCCGCGCGGACGCCGCGACGCGGCCGATCCGCCCCCGGATCTGGCTGCCTGCGCTGGCGGCCAGGGCGGCTGCCTCATGATGCGTATGGTCGAGGATCTGCGTGCGGGTGAGGGTGAGCAGCAAGGTGCCCACGGCCGCCAGCACCAGGGCGGAGCCGACCAGGACCCACAGCGCGGTGCGTGATGCGATGCTGCGGAACGCCAAGGGCGAGCCTCCTGTTTCCCTGGCTGGCATCTAGCCACGGAGCGGGATGTGTCGCAAGCAGGCGACTGTGCGCTGGTCCGGGAAAACGGACGTGATCGGGCATAATCCCGCCTCGGATTTCGCCGCGGAGACCAGCCATGTCCGGAGAACAGCACGAAGTGTGCTTCCGCTTTCTCGCCCAGCCTACCGACGTCAACTTCGGCGGCAAGGTGCACGGCGGCATGGCGATGAAGTGGATCGACCAGGCCGGTTATGCCTGTGCGGTGGCCTGGAGCGGTGCATATTGCGTCACTGCCTCGGTGAGCGGCATCCAGTTCGTTGCACCGATCCTGATCGGCGAGCTCGTCACCGTGCGGGCGCGTCTGATCCACACCGGCCGCAGCAGCATGCATCTGGCCGTCGACGTGATGGCCGGCGACTTGCGCAAGGGCGGGCAGCGCCTGGCGACCAGTTGCGTGATGGTCTTCGTTGCGCTGGACAGCCCGGACGGCAAACCCACCCAGGTGCCGCGCTGGGAGCCCCGCAACGAGGCCGAGCACCGCTTGCAGGCCAAGGCCAGACAACTGCTGGAGTTGTCCCGGGGGATGGAGCAACTGGTCGATCCCCGAGACTATGCCGGCACCTGACGGACACGGCCCGATGGCGTGTCGACATGCGATATGCGTGCCATGAGGTGTTGACAGTTCCCGGCACGATCCACACAATACGCGTTCTTTGTTGGAGGGATACCCAAGCGGCCAACGGGGGCAGACTGTAAATCTGCTGGCTTACGCCTTCGGTGGTTCGAATCCACCTCCCTCCACCAGCAACAAGCGACGCGAAAGCGGCGCGTACGGCACGATTTCCGCGCAGGGCGGGAGTAGTTCAATGGTAGAACCTCAGCCTTCCAAGCTGATGATGCGGGTTCGATCCCCGTCTCCCGCTCCATTGTGCTGCTCAAGTGTCAAATGCCGTTGATCGAAGCAGTCGCTGCGCTGGTCAACGCTTTTTTGAAATGTCCGGCAGGATGCCGGCCTGTTCTTCGCCATCACGGAAGGTGGCTGAAATCTCCGCTCATGTAGCTCAGTCGGTAGAGCACTTCCTTGGTAAGGAAGAGGTCACAGGTTCGATTCCTGTCATGAGCACCAGCTTCCGGCCTTCACGGCCAGCCCGGAACGGGCTGTTTTTTTCTACAATTGATTGACTCCATCGGGGTTTAGCGCGCATGGCAAAGGGTAAATTCGAACGCACCAAGCCGCACGTCAACGTCGGCACGATTGGTCACGTGGATCACGGCAAGACGACGCTGACGGCGGCGCTGACGAAGGTCGGTGCCGAGCGTTTTGGTGGCGAGTTCAAGGACTACAGCGCGATCGACGCGGCGCCGGAAGAGAAGGCGCGCGGCATCACGATCTCGACCGCGCACGTGGAATACGAGTCGCCGACCCGGCACTACGCGCACGTCGACTGCCCGGGCCACGCCGACTACGTGAAGAACATGATCACCGGTGCGGCGCAGATGGACGGCGCGATCCTGGTGTGCTCGGCCGCGGACGGCCCGATGCCGCAGACGCGCGAGCACATTCTGCTGTCGCGCCAGGTCGGCGTGCCGTACATCGTGGTGTTCCTGAACAAGGCGGACATGGTCGATGACGCCGAGCTGCTCGAACTGGTCGAGATGGAAGTGCGCGAGCTGCTGAGCAAGTACGACTTCCCGGGCGACGACACCCCGATCATCCATGGTTCGGCGCTGAAGGCGCTGGAAGGCGACCAGAGCGAAATCGGCGTGCCGGCGATCATCAAGCTGGTGGACGCGCTGGACAGCTACATTCCCGAGCCGGTGCGCACGATCGACAAGCCGTTCCTGATGCCGGTGGAAGACGTGTTCTCGATCTCCGGCCGCGGCACCGTGGTGACCGGTCGTATCGAGCGCGGCGTGATCAAGGTGGGCGACGAAATCGAAGTGGTCGGCATCCGCGACACGCAGAAGACCACGGTCACCGGCGTGGAGATGTTCCGCAAGCTGCTGGACCAGGGTCAGGCGGGCGACAACGCCGGTCTGTTGCTGCGCGGCCTGAAGCGTGACGACGTGGAGCGCGGCCAGGTGCTGGCCAAGCCGGGCACGATCACCCCGCACACGAACTTCGAGGCCGAGGTCTATGTGCTGAGCAAGGATGAGGGCGGTCGTCACACGCCGTTCTTCAAGGGCTACCGTCCGCAGTTCTACTTCCGTACCACCGACGTGACCGGTGCGGTGACCCTGCCGGAAGGCGTGGAAATGGTCATGCCGGGCGACAACGTGAAGATGACGGTGGAACTGATCCACCCGATCGCGATGGACGAAGGCCTGCGTTTCGCCATCCGCGAAGGCGGCCGCACCGTCGGCGCCGGCGTGGTGGCCAAGGTCATCAAGTAAGCTGAAAGCCGGGAATGGGGAATAGGGAGTAGGGAATCGGAAAGGCTCGCGACAAGCGCCATCCGGTTTTCCTATTCTCGATTCCCCGTTCCCTATTCCCGTTTTCCATACGCCAGTAGCTCAATTGGCAGAGCAGCGGTCTCCAAAACCGCAGGTTGGGGGTTCAAGTCCCTCCTGGCGTGCCACTTTCCCCGAGGATCCGGACGGGTGGCGATGGCAGGGCCGACCGCAAGGCTCGGCGTGCTGCCGCCACTCGACAAGCGCACATGATTACCAAGGCAGAACAGCCCAAGGGCACCAACGCTGGCGACATCGGCAAGCTGATACTGGCGGGGCTGGTGCTGGCAGCGGGCATCTTTGCCTACTCCTGGTTCGGCCGTGACGGCAGCGTCCCTGCATCGATGCGCCTGCTGGGCGTGCTCGCCGCGCTGGTGATCGCCGTGGTGATCGCCGCGTTCACCGGGCTGGGGCGGCGGGTCAGGAATTTCCTGGCCGAATCGCAGTTTGAAATGCGCAAGGTGGTCTGGCCCACGCGCGACGAGACGATCAAGACGACCGGCGTCATCCTGCTGGTGGTGATCGTGCTGTCGCTGCTGCTCGGGTTGATCGACCTGATCCTCAAGTCGGTCATCCTCGACTGGCTGTTGAAGCTGGGTGGTTGAGATGAGCATGAGCAAGCGCTGGTACGTGGTGCACGCCTATTCGGGCTTCGAGAACCAGGTCAAGCGTTCTCTCGAGGAGCGCATCAAGCGCGCCGGGATGGAAGAGAAGTTCGGCGAAGTGCTGGTGCCGACCGAGGAAGTGATCGAGATGCGCGGCGGGCAGAAGCGCCGCAGCGATCGCAAGTTCTTCCCCGGCTATGTGCTGGTGCAGATCGAGTGCAGCACCGAGGGCAAGGCGCCGCGCATCGACGACGAGTGCTGGCACCTGATCAAGGAAACCCCCAAGGTCATGGGCTTCATCGGCGGCACCGCCGACCGCCCGTTGCCGATCAAGGACAGCGAAGCCGACGCCATTCTCAGCCGCGTGCGCGAGGGCGTCGAGAAGCCCAAGCCCAAAGTGCTGTTCGAGCCGGGCGAGATGGTGCGCGTCACCGAGGGTCCGTTCAACGATTTCAACGGCGTGGTCGAGGAAGTCAACTACGAGAAGAGCCGCCTGCGTGTGGCCGTATTGATCTTCGGGCGTTCGACCCCGGTCGAGCTGGAGTTCGGGCAGGTCGAGAAGGCCTGATTCAGGCGATTGATGCGATCTTGGCACGGCACTTGCTGAAAGCCGGGCCAATCTCTATACTGCACGGTTCACGCTGGGTCTTTCCATGATCCGGCGTGTCCGCGTTTCAGGATCGGCACGATGCGGATCCTTCCTTCCATCCACGGATCGGTGAACAGCGAGGAGCCGCAAGGCGCCTGCACTCGCGAGGAAAATCCCCATGGCAAAGAAAGTTGTCGGTTACATCAAGCTGCAGGTCAAGGCCGGTCAGGCCAACCCCTCGCCGCCGGTCGGCCCCGCTCTCGGTCAGCGCGGCCTGAACATCATGGAGTTCTGCAAGGCCTTCAACGCGGCCACGCAGAAGCTGGAGCCGGGTCTGCCGATCCCGACCATCATCACGGCTTACTCCGACCGCAGCTTCACCTTCATCACCAAGACCCCGCCCGCCACGATCCTTCTGAAGAAGGCTACCGGCGTCGCCAAGGGTTCGCAGAAGCCGAACACCGACAAGGTGGGCAAGGTCACCCGCAAGCAGCTGGAAGACATTGCCAAGCAGAAGGAGCCGGATCTGACGGCTGCCGATCTCGACGCCGCGGTGCGCACCATTGCCGGTAGCGCCCGCAGCATGGGCCTTGTGGTGGAGGGTTAAGACATGGCAAAGCTCACGAAGCGTATGAAGTCGGCACAGGCCGCGGTGCAGCCGGGCAAGTTCTATGGCCTGGAAGAAGCCCTGAAGATCGTCAAGGACAACGCCAAGGCGAAGTTCGCCGAGTCGGTGGACGTGGCGGTGCGCCTGGGCATCGACGCGAAGAAGTCGGACCAGGGCGTGCGTGGCTCCTCGCTGTTGCCGCACGGCACCGGCAAGACCGTCAAGGTGGCCGTGTTCTGCCCGCCGGGCGAGAAGGCCGAGGCCGCCAAGGCCGCCGGTGCCGACGCGGTCGGCATGGACGACCTGGCCGAGCGCATGCAGGGCGGCGATCTCGACTTCGGTCGCGTGATCGCCACGCCGGACGCGATGCGCGTGGTCGGCAAGCTGGGCCAGTTGCTCGGCCCGCGCGGCCTGATGCCGAACCCGAAGGACGGCTCGGTCACCGCCGACGTCGCCACCGCAGTGAAGAACGCCAAGGCCGGCCAGGTGAAGTTCCGCAACGACAAGGCGGGCATCATCCACGCCACCATCGGCAAGGCCAGCTTCGAGGCTGCCCAGCTGGCGGACAACCTCAACGCGCTGATCGCCGACCTGCTGAAGGCCAAGCCGGCCACGGCCAAGGGCCAGTTCCTGCAGAAAGTGGCGTTGTCCAGCACGATGGGCGTCGGCGTCGCCGTCGATACCTCCTCGCTGACGATCGCCACCAAGTAATCAAGTCCCGCGTCGACTTCGAGGTCGACGCGGGCAGTTTTTGAGGGCAGTCCGGGCCCGCTCGCGGAGCCGGGATCGCTGTCAAAGACCGCAGGCGCAACCAACGCGCGACGACGACGGGCAGGGAGCTCGCAGCTGGCAGGGAATCGCCGCGTCGCCAACGGGGTTGCTTAATCGGAGTCGCCACGATCCGGCCTGCGCAGATGGTGCTGCCCCGACTGGAACGGTTCGTTGTTCAGTTCTGGAAAGGCCAACACCCGGGACACGAGGTGTCCCCGACGTCAAGGATGGCGTCGCCCAGGACCGCAAGCGGCAGGAGCCGCGAGCGGAGTTCATTTGGAGGAGTGCAATGGCTCTCAATCTGTCTCAGAAGCAAGAAGTAGTCGCAGAGCTGGCTGAAGTTGCCGCGAAGGCTCACTCCCTGGTCGCTGCCGAGTATGCGGGCACCACGGTCGCTCAGATGACCGCGATGCGCAAGAAGGCCCGCGAATCCGGCGTGTACTTGCGAGTCGTCAAGAACACGCTGGCGTCGCGCGCCGTGGCCGGTACCGAATTCGAGGTCGTCAAGGACGCCCTGGTCGGTCCGCTGCTGTACGCATTCTCGACGGAAGAACCCGGCGCTGCCGGGCGTCTGATCAAGGAGTTCGCCAAGGACAACGACAAGCTGCAGGCGAAGCTCGTCTCGGTCGAAGGCAAGCTGCTGCCGGCCTCGCACGTCGACGTGCTGGCCTCGCTGCCGACCCGCGAACAGGCGCTGGCCATGCTGGCCCGCGTGCTGGCCGAACCGGCCACGATGTTCGCCCGCGTCGTCAAGGCGGTGGCCGACCAGCAGGGTGGTGGCGAAGTTGCCGCCGAAGCCCCGGCGGAAGCCGAGCCGGCCTGATCGTTCTGCGTCTCATCAAACCGAACCGAAATACATCCAGAGGTAAATGCAATGTCCCTGACCAACGAACAGATCGTTGAAGCCGTCGCCGCCAAGTCGCTGATGGAAGTGATGGACCTGGTGAAGGCGATCGAAGAGAAGTTTGGCGTGACCGCCGCCGCCCCGGTGATGGTCGCCGCCGGCCCGGCCGCTGCCGGCCCGGCTGCCGAAGCGCAGACCGAGTTCGACGTGATCCTGAAGAGCGCCGGCGCCAAGAAGGTCGACGTGATCAAGGCCGTCCGTGCGATCACCGGCCTGGGCCTGAAGGAAGCCAAGGATCTCACCGAGGCCGGTGGCGTCCTGAAGGAAGCCGTGTCGAAGGAAGATGCCGACAAGTTCAAGAAGGATCTGGAAGCTGCCGGCGCCACCGTCGAATTGAAGTAATCGGCGTTTGTACGCCGCTGCTTCGACTTGATGTTAAGCAAGCCTGGGAGCGAAAGCTCCCGGGCTTTGCCCGTTTGAGCGGGAATGGGGCATGGAGAATGGAGAATCGGCAATTGCCGCGGCCTTCGGGCATTGCCGATTCTCCATTCTCGATTCCCGAATCCCAGTTTTTTCATTCAGCCGGTGGCTTCACCGCCGGCGTCACTGCGAACCGAGGCGCTACCGATCATGGCCTACTCGTTTACCGAGAAGAAACGCATCCGCAAGGACTTTGGCAAGCGTCCGCCCGTACTGGGCGTGCCGAACCTGCTGACCATCCAGACCGATTCCTATCGTGAGTTCCTGCAGGAGCACGTCGCGCCGAAGCAGCGCGGCGACAAGGGTTTGCATGCCGCGTTGAAGTCGGTGTTCCCGATCTCCAGCTATTCGGGCAATGCCGCGCTCGAGTACGTCGACTACCGCCTCGGCGAGCCGGCGTTCGACGAGCGCGAATGTCGCAATCGCGGCATGACCTTCGGTGCGCCGCTGCGCACCACCGTGCGCCTGGTCATCTACGACAAGGACAGCCCGGCCTCGAAGAAGGTGGTCAAGTACATCAAGGAGCAGGAAGTCTACATGGGCGAGATCCCGCTCATGACCGACACCGGCACCTTCATCATCAACGGCACCGAGCGCGTGATCGTCTCGCAGCTGCATCGTTCGCCGGGCGTGTTCTTCGACCACGACCGCGGCAAGACGCACAGCTCGGGCAAGCTCTTGTTCTCCGCCCGCGTGATCCCCTACCGCGGCTCCTGGCTGGACTTCGAGTTCGACCCGAAGGACGCGCTGTTCACCCGCATCGATCGCCGCCGCAAGCTGCCGGTGACGGTGCTGCTGCGCGCGCTCGGCTACAGCAACGAGGAGATGCTGGGCATCTTCTTCGAGCATAACGTGTTCCACCTGGGCAAGAAGGGCGGCACCACGCTGGAGCTGGTCGCCGAGCGCCTGCGCGGCGAGACGCTGTCCTTCGACCTGGCGGTCGGCGGCAAGGTGCTGGTCGAGGCCGGCAAGCGCATCACCGCGCGCCACGTGCGCCAGCTGGCGGCCGAGAACATCACCGCGCTGGAAGTGCCGGACGACTATCCGGTCGGCCGCATCGTGGCGAAGGACATCGTCGACGCCAAGACCGGTGAGTTGCTGGCTTCGGCCAATGACGAGATCACCGCCGAGCAGCTGGAGAATTTCCGCAAGGCCGGCATCGAGATCGTGCCGACGCTGTACGTCAACGACCTCGATCGCGGCGCCTACATCTCGCACACCCTGCGCATCGACAACACCACGACGCCGCTGGAGGCGCTGGTTGAGATCTACCGCATGATGCGCCCGGGCGAGCCGCCGACCAAGGATGCCGCGCAGAACCTGTTCTTCAACCTGTTCTTCACTTTCGACCGTTACGACCTGTCGAGCGTGGGCCGGATGAAGTTCAACCGCCGCGTGGGCCGCAAGGAAATCCTCGGTCCCGGCGTGCTTTACGACCACAAGTACTTCAGCGAGCGCAAGGAAGAGGAGTCGCAGCGACTGGTCGCCGAGCAGGGCGAGAGCTCCGACATCCTCGACGTGCTGAAGGTGTTGATCGACATCAAGAACGGCCACGGCACCGTCGACGACATCGACCACCTGGGCAACCGCCGCGTGCGTTCGGTCGGCGAGATGGCGGAGAACACCTTCCGCATCGGCCTGGTGCGCGTGGAGCGCGCCGTGCGTGAGCGGCTCAGCCTGGCCGAGGCCGACGGCCTCACCCCGCAGGACCTGATCAACGCCAAGCCGGTCGCGGCGGCGGTGAAGGAGTTCTTCGGCTCCTCGCAGCTGTCGCAGTTCATGGACCAGAACAACCCGCTGTCGGAAGTGACGCACAAGCGCCGCGTCTCCGCGCTGGGGCCGGGCGGCCTGACCCGCGAACGCGCCGGCTTCGAAGTGCGCGACGTGCACCCGACCCACTATGGCCGCGTCTGCACCATCGAGACGCCGGAAGGTCCGAACATCGGCCTGATCAACTCGCTGGCCGTGTACGCCCGCACCAACGCCTACGGCTTCCTCGAGACGCCGTACCGCAAGGTCGCCAACGGCAAGGTCACCGACACGGTCGACTACCTGTCGGCGATCGAGGAGGGCGACCACGTGATCGCCCAGGCGAACTCGCCGCTGGACAAGCATGGCGCCTTCATCGAGGACTTCGTGTCCTGCCGTTTCCGCGGCGAATCCGAGCTGCGTCCGGCGTCCGAAGTGGACTACATGGACGTTTCGCCGATGCAGACCGTGTCGGTTGCCGCGGCGCTGGTGCCGTTCCTGGAGCATGACGACGCGAACCGCGCACTGATGGGCGCGAACATGCAGCGTCAGGCCGTGCCGACCCTGCGTTCGCAGACCCCGCTGGTCGGCACCGGCGTCGAGCGCGCCGTGGCGCGCGACTCCGGCGTCATCGTCTCGGCCAAGCGCGGCGGCGTGATCGACCAGGTCGACGCGGCGCGCATCGTGGTGCGCGTGAACGAGGAAGAGGTCGGTGACAACGACGCCGGCGTCGACATCTACACGCTGACCAAGTACACCCGCTCCAACCAGAACACCAACCTCAACCAGCGTCCGCTGGTGAACGTCGGTGACGTGGTGGCGAAGGGCGACACGCTGGCCGACGGCTCGTCGACCGACTTGGGCGAGCTCGCGCTCGGCCAGAACATGCTGATCGCCTTCATGCCGTGGAACGGCTACAACTTCGAAGACTCGATCCTGCTCTCCGAGCGCGTCGTGCAGGAGGACCGTTACACCTCGATCCACATCGAGGAGCTGTCCTGCATTGCGCGCGATACCAAGCTGGGCGCCGAGGAAATCACCGCCGACATCCCGAACGTGGGCGAACAGGCGCTGGCGCGGCTGGACGAGAGCGGCATCGTCTACATCGGCGCCGAGGTCAAGGCCGGCGACATCATGGTCGGCAAGGTCACGCCCAAGGGCGAGAGCCAGCTGACCCCGGAAGAGAAGCTGCTGCGCGCGATCTTCGGCGAGAAGGCGTCCGACGTGAAGGACAGCTCGCTGCGCGTGCCGCCGGGCATGGACGGCACCGTCATCGACGTGCAGGTGTTCACCCGCGACGGCATCGAGAAGGACAAGCGCGCCCGGCAGATCGAGGAAACCGAGGTCAAGCGGGTCCGCAAGGATCTGGACGACCAGTTCCGCATTCTCGAAGGCGCGATCTACAGCCGCATGCGCACCCAGCTGGTCGGCAAGACCGCGCAGAGCGGCCCGGGCGGTCTCAAGCGCGGCACCGAGATCACCGACGCCTACCTCGACGGTCTGAAGAAGGACGACTGGTTCAAGATCAACGTCAAGGATGAGGACGTCACCGAGTTCCTCGAACGCGCCGCCGACCAGATCAAGCGCCACAAGGAAGAATTCGACAAGCGCTTCAAGGAGAAGCAGGGCAAGATCACCCAGGGCGACGACCTCGCGCCGGGCGTGCTGAAGATGGTCAAGGTGTTCCTGGCCGTCAAGCGCCGCATCCAGCCGGGCGACAAGATGGCGGGCCGTCACGGCAACAAGGGCGTGGTCTCCAACGTGGTGCCGGTGGAGGACATGCCGTACATGGCCAACGGCGAGGCGGTCGACATCTGCCTCAACCCGCTGGGCGTGCCTTCACGCATGAACATCGGCCAGATTCTGGAAGTGCATCTGGGCTGGGCCGCCAAGGGCCTGGGCAAGAAGATCCAGAAGATGATCGAGGCGCAGGAGAAGGTGGTCGAGATCCGCAAGTTCCTCGACCAGATCTACAACACCCACGTCGCCGGCGCGGTGCAGCACGTCGATCTGAAGTCGCTCACCGACAAGGAGATCCTGGCGCTCGCCACCAACCTGCAGGAAGGCGTGCCGATGGCGACGCCGGTGTTCGACGGCGCCGAGGAGACCGAGATCAAGGCGATGCTGAAGCTGGCGGATCTGCCCGAGTCGGGCCAGACCATGCTGTACGACGGTCGCACCGGCGAGGCGTTCGACCGCCCGGTCACCGTGGGCTACATGCACTACCTGAAGCTCAACCACCTGGTCGACGACAAGATGCATGCGCGCTCCACCGGGCCGTACTCGCTGGTCACCCAGCAGCCGCTGGGCGGCAAGGCGCAGTTCGGCGGCCAGCGCTTCGGCGAGATGGAAGTCTGGGCGCTGGAAGCCTACGGCGCGGCCTACACCCTGCAGGAAATGCTGACGGTGAAGTCCGACGACGTGCAGGGCCGCAACCAGATGTACAAGAACATCGTCGACGGCAACCACGAAATGTCCGCGGGCATGCCGGAGTCCTTCAACGTGCTGGTGAAGGAAATCCGCTCGCTCGCCATCGACATCGATCTGGAAGAGGTCAAGTGATTTGGCAAGGGAGTAGGGCATAGGGAATAGGGAATCGCCAGACGCCGACCCGCGCGGCGATTCCCGAACTTCCTTTCCCCGCTCTTCCCATTCCCGATTCTCCATTCCCTATTCCCGATCTTTCGGAGACTCAAATGAAAGACTTGCTCAACCTCTTCAACCAGCAGCGTGCGACGCCGGATTTCGACGCGATCAAGATCGCGCTCGCCTCGCCGGAGCTGATCCGCTCGTGGTCGTACGGCGAAGTGAAGAAGCCGGAGACGATCAACTACCGCACCTTCAAGCCGGAGCGTGACGGCCTGTTCTGCGCGGCCATCTTCGGTCCGGTGAAGGACTACGAGTGCCTGTGCGGCAAGTACAAGCGCATGAAACACCGCGGCGTGGTGTGCGAGAAGTGCGGCACCGAGGTGACGCTGGCCAAGGTGCGCCGCGAGCGCATGGGCCACATCGAGCTGGCCAGCCCGACCGCGCACATCTGGTTCCTGAAGTCGCTGCCCTCGCGCATCGGCCTGATGCTGGACATGACGCTGCGCGACATCGAGCGCATCCTGTATTTCGAGGCCTTCGTGGTGATCGATCCGGGCATGACCGCGCTTGAGCGCGGTCAGCTGCTCAGCGAGGACCAGTACCTGGAAGCGACCGAAGAGCACGGTGACGAGTTCGACGCGCGGATGGGTGCCGAGGCGGTGTTCCACCTGCTGAAGTCGCTCGACCTGCCGGGCGAAGTGATCCGTCTGAAGGAAGAAATCGCCTCCACCAATTCCGAGACCAAGCTCAAGCGCCTCACCAAGCGCGTGAAGCTGATCGAGGCGTTCCTGGAATCCGGCAACAAGCCGGAGTGGATGGTGCTGACCGTGCTGCCGGTGCTGCCGCCGGACCTGCGTCCGCTGGTGCCGCTGGACGGTGGCCGTTTCGCCACTTCCGACCTGAACGACCTGTACCGCCGCGTCATCAACCGCAACAACCGCCTGAAGCGCCTGCTCGAGCTCAATGCGCCGGACATCATCGTGCGCAACGAGAAGCGCATGCTGCAGGAGTCGGTCGATGCGCTGCTGGACAACGGCCGCCGCGGCCGGGCCATCACCGGCACCAACAAGCGTGCGCTGAAGTCGCTGGCCGACATGATCAAGGGCAAGCAGGGCCGCTTCCGCCAGAACCTGCTCGGCAAGCGCGTGGACTATTCCGGCCGTTCGGTGATCGTGGTCGGTCCGACCCTGCGTCTGCATCAGTGCGGCCTGCCCAAGAAGATGGCGCTGGAACTGTTCAAGCCGTTCATCTTCGCCAAGCTGCAGGCGCGTGGCGAAGCCACCACCATCAAGGCGGCGAAGAAGCTGGTCGAGCGCGAGGAAGGTCAGGTCTGGGACATCCTCGAAGAGGTGATCCGCGAGCATCCGGTGCTGCTCAATCGTGCGCCGACCCTGCACCGCCTCGGCATCCAGGCGTTCGAGCCGAAGCTGATCGAAGGCAAGGCGATCCAGCTGCATCCGCTGGTGTGCACCGCGTTCAACGCGGACTTCGACGGCGACCAGATGGCCGTGCACGTGCCGCTGTCGATCGAGGCGCAGCTGGAAGCGCGCACGCTGATGATGTCGTCCAACAACATCCTGTCGCCCGCCAACGGCGAGCCGATCATCGTGCCGACCCAGGACGTGGTGCTGGGCCTGTACTACATGACCCGCGAGCTGATCAACGCCAAGGGCACCGGCATGGTGTTCTCCGGCATCGGCGAGGCGCGTCGCGCCTATGACAACCGTGCTGCCGAGCTGCACGCCAAGGTCAAGGTGCGCCTGAAGCTGGTGCACCTCGCCGAGGACGGCACGCGTACCAGCGAGACGAAGCTGGTCGAGACCACCGTGGGCCGCGCGCTGCTGGCCGAGATCCTGCCCGAGGGCCTGCCCTTCGAGCTGGCCAACACCGAGCTGACCAAGAAGAACATCTCGCGCCTGATCAACTCCAGCTACCGCCTGCTGGGGTTGAAGGAGACCGTGGTGTTCGCCGACAAGCTGATGTACACCGGCTATCGCTTCGCCACCCGCGCAGGCATCTCCATCGGCATCGACGACATGCTGATCCCGCAGGAGAAGAAGCCGATCCTGGAGGAGGCCGAGAAGGAGGTCGTCGAGATCCAGCAGCAGTATCAGTCAGGTCTGGTCACCGCCGGCGAGCGCTACAACAAGGTGGTCGACATCTGGTCGCGCACCAGCGAGCTGGTGGCCAAGGCGATGATCGACGGCATCGGCACCGAGAAGGTCGTCGACGCCGAAGGCAAGACGGTCAGCCAGAAATCGATGAACTCGCTGTACATCATGGCCGACTCCGGTGCGCGCGGCTCGGTGGCGCAGATTCGCCAGCTGGCCGGCATGCGCGGCCTGATGGCGCGTCCGGACGGCTCGATCATCGAGACCCCGATCAAGGCCAACTTCCGGGAAGGCCTGAACGTGCTGCAGTACTTCAACTCGACCCACGGCGCCCGCAAGGGTCTGGCCGATACCGCGCTGAAGACCGCCAATTCGGGTTACCTGACCCGTCGCCTGGTCGACGTGGCGCAGGACGTGGTCATCACCATGGACGACTGCGGCACCGAGGACGGCATCACCATGCAGCCGATCGTCGAAGGCGGCGATGTGGTCGAGCCGTTGCGCGACCGCGTGCTCGGCCGCGTGGTGGTCGAGGACGTCTACGCCCCCGGCGACGACGACCAGCCGATCGTCACCCGCGACACCCTGCTCAACGAGGCCCTGGTCGAGAAGCTCGACAAGGCCGGCGTGCAGATCATCAAGGTGCGCTCGCCGATCACCTGTGAAGCCGAACACGGCGTGTGCAAGCTGTGCTACGGCCGCGACCTGGCCCGTGGCCATCTGGTCAACATGGGCGAAGCCGTTGGTGTGGTGGCCGCGCAGTCGATCGGCGAGCCCGGCACCCAGTTGACCATGCGTACGTTCCATATCGGCGGTGCGGCTTCGCGTGCGGCGGCGGTGGACAACGTCACGGTGAAAACCACCGGTTCGCTGAAGTACAACAACCTGAAGTCGGTCCAGCACAAGCAGGGCCACCTGGTGGCGGTGTCGCGTTCCGGCGAGCTGAGCGTGATCGACGCCAGCGGTCGCGAACGCGAGCGCTACAAGGTGCCGTACGGCGCCACCATCGCGGTCAAGGACGGTGCGGCGGTCAAGCCGGGCCAGACCGTGGCCAACTGGGACCCGCATACCCATCCGATCGTCACCGAGGTGGCCGGCGTGGTGCGCTTCATCGACTTCCTCGACGGCGTCACCGTGCAGAGCCAGACCGACGAACTCACCGGCCTGGAGTCCGCGGTGGTCACCGACCCGAAGCGTCGCGGCGCCCAGGCGAAGGACCTGCGTCCGATCGTGCGCCTGGAAGACGCCAAGGGCCGCGAGCTGAAGTTGCCGGGTACCGACATCGCCGCGCAGTACTTCCTGCCGGCCGGTGCCATCGTGTCGATTCAGAACGGCGCCGAAGTGGGCGTGGGCGACGTGATCGCGCGTATCCCGCAGGAAAGCTCGAAGACCCGCGACATCACCGGTGGCCTGCCGCGCGTGGCCGATCTGTTCGAGGCGCGCAAGCCGAAGGAGCCGGCGATCCTGGCCGAGCGTTCGGGCATCGTCAGCTTCGGCAAGGACACCAAGGGCAAGCAACGTCTGGTCATCAAGGACGTCGACGGCAACGAGCACGAGGAGCTGATTCCCAAGTGGCGTCAGGTCATCGTGTTCGAGGGCGAGCATGTGGAGAAGGGCGAAACCGTCGTCGACGGCGAGCCGAGTCCGCATGACATCCTGCGTCTGCTGGGCGTGGAACCGCTGGCCGGTTATCTGGTCAAGGAGATCCAGGACGTGTATCGCCTGCAGGGCGTGAAGATCAACGACAAGCACATCGAGGCGATCATTCGTCAGATGCTGCGCAAGATCGAGATCGTCGAGCCGGGTGACAGCCACTACCTGCGCGGCGAGCAGATCGAGCGCGTGCGGATCAACGCGGAGAACGAACGGGCCGTGGCCAAGGGCGAGCGACCGGCCGAATATCAGTCGATCCTGCTGGGCATCACCAAGGCCTCGCTGGCGACGGAGTCGTTCATTTCGGCCGCGTCGTTCCAGGAAACCACCCGCGTGTTGACCGAAGCTGCAGTGCGCGGCACCCGCGATACCTTGCGGGGCCTGAAGGAAAATGTTATTGTCGGCCGTCTCATTCCGGCAGGCACGGGCTTGGCGTACCACGCATCGCGTCGTCGCCAGGGCGGTTTGACCGCCACGGAGCTCGAGACGCTTTCCGGAACCACGCCTGCAGCCTCGGTTGCAGAAGTGGCCGGTGCGGATGGTGGTGCCGAGTAAGTCCGTTCGAGACTTCACTCGCTGACATACGAAATGAGGCGCAGGGACGCGCCTCGTGTTCGGGTCAAGGATGGCGGAGCGTCGACTTGCCCATGGCAAGCGGCTCATGTTAAATTCCCGCTTCTTGGCAGACCGAGCTTGATCGGGCTGCCTTTATGTTTTCAGGAACAGCTACGCATGACGACAGTCAACCAGTTGGTGCGCAAGAACCGCAGCCCCAAGACCTACAAGAGCGGCTCGCCGGCCCTGCAGAGCAGCCCGCAGCGTCGCGGCGTCTGCACGCGCGTGTACACCACCACCCCGAAGAAGCCGAACTCGGCCTTGCGCAAGGTTGCCAAGGTGCGCCTGACCAACGGTTTCGAGGTCATCAGCTATATCGGTGGCGAAGGGCACAACCTGCAGGAGCACTCCGTGGTGCTGATCCGCGGCGGTCGCGTCAAGGACCTGCCGGGCGTGCGCTACCACACGGTACGCGGCAGCCTCGATTGCGCGGGCGTCACCAAGCGTCGCCAGTCGCGTTCCAAGTACGGCGCCAAGCGCCCGAAGAAGTAACGCCCGGGCCTGCCAGGCAGGCGGGCAGGGTCGGCCACTCGGGTTTCCGGGTCGGGCACCTGCAAGAGTGAAACATCTGGAAGGTGCGGCCATGGACGGGCGCTTTGGCTTCGCAGGCGGGATGCCTGCAAAAACATCGATGCGGCCATAACGGCTGCTTTTCGTGCGGGCAGGGTTGCCTGCGAAAACAACGGACAACAAACATGTCGCGCAAAGGTTCACATCCCGCCCGTCTGGTTCTGCCGGATCCCAAGCATGGCAGCCAGCTGATCGCCCGCTTCATCAACATGGTGATGAAGAGCGGCAAGAAGTCCGTGGCTGAGAGCATCGTTTACGGTGCGTTGCAGCACATCGGCGAAAAGAATGCCGAGCCGGTGGCCCTGGTCGAGAAGGCGCTGAACAACATCGCCCCGGCGGTCGAGGTGAAATCCCGTCGCGTCGGTGGTGCCACCTACCAGGTGCCGGTCGAAGTGCGTCCGGGCCGCCGCATGGCGCTGGCGATGCGCTGGGTCATCGACGCGGCGCGCAAGCGCGGCGAGACCTCGATGCCGCGCAAGCTGGCTGCCGAACTGCTGGAGGCCTCCGAGAGCCGCGGCGGTGCCGCCAAGAAGCGTGAAGAGACGCATCGCATGGCCGAGGCCAACAAGGCCTTCTCGCACTATCGCTGGTAATTGATGTCGCGCTTGTCGCCGAGCAGCGGCGGCGAGCGACAAAGACCGCCGTCCATGGCGGACCAGGGATACTCCGGCCACCTCCATGGCGGCCAAAAGCAAACCGTCTTCAAGGGCGGATTTCTCTCAAGCTCTCGGCCCGGACGGCCGCTTCCAGATACGGGGCAGGGCTGCCCGGCAAAGGTAATCATCCATGGCACGCACCACTCCCCTCGACCGTTACCGCAACTTCGGCATCATGGCCCACATCGATGCCGGCAAGACCACGACCACGGAACGCATCCTGTTCTACACCGGCGTCAGCCACAAGATCGGCGAGGTGCATGACGGCGCGGCCACCATGGACTGGATGGAGCAGGAGCAGGAGCGTGGCATCACCATCACCTCCGCGGCCACCACGGCCTTCTGGAAGGGCATGGACGGGTCGATGGAGCAGCACCGCTTCAACATCATCGACACTCCCGGACACGTCGACTTCACCATCGAGGTGGAGCGCTCGCTGCGCGTGCTCGACGGCGCCGTGTTCGTGCTGTGCGCGGTCGGTGGCGTGCAGCCGCAGTCCGAGACCGTGTGGCGCCAGGCCAACAAGTACAAGGTGCCGCGCCTTGCGTTCGTCAACAAGATGGATCGCACCGGCGCCAATTTCGAGAAGGTCGTCAGCCAGCTGAAGTCGCGCCTTGGCGCACACCCGGTGCCGATGCAGGTGCCGATCGGTGCCGAGGACAACTTCACCGGCGTGATCGACCTGTTGCGCATGAAGGCGATCAGCTGGGACATGGAGACCCAGGGCATGAAGTTCGAGTTGAACGACATTCCCGCCGAGCTCGCCGACAAGGCGGCCGAAGCGCATTCCTTCATGGTGGAATCCGCTGCGGAGGCCACCGAAGAGCTGATGAACAAGTATCTCGAAGGCGGCGACCTCTCCACCGAGGAGATCATTGCCGGCCTGCGTCAGCGCACGCTCGCCAACGAGATCATTCCGGTGTTCTGCGGCACCGCGTTCAAGAACAAGGGCGTGCAGGCGATGCTCGACGCGGTGGTGCAGCTGCTGCCGTCGCCGGCCGACCGCCCGCCGGTTGCCGGCATCGACGAGAACGAGCAGGCTGCCACGCGCAAGGCGGATGACGCCGCGCCGTTCTCCGCGCTGGCGTTCAAGATCATGACCGACCCGTTCGTCGGTTCGCTGACGTTCTTCCGTGTCTACTCGGGCACACTGAACTCGGGCGATGCGGTGTACAACCCGGTCAAGAGCAAGAAGGAACGCATCGGCCGCATCCTGCAGATGCACGCGAACGAGCGGCACGAGCTGAAGGAAGTGCGCGCCGGCGACATCGCCGCCGCGGTCGGCCTGAAGGACGTGACCACCGGCGACACGCTGTGCGCGCAGGATCACGTCATCACGCTGGAGCGGATGACGTTCCCGGAGCCGGTGATCTCGATGGCGGTCGAGCCGAAGACCAAGTCCGATCAGGAGAAAATGGGCATCGCGCTCGGTCGCCTGGCTGCCGAAGATCCGTCGTTCCGCGTTCGTACCGATGAGGAATCCGGCCAGACCATCATCTCCGGCATGGGCGAGTTGCACCTGGACATCCTGGTCGACCGCATGCGCCGCGAGTTCAACGTCGAGGCGAATGTCGGCAAGCCGCAGGTGGCGTACCGCGAAACGATCCGCGCTTCGGACGTCAAGTCGGATTACAAGCACGCCAAGCAGTCGGGCGGCAAGGGCCAGTATGGCCACGTCGTGATCGAGCTGTCGCCGATGACGGAAGAGGAGCGCAAGAGCCCGGACGTCAAGGACGATTTCCTGTTCGTCAACGAGATCACCGGTGGCGTGATCCCGAAGGAATTCATCCCCTCGGTGGAGAAGGGCCTGCGCGAAACCATCACCAGTGGTCCGCTTGCCGGGTTCCCGGTGGTGGGCGTCAAGGTGAAGCTGGTGTTCGGTTCGTACCACGATGTCGACTCGTCGGAAATGGCGTTCAAGCTGGCTGCCTCGATGGCGTTCAAGCAGGGCTTCAACAAGGCCAATCCGGTGCTGCTCGAGCCGATCATGAAGGTCGAGGTGGTGACTCCCGAGGAGTATGTCGGTGACGTGATGGGCGACATGAGCCGCCGTCGCGGCCTGCTCCAGGGCCAGGACGACACGCCGTCGGGCAAGACCATCGACGCGATGGTTCCGCTGGGCGAGATGTTCGGCTACGCGACTACCATCCGCTCGCTGACCCAGGGGCGCGCGACCTTCACGATGGAGTTCGACCACTACGCCGAGGCACCGAACAACATCGCCGAACAGGTGATCAAGAAAGCTTGATCGGCGCGATTGTCCTGATCGCAAGAGCATGATCAAGAAAAGCGGCCATCCATGGCCACACGCTTCAAGAAGTGCAGTGCGGCCTTCGACGGGTCGCGTGGATCAAAAGCGACGCGGCCGAGCCGCACTGACGAATAGTTCTATCTAGAGGTCTCAAGTCATGGCAAAGGGTAAATTCGAACGCACCAAGCCGCACGTCAACGTCGGCACGATTGGTCACGTGGATCACGGCAAGACGACGCTGACGGCGGCGCTGACGAAGGTCGGTGCCGAGCGTTTTGGTGGC
>Ga0209963_1000922_pt1 | contig 22687 bp, 23 predicted proteins | sample ThiBio_1000_biof_2_FD_183957 | JGI IMG/M metagenome (GOLD analysis project Ga0209963, IMG submission 183957) | Wastewater bioreactor microbial communities from Cape Town, South Africa - Thiocy_cont_1000_biof (SPAdes) | ecosystem: Engineered > Bioreactor > Thiocyanate-remediating >...
GTTCCACTCAACCGCGGAAGGTCCTCCCTCCCCTTCACCAATCAGACCGTGTCGTCACAGTTCCTCAACCAACCTGTCCGGTCAGTACAGCTAGACGGTGGTTGTCATTCCGCCCGCATCCAGGCCCAGAACCACGTCCAGCTAGCACGACGCCGAATCGGCCGAGACCGAGCCGCTGACAACAACCACGAACTGGCACCGAAGGTGAGGCGGGCACGCCACTCGGCGCAGCCAGCGCGCCCGGATGGGGCCGCGCAGTAGGCGGAGATCGGTGGATCCGGGCTTAGGCTGTGGGCCGTGCAGAGCGATCCGGAACTCCAGCGGCTGCGCGGGTCGATCGACAACCTCGACGCCGCGATCATCTGCCTGCTCGCCGAGCGGTTCAAGATCACCCAGCAGGTCGGACGGTTGAAGAAGGACCGCGGCCTGGCCCCCGCCGATCCCGAGCGCGAGGTGGAGCAGATCGCCCGGCTCCGCCGGCTGGCCGAGAGCGCGAACCTCGACCCGGAGTTCGCCGAGAAGTGGCTGGCGTTCGTCGTCGAGGAAGTCGTCCGGCACCACGAGGCGATCGCGGCGGAGTAGGCCCGGGCGGCTGTCGGAGGCGCGCGCTAGCGTCCTGTCATGGACGCACGAATGAACTTCATCACCCTCTCCGTCGAGGATCTGGCGGCGAGCCGGCGCTTCTACGTCGACGGGCTGGGCTGGCAACCGGTGATGGACAACGAGGGCATCGTGATGGTGCCGCTGTCGCCGACCCTGGTGCTGTCGCTGTGGGCCGCCGACGGTTTCGAGGAGGAGGTCGGCCCGATCCGCCGCGGCGACGGCATCGTGGGCATCACCCTGGCCCACAATCTGCCGACTCCACAGGACGTCGACCGGGTGCTCGCCGAGGCGGTCGCAGCGGGCGCCGTCCTCACCGGGCCGGCCCAGCAGCGGGTCTGGGGCGGCTACTCCGGCTACTTCGCCGATCCGGACGGCTACCGGTGGGAGGTCGCCTACAACCCGGATCCGGTGGGGGTCGAGCTGATGGTGAACTCGGGGCTGCTCGACGATCCGCACTGACGGGGGCCGGCCGCCCGATCGACTTCCCGGCCCGGACGCAGGAGTGTGGCCGGAGCCGGCGGCAGGCTTCGGCCGGACTCAGCGGTGGGCGCCGAGCACCAGCCAGGCGTCGCCGCGGACGCGGTGGCGCAGGAAGGCCCACCGGATCGCCATGAACCCGGTGAAGGCGACCCAGAGCACCGCGATCGCCGGGCCCGTCCCGGCATCGAGCCAGAGCGGGGACGCCGCGCGCACCGCCAGCACGATCGGCAGGTAGCCGACCAGCGTGGCAATCATCGCGCCGGCGAGCCAGCGGCCGTCGCCGGCTCCGATCAGGACGCCGTCCACCACGAAGACCAGTCCGCACAGCCAGCCGGAGGCGCCGACGACGACCAGTGCCCAGGTCAGGGTCGTCCGGACCGCCGGATCGGTGGTGAAGACGGCCGGCAGCCACGGACTGACCGCCATCAGGACTGCGCCGATGGCGATGCCCACCCACAGGCCCCAACGGAGCATCGTGTCGGTCGCCGACCGCGCGGCCGCTGCGTTGCCCGCACCGAGTTCCTTCCCGGTGAGTGCCTGCGCAGCGATCGCCAGCGCGTCCAGCGCGAAGGCCTGGAGCATCCACAGGTTGCCGGCGACCTGGTGGGCGGCCAGCACCACGTCCCCCATCCCGGCGGCCACCCAGGTGGTCACCAGCAGGATCGCGCGCAGCGCCAGCGTCCGGACCATCAGGGGGACGCCGACCAGCGCGGCGCGGAGCACCCGGAGCGGATCCGGCCGCAAGCCGGTGTGCTCGGCCTGGGCCGCCCGGACCAGCACCGCCACCAGCCCGGCACCCATCGCTGTCTGGGCGATCACCGTGCCGGTCGCCGAACCGGCGATCCCCCACCGCAGGCCCAGCACCAGCACGAGGTTGAGCACCAGGTTGGCCCCGAAACCCAGCACCGAGGCGATCAGCGGCGTCCGGGTGTCCTGCAGCCCTCGCAGGGCTCCGGTCGCCGCGAGCACCACCAGCATGCCGGGCAGCCCGACCGCCGAGATCCGCAGATAGGTCACCGCCTGCGCCAGCGCGTCCGACGAGGCGCCGAACACCGCGCACAGCGGCTCCGCCCACAGCCACACGCCCAGCCCGACCACCACACCCAGGCCGACGGCGAGCCAGATGCCGTCCAGACCGGCCGAGATCGCGTCCCGGCGGGCACCGGCGCCGACCTGCCGCGCGACGATGGACGTCGTCCCGTAGGCCAGGAACACGAACACGCTCGCCGCTGTCGCCAGGATCGCCGCCGCGACGCCGAGCCCGGCCAGGGGCGCCGTCCCCAGGTGTCCGACGATGGCGGTGTCGGCCAGCAGGAACAGCGGCTCGGCGATCAGCGCCAGGAACGCCGGGACGGCGAGGGCAAGGATCTCCCTGGCCTGCTCGTCACGGCCGCGGACACGCACCGGACCACGCTATCCCGCGGCTTCGGCCCGAACGGCACGGTGCTCATCGGGACCCGCCGCCGGCACCGACTCACGCCGGTGCCGGTCTGGCGTCTACATTGGCCGCGTGACTAGTTCTCCGACCAACCCGAGTCCCCCGACGAACCCGAGCCCGGTCGCACCGGCCGCCGAAGGGACGATGACGGTCGCCGGTCTCGCCGTCGCGCTGGTGGCCAGCCTGTTCCGTCCCAGCCTGGCGACCGGCTGGGCCATCGGGGCGGCGATCGCCGGCGTCGTTCTCATCCTCGTCGGCCTGACCAAGCTCCCCTTCGCCCCGCTGATCCGACGGTTCGGCATCGGGCTCGCATTCGGTGCGGCGATCCTCTACCTGGTCGTCGCGACGCACCTGCTGCCCACGACGCCCTGACTCTCACGGCTCCAGCGAGTACACCAGCACCGAGTACGGCCCGATGCTGAGTTCTGCGCTCGCCCCGAAGCCGTCGTACGGCTCGTCCCCGGCGAGGGCGTCGAAGCTCTCGTTGTCGCCGAACGCGTCGGAGTAGGTCTTCGCGTCGCTGTTCAGCAGCAGCTTCCACGTGCCTCCGGTCGGGAACCCGATCCGGTACTCACCCAGGGTCTCGGCGGACAGGTTCACGACCACAACGACGTCGTCGCCCGGGCCGTGATCGCGCCAGCGCTGGAACGCCAGCACGTTGGCCGCGTCGTTGTTGTGGAACACGTTCAGCCCACCGCCGGTGAGCCCCGCCGACCGTCCGTCCCGGTTCAGCCGCAGCCCGATCAGGTCCCGGTAGAGCCGGACGATGCCGCGGAAGCTGGAGTCCTGGCTCCAGTCCAGCGCGACGGTGTCGCGGAACCAGCCGCCCTCGAGGAACTCCTGGCCCTGGAACAGCATCGGGATCCCCGGGCTGGTCAGGACGAGCGCCGCCCCCAGCGTGGACCGCTTCTGCGCCCAGTAGCCGGTCGGGTCGTCCGGGTCGACCTCCTCGGGCACCCTCGCCTTGCCGTTCGCGACCTCGTCGTGGCTCTCGGTGTAGATCACCCGCGCGAACGCGTCCCCGTAGCTGTAGGCGATCGCCCTGGCCACCTCGCTGGTCGAGCGCCAGCGGTCGTCGGCGACGGTCACCGCCTCCCGGACCGGATGGACGAACTGGGCGTCCCACTGCGCGTGGAACGCCGCCCCCTCCGGCCCGGTCGAGGACACCGCCGGGTTCGAGTGCAGGTCCTCCGCGATCAGGATCTTGCGCGGGTAGCTCGCCCGGATGTCGGTGTTGATCCACCGGCACAGGTCCCAGCCCTCGGGGATGTCCGTCCCCCCGCCGTCGACGCTGCGCATGTACGGCGTCATGTCGTAGCGCAGGCCGTCGAGGTGGAAGTTCTCCAGCCAGCTGAAGGCGTTGTCGTGGATGAACTGGCGGACCTCGCCGCGGCCGTAGTCGGGACGGGTGTCGCCCCAGGGCGTCGCCGAGCGCCAGTCGTTGTAGAAGTAGATGCCGCCTTTGTCGTTCTCACTCCAGCCGTCGAACTGCCACAGGTCGAGGTCGGTCGGACCGAAATGGTTGTAGACCACGTCCTGGATCACCGCGAGCCCGGCCTGGTGGGCCTCCTTGACCAGGGTCTTCAGCGCATCGGGGCCGCCGTAGGCGCTCTCCACGGCGAAGATGTGGGACGGGTTGTAGCCCCACGACACGTCCCCGGCGAACTCGGCGACCGGCATCAGCTGGATCGCGTTGACGCCGAGCTTCAGCAGGTGGTCGAAGCGGGACGCAACGGCTTCCAGACCGGCCACTTCGCCGTCGGACTTCGCGGCGAAGGTGCCGGCGTGGAGCTCGTAGATCACCAGCTCGTCCAGCGTCGGCGGGGTGAAGTCGTCGCCCTCCCAGTCGAACGCGGAGTGGTCGTAGATGACGCCGGAACCCACCGAATTGGTCACCTCGGCCGCGTACGGGTCGATCCGATCGAGCCGGCGGTCTCCGGTGACGATCGTGAACCTGTACTTGTGGCCGGCCGCCGCACCCTCGACGAAGCCGTACCAGTAGCCATCGTCCTCGCTGTCCAGCGGCACCCCGGACTCGGAGAAGTCCCCGGCCACCTCGACCGCGTCCGCGTGCGGCGCCCAGACCCGGAAGCCGACGCCGTCCGCCGCGACGATCGCGCCCATTCCCTGCAGCTTGTCCATCCCGCTCCTCTCGCCGAGCCCACCGTAACCGGGACCCCCGCCTGAACGACCGGGGACTGTCCCCGATTGTTCAGCGCATCCCTAGACTTGGCGAGAGTTACCCATCCCAGCGGGGAGACCAATGATCGCCAGCCCGTCGTCGGCCCTTCGCTCTCAAGGCGTCTGGGTCGGGTTCGCGGGGACGCTGGCGGTCGGGTGGGGCTCGTGTCATCCCGAGTTCTCCTTCGACCTGGACGGCTGGCCGTCGGCCTGGGTCAACGCGGTCGGCCGGGCAGCGCCGATGCCGTTGAACCGGATCCTGATCGTCGCCGGCGTGGTGGCGCTGACCTGGGCGTGGTGGCACGTGCGGCCCACCCGGAAGCGGGCGCCGGTGAACGCGTGGGTGACGCTCGGACTGTGGAGCCTGCCGCTGCTGCTCGTGCCCCCCGTCCTGAGCCCGGACGCGGTGCTGTACGCCGACCTCGGCTGGACGCTGCACACCGGTGCCGACCCCTACGTGGTGGGCGTGGCCACATCCGGCGGGCCGTTCGCGATCCAGGTCGACCCGCTGTGGGCGGGCAGTGGGGTGGCCTATCCGCCGCTGGCGCTGTTGGTCGCGCAGGCGATGGTGACGCTGGCCGGGTTCCATCCGTACCTCTCGATCGTGGCGATGCGGCTGCCGGCGTTGCTGGCCGCCGCCGCGATGCTGTGGCTGGTGCCGCGGATCGCCGGCCTGCTGGGCATCCACAAGCGCACGGCGCTGTGGCTGGCGGTGCTCAACCCGCTGCTGGTGCTGCACTTCATCGGCGCCGGCCACAACGATGCCCCGATGGTCGCGGTCAGCCTGGCGGCCATCTGGGTGTGCCTGCGCTGGCGTGCGTGGTGGTCGACGTTCCTGATCGCCCCCGCACTGGTTGGGGTGGCGATGGCGCTGAAGCCGCAGGGCGGCCTCACCGTCCTCGCGGTGGCCGGGCTGCCGGTGGCCGCCCAACTGGCGTCCCTGCCGACGGCGCGGCGGCTGTGGCTGCTGGGCTGGCGGACGGCGGTGGCCACCGTGGTCGCCGTCGTCGCATTCGTCGCGATCAGCCTCGCGTCGGGCCTCGGCTTCGGCTGGCTGGGCTGGCTGGACCTGATGGGGCTGGCTGCTACCCCGGCACCGCTGGCGCTGCTGGCCAAGCTGGCCGCGCTCGGCGTCCAGACGCTGGGTGGGTCGTACACCGGCTTCCTGGTCTGGGCCGGACGGGTGACGACCGTGATCCTGCTGGCGGTGCTGGCCTGGATCGTCGTCCGGTTCTCCGACCGTCCGCTCGCCGCGACGGCGTGGGGTTCGCTCGCCATCGCCGTCCTCGGCCAGGCGCTGCACCCCTGGTACCTGCCCTGGAGCCTGGCCCTGCTTGCGCTGGTTCCGCTGACCGGCCGGCAGCGGTACGCGGTCTACGGCTTCGCGATCGCGTTCTGCGTCTGGAACGCCATCCAGACCGTGATCTGGCACGGCCAGTACTGACCCGCCTGAACCATCGGGGACAGGTACTTCGGTTCACCGGCCTGTGAACCATCGCGGCCTGAACCATCGGGGACAGGTACTTCGGTTCACCGCGCCTTGGGCCGTCCAGCCTGAACCAAAGTACCTGTCCCCATGGTTCATTGGGTCGTCCAGCCTGAACCAAAGTACCTGTCCCCACGGTTCAGCGTGGCAAGATCGAACGTATGCGCGTTGCGATCGGCGGGGCGACCGGACTTCTCGGGACGGCGCTGTCGCGGAGTCTCGTCCGCGGCGGCCACGAGGTCGTCCGGCTGGTGCGCGGCGACCTGAACGCGTCCGACCAGCGCCACTGGGACCCGGACGCCGGACGCATCGACTCCCCCGGCCTCGATGACGTGGACGCCGTCGTCAACCTCGCCGGCACCCCGATCGCCGGCGCCCGCTGGACGAAGGAACGCAAGGCGGCGATCCGGCGGTCCCGGGTCACGTCCACGCTCACCATCGTCACCTCGCTCGCCCCGGACGGACGCTGCCAGCGCTTCCTCAACGGCTCGGCCATCGGCTACTACGGCGACACCGGCACCGCCTTCCTCGACGAGCGCGACCCGGTCGGCCGCGGCTTCCTCGCCGAGGTGGTCAGCGACTGGGAAGCCGCCGTCCGGCATTCGCCGGTGCCGTCGGCGATCCTGCGCACCGGCCATGTGCTGGCCCGCGAGGGCGGCTACCTCGGACCCCAGTGGATGCTCTTCCGCGCAGGACTGGGCGGAAGGATCGGCAACGGCCGGCAGTTCCTGAGCTGGATCAGCCTGACCGACCACGTCCGCGCGATGGAGTTCCTCCTCGGCAGCGACCTCACCGGCCCGGTGAACCTGGTCGGCCCGGCGCCGGTCACCAACGCCGCGTTCACCAGGGCTTTCGGCCGCTACCTGGGCCGGCCGACCGTCCTGCCGATGCCGCTGCCCGCGGTGCGGATGCTCTTCGGACGGGAGTTCGTCCGCGAAGCCCTGCTCTCGGGCCAGCGCGTCCTGCCCGCCCGGCTCACCGAAGCCGGCTTCACCTTCCAGCACGACACCGTCGCGGAGGCACTGGCCGCTCTGGGGTGATCCGGGGCGGCGATAGACTCAGGGTCTGCGTCCCCGAGAGATTGGCGGCCCGTGCCGAGCCCATTGACCCCGTCCGGCGTGCCCGAGCCGTTCGCAGCCCTCGGCCTCACCTTCGACGACGTCCTCCTGCAGCCGAATGAGTCGGACGTCATCCCGTCCGCCGCCGACACCAGCACTCAGGTCAGCAAGCGGATCCAGATCAAGATTCCCCTGCTCAGTTCGGCGATGGACACCGTCACCGAGTCCCGGATGGCGATCGCGATGGCCCGCGAAGGCGGCCTGGGCATCCTGCACCGGAACATGGCCGCCGAGGAGCAGGCCGCGCAGGTCGACCAGGTGAAGCGGTCCGAGGCCGGCATGGTCGACCAGCCCATCACCACCAGCATCGACGCCACCATCGGCGAGGTGGACGAGCTCTGCGGCCGGTTCCGGATCTCCGGCGTCCCGGTCGTGGACGCCGAGATGCACCTGCTGGGCATCGTCACCAACCGCGACATGCGCTTCGAGGACGACCCGCACCGTCCCGTCGGCGAGGTGATGACCCGGATGCCACTGGTCACCGGCTACCCCGGCATCAGCAGCACCGACGCCCTCGCCCTGCTCGCGAAGCACAAGATCGAGAAGCTCCCCCTGGTCGACGCCGACGGCAAGCTGCGCGGCCTGATCACGCTCAAGGACTACGTCAAGTCCGGCCAGTACCCGCTCGCCACCAAGGACCCGCAGGGACGGCTCCGCGTGGGCGCGGCGATCGGCTTCTTCGGGGACGCCTGGGAGCGGGCGATGCTCCTCGTGGACGCCGGTGTGGACGCCATCATCGTCGACACCGCCCACGGCCACTCCCAGGGCGTGCTGGAGATGATCCGCCGGCTCAAGGCCGAACCCGCTGCCGCCGAGGTGGACATCATCGGCGGCAACGTCGCCACCTACGCCGGCGCGAAGGCCCTCGTCGAGGCCGGGGTGGACGGCGTCAAGGTCGGCGTCGGGCCGGGCTCGATCTGCACCACTCGCGTCGTCGCCGGCGTCGGCGTCCCCCAGGTCACCGCGATCTGGGACGCGGCGCAGGCCTGCCGTCCGGCCGGCGTCCCGGTGATCGGGGACGGCGGCCTGCAGTACTCCGGCGACATCGCCAAGGCCCTCGTCGCCGGCGCGGACACCGTGATGCTTGGCTCGCTGCTGGCCGGCTGCGATGAGAGCCCCGGCGACCTGGTCTTCATCAACGGCAAGCAGTTCAAGTCGTACCGCGGCATGGGATCGCTGGGCGCCATGGCCAAGCGCGGCCGCGCCGCGTCCTATTCGCGAGACCGCTACTTCCAGGGCGACGTGGTGGCCGACGACAAGCTCGTCCCGGAGGGGATCGAGGGCCAGGTGGCCTACCGCGGGCCGCTCGCGGCGGTCGCCTACCAGCTCGTCGGCGGGCTGCGGCAGTCGATGTTCTACACCGGCGCATCGACCATTGACGAACTGCATGCCAAGGGCCGCTTCGTCCGGATCACCGCTGCCGGCCTGCGCGAGTCCCACCCCCACGACATCCAGATGACCACGGAAGCACCGAACTACTCGGCGAAGGACTGAGGCTCACCTATGACCATGATCGAGATCGGGCGTTCCAAGCGCGCGCTGCCGGTGTTCGGCTTCGACGACATCGCCATCGTGCCCACCCGGCGCACCCGCGGCATCGAGGAGATCAACCTCTCCTGGAAGATCGACGCGCTCACCTTCGACTTCCCGATCGTCGCGGCCCCGATGGACTCGGTGATGAGCCCGGAGACCGCGATCGCGTTCGGAAAGCTGGGTGGGCTGGGCGTCCTCAACCTCGAGGGTCTGTGGACGCGCTACGCCGACCCGGTGCCGATCCTGGCCGAACTCGCCGGCATCGACGACCAGTTGGAAGCCACCCGTCGGATGCAGCAGGTCTACACCGAGCCGATCAAGGCCGAGTTGATCACCGAGCGGATGAAGCAGATCCGGGACGCCGGCGTCCCCGTCGCGGGGGCGCTGTCGCCGCAGACGTGCGCCGAGTTCGCCCGCGTGGTCGAGTCGGCCGGGGTGGACTTCTTCGTCATCCGCGGCACCACCGTGTCGGCCGAGCACGTGTCCCGGGTCGAGGCGCCGCTGAACCTGAAGGAGTTCATCTACGAGCTCGACGTGCCGGTGATCGTGGGCGGCTGCGCCACCTACCAGTCGGCGCTGCACCTGATGCGGACGGGCGCCGCCGGCGTCCTCGTCGGCTTCGGCGGCGGCGCCACCAAGCGCACCCGCAACGTCCTGGGCGTGGAGGTGCCGATGGCTTCGGCGCTGGCCGACGTCGCCGAAGCGCGCCGCGACTACCTGGACGAGTCCGGCGGACGCTACGTCCACGTGATCGCCGACGGGGCACTGGGGAAGTCCGGCGACATCGCCAAGGCGATCGCCTGCGGCGCGGACGCCGTGATGGTCGGCTCGCCGCTGGCCCGCGCGTCCGAGGCGCCCGGCAGGGGCTACCACTGGGGCCCGGAGGCCTGGCATCCCACGTTGCCGCGCGGCGAGCGGGTCAAGTTCACCCGGGTCGGGACGCTGGAGGAGATCCTGCTCGGGCCGTCCCACGTCGCCGACGGCACGATGAACCTGGTCGGCGCGCTGCGCCGGGCGATGGCCACCACGGGCTACTCGGAAGTGAAGGAGTTCCAGCGGGTCGAGGTCGTCGTCCACCGCTGAGACCGGCGTGACCGGACTGGAGGTCGGACTGGCGCTCGCCGTCGCCGTATCGGTGGCCGCGCTCGCGGTCGCGCTCGTCCTGCTGCGGCGGACGCAAGCCGAGCGGACGCATGCGCTCGCCTCGCGGGCCGCCGCCGTGGACGCGCAGCAGCGTGTCGCCGAGCTGGCCGTCGCCGCCGAGCGGCTGCGGATCCTGCGCGAGATGCACGACGTGATCGCCCACTCGCTGGCCATCATGATCGCCCAGGCGGACGGCGGGTCGTACGTCACCGCGGACGCCGAGGCTTCCCGGCGGGCGTTCACCACCATCGCCGAGACCGGACGCGGCGCGCTGGCCGACACCCGGCGCATCCTCGGCATCCTCAAGCACGGCGAGCCGGACCCCCGCCAGCCGGGCCAACCCGAGCTGGCTCCCGTCCCGGAGGCCGACCTGGACCAGCTCGCGGCATCCTTCCGCGAGGCCGGGCTCCAGATCGCGGTCGTGCGGGTCGGCGAGCCGCGTCCGCTCCCGTCCGGGGCACGGATGGCGCTGTACCGCATCAGTCAGGAGGCGCTCACCAACGTCCTCAAGCACGCCGGCGAGCGGGCCAACGTCGTCCTCGCCGAGAACTGGCAGCCCGACCAGGTAGGCCTGACCATCACCAGCTCCGGCGGCGTGCGGGCGAAGGCGACCGATCCGGTCACGGGCGCCGCGCTGCCCGGGCTCGGCCTGGGGCTGATCGGCATGCGCGAACGCGCGGAACTGCTCGGCGGCACCCTTGCCGCCGGGCCGACGGAGGCCGGCTTCAGCGTGGCCGTGACGATACCGTTCCGGCTGGAGGAGGACGATGACTGAGGTTTCCGAACCGATCCGGGTGGTGCTGGTGGACGACCAGCAACTGGTCAGCGCCGGGCTGGCGATGGTGATCGAAGCGCAGGCCGACATGGCCGTCGTCGGCCAGGCGGCGGACGGAGCGGCCGCGGTCGACCTGCTGGGTGAGTTGGCTGCCGACGTCGTCCTGATGGACGTCCGGATGCCGCAGCTGGACGGCATCGAGGCCACCCGGCGGATCCTGGCGGCCGCCGACGCGGCCGGTAGGACCGCGCCGAAGATCGTGATGCTGACCACCTACGACCTGGACGAGTACCTGCTGACGGCGATCCAGGCCGGGGCGTCCGGGTTCCTGCTGAAGAACGCACCTCCGGCCGACCTGCTGGCTGCGATCCGCACCGTCCATGTCGGGGACGCGGTGATCGCGCCGTCCGCCACCCGCCGCCTGCTCGACCACGTCGCGGCCGGGGGCCTCGTCCCCGCGGCGGAGGACCCCCGGCTGGAGCGCCTCACCGATCGCGAACGCGAGGTGCTCGGGCTGATCGCCCAGGGCCTGTCGAACGCCGAGATCGGCGCGAGCCTGTACCTGTCCGAGACCACGGTGAAGACCCACGTCCGGCACATCCTGACCAAGCTGGGCGTCCGCGACCGCGTCCAGGCCGTCGTCGCGGCGTACGAGACCGGCCTGGCGCGTCGCTGACCTCTCAGGCGACCCGGGTGCCCGGGGTGAGCTTGCGGTACGGCACCGCGAGCCGCCGGACGGCGATCCAGAAGAAGACCGCACCCAGCAGGACGTGGAAGCCGAGGCCCCACGGCCACACCGGGGTTTCCACGTTCACCGGAGGGATCTTCACCGGGCTGGTGTTGACCACGACACCGTTGCCGTTCTTCACGATGGCGTTGCCGTTGTCGTCCCACTCGACGGTGTAGCCCGGCAGGCTGGAGTAGTAGCTGGCGCACTCGTCGTACTCCAGGGTCGGCGGGATGCTCAGCTTGCGCACGCCCCACCGGATGCTCGCCAGCGGGTCCGAACTCAGGCTGGAGTAGCGGCTGAGGTCGGCGGACGCTCCCGGAGGCAGTGGCGCAGCGTCGGCGATGACGACGAACGGGTTGCCGACCAGCAGCCACCACACCCTGTCGTACCGCATCGTCGTGCTCTTCCGCTCGAACCAGGTGCACTTGTCGACCGGTGCGGGCGGCGGATCGGCGTCCGGATCCTTCTGGTACGCCTCCTCGGTCTGGCGGTTGTACTCGTCGAGTGTCTGCTCGGTCAGCCCCCACACCCGCTGGGTCGTCCGTTCGGCCGTCAGCGTCGTGGCCAGCCCGAAGACCAGCAGGGAGAGGACGGCCAGGAACACCACGCTCAGGTACGTCATCGCGGCCGCGCCGGCCGGACGGGAGATCAGCGCCGACCAGCCCAATCCGATCGCACAGACAACGGCCACCTCGGCCAGCACGACCAGGAACACCACCAGCACCTGCCAGGCGGAGATGCTGCCCAGCAGCATCGACCACGCGATGAACGGGCTCGCCACCACCAGGAAGACCGCGGCGGTGCACCAGGCGGCGACGAGCTTGCCGGTGGCGAGGTCGACCGCGCTCAGCCGGGTCGCCTGCAAGGTGGCCAGAGTGCCCGCGCTGCGATCGCCGTTGATGGAGGTCGCGGTGAAGGCCGGGGCGATCATCAGGCCCATGCCGAGAACCAGGTAGGTGATCATCCCGAAGGCCATCGGTCCGGCGCGCGAACCGATCTCGTCGGCGGGCGGGTCGAACGGCGCGATCGCCGGGTCATGGATCACCATCGGGCCAGCTCCGTACGTCGTCAGAGCCGCCAGGATGACCAGGGTGGTGATGCCGCCGATCAGCAGGAACCACGCGGCGAGCGCCCAGATCCAGCGCCGGGAGCGGATCCGCTGCTTCAGTTCCAGCTCGACGACGGTGCGGACGCCGTTCGCGGACAGTACCCAGGTGTTCATGTCCGCTCCTCGTTCAGCGCCAGGTAGGTCTCCTCCAGGCGTCCGGAGATCGGCGCGATGGTGTGCAGGTCCACCCCGGCTCCGACCGCGGCCCGGATCAACTGGGACGCCGAGGCGTAGTCGGCCAGCGAGATGGTGACCTCCGCCGTCCCGGGACCGGCCGTCCAGGGGATACCGGCGCCGTCGAGGAAGGCCCGCAGGCCGGACGGATCCAGCGCCTCCAGCCGCCACCCGCGAGATGCGACGGCCGGCTGTGCCGTCAAGGCGGCGTCCACCGTCCGTCCGCGGGACAGGAACACGGCGTGGTCGTACAGCTCCTCGAGTTCGCTGAGCACATGGGACGAGACCAGGACGGTCTTGCCCGCGTCGGCGAGGCTGCGGAGCAGGTCCCGCAGCTCGATCCGCGACCGCGGGTCGAGGCCGGACGCGGGCTCGTCCAGCAGGATCACCGCTGGATCGTGCACCAGCGCCCGCGCCAGCCCGAGGCGCTGCTTCTGCCCGCGGCTCAGCACCCGGGCGGGACGGTCGGCGAACTCGGCGAGGTGCAACTGGTCCAGCAGGTCGGCGACCCGGCCGGGCGACGTCGCCCGGCTGATGCCGTACGCGTGCGCGAACGTGCTCAGGATCTCGGTGCAGGTGAGCGCGTCCCAGGTGCCGAAGGCGTCCGGCATCCAGCCGACGACCGAGCGTGCGGCCAGGCTCTCCGACACCACGTCGAAGCCGCCGACCCGGGCCTCCCCCTGGTCGGGCGCGAGCAGCCCGGCCAGGATCAGCAGCAGGGTGGTCTTGCCGGAGCCGTTGGGGCCGATCAGCGCGGTGACCGCCCCGGACGGAGCGGTGAAGCTGATGCCGTCCACGGCGCGCACCTCGCCGAAGGCGCGACGCAGACCGTGTGCCTCGATACCGGGGGAAGCCGGGGACGCGGCCAGCGGCTCGTCGACGGCGATCGGAACAGCGCTCATGATCGAAGGCTATGGGCCCTCGGTGGACGCTGCGTCCTCCCGGCGGGCGCGCCGTATCGTCCGGGAGGATGAGGTTCTAGCATGTGGGCATGCTGATCGTCACCACGAACGACATCCCGGGCTACCGCATCGTCGCCGTCCTGGGCGAGGTCATGGGCATGACCGTCCGGTCCGCCAACATCGGCGCCAACTTCGTCGCGGGCATCCGCGCGATCGGAGGCGGCGAGGTCAACGAGTACACCAAGCTCGTCTACGAGTCCCGCCAGCAGGTGATGGAGCGGATGTGGGGCGACGCGGTCGGCCGCGGCGCCAACGGCATCGTGGCGATGCGCTTCGACACCGGCGACATCGCCCAGGCGTTCAGCGAGGTCTGCGCGTACGGCACCGCGGTCGTCGTCGAGCCGATCCCCGAGGGCGAGCCGGGCGCGACGAAGCAGTCGATCTCGGTGCTCGCGCAGGCCGCGCAGGCCGCCCAGCAGCCCCAGCCGCCGCAGCAGGCGCCCTACCAGCAGCCGGTTCCCCCGCAGCCCCAGCAGTACCAGCAGCAGCCGCCGGGCTACCAGCAGCAGTACCAGCAGCCCCAGCGGTAGCTGCCGTGCGCACGCGGACGGTGAGCACGCTGGCGATCGACGCGGTCGTCGTGGTCGTCTTCGCCGCCATCGGACGGGCCAGTCACGGCGAAGACCTCGGCCCGGCGGGAATCGCCACCACTGCGTGGCCATTCCTGGTCGCCGTGGTGGTCGGCTCGCTCCTCGGCAGCCGGCTCGGCGGGGACCAGTGGTGGCGGCAGGGCCTGATCGTGTGGCTGGTCACGGCGGTCGGTGGGATGCTGCTCCGGGTTGCGTCCGGGACGTCGGCGGCTCCCGGGTTCATCGCCGTCGGCTCCGTCTTCCTGGCCGTGTTCCTCTTCGGCTGGCGCTTCCTCGCCCGGCGTCGCCCGGCCTGACCGCCAGGACGGGAGCACCGCCACGGATCAGGAGTCCACAGGCCCCAACCGGAAGCTCGCCATCGTGGCGTGGGCCGACTCGGCGTCGGACGGGTGGAACAGGCCGGCCAGCACGTCCCGGTAGAGCCGGGAGAGTTCGCTGGTGCTGAAGTAGGACGATCCGCCCGTGCTCCGGATCGCCTGCTCGACCACGTACTTCGCGGTCTCGGTCGAGCGGAACTTCACCCCCGACAGCAGCGAGAACCAGCGGGCTCCGCGATCGGCGACGGCGTCCACGTCGCGGGCGAGGCTGAGGATCTGTGGCTCCAGCGCGTCCAGCGCCAAAGCCGCGTCCGCGATCCGCCAGCGGATGTCGGGGTCCTGGGAGTAGGTCGTGCCGAGCTTCTTCGAGCGACGGGTCTGCACGGTCTCCACGGCGACGGCCAGGGCCCGCTGGGCGAGGCCGTGGTAGACCGACGCCAGCAGCAACTCGAAGACCGAGAAGATCCCGAAGACGATCGGGTCGGGGTTCGGCCCGGGGTCGACCCGCCGGACGATCCGCTCGGCCGGCACCGGCGCAGCGTTCAGGACGGTGGTGCGACTCTGGCTGGCGCGCATGCCCAGGGCGTCCCAGTCGTCCCTGGTCTGGACGGTGTCGCCGGCCTCGGCGCGGTCGACGAAGCCGTAGACCAGCTTGGGCGCGTCCGGGGAGGTCGTGTCGAGCCCGTGCAGGCCGAGCTTCGTCCACGCCGGAGCGAGCGAGGTGAAGATCTTCGTGCCGGTGAAGGTGTAGCCACCCGAGCCGTCCGGGACGGCGTCGGTGTCGCTGCCGAATAGGACGAGGTCGTTGCCGGCCTCGCTGATCCCGAACGCGAACACCTCGCCGGCAGCCGCACCGATCTGGACGAAGCTCAGCGCGTCCACACCGCGGTCGCGCATCACCTTGGCCACGCCCGTCCACACCAGGTGCATGTTGACCGCCAGCGCCGTCGCCGGAGCCGCGGTCGCCAGCCGCGCCTGGAGCTGGGTCGCCTCGGCCAGGCCGAGCCCGAGTCCGCCGCGGTCGGACGGGACCAGCACCTTCAGGTAGCCGGCCTGTTGGAGGTCGGCGAGGTCCTCGTCGAAGAAGCCGTTGGCCGCGTCCGTCGCCGCCGCGCGGGAGCGGATCCGCTCCAGCAGCTCGTCGGGCAGGATGTAGTCGGGACGGAAGGTGTCAGCACTCATCGCTCCATGGTGCCATCGACGGGTTGTCGGTGACGGGGGCTAGATTCGGCGCATGCCAACGGTTGCTGACTTCGCCCGCCAATCCCCGTACTCCGATCCCGGGGAGTATCGGGCACTGCTGGCCGGCTTGCCCACGGGACTGGACGATGTCTGCGCGGTGGCCCGGAACGTGATCGCCCACTACCGCGCCGAGCTCCCCGACCTGTCTGCCGACCGGCACGGCGAGATCGACAGCCGCTGGCTGCGGCGGATCCTGGCCGTCGACCAGTCGCGGCACCCGGTCGCGCTGGCCGAACCCCGCGAGCTCGGCAGCCGGGTGGCCGGCTGCTGCCGCGACCACTCGCTCTTCCTCACCTCCGCTTTGCGCGAGCGCGGCGTCCCCGCCCGCAACGTCATCGGCTTCGCCGGCTACTTCGAGCCGCCGTGGCACCACGACCACGTGGTCACCGAGTATTGGGACGGCACCCGCTGGGTCAGCGTGGACGCCGAGCTCACCCCTGGCGACTTCCCCTTCGACGTCCGGGATCTGCCGCGGGGCCCGGGGGCGGTCTTCGAGACCGCCGCCGAGGTCTGGCGGGGCCACCGGGCGGGCACCCTGGACGCCGACCAGTACGGTGTCGAACCCAGTGCGCCACCGCCGGTACGCGGCCCGGAGTTCGTCGGCGGCTACGTGGTCTTCCAGGTTGCCCATCGCTACGGCGACGAACTGCTGCTGTGGGACGAGTGGCTGCCCCAGCCCTCCCCCGAACTGCTGGACCGGCTGGCCGACCTGCTGATCCGTGCGGACGCGGGCGAGGCGGCGGCCGAGGACGAGCTGTGGCAGTGGTACCACTCCGATCCCAGCCTGCGGCCCGGCCGGACGGTGACCCGCTACTCCCCCTACGGAGAGCCGCCGGTCACCGACCGGCTCGACGACGGGCAGTCGAGGGTCATCGATCAGTCGTCGTAGCCGTAGCGATCCTCCCAGCGGTCCTCCACCGGGTCGGACGCGTACCGCTGCCGCAGGATGTCCGCACCGGAGCCGCCGCTGAGCCGGTCGCTGCCGCTGCCGCCTTCGAGCAGGTCGTGGCCCGACTGGCCGTACAGCCTGTCGTTGCCCGACTCGCCCTCGAGGTGGTCGTTGCCCGAGCCGCCGTAGAGGGTGTCCCTGCCGGACCCGCCCTCGATGGTGTCCTTGCCGGCACCGCCGCTGATCCAGTCGTTGCCCGAGCCGCCGTCCACCTCGTCGTGGCCGTCCCCGGCACAGATGATGTCGTCGCCGCCGTTGCCGTCGATGTCGTCGTTGCCAGCCAGCGCGACGATCACGTCCCGGCCGCTGGTGCCCTCGATGTCGTCGGGGCCGTTGGTTCCGACGATCGTCGCGGTGTAGCCGTGGCAGGTGGGGGTGGCCGCCTGGGCGGCGGGCGCGCCCACCAGGGCGAGGCCGACACCGGCGCCCACGGTCGCCAGTGCGGTCAAGGTGGTACGGAACAGTCTGGTCATGTCGTCCTCCTGCGGAAGTGGTTCGTGAGCACGATCAGACCGGCCGCTGGTGAAGGGTGGGTGAGTGGTCGATGAGACTCTCCTCATCCCATCTGGACGCACAGCGGGCCCCCACCGCGAAGGTGGGGGCCCGCTGAGGGGGTCAGCTCAGTGGCTGTGACCGTGTTCGTCCTCGTCCTCGGCCGGCTTCTCGACCACTGCGGTCTCAGTGGTGAGCAGCAGGGCGGCGATGGACGCGGCGTTGGCCAGCGCGGAGCGAGTGACCTTGACCGGGTCGATGACGCCCTGGGCAACCAGGTCGCCGTACTCGCCGGTGGCGCCGTTGTAGCCGTTGCCCGGCTCCAGTTCGGCGACCTTGGCCACGATCACGTAGCCCGCCTCGCCACCGTTCTCGGCGATCCAGCGCAGCGGCTCGACGACCGCCTTGGCCACGATGGCCACGCCGGTCTTCTCGTCGCCGGTCAGCCCCAGGCCACCGTCGAGCACGCGGGCAGCGTGGACGAGGGCCGAGCCGCCACCGGCGACGATGCCCTCCTCGATCGCTGCGCGGGTGGCGGAGACGGCGTCCTCGATGCGGTGCTTCTTCTCCTTGACCTCGACCTCGGTCGCGGCACCGACCTGGATCACGCAGACGCCGCCGGCGAGCTTCGCGACCCGCTCCTGGAGCTTCTCCCGATCCCAGTCCGAGTCCGTCCGCTCGATCTCGGCGCGGAGCTGCGCGACCCGTCCCGCGACCGCGTCGGACGCACCGGCGCCCTCGACGATCGTGGTGTCGTCCTTGGTGATGACGACGCGGGAGGCGCGGCCGAGCACGTCCAGGCCGACCTGGTCGAGCTTGAGGCCGACCTCGGGAGCGACCACCTTGCCGCCGGTCAGGGTGGCGATGTCCTCCAGCATGGCCTTGCGGCGGTCACCGAAGCCCGGCGCCTTGACGGCGACGGAGGTGAACGTGCCCTTGATCTTGTTCACGACCAGGGTGCTCAGCGCCTCGCCGTCCACGTCCTCGGCGATGATCAGCAGGGTGCCGCCGGCACCGATGACCTTCTCCAGCACGGGCAGGAGATCGTTCATCGAGGAGACCTTGCCCTGGTTGATCAGGATGTACGGGTTCTCCAGGACGGCTTCCATCCGGTCGGCATCGGTGACGAAGTACGCCGAGAGGTAGCCCTTGTCGAACTGCATGCCCTCGGTGAACTTCAACTCGGTGCCGAAGGTCTGGGACTCCTCGACGGTGATCACGCCGTCCTTGCCGACCTTGTCGAAGGCCTCGGCGATCAGGGCGCCGATCTCCTCGTCGCGGGCGGAGATGGTGGCGACGTTGGCCATGTCGGCCGTGGTCTCGACGTCCCGCGACAGCCGCTTCAGCTCGTCGGTCACGGCGGCGGTGGCCGCGTCGATGCCGCGCTTGAGGGCGATCGGGTTGGCGCCGGACGCGACCGCGCGCAGGCCCTCGTGGACGAGCGCCTGGGCGAGCACGGTCGCGGTGGTGGTGCCGTCGCCGGCCACGTCGTTGGTCTTGGTCGCGACCTCCTTGGCCAGCTGCGCGCCGAGGTTCTCGAACGGATCGGAGAGTTCCACCTCCTTGGCCACGGTCACGCCGTCGTTGGTGATGGTCGGGGCGCCCCACTTCTTGTCCAGGACGACGTAGCGTCCCTTCGGCCCCAGGGTGACCTTCACGGTGTTGGCGAGGGTGTCGACACCACGCTCGAGCGCGCGGCGGGCCTCCTCGTCGAACTGAAGGAGCTTCGCCATGTCTTGTTCCTTACTTGGTGACGACCGCGAGGATGTCGCGGGCGTTCAGCAGGAGGTAGTCGGTTCCGTCGTACTTGACCTCGGTGCCGCCGTACTTGCTGAAGATGACGATGTCGCCCTCGGCGACGTCCAGCGGGACGCGGTTGCCGTTGTCGTCGATGCGGCCGGGACCGGTGGCGAGCACCTTGCCCTCCTGCGGCTTCTCCTTGGCGGTGTCGGGGATGACCAGCCCGGAAGCGGTGGTCTGCTCGGCTTCCAGCGGCTGGACGAGGACGCGGTCCTCGAGCGGCTTGATCGTGACTGCCACGTCAAAACCCTTTCCTTCATGCGGGCGCGGACGCCCTGTACGGTCAGTGTTCGGGGCCTCGGCGTCGGAGCTGCTGCCGCCGGAGGCTGTTGGCACCCTCATGGTGAGAGTGCTAACGCTGAATCTATCGCGGCCTTAGCACTCGATCAAGCCGAGTGCCAGAGCAGTCGGTGTGCGGGTGCTCGCCAGACCCCGGGTTCGGCGGATGGAGGCACAACGCGCGGAGGGCCACGGGAAGGGATCAGGCGGACGCGAGCCGGACGCGCTGGGCCACCAGAGCCCTGCTCCCGGCGTCGGTGGGAGTCAGGACGATGGTCGCCGAGCGCCGTCCCTTCGGCTTCAGCCGCCGCCTGAGCACGGCCGGGTCGACGTCGAGGCCGCGCACCTTGATCTCAATCGTGCCGATCCCGTTGTCGCGGATCCAGGCTCGGAGCGTCCGCTCGTCGAAGGGCAGGACGTCCAGCACCTCGAAGGCGGTGGCGAAGGGGGTGATCGCGAGTGCGTCCGCTGCCAGGTAGGCCACCCGCGGGGCGAGCGCATGAGCGCCCAGCTGCTCGGCGAATGTCGCGATCGCGCCGGCTCGGATCACCGCCGGATCGGGCTCGTAGAGGTAGCGGGAAACCGGACCGGTGGGCGGCTCGGCGCGGACTCCGGCGTCCAGTTCGTCCCCGGAGGGCAGCAGCAGCGCCGTCCGCGAACCCGGGACGCCGACGCCGGACCACAGCGACGTCTCCACCAGATCGCCACGATGGCTGACCCAGACTGCAGCCAGATCAGACGGGACGATGGCCGACGGCAGTCCGGGGGCGGCCTTGATGCAGCCCACACGTCCGTCCAGCAGGCCGGTGGCGAAGTCCCACGACGGCGAGAGATCCTCCACGCGCCAGGTCCGCCCGGACGCCGTCCGCCTGGCCGGATCGAGGAACACCGCCGTCCCATCTGCGAGGAACCCCTGGGCGATTTCGGTCGCGTCCCCGACGACGACGGGCCGGCCCAGGTTGGCCTCGGCCAGGACCGCAGTCACCGCATCTGCTTCGACCGCGACCACGTCCAGGCCGACGTCGGCGAAGGCGAGCGCGTCCGCACCGATGCCGCAGCCGAGGTCGACGATGCTCGTCGCCCTGGCGGCCGCGAACCGCTCGGCGCGCCAGCGGGCCACGTCCGCACGGGTGGCCTGCTCCAGCCCGTCCGGGGTGAAGAACAGGCGCGACGCCCGCTCGCCGAACTTCGCCACCGCCTTGCGGCGCAGCGCGACCTGGGTGAGCACGGCGGCGGCCCGGTCCGGAGGGACCAGCCGCCGCAACCGTTCGCCGGCCCCGAGCGAGTCAGGGTTGTCCTCCGCTGCGGCGGCGGCAAGCACCGGTCCCGCGTCGGGCGAGACCAGCCAGGCGGCGAGTTCGGGGGTCACGCGGTCAACCTAGCGCGGCTCGACCCGCGACCGGCTGACAGGATTCGCCCACTCGATGCCTCCTGAGCCCCGAAATCGGCCCGCTGACGCAACGAGCGTGCAAATCCGATCACCAAGTGCGGCGACCTGACGCGTCGGCGTCCCTATGATCAGGCCATGAAGATCATCTCCAAGGTGACGCTGTGGCTCGGCATCCTGCTCGTGGTGGTCGGTCTCGGCGCGGCGGTCTGGGCCGGCTGGATCTCCTACACCCAGTGGCTGGCCCTGAATGCGCTCCGCAGCTCACCGGTGGACACCGCCACCCTCCAGCTGCTCGTCGGCGGTGCCGGGCTGCTCATCGGAGGCTTCCTGGTCGGTCTCGGCATCGGCGTCACGCCGAAGACGCCCAAGATGACCGAGCCCGGGTCCGCGGCCGCGAGGCCCGTCGAGCCGCCAGCCGCCTGAGCCTGGCTCCTTGCGAGTTCGCTCCCGAAAGGGACGTTCGCTCCCGGAATTTCGGGAGCGTGGGTCCCTTTCGGGAGCGAACTCGGAGATCAGGGGGCGGTGAAGCTCCAGCCAGCTGGACGGCCGTCGACGTACGGCATCACGCCGTGGAACACGGGGCCGTCGCCGAAGACCAGGGGCAGCCAGTGACGGTCGCCCTCCCACATCGGCAGGTCGTCCAGCGCGTCGATCGGCTGCCACGCCAGCGGGCCGTCCTCGTTTCGCTCGGGCAGCTCACCCGTCCAGCCGTCGACGACGAAGATGAAGCCGAACCAGTCCTCTCCGCCGACGCCGAAACCGGGCCAGGAGACCGTGCCACGCAGCCGGGCTGATGTGATCTCGATGCCGGCCTCCTCGCGCAGCTCCCGGCACAGGCAGCTGTAGACGTCCTCCCCCGGTTCGAGCTTGCCGCCCAGGCCGTTCCACTTGCCGGCGTGCTGATCGCCGTCCCGGCTGCGGTGGACGAGCAGGACGCGCGTCCCGTCGGCTGAGACCAGGTAACCCAGCGTGCCGATGGTCGGGGTGAACATCACGCCACGACGGTGGTGACCGGCATCCCCGAATCCGCGCCGATCTCAAGCGAACTCGGGGCTCGTCCCGCGGTGACGACCGCTGCGCCGAGGACGGCGATCATCGCGCCGTTGTCGGTGCACAGGCCGGGACGCGGCCGGCGCAGGGTCACCCCGGCGGCCGTCGCCCGCTCCTCCAGCAGACCGCGGAGCCGGGAGTTCGCGGCCACTCCCCCGCCCAGCAGGATCGTGTCCGCGCCCAGGTACTCGCAGGCGTCCAGCGCCTTCGCGGTGAGGACGTCGGCGACAGCCTCCTGGAACGACGCGGCGACGTCGGCCACCGGGACGTCCTTGCCCTCCAGCCGGCGGGTCTCCACCCAGCGCGACACCGACGTCTTCAGCCCCGAGAACGAGTAGTCGAATCGGTGCTTGACCAGGTCCTTGCCGGCGGTCAGGCCGCGGGGAAAGCGGATCGCGGTCGGGTCGCCCTCGGCGGCGAGCCGGTCGATCACCGGGCCGCCCGGGTAGGACAGGCCGAGCAGCCGGGCCACCTTGTCGTACGCCTCGCCGGCGGCATCGTCGATGGTCGCGCCGAGTTCAGTGATGTCGCCGGTGATGTCGCCGACGCGCAGCAGGGACGTGTGCCCACCGGATACCAGCAGGGCGGCGCAGTCGGCGGGCAGTGGCCCGTGCTCGAGCAGGTCGACGGCGACGTGGCCGACGAGGTGGTTCACCCCGTACAGCGGCTTGTCGAGGGCGACCGCGAGTGCCTTGGCCGCGGCCAGCCCGACGACCAGCGCGCCCATCAGGCCCGGGCCGGCAGTGACGGCGATCGCGTCCACCTCGGCCAGGTCGACGTCGGCGGCCTCACAGGCCCGGCGAAGGGTTGGGATCAGCGCCTCCAGGTGCGCCCGGCTGGCGACCTC